>Ga0100377_1001629_pt1 | contig 19286 bp, 13 predicted proteins | sample CryGeymeta201501_FD_83664 | JGI IMG/M metagenome (GOLD analysis project Ga0100377, IMG submission 83664) | Groundwater microbial communities from Crystal Geyser aquifers in Utah, USA - Crystal Geyser metaG 2015-01 | ecosystem: Environmental > Aquatic > Deep subsurface > Groundwater | place: USA...
GGCGTCCACGCTCATCAGCGCCTTGTAGAACAGGGTCGTGCCCATGGACAGCGGCAGGCCGATGGTGCGCGCCAGATCCATGATCGAGGTGACGAAGTTGTTGAGCGACTTTTCGGCGATGGTCGCGCCGGGGTTGTCGCAGGCGTCGAGCCAGCCGTCGGCGACGTCGTGGAACTGGTCGAAGTATTCGGTGACGAGGAGGCCGCGGGGGGCATCGAGCACGTCGAGCACGGCGGTGAACAGGCGCTCCATGTCGGCGCGGGCGACGGCGTCGACCACCGCGAGCTGCTCCTCGAGCGACTCGGGCGTCATGCGACCGAGCAGCCCGAAGTCGACGTAGCCGATGATGTTGTCGGGCAGGACGATCAGGTTGCCGGGGTGGGGGTCGCCGTGGAACACCTTGCCGATGAACGCCTGGAGATAGAAGTTCTGGTAGATGTGCCGGGCCAGGGTCAGCCGATCGCAGCCGAGCTCGCGCAGGTCGGCATCCAGCGTCTCATCACCGGCCTCGAAGCGCTCGATGATGGTGGACAGCGGGAGGCCTTCGAGGAACTCGAGCGTCAGGACGCGGCGGCTGGTGTACTCCCAGTAGACGTGGGGGATGCGCTGCTTCTGGTTCCACTCGGTCACCTCCCACAGGCGGTCGGCGTTCTTGCCCTCCAGGGTGAAGTTCACCTCGCGGCGCGTCCACCGCACGAAGTCGCGGGCGACCGGGAGGAGCTCGATCTTGCCGAGCACGTTGGTGGCGTCGATGAGCCAGGCGATCATGACGAGGAGGCGGGCGTCGCCTTCGAGCTGCTCGGCGGCCTGGGGGCGCTGGATCTTGATGACGGCGCGGGTGCCGCGATCGATGCCCTGGCCGAGCGTCACGTGATGGACCTGGCCGAAGGTGGCCGCGGCGATCGGTGTCTCCTCGAAGCTCTCAAAGAGGGTGTCGATCGGCGCGCCGAGGTCCTGCTCGATGATGGCGCGGGCCTCGGCGGTGGGGAAGGGCGGGACGCGGTCGTAGAGGTTGGACAGGGCCCGGCAGTAGTCTCGGGGCAGCAGGTCGATGCGCATCGAGAACATCTGCCCGAACTTGATGAAGGTGCCGCCGAGGCGCTCGAGCAGCTTCACCAGGCGGATCGGCCCCGTGCGGCCCTTGCGACCAAGGGACCACGGGCCGATCAGCGGGACTCTGAAGAGGGCCTCCTCGGCGACGGCGGCGAGGAAGAAGACGAGGAAGCCGAAGAGTACCTGGAACGCACGAATGGTTCGGCCCTCCGGCGAGCGGGGTGGAGGTGGGGCAGGGCGAGGGCGGGTCAGTCGTCAGCGTCGCCGCCGTTGCGGGCCTGCTGGGCGCGGCGATGCCGCTCGCCGCGGTCGCGGGTGGGGCGGCGGGGGACGGCCTCGTAGAAGCTGTTGTTGAGGCGGTCGGGCACGTCCTTGACCTCATCGACGGCGTCGTGGAGGACGTCGCCGGCGTCGCGGGTGACACCGCGGAGGAGATCGCCGGGCTCGCGGTAGTCCTTGGCGAAGGCGCGGTCGACGGCGTTGCGCATGAGGTGGCTCACGACGTCCATGGTGGCGGCGGCGGCCTCGATGCCGACGTACATGCCGCCGCGCTGCATGTCCATGACATCGTTGCGGAACGAGGAGGCCTGGGCGCGGCCTTTGCGGCGTCGTCGGCCGCGGGTGTCGCCCTCGGCGTCCTGGGGGGCGTCGCTGTGGCGATCTCGGCGTCGTCGGCCACCGGGCTCTTCACGGACCAGCTTCTTGTCGTCAGTCATGGCGGTCAGCTCCGCGGGAGGGGGGCGAGGTCGGCGCGCTCGACCGGAGCGCGGCGCAGGCCCCCGAGGGTGAAATCGTGCGGTCCATCAAGCGCCTGCGGGCGCAGAAAGTCAAGGCTCGCGCCCGTCGAGCAGGATGCCGAGGAAGGTAGCGTCCCGAAAGTCGTCGTCTCCGGCGCCGAGCCGGACGATGACGAGGCCGCGCGAGGGGATGACGTAGAGGCGTTGATCGTGGTGTCCGGCGGCGGCGAACAGGTCGGCCGGGGCGCCGCCGTAGAGGAGCGGCCCGCCCTCCCCGAGCCCGAAGGCGGGCGGCAGCGTCGCCCGCTGCTCGACGGTCACGGGGGTGTTGAGCCAGAGCGAGAGTCCGTACGCGGGCATCGCCTGAGAGCCGATGCGGCACTGGGCGAGCAGGCCAGGCGGCAGCACCTGGCGTCCATAGAAGGCGCCGTCGTCGCGCAGCAGCACCCCGAGCCGGGCCCACTCGCGCGCGGTGATCCAGACGCCGAAGCCGAGGTGGGGCAGCCCGCGCTCATCTCGGCTCCAGCCCGAGTAGTGCAGGCCGATCGGGTCGAAGACGCGCTTCTGGATCCAGCCGAGCGGGTCGAGTCCGAGCTTGCGCCGCAGGACCTCGGCGAACACGACGTGGTGGGCGTCGCCGTACTGGAAGCCCTCCCCCGCGGCCACGTCGGCCCCGAGCGAGAGGGCAAGGGTGGCGGTGTCGGGGACCCTGGGGAGCGCGCGCTGGCCGTCCCAGGTGAGCCTTCGGAAGTCCTGCTCGAGGCCGCTGGTGAGGCTCAAGAGGTGGCGGGCGGTGATCTCGACCTTGTAGGGGTCGTCCTCCCAGCCCGGCAGCGCGGGGTAGACCGGGGCGTCGAGGTCGAGGGCGCCGTCGCCGACGGCGGCGGCGGCCATCAGGCAGCCGAAGGCGCGCGTGGCGCCGAAGAGGTGCACGGGCGTCTCGAGGCGGTGCCCGTTGGCGTAGTCCTCGAAGACGATCGCGTCGTCTTTGAGGACGATCAGGGCGAGGCCCTCGTGGTCGGCGGACCACGCGGCGGCCTTGCGGAGCCGAGCCAGCTCCTCGCCGCCCGGCGCGCCGACCTCGAAGGTGCGATCGGCGGGCACGGGCGTGTCGAAGGTGCGCATGGGTGTGGCGCAGCTCGCGGCGAGCGTGGCGGCGCACAGGAGCAGGACGGTCGAGAGGTGACGCATGGAGCAGGGCTCGGCGTGAGAGAGGGTCGGGGTCGCCGCCGGGAGCACGCGACGTCGACAGGATAGCCGGACCACGCGCACGGGTCGAGGGGCCTTGACGCGCGCCACATGACGCACCATGTCAACTGACGCCTTGTCAACCCATCGGGGGCGGAGTAGAGTCCATGCCCTACGAGGACTGCACCTGGCTGGAGGGATGACCCATGGTGGATGTGAAGCTGACTCACGAGGGCGCTGGATTCTTCCGTCTGGAGATCGGTGAGGGGATGACCCTGCTGATCGATCCGGTCTACACGCGGCTCGAGCGTGAGCGCCGGGTCAAGCTGCGCGAGCTGCCGAAGGCGGACTTCGTGCTGTTGACCGAGGGCATGGCAGACCGCTTCGAGGACCTGCTCGACATCCTCGAGGGGTCGGAGGCGACGCTGGTGGCCGATCCGGTGCTGTGCGATGAGGTCGCTCGGGAGCTGGACCTGGCTGCGGCGAGGTTCATGGACCTGGGTGAGTTCGAGAGCGCGCGGTGTGGGCGGTTCCGGGTGACGGCGTTTCCGATCGAGGTGCCGGCGCGTCATGGCGGGTCGCTGCTCGGGGCGATCCCGACGCCTGCGTTCGTGCAGGAGGCCGGGTCGCGATTCGTCGGCGGCGAGCCGATGGCGATGATGCGGCGCCTGCCGCTGGTCGGGAGCCTCGGTGGGATGTTCATGCAGCAGGCGTTCGGGGCGCAGCGCCGCAACGCCACGGGCTACCGGATCGAGATCGAGGGCGGTCCGACGGTGGTCTTTCTGTCCTCCTCGCTCGTGGAGAGCCCCGACCTGCGGCTGCTCGACGAGCTGGCCGAGGAAGGAGACACGGACGTCGTCCTGGCGGCGGTCGATGGGGAGTCCACCGAGGGCCTGATCTGGGCCAGCCGCGAGCTCGAGCCCGAGACGATGCTGCTCTATCGGCGCGAGGACCCCTGGGCGCTCGGCCGCGGTCGCCACAGCGTGCCCGTGCGTCGCTACATCGACGCGCTGGAGGAGGACGCCGAGGGGATCGAGGTGCGCCACCTCCGGGACGAGGAGAGCTGGAGCCCGAAGCCCGCGCGCCCCGTCGCCGCCGAGGACAAGAGCAAGAACCTGAAGGTGCCGGCCTGACCTTCGGCGCCGCGGTCAATCCTGCGGCCACGGATCGGGCACGACCCAGGACGGCGGCGGCGCGATGGCGCCCGCGGCGATCAGGTTGTTCACGAACTGCTGGACGAGGGCGAGGTCGTCGGCGATGTCCGCGTCGTCGTTCAGGGCGACCCAGCTCGTGACGCTCCGGTCGAGGGCGGCGAGCGTGCCGAGGGCGTCCTGGAGGTCGCCGCGCTGCGCGGCGATGGCCGCCACGCGCAGCCCCACGTACACGTTCAGCGCCACAAAGCCCTTCTCCACCGCGGCGTCGTCAAAGAGGCCGGCCTCGGGCGTCTCGCCCGGTGAGAGCCGAGAGGTGATCTCGACGAGCTGCTCGTGCACGGCGTCGCTGCCAGGCGCCCGCCAGGAGAGGTGCAGCGCGCCGACGTCGCTGGTGACGACGCCGTTGGACGGTGCAAGCTCGATGAGGATGGCGCCGCCGCCGCCCCTGCGCCCGTTGGCGTTGTCCGAGGCGCCCTTGCGGTGCGCGACGAACACAGCCGGGATGTCGATCGAGGCCCCGTGCAGGTCGGTGATCTCGGCGCGGTGCGTGCCGTGGATCGCCCGCACCTTGTACCCCTCCGAGCCCTCGAAGGCGATCTGGACGTCGGTGGCGACGGGCACGAGGGCGGTCGTGAGCTCCTCGGTGAAGACCTCGAGCAGATCCTGGGCGTCGGCGACGGTGTAGAGGTTGCCCGCGCCTGACTCGGCCAGGCGGGTCAGCAGGGGCAGGTCGAGCGTGGCGCTCTGGCCGTAGCCGATCGCCGTGAGGCCCGTGCCCTGCCGCCCGAAGCTCTCCATCAGCCGCACGATGCGGTCAGCCAGCAGGATCCCCGTGTCCGGCCGGCTCCCCGACAGCAGCACCACCCGGTCCGTCCGGCCCTCGCCGCGGTGCCGCTCGACGGCCTCGAGGGCCAGTCGGAGACCGTCGTAGAGGTTGGTCTTGCCCTCGGCGCGCAGATTGTCGAACCAGAGCTGGAGGTTGGGGTCGTCGCCCGCGGCGCCGTCCACGATCAGTCGCGCCGTGGAGTCGAACGCGACCAGCGTCACGCGGTCGTCGGCGCGGAGCTCGGTGCGCATCAGGGACAGGCTGGAGCGCACCGCCTCGATCGAGGCGCCTGCCATGGCCTGGCTCGTGTCGACGGCGATGGCGAGGTTGAGCGGCGGGCGCTGCTCGAGGTCGACGACCGCGCCGGTGCTCATCGTGACCATGACGACGGTGCAGTTGCCGCCGTTGAGCATGTTGCCCTGAACGCCGAGGCGCCCGGCCACGCACAGGTTGTCGGGGCAGGGGTCCCGATCGGTCTCAAAGGCGTGCTCGTTGAAGAAACCCACGTCGTCGAGCGTGTGAGGGCCGGGCAGCAGCCCCTGGTCCAGGATCGCCCGGAACGCGCCGATGTCCTGGGCGCCTCCCTGACCGGCGGTGGCGGTCGGCCCCCCCGCCCCACCCGTCGAGGGTGCCGCCCCGGGGTCGCCCGCGTCCTCGCCGCCGCACCCGCCGAGCACGGCGAACAGAGTCAGTGCGGACATAAGAAATATGTTTGAGATCAAGGTCTTGGCGTGCATGAGCGAGCCTCAGGGGTTGGTTTCGAGACGGTCGAGCACGACCAGGTCAAAGAGCACACCCACGCCCGTCGGCGCCAGGCACGCGGTGGGGTTGATGGCCAGCCGGGTCGCGGCGATCAGGCGCACGTCGCGCGTCGCCCCGTCGAAGCGCGTGATCGCACCGGACTCGCCCGGCGTCAGGGTCAGCACGTCGTCCGAGAACGCGTCGCGGACCTCCAGCGAGAGGTTCTGACCCGACGCCCCGCAGCTCGGATCGACCCACGTCCCGCACCCCTCGATGGCCTGCGGGTTCAGGGTGATGCTCTCGGCGCTCAGGCCGTTGGTCTGGCTCGACCGCATCGCGAGCATGGCGACGTAGGGCCGGGGGTGCTCGGGGTCGACGGTCCCCGTTCGCCGCACCGTCAGCAGCGCCGTCCCCGGCGCCTGGGAATCGGTGATCTGCACGATGTCGCCGTCCTCAAAGGGGAACAGGTCCGGGTCGACGCAGACGTACCAGCGCCCCTTCGGCGGCAGCGACGGGTGGTCCCCCGGATCGAGCGTGAGGCCGAAGCAGCCGTCTGCGCCGAGCGTGACCTCCGAGATCGCCACGTTCAGGCCGGTCAAGGCGACCGGGCTCCAGTCGATCCGCGCGTCCAGCGGCGTCGGCACGCACGCGGGGTCGCTCAGCGGAGCCGGTTTGTTCAATTTATACAGTATGTTAGAGCCATCGCCGTGCTGCTCCAGCGCGAGGTTGTGCTGCGGGTTGCGCCGCACGAGAATCCCACCGGGCGGCAGCGCGTTGAGGTCGACCACCGGCTCGGCGAAGTGGCGCCGGATCGGGTACTCCTGGTTCGTCCAGACGAGCAGGGCCTGAGGCAGATCGTCGCCTTCGATCAGCGCGACCGGGCAGCTGGTGGTGTCGGCCGGTGTGACGGGGAGGCTGGTGTGAGCGGGCACGGTCCACGTCGTGCCTGGCGCGAACGCGGGCTCGGTGAGGAAGGCCGTCGGGTCGGTCGACACGACGGCGCAGTCCAGGCTCGCGGCCAGCGGCCGCACGACCACCTCGATGGCCTCCGACGTGTCGTTGTGCACGTACACGCCCGCCTCGAAAAACGGCTGGCACTCGCCGACGTCGTTGCGCATCTCGTCGTAGCCGCAGTCGTCGCTGTAGCAGTTGGTGTCGCCGTCCTCGCAGGGGGGCGGGCTGGTGGCCATGCAGAAGATGACGCCGACCGAGGCGACGCCCACCTGGGCGAACCTGGCGAGCTGGCGGGTCGGCACGGGCCGCGCGGCGACCGGCACAAACAGCCACCACGACAGCCCCAGCGCAGGCAGCGCCAGCAGGTCCGTGGGATCCTGCCAGGTCACCCAGCCCACCCCGAGCGCGTCGAACAGGCCGCTCCATGCCCCGGCGAAGGCGGGGGAGAGCTGGAGGGCGGCGAACACGGCGCCCACGGCGACATGCGCGGCGCCGACCGAGAGTCGGGACCGCGCGCGGACCACCGCGGCGAGCAGCAGCGGGGCGATGAGCAGCCCGGCCACGTCGCTCAGCTTGCCCGTGAGCGCCGCAGGGAGCAGCTCGGCCCCCTTGAGCACGTGATCGTTGAGGATGAGGACGGCGAGCCCGAGCAGCCAGGCTGGATGGAGCAAGGCGCGTTCGGGTGTGAGGGGCTCAGGCGTTGGGGCGGCCACAGAAACCTCCGACTTCGGGTGGGTCGAGGCGGGCTCGACGATCGGTGCGAGCAGGGCACAGCAAGGCACATACCACCCGTCGGCTGCGAGGCGGCGCGACGCTGCGGGCCGACCCGGCCGACGTCGAGCGCGAGCGGTCCGCGCTGGCGACCGGTCTGGCGACAGGTTCGCGGGGCGGCACCGTGACAGGGATGTCAGGGGTTGGAGGAGGCCTGCGCTACGGCTGGAGCCCGAGCGGCAGACTGGCGGCGTCTCGAGCTGCCCCACCCAGCTCGGTGAGCCATCGCGCCAGGTCCCTCAGCGGGATCTCGACGGGGCACATGTTCTCGCAATGATCGCAACCCTCACAGCGGGACAACGCCTCGAGCTCCGGGCCGTTGAGCGCCTGGGTGGACAGATCGCGGAACATGCCCGAGGCGACGGCCTGCGGGCCGGCGAAGCGGCCGTCCGACACGCCGCCGAGCAGCTCCGGGCAGACCGCGTCGCAGAGCCCGCACGCGACGCAGCGCTGCCAGGCGGGCAACAGCTCGCGAGCCCTCGCGTCCACCGGTATCAGGCCCTGGTGGTCGAAGTTCGCCCGGAAACGTCGCTCGCCTCCGCGATCGTAGGTGAACGTCACCCGGCTGATGACGTGCATGAAGAAGTTGGAGCCGAGGAGCAGCACGGCCTTCGGTTTCATGGGGCGCTCCTGCGTTGATTCCGGTCTGCGCCCGTGGCCGCGCGGGCCGCCGTCGCCGCGGTGACGAGGTCCACCCCCGCCGCCGTGCCGTCGAGCGCCGGTTGCGTGCCGCCGATCAGGCGGCCGGCCGCGTAAAGGTTGGCCAGGCGCGGGCGGCCGTCTCCGCCGAGCACGTGGCATTGGCGGTCGATGCCGACCCCGAGCGTCATCACCGGGTGGTCGTCCCACACCTGAAGCCCGAGCAGCTCGGTCGGGGCGGTGTCCGCGGTGTCGAGCACCTGACCTTGAAGGTAGACCGGCGCGCCGAACAAGCGCTCGCGCAGCGGTGGCTCGGTGCGCAGCCCGCCGCCGAGGAACCGGCCCGTCGCCAGAATCACGGCGTCCACCGGCCCGAGCGCGTGGAGCTCACCGCCCACCCGCACCTCCAGGCTCGCGATGCGCTCGCCCCCCTGCCAGCCCGCCGACTCGACCGCGCCGCCGAGGCGGGTGATCCCCGTGACCTCCAGGCTGGTCCCGATCCAGGACAGCAGCCGCAGCGCCATGGTCGGCTGCTCGATGGGGAGGCGCTCCCGCACCGGGTGGCCGAGGCGCGCCGTCAGGTGCTCACACCAGGCCGCGGCCACCTCGAAGCTCCGCCCGAGGATCGGCGGCAGCAGGATGACCGCCTGATCGGGAGGCGAGCCCACCGCCGCCACGACCGCCTCGGTGAAGGCGCGGCCCGCCGCCGAATCGGGGCCTGCGTCGAGCAGGCCGAGCGGCGCCGCCGGGTTGATGGGGCGCTTCGCGTCGGGCCAGGGGAGGTCGATGGCGGTGAGGTCGCGGGCGTCCAGGCCGATCTGATGGCCAAACAGCTGGGCGGAGCCCAGCGCGGGATAGCTGTCCGCGGTGGACAGGCCCAGCCAGACCAGCGGGCGAGGTCGGTCCACCCTCCACGCCGAGCGCGCCAGGCCGTCCACGACCACCGCAGTGCCCGCGTCCGTAGGGGCGATGCCCGCCGGACCGAGGTCAAACGGCGCGTCGATCGCGGCCAGTCGCTCGGCGCAGATGCGGCGGATCTCGTCCAGGCCGAGGTCGAGCCGGGTGTACGGGTGCCAGGGTCGGAGGCGGAGCAGGTCCTGCATCCGGACGTTGGGCTCGGTGTGACCGGACACGCCCGCGCCTGCGTCCGCGGTCAGCGTCGGCAACGAGGGGCCCCGGCGCAGCGCGGGCGGACCGAACACGTCGAGGCGCCCGTGGAACTCGCCGAGCGTGGCCGCACGGCCCGGGCAGACCGTCACGCGCGCGCCCGCCTCCAGCGCCGTGTGCGCCGCCACCACGGCGGCCAAGCCCCCGCCGAGCACCACGATGTGCTTCGCCATCAGACCCTCCCCGGAGGCGTCGGCGTCGGGCTCTCGTCAAGCCCCGCCCGACCCGGTGCGCCGCCGCGATCCAGGCCCGGGATCACGAAGTGCGTGGCCGTGCTGCCGAGCCCGGCCGCCTCCATCATCCACCCCGTCCCCAGCTCCTCCTGGGTGAGCTGGTCGCCCTGAAGGATGCCGCGGCGCCGCTGGAAGCGGCACGCCTGGAAGTGCAGCGCCACGTCCGGCACCGCCGAAGGCGCCAGACCGCGCTCCTCCACAAAGACGTGGGCGGCTGCCAGGCTGGCCCGCAGGCCGTTGTCCGGCCCGCAGCCGAGCCGGACCCGCCGCTGGCAGTCGTCGAGGGTGCGGACGAGCTCGTGGCGGATGGAGTAGCGGAGCTCGGCCTCGGTCAGCGGCTCGCTGGGGTCGATGACGCGCCGCCACCGGGGGTGCTCTCGCATCAGCTCCAGCACCTTGTGGGCCTCCGAGCCGTGCCGAAACAGGATGCGGCTCGCCGTCAGCCGGTCCACCCCGAGCTCCACGAACGCCTCCGCGGCCAGATCATGCTCCTGCCCTCCCGGCAGCGCCTCGAGGTGGGTGCGGCAGGGGGGCGCGTCCACGCCGAGGCGCGCGACGATCCGGTCGGTGGCGTCCTCGCTCATCAGGCGGAAGGCGGCCAGCTTGCCGCCGGCCATCGACATGAAGCCCGCGGCGCCCTCGTCGGCGTGGTCGAACACGACGTGGTCGCGTGACAGATCGTCCTCGTTGGGGCCGTAGGCGTAGAGGGTCGGCCGGCAGCCGGCCCAGGTGTCGATGATGCGGTGCCGACGGATCGACGGGAACACCGAGGCGACGCCTTCGAGCAGGTACTCCACCTCGTCCCGCAGGATGGGGATGTTGTCGAGATCGCCGTAGTAGTCGTCGTCGGTGGGGCCGACGATGGTGGTGTTCTGGTGGGGGCAGAGCAGGACGCGGCGGTTGTCGATGCAGCGGGCGATGATGGCGTAGTTGGTCAGCCGGCCGGCCATCACCAGGTGGATGCCCTTGCCCGGCCGCACCCGCAGCCCCTTGACGCCGAAGCGGTTGGCGAAGCGCTCGCCCCAGGCGCCCGTGGCGTTGAACACGACGCGGGCGAACACGTCGCGCTCGCCGCCGTCGATGCGGTCGCGCACGCGGACACCAAGGACGCGGCCGGGCTCGCGCAGCAGGTCGACGACGTCGTGGGCGGTGTGGATGGAGGCGCCGCGGCGCTGGGCGTCGAGCGCGTTGATGAGGGTGATGCGCTGGGTGTCGATGCCCCACTCGTCGGTGGTGACGGCGCCGACGACGTCGTCGCGCAGCCCGGGCTCGAGCGCGCGGGCCTCGGGGCCGGTCAGCCGGCAGTGGGGCTGGCCGCCCTTGTGGAGCGCGTACTGGTCGTAGGCCCGGAAGTAGACGTCGGCGAACTCGAGCATGATGCGCGAGTGCTTCTCGCGCTGCTGAAACGGCATCAGGAACGGGATGCGGAACAGGAGGTGCGGGGCGATCTTCTGGATGTAGCCGCTGTCAACACAGGACTTGAGCGTGACGTCCGGATCCTTGTGCAGGTAGCGCAGGCCACCGTGGATCATGCCGGTGGAGGCGCCGGTGGCGCCCGTCGAGAAGTCCCGCTTCTCGAAGAGGGCGACCGAGAGCCCGCGCATGGCACTGTCGCGGGCGATCCCGCAGCCGTTGACGCCACCGCCGATCACGACGACGTCGAAGGGGTTGTCTCGGGTTCCGTCGGCCATGGCGACACCTTCAGTGGTGCGACCCCGCGGGCAGGGGCTCCGCGGCCTGGGTATCGGCCGTCGCGCCGGGCGCTTCGAGGTCGCGGCGAGCGTGGCGGTGGCCGTCTGGCCACGGTCGGGTCGATACGGGTGCACTTTAAGCACATCCGCCCACACGAATCCAGCGTACAGTTGGACGGCGCAGGTTGTATCCCGGCCGTCCACCACGTACCATCGCGGTGCTCCACACCGTCACCTCCACCCAGGACCAGCTCATGGAAGACTCTGCGAATCGAAGGCATTTCCTGACCACGTCCGCGGTCGCCGCACTCACGCTGCCGGCCTGGATCGCGGCCTGCTCCTCGGATGGGAAGGGGGCGGTGGACGGGATGGATGCGGCAGCGAAGAAGAAGGAGCAGGAGGCGAACGACGTCGGGCTGTTCAACAAGGGGATCGCGCTCGAGCAGGGGGCGATCAACGTGTACAAGATCGCGGCGACCCTGCCGTTCATCGCCGAGGACAAGGCGGTGCTGGCGGTGGCGGGCGAGTTCATGGGGCAGCACGGGGAGCACCGGGACGCGCTGATCAAGTGGATCGGGACGCTGGGTGGGAAGGCCGACGACCCGGCGTCGGCGCCGACGCCGGAGATCCCGGCGGCGATCACCAACGAGGCGCTGACGCCGGAGGAGCGCAAGCGCGCGGTGCTGGAGTTCGCCCGTCAGCTCGAGAAGCAAGCGGCGGACGCCTACTTCAAGCTGGTGACGCAGAACCTGCTGACGGACTTCGGCCGTCGGAAGGCGATGGAGATCCTGCCTGTGGAGGCGCAGCACGTGGCGATCTACGACCTGGTGCTCGGGCGCGAGAAGCCCGTCAACGCGGCGTTCTTTCCCTCTCAGACCTGAGCAGCGTGGCCCATGGCATCGAACGGAGACGACGGCGGCAAGCCTGACGACGACAACGCCCAGACCGTGCGCGGGAGCAGCGGCGGTGTGCCCTTCGTGGAGGTGAACCTGCCGCCGGGGTATCGGGGGTCGGGCGCCGAGGACGCCGGTGCGACGATGATCAACCCCATGCTGGCGGGGTTGGCGATGGCCGATGGCGGGACGCTGGGCGGCGGCCGTGGCAGCACCTTGCCGCCGATGCGGCGCTACCGCGACGGTCGGCTCACCACGGCCACGGGCGCCCCTCCGACCCCTGGGGTGCTGACCGACTCCTTTCTGGAGCTGCCCTACGCCTCGACGGACGTGTTGATGCGGGTCGGTCCGTACGATGTGATCGGGCAGATCGGCCAGGGCGGGATGGGGGTGGTGTACAAGGCGTATTCGATCCGTCTGGGTCGGATGTGCGCGCTCAAGGCGATGAAGCCGGGCGAGGATGTGTCGGCGATCGAGATCGTGCGGTTCCAGAACGAGGCGATGCTGGCGGCGCGGCTGAGCCACCCGAACATCGTGCCAGTGTTCGATGCGGGCGAGGCGGGTGACATCTTCTACTTCGTGATGGAGTACGTGGAGGGGAGCTCGTTCTCGGACCTGATCGAGCGAGGGGACGACGAGAGCCTGGCGGTGGGGCTCCGGGCGCTGGCGAAGGTGGCCGACGCGCTCCAGCTGGCCCATGACCACGGGATCGTGCATCGGGACGTGAAGCCGGACAACATCCTGCTGACCGCCGAGGGTGAGCCGCGGATCACGGACTTCGGGATCGCGTCGTCGTCGACGGATCTGGCGGAGGTGAAGCACCATGGGATCGTGGGGACACCGTATTACATGCCGCCGGAGCAGGCGAACAACGAGCCGGGGGCGATGGGGCCGCTGAGCGACGTGTACTCGCTCGGGGCGACGATGTACCACCTGCTGACCGGTCGGGTGCCGTTCGAGGGCCGGAACGTGATGTCGGTGCTGCTGGCGGTGACGCGGTCGGAGCCGGAGTCACCGACGGCGCTGGCGGCCTCGCGGCTCAAGCGAAGGCTGTCGCCGGATCTGGAGACGATCTGCCTCAAGGCGATGGAGAAGGAGGCGGGGTGTCGGTATCCATCGGCGCGTGCGTTCGCAGACGATCTGCGGGCGCACCTGGAGGACCGGCCGATCTCGGCGCGCCCGATCGGTGCCTCCGAGCGGTTCCAGAAGCTGCTTCGGCGCAACCGCGCGGTCTTCGCCGGGGCGGTGATATTGCTGTCGGTGTTGATGTTGATGACGGTGGCGTTCGGGACGGTGCTGGTGTTCAACATCCACCAGACGAGCGAGTCGTTGCGGGATCTGGACCGTGGTGCGGCGCTGAACCAGGCGTTCACGCTGGAGCGGGCGATCCGGGTGAACATGTTGCAGGGCCGGGCGGATCTGGCCCGCCAGCTCGTGTCGAAGCTGCGGGAGGACCCGAACCTCAACAAGCTGCTGGTGGTGCGCACGGACCAGACGATCGCCTACACGGACCTGAGCACGAAGCGTGCGGTGGAGAAGCGGCTTGGGGACGACAAGGTGTTTGACTGGATCAAGGCGACCCATCCGGAGCTGGTGCCGAGCGTCGAGGAGGTGAGGAGCAAGGCGTTTCGCAACATCATGGACAACGAGCACCCCGATGAACTGGGCTTCGACTACGATCTGACGCTGTGGCTGAAGCTGCTCAAGGAGAAGGAGCCGGTGACGGTGCAGACCGAGGTCAACGGCGAGCCTGTCCTGATGGTGCTCAAGCCCATTGAAAACAGCGAGAAGTGTCAGGTGTGCCACGGAGAGGTAGGGGAGGGGGTCTACGGTGATGACAACGCCATCCGCGCGGTGCTGGTGGTGTATCGATCCCAGAGGGAGGTAGAGTCGCGGATTCGGGAGAATCAGCTGGCGACAGCGGGTGTCGGTCTGGGCACGACGGGATTGTTCGTAGCGCTGCTGCTCTTGTTCGCGCGTCTGTTCGGGATCGGGTTCAGGCCGCGTCAGTTCGGGCTCAAGTAGGGTCGGGCGGGCGTGTGCCGGGCGAGGTGTCCGTGGGGCTGTCGGGGACGGTGGCTTCCCAGTGGACGCCGCGGTTGCGGAGCTCGGCGGCCTTGGCCTCGTAGATCTTGCGCAGGCGGCGCTCGTGCACGAGGCGTCGGATGACCAGGGCGAGGATGACGAGCGTCAACAGGCCCAGCGGCAGGTAGATGCGCAGCAGGCGGCGGTCGGGGGCGACCGGGGAGAGGTCCCACGCGCCGGCCGCGGGGCCTTCGGCCACGACGAGCCAGCGCGGGTTGGGGTGATCCTCGAGGTCGATCAGGACGGGCTTTGTCTCGTCGTAGCCGTCGACGATGGCGTAGCGGTTGAGCTCGCTGGCGCCCTTGAACCAGAGCACATCGACCCCGTCGTCGCGCTCGCCGATCCAGGCGGTGCGGCGGGCGGTGCCGGTGGCGCCGAGCCCCACGAAGTCAAAGTAGCCCGAGTCGAGGAAGGCCTTGCCCCAGGACGGCCCGATGAATCGGGTCATCTCATGGCGCGTGGGGTGCTGGACGAACAGCCAGAGCAGCTCGTCGGGGTCGGGGGCCTGCACGAGGTGGTGGGCGAGGCCAGGGCGGACGAAGTGGACCTCCATCCGCTGGTCCTCGAGGTGGCCGCGGGCGACGTGGGGCCCACCGCCGTGCTCGGTGTCCTCGGCGCGCGCGGCGAGTTGGGCGTCGAGGTTGGCGTAGGCGGCGTCTTTGCCGTGGGGGTAGAAGAGGAAGGCGACCTGGCCGCTCTCGCTGATGAGCAGGTCTTCGACCGCGACGGGGGCGGGACCGGCGACGTACATGAAGCGGGGGGTGAAGGTCAGGTATTGCCAGGAGCGCCCGCCGTCGAGGCTCTCCATGGCGCCGGCGCCCGCGGTGATGGCGACGAGGCGCTCCTTGACCGGGAAGATGCGGACGACGGCGTTGTCCGCGACGTCCTCGAGGCCGCGGGGCCGCCAGGCGTAGACGGGCTCGGGGCTGATCTCGAGCAGGTTCGGGGAGGGGCTGAAGGCGAGCTCGCGCTTGCCGGCCTCGAGGACGCCGACGCGGCCGTCGTCGGTGGCGACGACGAGCCAGGGACGGTCTGCGGAGGCGGGCAGGACGGCGGTGACCGAGGCGTGGAGCCAGGTCTCGAAGCGGCCGTCAACCAGGACGCGCACCTCGTCGTGGCAGGCCACCAGCGGGGGGGTGACGGCGGCCACGAGGCGGACATCACCGGTGTCGCATCGGGTGGAGGCCAGGGCGAGGGGGCGGTCGTTGAGGGCGTCCTCAAGGGGGCTGCAACCCGAGGCGGCGAGCAGCCCGACCACGAGCGCGGCCGCGGCGCGAGGGCCTCGACGGGGCGAGGTCACCGCGGTGGCGGGAGCTCGGCGCATGGGGAGGGGCAGGAGCATGGCGCTCTCGGGGCGGCGAAGCCAGCGCGAAAGGGGGGCGCTCCGGCGCGCCCGCAAGGGCGCGCCGAAGGCGGCACGGGGCGCGGGATCAGGTGGTCGGCACGGTGCGTGCGATGCGGATGCCGAGCTCTTCGAGCTGGGCGAACGCGACGTCGCTGGGGGCCTTCGTCATCATGCAGCCCGACTTCTGGGTCTTGGGGAAGGCGACGACGTCACGGATGGAGTCCGCGCCTGTGAGCAGCATGATGAGGCGGTCCATGCCGAAGGCGATACCGCCGTGGGGCGGGGCGCCGAAGCTGAACGCCTCGAGCAGGAAGCCAAACTTGAGCTGGGCCTCCTCCTCGTTGATGCCGAGCAGGCTGAAGACCTTGCTCTGGACATCGCCGCGATGGATTCGGATGGAGCCGCCGCCGATCTCGCTGCCGTTGAGCACGAGGTCGTAGGCGGCAGCCCGAGCCGCCCCCGGATCGGTGTCGAGGAGGTGGAGATCCTCGGCGAGCGGGGAGGTGAACGGGTGGTGGACGGCGGAGAAGCGGTTGCCGGCCTCGTCCCACTCGAACATGGGGAACTCGGTGACCCAGGTGAACCCGTAGACGCTGTCGTCCACGAGGCCTCGCTCGCGCGCGATGACCTTGCGGAGCTGGCCGAGGGAGTCGTTGACGATCTTGGCGGCGTCGGCCACGAAGATAGCGAGGTCACCGACCTCGAGGTCGAGCTCGGCGGTCAGGGCCGCGCGGACGTCGTCGTTGAGGAACTTGGCGATGGGGGACTGCCAGTCCCCGGCGTTGATCTTGATCCAGGCGACGCCCTTGGCGCCGTAGGTCGAGGCGAACTTGCCGAGGTCGTCGAGCTGCTTGCGCGACAGTTCGGAGCCGCCCTTGACGTTGATGGCCTTGACGATCTTGCCGGCGGCGACGGTGTCCTGGAAGACCTTGAAGTCGCTGGAGGCGACGATGGTGGAGACGTCGTGGAGCTCGAGGCCGTAGCGCACATCGGGGTTGTCGAGGCCGTAGCGCGCGATGGCGTCGGCGTAGGTGATGCGCGGGAAGGGGAGCTGGACCTCGTGCCCGATGGCCTCCTTGAAGATGCGCTGGATCAGCCCCTCGCAGATCGTGTGGATCTCGTCGGGGGTGATGAAGGACATCTCCATGTCGATCTGGGTGAACTCGGGCTGCCGGTCGGCGCGCAGGTCCTCGTCGCGGAAGCAGCGGCAGATCTGGAAGTATCGATCGTAGCCGGCCACCATGAAGAGCTGCTTGAAGAGCTGGGGGGACTGTGGCAGGGCGAAGAACTGTCCCTGGTAGACGCGGCTCGGCACGAGGTAGTCGCGGGCGCCCTCGGGCGTGGACTTGGTGAGGATGGGCGTCTCGAGTTCAAGGAACCCGTTGTCATACAGGTAGTTGCGCGTCAGCATGTTGACCTTGCTGCGCAGGATGAACTTCTGCTGCAGGACCGGTCGGCGCAGGTCGAGGTAGCGGTACTCGAGGCGGACGTTCTCGTTGGTGTCGAGGTCGTCCTGGATGAGGAAGGGAGGGGTGCGGGCCTCGCTGAAGACGGTGAGCTCCTCGGCGATGACCTCGATCTCGCCGGTGGCGAGGTTGGGGTTGCGGTTCTCGCCGCGGCTGACGACGCGGCCGCGCACGCCGATGACCCACTCGGAGCGGAGGCGGTTGGCCTCGTCGTGGATGTCCGCGGCGAGCTCGGCGTCGAAGCGGACCTGGGTGAGGCCGTAGCGGTCACGGAGGTCGACAAAGATGGTGCCGCCGTGATCGCGTCGCTTCTGGACCCAGCCCATAAGGACGACGGTCTCGTCGGCGTTTTCGGCGCGCAGGGCGCCGTTGTTGTGAGTACGCTTGAGGTCTTTGAGGAACTCGGCCACGGGATCCTCCGATCGTGACAAGTGGTCTATAGATGCGACGACAACGGGCCGGAGGCACCATCAGCGGTGCGTGGGTCGCGGGCATCGCCTGCCGGGACCGGGGATCCGGTGTGGGCAGCGCGGCGGTGCGACACTGTATGGGCGTTGGAATCGGGCGTCAATTGGAGTTGGCGGACAAGCGACCGTGATATACTCCCGCGTTGATGAACACGACGCACCCCCCAGGCCCACGAGGGCACCGACGGTTTGTTCTCCTGGCGCTGCTGGCGCTGTGGCCGCTCCACGCCTCCTGCGACTGTGGGGGCGCACGCCAGGGTTCGGTGCCCGACGCAGGCGGGGTCGACCCTCCGGTGGCGGCGCCTGCGCCGCTGTGGCGCTCGACGTACCAGCCCGCGGATCTGAGCACCGACATGGTGCTCGCGGACGGGCTGATCGGCGCGGAGAGCGTGAAGGCGGTCCGGGCGGAGGACGCGCGTCGGGATCTCGGCGCCCTGTTCCGGGTGTTGGAGCAGGGCTATGCGGGGTTCGAGGGGCTGCCTGGCGGCCGGCGAGCTTGGGAGCGGGCGTTCGCGACGCTGGACGGGCGGCTTCCGGCCGACGGTGCGGTGGTGGAGACGCGGGCCTTTGTCGCGTTGCTCGTCGAGGTGCTCGCGCCGCTTGCGAACGACGGGGCGCTGCGGCTGGAGCTCGTGCTGCACGACGAGGCCAGCGTGGAGGTGGCGCTGGCCGAGCGGACGGAGGCGATGCTGGGCGATGTGGCGGTGGAGCGGGAGGGGGAGGTGACGCGCTTGCACGCGGTGAGCGCGCCGTCGTCGGACATGGCTCTGGCGCCGATCATGGCGTGTGGCGACGTGGCGGCGCTGCCCGAGACGTTCCCGGTGTGGGACGCGCAGGTGGGCGGTCCGGTGCTTCGGTTCGGCTGGCTTGGGCCAGCGCCCACGGCGCTGCTGTGCGATGTGGCGCTGGACCACGGCGTGCAGCGCAAGATCGCGGTGCGGACGGGGCCGGTGGCGATGAGCCGGTCGGAGCAGCCTCCGGCGGACGGCGTGCAGGTGATCCACGGCGAGGTGCCGGTGGTGCGTGTGGCGACGTTCGACGCGCTCGGGGCGCGCGGGGTGGCCCGGCTGGAGGCGATGATCGAGCCGCTGGTCGACTCTCCGGTGGTGGTGGTGGATCTGCGGGGGACGCACGGCGAGGGGCGGGAGACGGCGTCGTGGCTGGCGCAGGCGATCTCGCCGGGGATGCCCGGGCGGCCGCGGGTGCGGACGGTGCGGTCGGGGATGACGGCGCAGGGCCAGATGAACCTGGCGCACCAGCGGATCGCGCGGTTCGAGGCGGCTTTTCCGCCGGATCAGCCCGGTCGTGACGGCGCGCTGGAGCACGAGCTTCAGGAGGCTGTGGGGGCGGCTCGGACGCGCTTGCAGGCACAGATCGGGGTGGGGGGCGAGCAGCCCGAGTGGGAGGAGGGAGGCTCGGCGGTGGTGGCGGCGCCGTCGAAGGTGTTGAAGGGGCAAGTGGTGGTCCTGGTGGACCGTGGGTGCCGCGGGCTGTGCGAGGAGCTGGCGGCGACGGTGGCGCCGGATGAGCGCGTGGTGCTGGTGGGGGAGAACACGGCGGGCGAGACGGGGTTTGATGAGCCGCTGTCCTATCGGCTGCCGTATTCGCTGGTGTGGGTGTATGTGCCGAGCCGGGTCTGGGCAGACGGGGACGGGAACGTGGCTGCGGGCACGGGCGTGTTGCCGGAGATCTGGGTGGACGATGCCCGTCCGCTGGACGTGGCGCTGGACATCGCGCGCCACAGCGTCAGTCGGCCGTGAGAAGCCGTCCGGAAAGTTATGGCCGTCGTTGACGAGCCCCATGCACGCCATCTGCGGCTTATCGTCGTCCCCATGGGGCGCTGCCCCAATGGAGACTCCTCAAAGCCACATCTGAC
>Ga0100377_1001630_pt1 | contig 19281 bp, 6 predicted proteins | sample CryGeymeta201501_FD_83664 | JGI IMG/M metagenome (GOLD analysis project Ga0100377, IMG submission 83664) | Groundwater microbial communities from Crystal Geyser aquifers in Utah, USA - Crystal Geyser metaG 2015-01 | ecosystem: Environmental > Aquatic > Deep subsurface > Groundwater | place: USA...
CTTCCAATCCTCGCCGACTCCGAAGCGGAGGGTAAGGAGGTTCACGAGGATGTGCTTCTCTCCCTCGCGGCGACCCTTCTCGATGCCCTTCTCGATGCCCTTCTCGATGCCCTTCTCGATGCCTTTCTCGATGCCATCTTCAATTCCAGCGTCTTTTGCAAATTTGATCTCGGCAAGTCGGTCGAGCTTCGCCTTGAGTGCGGCGGTGTGTTTTCGCCTCACGATGTCGTCCTGGCTGATCATGCGGAGTTTCTCCTCGGCTCTCTGGATGTGGGGCCCAAGCATGGCGGCGTCCTCGGACGAGAGGCGGTCGCCGTAGACCAGCCTGAGTCGCAGTCGGGCCCGCAGGGCAGGGAGCCGTGCGAGCGAGAGCTCGCAGGGGGTCCTGCATCGCGGGTCCGACTGCGACTCACGGCGGTATAAGAGAGGAAGTATAGCCACTGCCTCTCGGGGTCGGTAGCGTCCTGGAGGTCTGCGACCGCCTCCCTATAGGTCGGTACCTCGATGTAGTGGAGCTCGAGATGGTTGGTCAGGAGGTGGCCGTTGGTGCGATGGCGCAGCTCGTAGATGGGGTGCCAGGCCGGCGCGGTGGGGGTGTCGGCCGCGTTGGAGTCGGTGCCCGGTTCTGAGTTTTTGTCTTCCCTCTGGGCTCGAAGTCGCCAGTCGATGAGACACACGCTGGCCGTCGGTTGGAGTTGGTCGTACTGCATGCCCCGGCGGAGTTGGCCGGTGTAGAGTCGGCTCCAGTAGAAGAGCGTCCGCTCGCGGAACGCCGCCTTGGGCTCCAGCTGCACCTCCACGTTGTGCTGCCGACCCTGCCCATCACGTCCCACCACGTCCAGCACCGACTCCTTGTCGTCGGCCTCCTCCCCGGCCCAGTGGCTTGGGATCTGGGTGATCGTGACCAAAGGCTCTGGCCAGCGCAGCAGCGCGTTCAAAAAGTGTAACAGGAGCGCATCCGCCCCTTCATCGTCGAAGAGGCGCCGAAACACGACATCTGATAGAGGTGGGAGTTTATTGGGGCCGTCGGTCATGGGGGTTACCAGGGCGAGGGGGGATGAAGGCCTGCTCATAGGTTCATGCTCGGGTAACTCGCCGACGTCCACGTGTCAAGGGGGATGTTGATCGTTCTCGCCGTTGGGGCCGGGCCCTTGCGGACACCGTCGGGGGTCTCCTTCACCCCATGTAGGTGCCCACCACCGCCTGGGGTTGAAGCCAGGGGGCGGACAGGTGGTCGAGTACTGTGTCTTCGGGTTCAGAGGGTCAAGTTTCGGCTGGGCTCCGCCCAGACCCGCTCAAGGCTACCGCCTTGAGAATCCATTTATTTTCTCTTCGAAGACGGATTCTCAAGGCGGTAGCCTTGAGCGGGTCTGGGCGGAGCCCAGAACTCGATCGCCCTGAGGGGGTGGAAGAGGGGACTTGACAGGCAGGGATGAGAGGGCTAGAGCTTGCCCATTCACTAGACCGGTCGGTCTAGTCGTCAGCCACTCGCCGACCAGATATCCGCACAGCTCGCCTGGGGACCACCGTCCCGACGGCGCTTGAGATAAGGAAGAGGACCATGCAGGGAGACAAGGGGAGCCGCAGCGGCGTCGCGCCGACGAGGGTCCACAGCCGCGACGCGGTCTTGGGTGAACGGCGTTCTGCATCGTCCACGACGACCTCCGTGTCGTTGCTCGACCGTCTGTGTCGGGCGCGGGCGGGGGTGGTGATGACGTTCGCGGGCCAGGGCTTCGACACGCTCGGCGAGCTGGGCGAGCTGTGCGCCGAGCGGCCAGCGGTGCGGGAGTGGGTCGCGGGGGCGACGGACCAGTGGGTCGGCATGATCGCCGAGCAGCCGTTCGCCTGGAGCGGGCTGTTCGACGCTGGCGTGGACGTCCGGGGCTGGGTGGAGCGCCCGGCGATGGCGCCGCCGGTGGACTATCTGACCAGCTCAGTGATCGCTCAGCCGCTGATCCTCATCACGCAGGTCGCCTGGCTGATCGCGCTTCACGAGGAGGGCCTTGGTCGTTTGTTCGAGGCTGGCTGCGTCGAGGCGGTGACGGGGCACTCGCAGGGTATCCTGCCCGCGGTGCTGGTCGCCGAGTCCGTGGGCGGTCGGATCGACGTCGAGCGCGCGCTGCTCACGCTGCGGCTGCTGTGTTGGCAGGGGCTGCTGATGCGCAGCTCGTTTGGCGCGGGCGCCGAGCGCGTGGCGCGCAACGACGCGTCGGTGACGCCGATGATCGCGATCAGCGGCCCCGACGCCGCCACGTTGCAGCAGGCGGTGGACGCGGTGAACCGGGGGCTGGCGCCGGAGGCGCGGGTGGAGCTGTCCCTGCTCAACACCCGCACCCGGCACGTCGTCAGCGGGCCGCGGGACGGGATCGTCGCGCTGACCTCGTGGTTGACGGCGGCGGCAGCACGGGAGGCCAGGCTGAAGCAGGCGGGCCGGTTCGGCGGCCAGCCGCTGCGGTTCACCGTGGACCCGGTGCCGACCGACACCGCGTTCCACTCCTCCTATATGGCCGAGGGCCTGGAGGGGATGCGGCGAGTGGCGGCGGAGCTCGGCTGGCGCGTGGAGCCGTCTCGGCTGCGGATGGAGCTGGTGGCGCCCTCGGATGGCGCCTCGCTCAACACCGCAGCTGACCCCACCGACCTCGTGCTGGAGGGTATGCACGTGCTCCCGGTCCGGTGGCCGACGGCGCTGGATGCGGCGCTCGGTGGCCGTCGCGTCGAGGTCGTTCTGGACCTTGGCCCGGGCGATGGGGTGGCCCGGCTGACCCGCGCGGCGCTGCGGGGGCGAGGCGTGCGGGTGCTGGCGTTGACGACGCCCGAGGGGCGCTCCGCGCTGTTGACGCCCGGTCAGGTCGCCGAGCCGACGGTCCGGTATGCGGACTTTGCGCCAGCGGTGCTGGAGCTGGCCCAGGAGTCCACGCCGCGCGTGGACAACCCGTTCACCCGGTTCACCGGCCGATCGCCGGTCATCCTGCCGGGCATGACGCCGACGACGGCGGACGTGGGCATCGTGGCGGCGGCGGCCAACGCGGGCTTTTGCGCCGAGCTGGCTGGCGGCGGCCAGGTCTCCGAGCGGGTCTTCTGGCTTCGGATGGAGGAGCTGGCCGCCGCGCTGGAGCCGGGGCAGGAGGTCGTGTTCAACGCGCTCCACCTCGATCCGTACCTGTGGGATCTGCACCTGCGCAAGCAGCGGCTGGTGTTCGAGGCGCGTCGGCGCGGGTATCCGATCTGCGGGGTGACGATCAGCGCGGGGATTCCGGCGGTGGGGGAGGCGGTGGCGTTGCTGGACGAGCTCGTCGCGGCCGGGATCTGGCTCAACGCCTTCAAGCCGGGCACCCCAGGCCAGGTCAAGCAGGTGATCGAGATCGCCCGGGCCGCCCGGCATCACACGATCTGCGTGCAGCTCGAGGGCGGTAAGGCGGGGGGCCACCACGCGTGGGAGGATCTGGACCAGCTCTTGTTGGAGACGCTGTTCAGCCTGCGCAGCGAGCCGAACGTGCTCGTGTGCGTGGGTGGGGGCGTCGGGACCGAGGCGCGCGCCGCGGAGCTGTTGACGGGGCGGTGGGCGCACCGGTACGGCGAGCCGGACATGCCGGTCGACGCGATCCTGCTCGGCACGGTCACCATGGCGTGCGCCGAGGCGGAGACCTCACCGGCGGTCAAGGCGGCGCTGGTGGAGGCGGCCGGCACGGCGAGCTGGGTGTTCGCCGGGGCTGTCGAGGGCGGGGTGACCTCGGGCAAGAGCCAGCTCAACGCTGACATCCACTACCTCGACAACGCCGCCTCGCGGTGCGGCCGGCTGCTGGATGCGGTGGCGGGCAAGGCGGAGGCGGTCGAGGCGCAGCGCGAGGCGATCATCGCTGCGCTGAACGCCACGGTGCGGCCGTACGTGGGCGACCTGGAGGCGATGAGCTACCGTCAGCTGCTCGACCGGCTGGTCGAGCTGATGGCCATCGGCCGCCACGGTCGCTATGAGGACGGCGTCTGGCTCGACCCCACCTGGCGACAGCGGTTCATCGACATGTTCCGCCGCGCGGAGGCCCGCCTGTCCGGGGGCGACGAGGGGGCCATCGAGAGCCTGATCACCTGCGCGGCGGACGTGGACGATCCCGCCGCCGCCCTTGATCGCTTCGAGGCGCGCTATGGCGCGCGTCAGCACGACAATGTTGAGCCGGCCGACGCGCTGTTCTTTGTGCGCCAGGTGTGTGCGCGTCCGGGCAAGCCCGTGCCGTTCGTGCCGGTCATCGACGCGGACGTGCGCCGCTGGTACAAGGCGGACTCGCTCTGGCAGGCCCACGACGACCGGTTCGCCGCAGACGCCGTCCTCGTCATCCCGGGCCCCGAGGCGGTGGCGGGGATCCTCCGTGTCGATGAGCCCGTCGCGGCGCTGCTCGGTCGCTTCGAGGCGGCGGTCGTGGAGGCGATGGCCGCCGAGGGCCGCCCGACCCACCGCGCCTCCGACCGTCGCAGCGTGCGCGTGCCGATGGCGCCGCCGGCGGGCATCGCCGTGGAGGTCGGGGCGACGCGGACCGTGGTGACCGCCCGCCAGCCCGGCCACGCCGAGGCCTGGTTCGATTTCGTCGCCTCGCAGATGGACGGCCCGGCCTCGGAGCTGTTCCGCGCCTTGACCGTCTTCGTGGACGGGCGCGCTGTGGCCAACCCGGTCCGCCGGCTCTGCGCGGCGGTTCAGGGCGCCGAGATCGTGATCGAGAACGACGACGCCGGCGCCGTGTTGGCCGTGACCTGGCGGTCGAACGCCGCCGGGGGTGAGTCGGTGCGCGTCGTGGACGAAGGCGGCACGTTCGCCGTCGACGTCGCGACGGCCGCGGCTGCGCCGCTGTCCCTCCGCATCGCTCCGCGCTATCAGGCCGGTGGCTGGAGCCTGCACATGGAGGGCAGCGCGCGCACTCGCAGCCTGGCGGCGCTGTACCACCGCACGATGTTCGGCGCCGATCTGGTGCCCGCGTCCTTGTTCGACCGGGCCACGGCGCCGGTGCGGGTGGAGCCGGCTCAGCTTCGGGGGTATCGGGCGGTGACGGGGGGTGGAGTGGGCGCTGGCGTGGATGGGGTGCCGCTGAACGCGGCGTTCTCGCTGATCTGGCAGCCCCTGTTCGCCGTCTTGTCGGCGGAGCCGCTTGCGGGGGGCATCCTCGACCTTGTGCACCTCAGCAACGCCGTGGAGAAGGGGGTCGCATGGCCGCCTCGCGGGGGTGAGCTGCTGGTGGCAGGGGCGTCGGTGGTGGATGTCGAGGATCGCGACCATGGGCGCGTGGTGCGCACGGTGGCGACGCTGTCGCGGGACGGCGCGCTGGTAGCGACGGTGCGCTCGGGCTTCTTCATCCGGGGCGACCACGCCGGTACGCCGTGGCGTCGTCAGCGGAGAGAGCGCGTCGTGGAGCGGGTGCGGTTGGAGTCGAGGGGGGACGTCGGGTTTCTGCTCGGGCACCCGTTTGTGCACGTGACGGTCGAGCCGCGGGCGCTGGTCGACCGCTGGCTGGAGGTGCGGGTCGACTGGTCCGAGGACGTGCCCCGCGTCGGCGCGGGCCGGTTCGGCGCCACGGGCGAGCTCGTGGTGGAGGGCCATACGGTCGGTCGAATCGCCCTTGACAGCGAGGGAAACCGGCACCCGCTCGGCGCGATGCTCGAGAGCCTGGGCGCCGGGGCCGAGACGACGCGGTCGGTGGAGCGCAAGACCCTCGGGACGGGCAGCGCGACGACGCCGCAGGACATGGCCGGGTTCGCCCAGGCCAGCGGTGACCTGAACCCGATTCACCGCAGCGCCGTGCTCGCTCGACTGGCCGGTCTACAGGGCCCGATCGTCCACGGCATGTGGATGGCCGCTCGCCTCACCAGCTTCGTCGAGGCCACCGTGGCGCCTGCGGCCATCGAGCGCATCGAGGTCGACTTCGTCGCCATGGCCCAGCTCGGCGAGTCGGTGGAGCTGGAGGTGGTGCGGTCCGGCGTGCGCGACGGGGCCAAGGTCGTCGAGGCGACCATGCGCGCCCGTCGCGACGGCGGAGACTCACCCGTCTGCCGGCTTCGCGCGTTCCTGTCCCCCTCGCCCACCGCCTACGTCTTCCCCGGTCAGGGCATCCAGCAGCGCGGCATGGGCATGGACGGCTACGCCCGCTCCCGTGCGGCGCGCCGGATCTGGGAGCGGGCCGACAGCTTCACCCGCGCCCACCTCGGCTTCTCCATCCTCCGCATCGTGCGTGACAACCCGCGCGAGCTGCTCGTGCACGGCGTGCCGCACGTGCATCCCCGCGGCGTCCTGAACCTGACCCAGTTCACCCAGGTCGCCATGGCCGTGCTGGCCCAGGCCCAGGTGGCCGAGCTGCGAGAGCAGGGCCTGTTCGTCGAGGCGGCGGTCGCTGCCGGGCACAGCGTGGGCGAGTACAACGCGCTCGCCGCCGTGTTCCAGGTGCTGCCGCTGGAGTCCCAGGTGGAGCTCGTCTACCAGCGCGGCTGCACCATGCACACGATGGTCCCGCGCGACGCCGATGGACAGAGCGGCTACGGCATGGGCGTCGTCCGGCCACACTACGCGCGCCTCGACCACGCCGGCGCCGAGGCGCTCGTGGCGGCGGTGGTGGCGGAGACGGGCGAGTTCGTCCAGATCGTCAACTACAACGTCGACGGCCGCCAGTACTCGGTCACGGGCACGGTGGCGGGCCTGGCCCGGCTCGAGCAGGAGCTCGCCCGGCGCACCCCCGCTGACAGCAAGCCCGCGTGGATCGAGGTCCCCGGCATCGACGTCCCGTTCCACTCGAAGGTGCTCGTGGTCGGCGTGCCGGCCTTCCGCACCTGGCTCGACGCGCTCCTGCCGGCCCAGGTAGACCATCGAAGGCTGGTCGGGCGGTACGTGCCGAACCTCGTCGCCCGCATGTTCGAGCTCACCCCCGCCTTCGTGCAGAGCGTGCTCGAGGTCGCTGACGCCGAGCCGCTGCGCCCCGTGCTCGCCGACTTCGAGGCCTGGGCCGCCACGCCCGACCGGCTCGCCCGCGTCCTCCTCGTCGAGCTTCTGGCCTGGCAGTTCGCCTCGCCCGTGCGGTGGATCGAGACGCAGCGCCTGCTGCTCGCGCCCACCGACCAGGGCGGCGTGAGCCGCCTCGTGGAGATCGGCGTCGGCTATCAGCCCACGCTGGCCAACATGGCCCGCTACACGCTCGACCGCATGAGCGCACGCGCCCACGCCGTGACCATCCTCAACGTCGAGGCCGAGCGAGACCAGGTGTTCATGCTCGACCAGGATGCCCCTGCGGCGGCCCTGGCGGCCCCTGAGACCTCGACGTCGGTCGAGGCTGTGGGGACCACCGCCGCACCGCCCGCGGCCCACCAGGCGCCTGTGGCGCACTCGGCGGCCCCGGTCGACCGACCCTTCGACGTGGCGCAGGGACTCCTGGCCCTGCTCGCCGTCCAGGCGCGTGTCCGGCCCGAACAGATCTCCCTCGACGAGACCATCGACGAGCTCTTCGACGGCGTCTCCTCCCGCCGCAACCAGGTCCTGATGGACCTCGGCGCCGAGTTCGGGATCGGCACCATCGACGGCGCCCATGAGCGTCCGCTGCGCGAGCTGATCGGCGAGCTCAACGCCCGCGCCGCCGGCTACAACGCGCCCGGCCGCTACCTCGTGCCCACCCGCGACGAGGCCCTCCGGACCGTCCTCGGCCGCACCGGACTCAAGCTTGCGGACGTGAACGGGCACCTCGCCGAGACCTTCGGGCTGGGGCCGGGGCTGCTGCACGCGGCGGCGGTCACCCTGGCGCTGGAGACCCGCTCGGGCGACTCGGTGCGAGGCGGTGCGCTCGGTCGGGTCGCGGGCGAGGTGCCACGCGACCGCGCTGGCGCCGACGCGCTCCTCAACCAGGTCGCCGCCGTGCTCGGCGAGCGCATCGGGCACCCGCTCAGCCCCCGCTCGGCCAGCGCCAGCGCGGGCTCGGCGGTGGATGCCGCTGTGGTGCGCGACCTCGAGGCGCGCATCCTCGGCCGTGACGGAGCCCTCGGGCGCGTCGCGGACGCCCTCGACGGCGCGCTCGGCCGCGACCGGACGCTGCCCGTGGACGACGTGATCGCCCCGGCCGTCGACCCGCTGCTGGCGACCGCCGAGCGCGAGTATGGCCGCGACCACCTCGCCATGATCCAGCCGCGCTTCGAGCCTCAACGCCACGCGGCGTTCACCTCGGCGTGGGCGTGGGCCCAGCGTGACGTGGCGGCGCTCTACTACGACGCCGTCAACGGCCGCCGCGACGTCCGCACCACCCTCGACGCCGTCCGTCGCCTGGCTGCCTTCGCGGGCGATGCGCGCGTCGCCCGCTCGGCCCGCTGGTTCGCCGAACGCGCCCGCACCAGCGGCCACGACGCGCTCGCCGACGCCCTGAGCCTCATCCTTGACGCCCGCAACGCCGCGCCGGCGCCCGTGGCGATCACGCGCCCCTCGCTCACCATCACCGAGCACGGCCACCTGGACTTCGCCGAGGTGCCCGTCGCGGGCGTCGAGGTGCTGCCGGCCTTCGTGGACGCCATGGTGCCGCGCGCCGAGGTCGGTCCGGTCAGCGCCGGCCACTTCGATCCCACCTGGCGCGAGACCCTCGTCGCCCTCGCCCATCACCCGATGGCGCTGTCGGGCAAGACCGCCCTCGTCACCGGGGCCTCACCCGGCTCCATCGCCGTCGAGCTCGTCCGGCACCTGCTCCGCGGCGGTGCCCGCGTCGTCGTCACCACCACGCGCTGCACGCCCGATCGGCTCCAGGCGTACCGCGAGCTCTATCAGGCGGCGGCGGTCCCCGGCGCCGAGCTTCACGTCGTGCCGTTCAACCAGGCCTCGGCGAGTGACGTGGACGCCCTCGTCGACTGGCTCTTCGACGAGGTGACCGAGCAGGCTGGCGCCACGGTCCGCGTCGTCAAGCGGCCCTGGGCGCCGGACCTGGTCCTGCCGTTCGGCGCCATCGGCGACAGCGGCACCCTCGATCAGCTCGACGGTCGCTCGGAGGCCGCGCTGCGCGGGATGTTGGTCGGGGTCGAGCGCCTCATCGCGCGCATCGGCGCCCGCTACGTCCGGGACGGCGTGCCCGCCCATCGCTGCCACGTCCTGCTGCCCCTGTCCCCCAACCACGGGGTGTTCGGCGGCGACGGCTTCTACGCCGAGTCCAAGGCCGCCCTCGAGGTGCTCACCCACCGCTGGCGCAGCGAGCGCAGCGCGTGGGGCGCGCCGCTGACGCTGTGCGCGGCCACGATCGGCTGGGTGCGTGGCACGGGCCTGATGGACCAGAACAACCCCGTCGCCAGCGAGCTCGAGCGCCGCACGGGCGTGCGGACCTTCTCGGGCGGGGAGATGGGCTTCCTGCTCGCCTCGCTGTGCGGCGAGTCGGCCCGAGAGGCCAGCCGGACGGCCCCGCTGCGGGTCGATCTGACGGGGCGGTTCCTCGACGTAGACGGCCTCGACGCCGTCGTGAGCGAGATCCGCGCCGAGCTGGCTGCGTCCGCGGCCGAGGCGGCCCGCGTGGATGTGCTTCGCACCGCCGAGGCGCGCGCCCTTGGCGCTCCGGTCGCGACGCCCGTCCACATCGACGCCCTGCCGCACGACGTCGCGTCGGTCGTCGCCCCGCGCTGGGAGGGCGAGGTCACCGCCGACCTGACGCGCACCGTGGTCATCGTCGCCACCGGGGAGCTCGGCCCCTGCGGCAGCGGCCGCACGCGCCACGCCATCGAGGTCGGCGACACGCTGGCAGCGGCCGCCGTGGTCGAGCTGGCCTGGATGACCGGACTGATCCGCTTCGAGGCCCACGAGGCCCGCTGGGTCGACGTCGAGAGCGGCGATTCTGTGCCCGAGGGCCAACTCGCCGACCGCTACAGGGAGGCCGTGCTTGGCCGCGTCGGCCTGCGCTGGGTGGAGCCCGAGACGGTCGGCTTCGACCCGGAGCACCTGCCGGTGATGGCCTCCGTCTTCCTCGAGCGGGACTTCACCTTCCCGGTGGCCTCGGAGGCCGAAGGGCGCGGCTTCGTGCGCGCTGCCGCGGACGACGCGGAGCTCCGCTTCGACAGCGCCGCCGGACAGTGGGTGGTCGTGCGCAAGGCTGGCAGCGTCGTGCGGGTGCCGCGCACCACGCGGCTCCGCCGACACGTCGCTGGCCTCGTGCCTCGCGGGTTCGACTTCGCGCGGTTCGGCGTCGGGCCGGACATGGTGGAGAGCGTCGACCGGACGACCCTGTTCAACCTCGTCGCCACCGTGGACGCCTGGATCTCGGCCGGCGTCACGCCCGAGGAGCTGTTCTCCCGGGTTCACCCCGCGCGCGTCGCCAACACCCAGGGCAGCGGCATCGGAGGCATGGGGAGCATCCACCGGCTCTACACCGACCACCTGCTCGAGCGCCCCGAGCAGAGCGACGTGCTCCAGGAGACGTTGATCAACGTCATCGCCGCCTACGTCGTCCAGGCCTACGTCGGCAACTATGGCCCCATGGCCCACCCCGTCGGCGCCTGCGCCACGGCCGCCGTGTCCCTCGAGGAGGGCATGGACAAGATCCTGGCCGGCAAGGCCGACTTCGTGGTGGCCGGTGGCTACGACGACATCGGCCCTGAGGGCATGGCCGGCTTCGAGGGTATGAACGCCACTTGCGACACCGACGCCATGACCGCCATGGGCTTTGAACCCCACCAGATGTCCCGCCCCAACGACGCCCGCCGCCGCGGCTTCGTCGAGGCCCAGGGCGGCGGCACGGCCCTGCTCGCCCGCGGGGACGTGGCCCTCGAGCTCGGCCTGCCCGTGGTCGGCGTGCTCGGCTGGGCAGGCTCGTTCGGCGACGGCATCCACAAGTCCATCCCCGCGCCCGGCCTCGGCATACTCGCCGCGGCCTGCGGTGGCACGCGCTCCCCGCTCGGCTCGGCGCTGGCTCAGTTCGGGCTGTCGGCCGACGACGTGGCCGTGGTCTACAAACACGACACCTCCACCAACGCCAACGACCCGAACGAGAACGAGCTCCACCACCGCATCCAGGTGGCCCTCGGCCGCTCGCCCGGCAACCCGCTCTGGGTCGCCTCCCAGAAGGCCCTCACCGGCCACTCCAAGGGCGGCTCGGCGGCCTGGCAGCTCGCGGGCCTGTGCCAGACCCTCCAGACGGGGCTCGTGGCGGGCAACCGGAACCTCGAGTCCGTGGACGAAGGGATGCGCGGGTTCGAGCACATGGCCTTCACCGACCAGACCCTGCGGCCTGGCCCCCAGGTCCCGCTCCGGGCGGGGCTGCTGACCAGCCTCGGCTTCGGCCACGTCTCGGCCATCGCGCTCGTCCTGCACCGCGACGCCTTCCTGGCGTCCATCCCTGCCGACCGCCGCGAGGTCTACCTCGCCGCGGCACAAGCCCGCACCGCGCGCGGCCAGCACGCCTGGGCGCGCGTCAGGCTCGGGCTCGACCCGGCGTTCGAGAAGCGCAACCACCGGCGCTTCGCCGCACCGGACGGCTCCGACGCCCAGCGGGAGGAGGAGATCGCCATGCTGCTCGACCCGACCGCGCGCCTGGACCTCACCACGGGCACCTTCCGCACTGCGGCGTCGTGAGCGTCGCCCTCACCGCACGGGCCTCGGCATGATCGCAGGTGTTGGCATCGACATCGTAGACCTCGCGAGCTTCGAGGGGCAGCTGGCCGACCGGGCCAGCGGCTTCGTCGAGGGCACCTTCACGTCCCGCGAGCGTGACCTCGCCCGGCTGCGCCCCACCGAGCCCGCCCGGCACCTGGCCGCGCGCTTCGCCGCCAAGGAGGCCTTCGTCAAGGCCTTCGACGGGGCGCGGTTTGGCCTGACGCCGATCATGGAGCGCGTGGACCTGCGCGAGGTCGAGGTCGTCAGCGACGCCTTCGGCCGCCCGGGCCTCCGCCTCCACGGCCGGGTGGCCGACGCCTTCGACGCGGCCGGCTTCACCCGCCCGCACCTGTCGCTGACCCACGACGGAGGCTACGCCGCCGCGGTGGTCACGCTCGAGAGGCTGGACCCGCAGCCCCCGATCCCCTAAAGCTACACCCACCTTTGCTCACCCGAGGCGCCGCCCGCCCTCCGCAACGGATCGCTCCATCATGATCAGGCCGGAACCCACAGCCTTCACCCGCATCGCCGTCCTCAACCGCGGTGAGGCCGCCGTGCGCTTCATGCGGGCGGTGCGCGAGTACAGCCTCGAGCGCGAGGTCGACCTGGCCGCGATCGCCCTCTACACCGATCCCGACGAGGGCGCGCCGTTCCTCAGCCTGGCCGACGAGGTCATCCACATCGGCGCCCCGATGCGCACCGGCCCGAGCGGCCTCGTGAGCGCCTACTGCGACTACGAGCACATCCTGGCCCATCTGCGCGCCGCCCGCTGCGACGCCGTGTGGCCCGGCTGGGGCTTCGTGGCCGAGGACGCCGTGTTCGTGGCGCGCCTGGAGGCCGAGGGCATCACCTTCATCGGGCCGTCCTCCCACGCCATGTGGCTGCTCGGCGACAAGATCGAGGCCAAGCGTCTGGCCGCCGGCTGCGGCGTGCCGCTGGCGCCATGGCACATCATCGATCCAGCCGAGGCCCCCGACGTCCTCATCGAGCACGCCGAGCGCATCGCCTTTCCGCTGATGCTGAAGGCCTCGGCGGGCGGCGGCGGCCGCGGCATCCGAAAGGTGGACCGCCTCGAAGACCTCCTGCCACGCGTCGACGAGTCCCGCGCCGAGGTCAAGCGCGTGTTCGATCACGGCGGCTTGATGATGGAGGCCTGCATCACCGGCGCCCGCCACATCGAGGTTCAGCTCGTCGTCGGCGCCGACGGCCGGGCGTGCGCCCTCGGCGTGCGCGACTGCACCATCCAGCGCCGCAACCAGAAGATCATCGAGGAGGCCCCCTCGCCCATCCTGCCCGCCGACGTCGAGGAGCTCCTGTGCACCAGCTCCGCCCGGCTGGCCGAGGAGGCCGGCTACCGCGGCGTCGCCACCGCCGAGTTCCTCTACGATCCGAGCACCGGGACCTCCTGTTTCCTCGAGGTCAACTCCCGCCTCCAGGTCGAGCACACCGTCACGGAGATGACCTGCGGCGTGGATCTCGTCAAGGCGCAGCTCGACATCGCCTGCGGCCTGCCGTGGGAAGGGGAGGGCGCCATCAGCCGCGGCCACGCCATCGAGGTGCGGCTCAACGCTGAAGACCCCGAGCGGGGCTTCCAGCCGAGCCCCGGACTTGTACGCTTCTTCCGCGTCCCGGCCGGCCCGGGCATCCGCGTCGACAGCGGGGTCGCCGAGGGCATGAACATCGCCCCGGAGTTCGACTCGATGATCGCCAAGGTCATCGCGTGGGCGCCCACCCGCAAGCAGGCCATCGGCCGGCTGCGGCGCGCGCTGCAGGAGCTCGACATCGTCGTCGAGGACGGCGCGACCAACCAGGCCTTCCTGGCCGACCTGCTCCGCATCGACGCCTTCGTCGACGGCACCGCCGACACCGGCTGGCTCGATCGCGTCATGGCCGAGGGCCGGTTCATCCAGCCCCGCTGGGAGTTCGAGGCGCTGCTGGCCGCCGCCATACTCGAGTACCGCCGCCTGCGCCGCTCCGATACGCAGCGATTCTTCGCGCAGGCCCAGAATGGAATACCTCAAAATCTGCCGGAGCCCGTTGGGCTGGATATCGAGCTCAGGCTGCGTGGCAGGGGCTGGGTGATTTCGGTACACGCCCTCGGCGACGACCACTACCTCGCCGGCCCCGAGGGTGCCCTCTGGCGCGCCCACTTCAGCGTCACCGGCGACCACACCGCCGAGATGCTGCTGGAGCGCCGCCACAAGATCCTGTTCGCCTACGGCAGCAGCGGCATCGCCGTCGAGGTCGACGGCGCCACCCACGCCGTCGAGCGCGCCTCGGGCGGCGTCGTCAAGGCGTCGGCGCCCGCCATGGTCGTGCACGTCGCCGTCCAGGAGGGCCAGGTCGTCACCGCCGGCGAGCGCCTCTGCACCCTCGAGGCGATGAAGATGGAGATGGCCGTGCTCGCACCCCGCGGCGGTCTCGTCCGCTCGGTGCTCGTCCGGCCCAACCAGCAGGTCGCCGTCGGCCAGCCGCTCATCGTCATGGAGGCCGGCAACGAGGCCGAGGAGCAGGCCCGCGTCGAGGCCCCGAAGCCTCCGGTGCACCCCCTCGACCAGATCCTGGCACTCGGCGCCCTGACCCCCGCCTCCATCGAGCGGCTTGGCGACGGCGCCCAGGCCTCCATCGAGGCGCTGGTGGACATGCTCCGCGCCGCCGTGCTCGGCTACGACGTGCCGGCCTCCGTGCTCGCCAGCATCGATCGCCTGTTCTCGAAGGACCCGGACTTCTCCGACACCGGCGACATCGAGCGCTGGCTCCCCCTCGTCGACCTGCTCGCCGCCTTCGTCGACGCCGAGTCGCTGTTCGATCGCAACCTCATCCTCGAGCCCGAGGCCGCCGCGGCCGCGCCCGCCGATCTGGCCTTCTACGAGTACTGCCGCCGCCACCACGAGGGCCAGCAGGGCGCCCAGGTCGAGCTGCGCCCTCTGCTCGGGCAGGCCCTGGCCTGGTACGACATCCGCTCCCTCGACTCCTCCGACCGGCTCCGCGACGCGCTGTGGCGGCTGGCCGTCGCCCACGCCCACAACGCCCACCGCCACCGCCTCGTCAGCTCCCTGATGCGCGCCGTCATGCGGCTCCACGAGACGGGCGCCGAGCTCTCTGGCCGCGGTGAGCTGCGGCAGGTGCTCGATCGCGTCGCTCAGGTCGCCAGCCACAAGTTCCCGTTTGTCGCCGACAACGCCCGGCAGGCCCGCTACGTCCTGTTCGAGCAGTCCCGCTACGTCCAGCGCCGCCAGGTCGTCGAGCAGACCGTCGATCGCGCCCTGACCACACTCGCCGGCACCGCCGACGAGGCCGCCCGGCAGGCGGTCATCGAGGAGCTGGTCGGCTATCCCCAGGGCATCCTGCCGCAGCTCGTCGCCCGCGTCCGACCCGACGCCGAGGCCATCCGCAGCCTCGTCGTCGGCGTCATCCGCCGCATCTACCTCGACTGCACCTGCATCCCCCGCGAGACCACCGACCGCGACGGACGCGTCATCGCCTCCACCTTCGCCCTGCGCGGCGCCCACGCCGACAGCCCCGACCGCGTGCTCGCCGTGGTCGGCAGGAGCGCCGACCTCCTGATGGTGCTCGACACCGTGCGACGTCAGCTCGGCGGCACCATCAACACCGCTGTCGAGCTCCTCCTGAGCGACGTCGAGGAGAGCGACGGCTTCGGCATGGCGCTCGACACCGCGCTCATCGAGGCCGATGTGGGCGGCGACTGCGCCAGCCGCATGACCGTGAGCTGGATGGACACCCTCGGGCGCCTCCGCCACCGCAACTATCGAAGCATCTACGGCCAGATGGTCGAAGACCCCATCATGCGCGACATCCACCCCGAGGCGTCCCGACGCATCGAGCTGTGGCGCTTCGACGAGTTTGAGCTCGGTCGGCTGGAGTCGCCCGAGGCCATCTACGCCTTCCAGGCCCGCGCCAAGGCCAACGGCCGCGACGAGCGCATCTTCATCGTCGCCGAGGTCCACGGCAACGGCAGCGGCCGCGCCCCTGCCTCCACCGAAGACCTGCTCTGGTCCTTCGAGCAGGTCTACTTCGAGGCCCTGCGCATCCTCCGCGACGCCCAGTCCCGTCGCGCCGCGCGCCGCCGGTTCCACTGGAACCGCCTCGCCTTCACCATCCGGCCCCCCGTGCGCATCTCCGCCCGCGAGGTCGCGGCCCTCGCCCAGCGCTTCGAGGCCCAGACCCGCGGCCTCGGCGTCGAGCAGCTCGTCCTGCGCGTCCGTGTCCCCGCCGCCGACGGCTCCGGCAACCTCGTCGACACCGAGTTCCTCGTCCACAAGCCCGGCCGCCACCGCCTCGAGGTCCTCGAGCACGCCCCGGCCACCTCGCCGCTGCGTGCCCTGACCGAGTACGAGATGCGCGTCGTCGCCGCCCGCCGGTTCGGCCAGGCCTACCCCTACGAGTTGGTGCGGATGCTGGAAGGTCGCGTCGCCTTCGGCGCCGAGCCCCATACCGCCATGGCCCGCGGCCGCTTCGTCGAGCACGACCTCGACCCGGAGACCCACCGCCTCGTGCCCGTCCAGCGCCCCTGGGGCGAGAACGTCGCCAGCGTGGTCGTAGGCCTCGTCAGCAACGTCACCACCAAGCACCCCGAGGGCCTCGAGCGCGTCTGGATCGCCTCCGATCCCACCGTCGCCATGGGCGCCCTCGCCGAGCCCGAGTGCCGACGCGTACTCGCCGCCATCGACCTCGCCGAGCACCTCGGCCTCCCGATCGAGTGGCTCCCGATCTCCTCTGGCGCCAAGATCTCCATGGCCAGCGGCACCGAGAACCTCGACTGGACCGCCGCCGTCCTGCGCCGCCTCGTCGAGTTCACCCAGGGCGGCGGCGAGGTCAACATTATCGTCGCCGGGGTCAACGTCGGCGCGCAGTCGTACTGGAACGCCGAGGCCACGATGCTCATGCACACCCGCGGCGTGCTCATCATGACCCGCGAGGGCTCCATGGTGCTCACCGGCAAGAAGGCGCTGGAGTACTCCGGCTCCGTCGCAGCCGAGGACGAGCGCGGCATCGGTGGCTTTGAGCGCATCATGGGTCCGAACGGCCAGGCGCAGTACTTCGCGGCGCACCTCGGCGAGGCGTATTCGATCCTGTTTGAGCACTACCGGTTTACGTATGTGGGGCGGGGGGAGGGGACGCCGAGGCGCTTCCAGACCACCGACCCGGTCGAGCGCGACGTGCGGGACTCCCCGTACGCGTCCAACGGCGACACCTTTGCCAGCGTGGGCGAGATCTTCGACCCGGTGCTGAACGCCGACCGCAAGAAACCCTTTGTAGTCAGGGAGGTTATGCGCTCGGTCATCGACCAGGATGGGGGCGTGCTGGAGCGGTTCGGCTTCCTGCGGCACGGCGAGAGCGCGGTGATCTGGGACGCGCATGTCGGCGGGTTCCCGGTCTGTGTCATCGGCATCGAGTCTCGCCCCATGCTGCGCCGCGGCCGCATCCCCATGGACGGCCCGGAGATGTGGACCGGCGGCACGCTCTTCCCCCGCTCGTCCAAGAAGGTCGCCCGCGCCCTCAACAGCGCCTCCGGCAACCGGCCCGTCGTTGTCCTGGCCAACCTCAGCGGCTTTGATGGCAGCCCCGAGTCCCTCCGGCGCCTCCAGCTCGAGTACGGCGCCGAGATCGGCAGGGCGGTGGTCAACTTCGACGGGCCGTTGATCTTCGTCGTGATCGGCCGCTACCACGGTGGCGCCTACGTCGTCTTCTCCAAGGCGCTCAACCCGAACCTGCGCGCCATCGCCCTGCGCGGCTCGTTCGCCTCGGTCATCGGCGGCGCCCCGGCCGCCGCTGTCGTCTTCCCCCGCGAGGTCCGCCGCCGCGCCAACGCAGACCCCTGCATCATCGACGCACGCCGCGCCCTCGACCTCGCCGCACCCAGCGCCCAGCCGCTCCTGCGCGAGCGCCTCGACGCCCTCTACTCCGACGTCCTGCTCGAGCACCAGGGCGACGTCGCCCGCGAGTTCGACGCGGTGCACACCGTCGAGCGTGCCGTCGCCGTCGGCTCCCTCGACGCCGTGATCGAGACCGCCCGGCTCCGCCCGGCCATCATCGAGGAGCTCGCCAACGCCCTCGGCGTCGCGATCGACGAGCTGCCCGCCGCCGTGCTTGCCTGAGCCTTCCCGGAGGACCGTGGCGCAGAACTCTTTGGCGCCGCCGGTCAACTGCGCTATCTTCCGCCGCGTCCCACCCACGCGGAGGTGCTATGGAGAGCGTCGGGACGGTCGAGATCAACCATTACGCGCCCATCCCTCGCGGCCATCGCGTCGCGATCCATACCTTTGATGTGAAGCTCCTCTTCATGACCGGCACCGCGATGGTCGTTCAGGACCTGACCACGGGCGTCTGGTACGGCGGTGACCTCGACCTGATCAACTGGGTGCGTGGCCGCGCCGCTCCGCCGGGCAACACGCCGCTGCGGCGAGAGACGCTCGTCGGAAGGGTCCGCCAGACCGCGTGCGTCGCCTCCTACGGTGAGCACGGCCGCAGCAGCACCGAGCTCGACGTAGTGGTCGAGGAGATCGTCACCGGAGACGCCGAGCCCCGAAGCCTCCGAAGCCAGAACCTCGGGGCCGCTGGCGCGGAGCTCTACGGCTCCGACACCGCGCTGGAGCAGCGTTGGCCCCACGGCGTCACCCACGCCATCCGGTGGGACCAGCCTTTCACCATCGCCATCCACCGTGACCCCGGCGCGGACGCCTCCATGGCGACCATGGACCTCCATCTCCGCCTCACCCAGCGCCGCGATGCCAGGGCCGAGAGCATCGCCATCACCCTCGTCGTTCCCACCGAGCCCGAGCTCATGACACTGCCCCCCATCGCCGAGCTCCACCCCCGCGTGCAGGGCCCCGAGGCCGCATGGCTCCTCGCCACGGTCCGCTACTACGCCCGTGTGCACGGCGTCCAGCTCCCCGCGTAGCCCAGAGGCTGATCATGCGCTCCCGCCCACCTCCTGCCGTCCTCGCCCTCGTCCTCCTCGCTGCGTTCGTGGCCGCCTGCGCCGACGAAGACGCCCCCCTCCCCCCCATCGTCGAGGGCGACTGCAAGCCCGGCGTCGTCAGCGCCGCCCCCGAGGCGCTCCCGGGCACCCACGTCGAGATCGGCACTGTCGTCGCATACAACACAGAGCCTCCTTCCATAGGACCGCACTGGGGCCAGTGGGTCGCCTGGGGCCGATACGACACCGTCGTCGAGCCCGAACTCTATGTGCACAACCTCGAACACGGCGGGATCGCGCTGCTCTACGACTGCCCCGACGGCTGCCCTGCGCTCACCGACAGCCTCGAAGGCTGGGCTCGCTCCCAACCCGCCGACGAAGGCGGACCGTTTCGATGGGTCATGACCCCACGATCGGGCCTGGGCACCGCCGTCGCCGCTGCGGCGTGGGGGTGGACCTGGACCGCCGACTGCTTCCATGGCGCCGAACTTGACGCCTTTCGCGCCGACCACTACCGACGCGCCCCAGAAGACATCGGCGCCGAAGGTTCAGCCTCGCCCTGAACGGGCTTGCGGTGGACTCGTGCGCATTTTTGATCCATCTCTGGACCAATGGTCCAGACAGTTTTTCGGGCCATCATGCCCGGTGACTTCGAGGTCGACAGTGACGGGCTCGAGTTTGAGCCATGTTGGCGTGGCTGCTGAGCTGTACCTTATTCGACCCCGTCATACCGGGCCCGTCATGGTGGCGTCCGGCGCCTGGAAAAACTGTC
>Ga0100377_1001632_pt1 | contig 19273 bp, 20 predicted proteins | sample CryGeymeta201501_FD_83664 | JGI IMG/M metagenome (GOLD analysis project Ga0100377, IMG submission 83664) | Groundwater microbial communities from Crystal Geyser aquifers in Utah, USA - Crystal Geyser metaG 2015-01 | ecosystem: Environmental > Aquatic > Deep subsurface > Groundwater | place: USA...
GTTCCTTTGGAATCGATCACACCCCATTCGCCATTTTTCCTGACCATGGCAACCCCATCAGTAAATGGCATCGCCAGGTCAAATTGATTATTAATGGCCCACGATCCTTTTTTATCAATATAACCCCAAAACTTATCCTTTTTCACGGGAGCCAATCCCTCAGAAAAGTCCTCTGCATCGTTAAACTGAGGATTGATTATATATTCTCCTTCGTCGTTGATATAGCCCCATTCACCTCCTGATTTTACGCGCGCCAGTTTGTTGTTGAAGTTTGCGGCCGATTCAAATTGAGGGTTGATTACCCATTTACCATCTTTACCCACATAACCCCATTCTTTTTCTTTGCGGGCGCATGCAATATACTCCTGCGATACCAGATTAATCGAGAACAAGAGTAATGTGCTAATAAGCAGACTTGATTTCATAGCATAAAATTTGATTAAACAGGCTAATATAGATCAATTTTTATGACCATGAATGTTTAAAAGAAAAAAAATTCGAAAAAAGTAATTATTCCTATCGGGTTTTATCCGTTACTTTCGGGCGAACGAATCCAAGTCGAAAATCAGTGTCAGGTAATTGGGTGAGCCAACCAGATTGTAAGCCGATCTTGCATAATTGATTGTGAACTTCGAAATTCTCACCCCAAAACCCCAGCTAAAACCAACCATCCCCAGTTTGTCTTCAATTTTGCCTTCCTGGCGGCGACGGTAGTTGTAGCCTGCACGGAGGGTCAGGTTTTTGCCCAGGTAAAACTCACCACCCAGGATGATGTGGCGCATCAATTGATCACCAAATTTAGAAAAACCAGTTTTCGCTTGTGCTTCACCCGTAACCGGATCGATTCCTCCTGACGGGTTTAAAGGATCGTCATAAGTGAGGTCCCATTTCTCGATGTGATCATAAATAGCTAAAAACCTAAATGGTACATGATCAAGTCGTTTTGACATGACTGCCTGTAAACTAAAGGGCAATGGATCGCGCGAATTTCCGGTATAGGTAGTGAGCTGAGTCCCGAAATTTCTAGCTACCAACGACATGGTCCAACCCGTAGGGCTTTGATACGTTCCCGCAACATCTACTGCCACACCAAATGAGTTGTAAATTTCATAAGCCGAATAGATGCCCTTGACTGCGGCACCAATCGAAAAAACAGAATCCAGTTGACGCCCCCAACCAATGGTGACAGCCATATCGTATGCACTAAAAGTTCCTGCTAAATTACCTGCCTGGTCGGCATAATCCAGTTTACCATAATCCATATATTGCAAGGTAGCCATAAAGCTTCCTGCTTTTTCAAACGTGTTGGCAAACTGAACGCTGCCATAGTTAGTCCCTTCAAACCAATTCACATAATTCAAGGCCATGCTGTTGTCCATTCCTTTATTAATTAACGAAGGATTGACATAACCGATATTCAAATCGTTGTCGTTGATGGCAGCCACATTTCCGCCAAAGGCCGCAACACGCGCAGAGATAGGCTTTTCAAGAAATGAATAGGCGTATTTGCCGCCAATCTGGGCGGTCGCAACAAAGGTACCCGACAGGAGTAAAAACAGGAGGAGAATAGTTTTATTTTTCACAGGCTATGGCAAATGTTTTTCTGATAACGGTGTTTTAGATAAATTATTTCGCATTAATTTACTTTGGTAATCCGACCCGTTCCATCTATTTTAGCATCAAGCTGAGGATCACCCGAATAGAGTATTTCACCAGATCCATTCAAACGGACATTTAAATTTTTGAAAGCATTCACAGTAGCGCTACCCGAGCCTGTAAGTTCAAGGTCCATCTTAAATGTATTAAATCCCGCTCCCTCAAAAGCAGCATTGTTTTTCATTGTCAAATCTGCGTTTTGACAATTTCCTGAAATCGTCAATTGAGAATTATCTTCCAGTTTCACATCAATATCATTAACAAAGACATCTAATTTTAGGGTGGATGCCCCTTTTGAACGAATGGTTAATTCCTTGGCCGTAATCAGGTTAACAGAAGTAAGATTGACATTTCCTTTCAAGTCGATTTCTTCAAAAATCCTGGAATAGATGGTAATTTTAACTGGAGTATTTGGTTTAAAACAAGAAGTTGATTTAACAGTAAGCTTGTTGCTCTTAATAGTGACCGATATGGCAGCTCTGATATTTTGCTGTGCTTCTATAGTCACAGCGGGTTCACCTTTCATTAAAACCACAGTAGCATCAACATCAGCAATTAATTTCGCAAACGACTCAACATTAACAGTTTCAGTTGTAACTTCGCCCTCCCCTTCAATACATTGCTGACAGGAATTAACAACAAACATACTCAGGGCAATAATCAACAACCTACTGAATTTAATTAACTGGTTTTTCATCATTTTCCTTGTAATTTAATCAGGTTCAGTGCACTTCCTGCCATAAACCACTCAATCTGGTTTTGGTTATAGGTATGATTGGCGATGATTTTCTCCGATTTTCCATCAAGGTGGTGTATCACAACCGTCAGTGGTATACCGGGAGCAAAAGAAGTCAGTCCCAAAATATCAAATGTATCGTCTTCTTTGATCAGGTTATAATCGGACTTGTTAGCAAAAGTCAGGGCCAGCACTCCTTGCTTTTTCAGGTTGGTTTCGTGGATACGTGCAAATGAGCGCACCAGTACCACCTGAACGCCCAAAAAACGAGGCTCCATGGCGGCATGCTCACGCGATGATCCTTCTCCATAGTTTTCGTCGCCAACAATAACAGAGGCCAATCCGGCATCGCGAATGGCCTGGGCAGTTTCGGGAACAGGATAATAATGACCGTCCAACGGATTTTTTACATAGTTGGTTTTTTCGTTGAACTCGTTCAATGCGCCAATAAGCAGGTTTTGGGATATGTTTTCCAGATGTCCGCGGAAGCGCAACCAGGGTCCTGCCATGGAGATGTGGTCGGTGGTGCATTTGCCTTTGGCCTTGATCAACAGCTTTAACCCCTTATAATCTTTTCGATCCCATGCAGCAAAAGGTTCCAGCAATTGTAATCGGGATGAATCGGGTTTTACAACCACATCAATGGAGTTTCCATTTTCAGCAGGAGCCTGGTATCCGTCATCTTTCACATCAAAACCGTTGGGTGGATAAACAATCCCCTGAGGTGCCTCCAGTTTCACTTTTTCACCATCCTCATTTACCAGGTAGTCCGTTAATGGATTAAAATCGAGCCTGCCGGCGATGGCGTAAGCCATTACCAAATCAGGTGAGGTGACAAAAGCATAGGTGTTCGGGTTTCCATCATTGCGCTTGGCAAAGTTCCTGTTAAATGAAGTGACGATTGAATTTCTATGTCCATCCTTCACCTCATCACGTGACCATTGTCCGATACAAGGACCACAGGCATTGGCCAGGACGATACCACCCAATTTTTCAAAATCCTGTATCAACCCGTCACGTTCGATGGTATACCGCACTTTTTCTGAACCGGGCGTAATCAGCAAACTACTTTTAACTTTCAGTTTTTTTGACAACGCCTGACGTGCGATGGAGGCAGCTCTGGTAATGTCTTCATACGATGAGTTGGTACATGACCCAATCAAACTGGCTTCAATGTTTAAGGGCCAGTCATTTTTTTTGGCTGTTTCTGACATGTTACCTACAGTTGTCCTTAGGTCAGGGGTAAAAGGGCCATTTAGTGCCGGTTCCAACTCGCTCAGGTTAATTTCAATCACCTGGTCGAAATATTTTTCAGGTGTCAGATAAACTTCAGGATCACCGGTTAAATGATTTGCAATGGCATCGGCCAACAAAGCAACATCCGCTCTTTGGGTTTGCCGCAGGTATTCGGCCATGCTTTCATCATAACCAAAAGTGGAGGTGGTAGCTCCAATTTCAGCACCCATGTTACAGATGGTACCTTTTCCTGTGGCTGATAAACTCTTTGCCCCTTCGCCAAAATATTCGACAATGGCACCGGTTCCACCTTTTACGGTTAAAATATCGGCTACCTTCAAAATAACATCCTTGGGTGAAGTCCAGCCACTGAGTTTACCTGTTAGCTTTACGCCGATAATTTTAGGGAATTTCAGTTCCCAAGGCATATCAGCCATTACATCTACAGCATCGGCACCTCCAACTCCTATGGCCAACATGCCAAGTCCTCCCGCGTTTGGGGTGTGCGAATCGGTTCCAATCATCATTCCTCCCGGGAAAGCATAGTTCTCCAGCACAACCTGATGGATAATACCAGCACCTGGTTTCCAAAAACCAATACCATATTTACTTGACACAGAAGCCAGAAAATCGTAAACCTCTTTATTCGTATAATCAGCTGTGGCCAGGTCCTTTACCGCTCCTTCTTTGGCCTGAATGAGATGATCGCAGTGAACACTCGAAGGCACGGAGGCGCTGGGTTTACCGGCCTGCATGAATTGCAACAAGGCCATTTGCGCTGTGGCATCCTGCATGGCTACCCGGTCGGGACGAAAATCGACATAAGAAATGCCACGTATAAAAGAGGTGGCTGGTACCGACTCATCCAGATGAGCATACAGGATTTTTTCTGTCAGCGTCATGGGTTTATTCAAAAGCTGGCGTACAGCAGCCACTCTGGATGGAATTTTAGCATAAAGAGCCTTAATCATTTCAATATCGAAAGCCATAATAGTGTGTTTTTTAAAAATAATTCACTCGGGTTGATCCTTTTTTAAGGGTTTGCAAATGTACAAAAATCCATTGTTTAAAAATAACAGAGCACGAATATATAACACCCAACCTTTCAGGTTTTTTTCCAACCTGAAAGGTTGAAGAGTAGAAAACATAACCTTTCAGGTTTTTTCCAACCTGAAAGGTTGAAGGTTACTAAAAAAAATCTACCTTTAACCCAAACTTAAAAAAATGACCACCCATTTAAAAAGCACAAACAAACTGGAAAAACTTATTCCAGACCACACTTATCATATTTATAACAAAGCCATTGGAAGCGATAAACTGTTCACAACACATGAAGATTACCACTACTTTCTGCAAAAAATAAACAGGTTTTTATTGCCTGTAGTAGATTTAATTTCGTATTGCCTTATTCCCAATCACTTTCACATGCTGGTTGATATCAAAGCATACGACAAATTACCAATAAAATTACTAAGAAGATATACTGAAGAGCCTGAATTATATGTCAATCAAGTGTTTAGCAATTTCTTTAATAGTTACACCAAGTCGTTTAATAAGGCACATGAAAGAGCCGGAAGGCTATTTCTATACCCATTTAAAAGGATATCAGTGGAAGACGAGGACTACCTAACCTACCTGATAAACTATATTCACAGAAACCCTGTACATCATGGCTTAACAAAATCCTTTTGGGAATGGAGATATTCGTCGTATCAGGCTATCATCTCAGACAAACCTACAAAAGTTAACAGAGAACTTGCTTTGTCGCTGTTTGGCTCAAAAAGTGAATTCATTTCATTTCACAAAGAAAATGTAACCAAGCCTGAAATGAGGAGCTATTTATTAGAGTAATACCTACTTTAACCTTTCAGGTTTTTTCCAACCTGAAAGGTTGAAGAGCAGAAAACCCAACCTTTCAGGTTTTTTTCCAACCTGAAAGGTTAAAGAGCAGAACATCCAACCTTTCAGGTTTTTTCCAACCTGAAAGGTTAAAGAGCAGAACACCTAACCTTTCAGGTTTTTCCCAACCTGAAAGGTTAAAGAGCAGAACACCCAACCTTTCAGGTTTTTTCCAACCTGAAAGGTTAAAGCCTACTCCACCAGGCCCCGGCCTATTTTTTTGATTTTACCTTCTTCTTTAAATTCACGGATAAGGCGATCCAGGACTCCATTGACAAAAGTCTTGCTGTTGGGAGTGCTGAAATATTTTGCCAGTTCGATGTATTCATTCAAGGTAACCTTTACTGGAACGGTTTCCATTTCCTGGAACTCAATGATGGCCATTTTAAGCAGGATGATATCCATCATCGGGACACGATCATAATCCCAATTGTTGGTTTTAAGCTTTAGAATCTCCGTGAGTTCTTCATCACGAGTAATCACATGCCGGTAAAGCCTTTTAAGGAACTGCATGTCCTCTTCACCGGAACCATTTTCCGATTTGTAAATATCGGGAAGCAACGAACCACTGATAAAACCCGTGGAGAATGTATCTATAAATTTGATTAATAGAATGTTAACCAAATCGTAACCATCCGTGTAATGAACATTTTTTTCTTCGTAAAACGACTTCAATAAGTCAAAATCGGCCAGGAGCAAATCAACGAGTTTTATTAAGAAATGTTTGTCGTCTTCCACGCTCAGCTTTTCGTTAAGCAGGTAGGCATTATAAAAATCCTTTTCTTTGAGTTCGTTAAAAAACTTCCTCACAATTCCTTCCTCGCTTCCCCAATTGGTTTTAAAAGCGGCATCTTTTCGCTTAAAATCGAGGTTTTGCTCAAGCTCTAACAATACTTGGTTTTGGATGAAGTTCAATCTCGGTTTCAGGTCATCATCCGTGGGATAGAATTTTTGCTTGTTTTCCTCCATCCGAACATCGGCAAAACGTCGCAGTTCCAAAATAAACGACAATTGCCAGATAAACAGTTCATATATCTTGTTCACACTTTGAAGCAATTGTTTTTCTCCTGACCCCAGGTCATCGGTGCTTCCTGTATACCATGAATAAAGTGCCTGAAGCACTTTGATTCTCAGATGTCTGCGATATAACATAAACTAATAATCGATAAATGAACTTAAATTGAAGCCGCAAAAATACGCTAATTTTGGCTGGTTTTGTCTTTTTGCCACAATTCTATCCTGACTGCGGCAACTTTATCTGGCCGACTGTCCTGGCCATTTAAAGCAATCGTTTGTAATCTATTTTCCCAAATCGCGAAAAGCGTAAACAATGATGTTCAGGTCTTTCCATATCTTGTAATCGCGAGCATAAAGCAGGTTCAGATTGGTTCTGATTTGAGGTGAATGCAGTTTGTGTTGCATGGCATCAATCGGGTTAAGCACCCCGGTTCTGATCTGTGGAAGGTGAACCGAAGGTGGTTCAATAGGACAAAAACCAACCCAGCTTTTTTTACCAAAAAACACTTTAATACAATTGGATAAAAACCCAGTTGGGGATCTCATCACCCACAAGATTACCGGGCTGCCCACCATAAATGCCAGGCTCAAAATGATATCGAACAGGCGTTTGTTTCGGCGGTTGGCGGCACTATCAACAGCATGTATGTCAATGGTATATAAATCTCCTTGCGTATGGATACTATTACTTCCAATAATCGACAGACTGTCTTCCGGAGCAATTTTGTAGGCGACTTGGGCACTTTTCCATTCAGTCATTTTATTGATAATAACCTGGTGGGTGATGCTCTTTGAACAAAACACTACTTCATTAATGCGATAGACGCGAATGATGTCGACTACTTGTGAGATGTTTCCCACAAAAGACTTGTCGTTGCCTGGTTTTTCGTCAGGGGAAACCCATCCCACGAAGGTTGGCCTGATATAAGATGCATAAAGCAGTTCGGATACCCGTTTTGCCTCTGCTTTGTCACCAATCACTAAAAAACGCTTGGTCAGGTTTTCACCAATTTGAACCCAGGAAACATGAAAAGCGGCCAGTGCCAATCTAATCAAAGGTAAAGCCAGTATTCCCCATAATGTACTTAACAGAATGAGCGCCCTTGAAAACCGCAGCCGTTCAGGTAATAAAGCATACAGAACCAAAATAATGATGGTCCCAGCCAACATGCCCTTGACAGAATTGCTCATGCGAACGGGCCGATCGTAGCCACCCATAAAAAATACGGAAAGCAACCACATCAATACATAAGAGGGTATAACGAAATACAAAAAAGTGACAGGATAATCGCCACCATCGGCATAAATCATTCCCCTCCCCCATATTTCTTTTATTAACAGTGTGCCCCCGAATAACACCAATGCATCAAGTACCGGCAACAAAAGTATGTTCCATAAGCGTGATATCAATGAAAGAAAAGCCCTGAAATAAATAGCCATGTTTATTAATGCAGTATATAAGCGTGCGTTTTTTTGAGAAAAATGCTTGTTGGCAAAAATGACCATGGCATGATAAAATACCAACACATAATTCACGCTGCCTTTTTTTGTGCTTTCACCTTTATAATGTATGATGCGGGTTTCGGGAAAATAATAGTTTTTATATCCGGCTTTGATCACCCGATAGCTCAGGTCGATATCTTCACCATACATAAAAAAAGCTTCATCCAGCAATCCAATTTCATCCAGTACAGTTCGCCTGAGTAACATAAAAGCCCCTGCAAGGATTTCCACCTCATGTATTTTATCCTTATCCAGGTGTCCAAGGTGATAATGTGCGAAACGCCTGCTGTGCGGAAAAAGCGAACTCAGCCCAAACATTTTATAAAAAGAGGTAATGGGCGTAGGAAGTCCACGCTTTGACTCAGGTAGAAAATTACCGGCTCCATCCACCATTTTCACACCCAACGCTCCGGCTTTAGGGTGACTGTCCATGAATTGGATAACCTTGCTAAAGGTATCATCTTCTACAACAGTGTCGGGATTCAACAACAAAATGTACTCACCGTGAGAAATATCAATGCCCTGGTTGTTTGCTCTGGAAAAACCCCGGTTGTCTTTGTTGGCGATGAGCCTGACTTCAGGAAATTTTTTCGCAACCATCCTGTTTGATCCGTCAATGCTGTTATTGTCTACAACAATAACCTCACCCTCAATTCCTTTCATGGCCTTGCGCACAGAATAAAGGCATTGTTCCAAAAAATACTCAACATTATAATTAACTACGACAACAGAAAGTTTCATCAACAGTATCGGATTTAAAACCCATAAATAGTGCCACGGGCGATGTAAAGAGCAAAATTAACAAAGTAACGGATTGTGATAATGTTTATTTTTGCTTTTATTGGTTTATGATAAATAAGATACTTGGAACTGCAGGAACCAGAGTCTTGAATGCAATATTCAATCTGGTAATACTCATTGTGCTAACGCGTGAGCTGGGCAGTGCAGGGTTTGGCATTATCACACTCGTTATTCTGGCCATCACCATCTTGCAACTGGTTATCGATCTGGTAGCAGGAAGTGCGGTCATCTATTTCACCACCAGAAAGCCAATAAGTCAACTGGTCATACCGGCTTATGGTTGGATCATCTTTATCCTGGCCATTTACGCCGGAGTAACTTATTTTGCTCCGATATACTTTCCTGAAGCTTTTTATCTGATTGTACCACAAGGATTTGAATATCATGTATTGTTTCTTACCTTTCTTAACGCTTTCATGCTGACACACTACAACGTGCTCATCGGACAAACCCGCATCAGAACCTACAATCAGATCTTTGTCGTACAAATTTCCGCTTTGATTGTTTCCGTTCTGGTTAGCTATTATCTGCTTGGTGACAAGTCGGTATTTTCGTTCATTTATAGTTTATACATGGCTTATGGGATAGGTGGACTGCTTGGCTTTATCGCGATTTTCAAAAGTATGAAAGGATCATCCATTGATGGCTGGATTGCAACAACACGGTCGGTTGTGAACTATGGATTTACCAGTCAGGCAGCCAATATCCTGCACATTGGAAACAAACGAATTTCTATTTGGATACTCAAGTATTTTTCAGGACTTTCGTCCGTTGGGTTGTATGGCGCCGGCGTGCAGCTTACCGAAGGATTAAGGTTAATTGGTCAGAGCATCTCTCTGGTGCAGTTTTCCTCTATCGCCAGTCAGGACAGTGAAGAATATTCGCGGCAGCTTACCATCCGGTTAATGAAACTTTCGCTGGCGGTAACCCTGGTGGCTCTTTTGTTGCTTTTATTGATTCCTTCATCCGTTTATGTGCATATATTCAAAAAGGATTTCTCAGATCTTAAGCTGATCATAGCTGCTTTAAGTCCCGGCGTTCTGGCTTTAGCCGCCAACACCATTTTTAGCGGTTATTTTTCAGGGATTGGTCAACCCAAAATAAGTTTGCAGGTCAATGCCATCGGTTTCGTGGTCACCTTGCTGGCTGCCTGGTTCCTGATTCCTTTACTAGGTTACATCGGTGCGGCACTTACCGCCTCATTCAGCTACAGCAGTTCCGTCATTGCTCAATATTTTATCTTTAAACGCCAAACAGGCACCCTTTTTAGGGAATGGATGCCTGACAAATCTGATTATTTATTCCTTGTTTCAATGGTCCGTAAATTCATTAAAGAAACAACCACAAAAATTGATGGCCAAAAATAACCTGGCAATATAGTATTAGACCCTCGCGATCGAGCGTCTAAGGTGACAATAATCCAGGTTTTAGCCTGCTATATTCCAAAACAGGCTACGATTTAAAGTCACCCTTCCTGGTTCCAGTCACTAAAATGAATATATTTCCGGAATTTTAGCGACCTGTGAAATCATGGTTTGATTTGTCGATGGCGTTTCTCACAGAGGCTATAGCTAACAAAATAGAAACTTAATTTAAAACGAATGCTGATATTCAGTGCTTTGTTACTATATTTGCAGGAGCGGGTTGAATAAAACGCTATATGTTAATAGCAATTTAATAAGCATTGCGGTTCTATAATGGCTAACCATCAAACGTCGATAATGTGAAAGTGAAAATCGACATTAAAGAATAGAGTAACCAGTTTCAATTTCTGAATAATTGACGAACTTGCCGAAAATCGTTAAGAGTAAGCATAACTAGAACGAATATAAAATGAAAACAATAATTAAGCTTGGTATTATTGCACTAGTATTGATTCTAAGCATTTATAGCTTCAATAGATGCTCTAAAAGTCCTGAGAATGCTAATTCAAATTCTATGAATCCAGAGGTCACTCTTAAACAAGAGGTGTATAAAAGTGGACTTATTGATTTATATATTGAGTTTTGGTCCAATCTTTCATCAAGGCCATTATCAGAGATCCAAATAGCTTGCGATGAAAGAGATTTTGTGAAATTATTAGAATTAGCAAATTACAATGACGAGCAAATTTTAGAATTCTATGACAAAGTATATCTGTATTCACCGCAAATAATTAAAGATAGCCTGAATGTTTAACTTGCAATTGCGAAAAAGAGATTAATTTTCAAAACATTGTGAATTTTATAGATGAGATTCAGAAAAATGGTGGAGCGGACGTATTCTTTAATGATCTGGAGTTAAGAGCTCCGGGTATTGATTGGAATAAAGTTGCTCAATGTTTAGCAGCATGTTCTTTAACTTGTTTACCATTGGGCTGGAATCCTCCTGCCTGGGCGGCTTGTTATGCTGCATTCACTGCACTATGCTATTATTTACCATATTAGGTTAATCTAATAAGCTACTTCAGAGAAATCTGTAGTAGCTTATTACTAAAATAAATCCACATTGGAATGAAATTAAACTACTTCAAAAAGAAAAATCGACAAAGAATCAGGAAAGAACTTACCGAAGGATTCGGTCAGGTCTCAACAAAAAACAGAGACATCTCATTAATTAGAGAGTCTAGAAAATTATATATAGATGGGCCTGATATTGTGGATGAAAGGACATGGAACGACTTAAATATGGATGATCTATTTTGCTTTATTGACAGAACAATATCTAAAACCGGAGAGCAGTATTTATACAGTTTACTCAACAAGAGACAATCACCCATAGCCGCATCAAATTTAAATTCAAAGGTTAATTTCTATCAGCAGAATTTTAATCATTTAATTAGTAACTGTGTTACCCTGAAAGCATATGATTCATTCTCAACGTATAATTTGCCCTCTTTTATATTTGGTAATCAATTCATGCGAATACCTTTCTGGACTAAATTACTTGGCCTTCTTGCCCTATTCCTTGGTATTACAAGTTTATTCGTGACCGCATTCATACACATTTTTATAATTAGCATTTTTATCAACACGCTCTTGCATTATTACATGAAGCGCAGAATTAATGTGTTTCATTATGACTTCATGAATATTAAAACATTTTACAGGACATGTTCGTTGTTATTAAAATTTGATAATGTACCAGATTTCTTTTCAAAAATTGAAATTAAGAAGCTAAAAACGATTTCAAATAATAGCTTTTATTTATCCCATAATATTGAATATGCAGATGAATTGTCAGCATTAATGTATTATGTAATTGAAATGATAAAAGGGTTTTTTCTTTTTGATTCAATGCTTTATAATCATACCATAAGCTTGATAGAATCCAATTTGCCGTTACTACAAAAAGCATATCAATACATTGGAATTGTTGACGCATCAATTTCTATTGCATCACTAAAAAAAGGAACCCAGGGCTGCGAGCCTGTGATTAGCCTAAAAAAGGAACTGGTGCTGAAAAACGCCTACCATCCATTGGTCAATAATTGTATAAAAAACAGCATTACTATAAAAGATTCCAGTATTGTTATTACAGGAAGCAATATGTCAGGCAAGACAACATTTTTAAAGACCATAGGTATAAATGTTATTTTGTCTCAAACAATTAACTATTCATTTTGTGACTATATCGAAAACCCTTATTCAAATGTATTCACCTCGATCGTCAAAGAAGACAATATTGAGCAAGGAAATAGTTATTTTATGGATGAGCTACTTAGGGCAAACCAAATATTTAAGGTTCTTGATTCAACAAGTTTGCCTCAAATCATATTATTTGATGAAATTTTTAAAGGAACGAACTCGAAAGACAGGATTGCGTTGGCTTCGGCCCTCCTCTTATATTTAAGTAAAATGAACTGTATCGTTATTGTTACTACACATGACCTGGACATTATTGATCTTGTGTATGAAAAATATGCTACGTATTTTTTTGATAATTCATTGTTTGACAATATATTATACTTTGATTACAAAATTAAACATGGAATTCAGAGTAAAACGAATGTCCTTGAATTGGTAAAATCCCTAAACTTTCCACCTGCTATTATCTCAGACACGATCAAACTTAAGCAAACAGTAAAACTGCCCATAATCAAGTAGATCGCTAAATCACAGGAAATTGAATGTGTGTAGATTGGTAGTGATTTGCCGGTAAACACTAATGAAAGATACTTATCCCCGCTTGATTAGAGGTCCCACTGCAAAGGGAGTGCCTGACACAAGACGTTGGACTACTGCCCACAAGCAAGCTAATAAATTATGCTTCAGCCCGAAAGCCTCAGAAACGCCAAAAGGTAAATCCAAAAGAGATCAGTTAGGTTAACTTTTGTTAAACCCCGTATAAATTTCAAATTTTTATTCCAGAATTGTTTGATAATTATTATGTTTGTGCATCTCTAATAAGTTACTGCTATGATAAATAATGTTGGAACAGTTGACAAAGTAATTCGCATTCTGCTGGCATTGGTAATTGCAGCACTTGGATGGTATTATCAAACATGGTGGGGTCTGGTGGCTCTTTTGCCGCTTGTAACCGCCTTTGTTGGGTTCTGTCCTGCCTACTTCCCATTTAAAATCAATACGGCCAAAAAGAAAAGCTAGTTTTACTTTGAAACAAAGAAAGAGCAGTCGAAAGGCTGCTTTTTTAGTTGGCTGAATGTTAAGCCTGTGCGTTTTTCAACAACCAATGTTTGGTAACTTCCCACCCAAAGCCCACAAAGCGTTTGATTAAGTTTCTACTTTTGCCGGCAAACTGGAGAAATATGTCCGCGGAATATACAGACGATAGCATACGGTCATTAGATTGGAAAGAACATATCCGGCTGCGACCGGGAATGTACATTGGGAAATTGGGAGATGGAAGCTCACATGACGACGGGATTTATGTCCTTTTAAAAGAAATTATCGACAATTCGATCGATGAATTTGTCATGGGACATGGCAATTTAATTGAAGTTACCGTCACCGATAAGGAAGTAACCATCAGGGATTATGGCCGTGGAATGCCGCTGGGCAAGGTGATTGAATGTGTGAGCAAAATAAACACAGGCGCCAAATACGATTCAAAGGTTTTTAAAAAAGCAGTTGGTTTAAACGGGGTTGGGTCGAAAGCCGTCAATGCCCTCTCCTATCAATTTCTTGCTCAGTCGGTACGTGATGGAAAAACAAAAAAAGTCACTTTTAAACGAGGAGAAATAGTAAACGATGAGCCTTTGCAGGATACTCCGTTAAAGCAGGGAACCATCATCACTTTCACGCCCGACCAGGACCTGTTTGGCAACTTTCATTATCTGTTCGATTACATCGAGGAAATGTTGTGGAATTACGTGTTCCTTAACAATGGGTTGACCATTAATTTTAACGGGCATAAGATGTTTGCTAAAAATGGCCTCGTCGACCTGCTGGAGCACAACATCAATGGAAATGGTCCGGTACTTTATCCCATTATCCAAATTAAAGAAGGGGATTTTGAATGTGCCTTCTCACATAGTTCAAAATCGTATAGCGAGGAATATTTTTCATTTGTCAATGGACAACATACGACCCAGGGAGGTACGCACCAAAATGCTTTTAGAGAAGCCATCGTAAAGACTATCCGCGATTTTTACAAAAAAGATTTCGACACCAGCGACATCCGTACCTCTATCATGGCTGCCATCAGCATTAAAATACAAGAGCCTGTTTTTGAATCTCAAACCAAAACTAAACTGGGCTCTCAGCACATCGAAGAAGGCGGCCAGACTGTTCGCAACTACATCCACGACATCATCACCCGCAACCTGGACGACTACCTGCACATCCACACCGAAACAGCCGATGCGCTTTACCGAAAACTGCTGCAATCGGAAAAGGAAAGAAAAGACATGGCCGGCATAAAAAAACTGGCCAAGGAAAGTGTGAAGAAAGCCAGTCTGCACAACAAAAAACTCCGCGACTGTAGGATTCACTATAACACCAACCACGAAAACCGCCTCGACTCTACCCTTTTTATTACTGAAGGAGATTCGGCCAGCGGATCGATTACCAAATCGCGCGATGTTCAAACTCAGGCGGTTTTTAGCCTAAAAGGAAAACCACTGAACTGTTTTGGGTTAAGCAAAAAAATTGTGTACCAAAACGAAGAGTTTAACCTCCTGCAGTCAGCGCTAAATATCGACGAAGACCTTGAAAACCTGCGCTATAACAACATTGTAATAGCCACCGATGCCGATGTGGACGGAATGCACATCCGTTTGTTGTTGCTTACCTTCTTTCTTCAGTTTTATCCCGACCTGGTAAAAACAGGGCATGTCTACATCCTGCAGACACCTTTATTCAGGGTTCGCAACAAGCAAAAAACACACTACTGTTATACCGATGAAGAACGTTTTTCAGCCATCAACGAGTTAAAACCAAATCCTGAAATAACCCGGTTTAAAGGACTGGGAGAAATTTCCCCCAGTGAGTTCAAACATTTTATTGGTCAGTCCATCCGGCTCGAGCCGGTGATCCTGCGCCGTGAATCGTCCATAGATGGCACACTCTCGTTTTACATGGGGAAAAACACGCCCGAACGCCAGAATTTCATCATCGACAACCTGAGGATTGAAAACGACATGGAACTGGAGTTGGAGACAAAAGTAGCTTGAGGAAAGAAGCAAGGAGCAGGGAGCATGGATCAGGGAAAAAGGAGCAGAAGATATTTTAATAATTTTAGAAATCTCCCATGCCCCACGCGCCAAGCACCACGCCCTTATGGGATTTAGAAGGCGAAAGCGTGTCCGGGAGCAAGGAGCAGAAGATACCTTAATAATTTTAGGAACCACCTCCCCGCCCCACGCCCCACGCTCCATGCTCCACCCCGAAAGCTTTCAGGGCCATGCCCTCCCGGGATTCACAAGAATCTAAAAACAAGATCATTCTCTTTAATTTCAATCACAGAGAATCCACTCCAACAATTTCCTTAATTTTGGCGCACTGAAATTAGTATGGACAATAAGATTAAAATAAAGAATAAACGTGCTTCTTGGGAATATTTTCTCATCGAGCGACTGGTGGCTGGTATCGTGCTCACTGGTACCGAGATTAAATCGTTGCGTAATGGGAAGGCTAACCTGGCAGATTCATTTTGTGTTTTTGAAGGTGGAGAATTGTTCGTCAGGGGAATGCACATCTCCGAATACAGCTATGGAACCTACAATAACCACCTGGCCAAACGCGATAGAAAACTCCTGCTTACTGCGCGCGAGTTGAAAAAACTAAACATCAAAGTGAAAGAAAAAAGCATGACCATCGTTCCCGTTACCTTGTTTATCAACGAAAAGGGATTGGCCAAGCTGGAAATTGCCCTGGCCAAAGGAAAGCACTTTTACGACAAACGCGAAAACCTGAAGGAAAAAGACGATAAGCGAGAGATGGACAGGCATTTGAAGAAGTAGCGGGGAGCGGGGAGCGGGAGTCGGGAGCGGGGAGCAGGAAGTCGTTTTTCTTCGATGAAAAGAATAAGACCCAATAATCTTTTGATTCACCCCCCGTGCTTGAGGGTAATCGGATTTATTTCAGAGGATTTTTTCTGGAAATTCTAATGTTCACCAGAATTATTTCATTCTTAATTGGTTTATATTGATATGTCAATATGGTTAATCTATTAATTGGTCCACGATACAAATTTCTATGACTCATCGATTTTTGAAGCATATTAGGATTCTTTTTTAGCAATTCAAAAAAATGACTGGTTTCCCTAATAAATTTACTGACTTCCTTTTCTGTCCATTCTTCTTCAAGATAGGAAACAATATTGGCATAACCTTGTTCAGCACTTTTTGACCAGCGTATTTTTAAAGCCATTTTTTATATTTTTCCATTACTTCTTCATGCGGGATAACCTCTCCCCTTTCAGCTTCGTTGATACCTTGCTCTATTTCAGCCCGCTCAGTTTCATTTATAGTTTCCCACCAGTCAGTCTGATTTAAATTATTGCTTGACAATAAGGTTTTAACTGCTAGTAAAATGTTGCTGTCAGATATTTTATCAATCATATTGTGTAAGTCGGTTCTTAATTCTATAACATCCATGACCTTTAAGATTTTAATATTTACAAATATAAAGCAAATTCGACATCATTTGATTTAATATGGGTTTTTAATCGTTCGATTCAGGCTTGTTTGCAATCAGGAAGATTTCACCTGAGTCTTACTTAAGCAGCTCGGTTCAGGTTGTACTTGTCCTTTGAGCGTAGTGGTAAGGAGCACGGGAGCAGGGAGCGGAAATACTTTAATAATTTTAGGAACCACCTCCCCGCTCCACGCTCCATGCCCCATGCCCTCCCGGGACTTAGAAGGTGAAAGCATGTCTGGGAGCAGGGAGCAGGAAGTCGCCTGCTGTTGATGCCTAAATAGCGTTGACCGTTTTCACTTACATATCATCATCAAACAAAATCCCAATTCCCAAAATCAGATTTATCTGTTTCAAATTTGGAAAACTGGCGTGTAAAAATCCATCAAATATAACATATTCTATTGATTATCTTTCCTATACAATTTTTGGCCTTGGTTTGGTATGTCACCATTTAACCTTACATAATGATAACCAATTTATAAGTCATGATTACCAGGATAGTCCCTCACCCATGTTTAAGCAAAACCATCGATTACTACTGGATTGAGAAAAACGGGGTCAGCAGTATTAAAATTTTACCCGATGGTACCACCAGCATCCTTTTTAATATCGGAAGCCCCATCAGCATTTCAGACAACCAGGGCGAATACACCGAACTGTCTGACAACCTTATTGTTGGTGCACATAAAAAATACTACAGTCTTAAAGAAACCACCGAAACGCATATCATTGGCATCAAGTTTAAACAAGGCGGGGCTTATCATCTTTTCAAATCACCCATGATGGAGTTCACCGATAAAATCATCAACCTGCACGATGTGTTGAATGGCGAATCGGAACGATTGAGGGAATTGCTCATCCAATCAAAAAGTGAAAACGAGATCAGGATTTTACTGAACCAGTATTTTTTTAAGAAGGTAGAAATAAAAAGCAAATCTTCACGGATTGTTGACTTCACCATTGCAAGCGTAAAAGTAAACGGATCGCCCACCTCCATAAAACACCTGTGCGAAAGTGTCAACATCTCCAATAAGCACCTCATTTGGCTGTTTAACCAAAAAGTAGGTTTGCCGCCGAAGTTGATCCACAGGCTCAATAAATTCACAAAAGTCATCGACCTGCTACAGGAAAAAAAACCAATTGTCTGGCCCGAAATTGCTTACGAGTGTCATTATTACGACCAGGCACATTTGATCAACGATTTCAAAGGTTTTTCGGGTTTATCGCCAAAAAATTATTATGAGAATGAAAATGCCAATGGATTACGCGTGGTATTTGGTTAATAAATCAGTCTTATCTGAAATAAAAAATGCCAATTTCTTTCATCATAAGCACGATGATAAATATCTATCAATCATTTGCTTGGTTAATTTTTTCCAATACTTTTTACAACCTATGATTATATTTGTGCCGTAAACCTGAAAAAGGTGTTAATAATAATGGAGCATGAACTTGATTGTTAACAAAATATATAGTATATTTGGCGGGTTTAAATAAATGTATTTATTATCTGGAATAGATATATATTAGCAGCCTGAAAAAAAATATTTTACGTAAACACTAAACCTCAATACCTATGAAAACTTTTACTAAATTTTTTGCATTTTTATTTGCATTGATGCTGCTTGGCAGTATGAATGTGAATGCACAACTCTGGACTGCTCCCAGCGGAGATCCAAGCGCTCCTTTAATGGAAATATATGTGTATGGAGCTCACCTTCCTGGTGGAGCAGGACTCGTAAACAATGACCAAATCGCTGCTTTCGATGGTGATAAGCTTGTTGGCGTGTTAACTGTTCATGTAACTGCGCCTGCCACCACCATTGATATGACCAACTGGATAAGTAACAGGCTGGTTGTTTATAGCAAAGACATGAGCGGCAATAAACTCTATGAACCCGGACATCCAATCATACTGAAAGCCTGGCATGGTGGTTCTGAAGATTATTGGGCCTATACCTGGGGAGATGGCCAACAAATTGATTTTCATAATACCTGGTATGCACCCACTGGCGATCAAAATAATTTTAAAAATAAGGGATCCTTTTTCCCTGCAAAAGGTGCCAATAGCTATTTATGTTGATTTGGATTTTACTACTGTTGATGTACCAAACGATGAATCTGTTACTGTTACTGTAAAAAACTCTGATGGAAGCGTCACTCTTGATGGAGCTGTGGTTTCATCTGGCGGGTACACTGGTACTACAGCAGGTGGGGTTGGTATACTCATACCTGTTTACTGGGCAACAGGAACAATTAATTATACATTTACGGTCGTAAAGGCTGGTTATGATACGGAAATATTTACACAAGCTGTTATAACTGGTGAAAATTATGATAAAAC
>Ga0100377_1001635_pt1 | contig 19269 bp, 14 predicted proteins | sample CryGeymeta201501_FD_83664 | JGI IMG/M metagenome (GOLD analysis project Ga0100377, IMG submission 83664) | Groundwater microbial communities from Crystal Geyser aquifers in Utah, USA - Crystal Geyser metaG 2015-01 | ecosystem: Environmental > Aquatic > Deep subsurface > Groundwater | place: USA...
CCATTGAATTGTGTGGTGAGCGCAGCGGGGCACCGTCGCTGGGACTTCGGGCGCTACTTGCGGATCGACTACGTCGATGCGGTGTGTGTCCCACGGCAGACGTCGTTCATTCCGCGTGGCGTGGCCGGGTCGGGGTGGATCGACGAGGTGGTTACCGCGATCTCTTCCTAAGCCCACGCTCCAACGGGCTGTTTGCGAGAACGCAGCGCCTCCGTAAACCTGAACAGCCCCTCCGCGTCGCTGCGCCGCACGAGCCGAGGAACAAACGTCGGTATAGCCCGAAATCGGCCTTCAAGTGCTACGTCCCAACCTCAGGCGTTTGGTTATCGCTCCAGCACCTTGATCTCGGCGATGTTGACGTTGTGAAAGGGCTCCGTGCCACCGCCGAGGCCGCCGGTGTAGCGCTCGAAGTGCTGTAAATAGCTCATGTTTTGGCCGTCGCTAAGGGCCAGCTCGACGAAGCGTCCCCCAGGAAGGTCGACGGGTACGAAGCTCGACTCGCCCCAAACCTCCCAGCTCCCGAGGTGCGGCATCAACACCGGGCCGACGTCGACGCCGTCGACGCTCAAGCGCTTGTGACCGCCAGTAATGCCCGTTGATACAGGTCCAGCGCCGTTTCCGTAGACCACCGAGATGAGGTAGCGCCCGGTGTTCGGCACCGAGTAGTTCGCGCGAATGGTGTCGCCTGGAGCGCCCCACTGAGCCCAGTGTGGGCGCCCGTGGTCGTTGGCGTAGACGCCTCCGGTGGCGCGGAAGCCGTCGACGCTGATGCTGTCGACGCGCTCGTAGGCCTCGCCCCACCAACACACGGCGCGGCTGTGGTGCGAGCGCAGGCCGGTGCTGGGCCACACCGCCTCGGCGGCGTAGCAGGGCGAGGAGCTCGCGTTCGGGAATGGATCGGTCCACGAGCGCGCGCTCAAGCCGTCGACGACGCGCTCGCCGTCCCGGTAGATCGTGAGCGTCGCTCCTGTGGGGGGGGCGTCGAGCTGCACTTGTACGTGGCCATTGTCGAGGGTCAATCCCGTGATGTTTGGCTCAATGGGCGCCTCCCACGCGCTGCGTGCCGCGGTGGGAAGCACGACGGTCGGAGCGCTTGGGGTGCCCGCGCCGCTCGTGAGCGTGAGCACCAGCTTGTTGGTGCCATCGACCAGGTGGCTCGCGCTGATCCGGCCGTCGCCAAGGTCCACGCCGTTGAGCTTCGCGGAGCTGAGCACCATCGCGCCGTCAAAGCCGCGGCCTGGCGCAGGGAGGCGCAGCACGACGTCGATCAAGCGCCCGCGGTAGGGGAAGCCGTGCAGCGTCAGGGTGTCGCTGCCTACCAGCAGCGTGTCGCGAAGTTCTCCCGGAAGATACGGTCTAAAGCGAAGGCCATCCGCGCTTGCGTCCATCCCGAACAGGGTGTCCACGACCATCGAGAGGTACCCAGCGACCGACCAGAGCTGCCGGCGGCTGTTCACCACCGGCCCCGAGCGCGGGCCGTCGTCCACCCAGGTCGCGCCCGTCAACCACTCGAAGTTCTCCATATTCGATAGGTTCAACGCGGCGGAGCGAGCCATGCCGAGCGCGTCGTGGGTGACATAGGCCGCGTGGTCGGTCTTGGCGGAGGCGCGCAGGGAATAGGCTGTCACAAAGGGCCATATCGCGCGGTTGTGGTAGATGGGCGCGTCCGGGAGCTGGGGCCACTGCACCGGCGGTCCGACCGGGCTGCGGGGGTAGGCTGCGACCGCTGTCGCCGCGTGCGCGCCGCCGAGCTGGGTGGCGGCGAGGCTCGCGCCGAGCAGGTCGAGGTGATGCACGGGGGCCGGATCGAGCTCGGTGGTCTTGAAGGTGGACCAGCCGCTGTCGTCGTCCAGCCACAGCTCGCGGTCGATGGCGGTGGCGAGGTCGTCGGCCCAGGCGCGGTAGGTCGTCGCGTCCGCGCCCTGCGAGAGCTCCGCGAGCAGATCGAGCAGCACCCAGTGGGCGACGTTGGTGGAGAGCGCCTTGCTCATGCCGAGGTGCACTGTGTCGTTGGCCGTCCAGCTCGGGTAGGACTGCTCGCGCCAGTCGAGGAAGCTCTGCTCGCCGCGGTACAGGCCGTCGCGGGGGTCGTAGGCGACGGTGCGGTCGAGCTCGGCGGTGTTCTTAAGCGCCTGCCGAGTGCGCTCGGCGAAGGCGGTGCGGGAGGGCTCGTCCAAGAAGCGCAGCGTCGCGCGCGCGCCGAGCGCCCAGATGGCGCGGTCCGTGCTGATCGGCCAGCTCCCTCCGCTTCCGGTGTCCTGCGCGATCTGGAGCTGGCCGCCGCCGACGCTGGTCTTGCGCTCGGAGAGCTTGAACTCGAGCGAGGCGCGCGAGCGCTCGGGGTCCAACCACGCGAGGCCGAGGTCGACGGCGTAGGCGGTGTCGCGCGTCCAGACGTAGCTCCACAGCTCTCCCGTCTGCCAGCAGTCGCAGGCGAGGGGCGCGCCGTTCGCGAAGGAGCCGTCGCTGATGCTGGCCACGGCGTCCAAGCGCGCCTCGTGCACCGCGAGGGCGAAGAGCGCGTCGAACACGTCGCTCCCCGAGCGCAAGGTGGGCTGGCCGGCGAGCTCGTCGAAGTCGACCGCGGTGGAGCCGTCGTCGCGCTGGGGGCGCGTGGAGCTGAGGTGGTAGCTGCGCGTGCGCGACGCGCGGCTCGTGACGGTGACCTGGGCGCACTCGGGGCCCTCGCACAGGCGGTCGGTGTGGGGCGTGGGGGCGTCAGCGTCGCCGGTCGTGAAGCGAAGAAGCTCGTGCTGACCGCCATAAGCGACGTCCGCTGTGTAGGCGGTCCCGGCCTGGAGCGGCGCGAGCGGGTAGGCCGCGACCACCGCCGCGACCGGGTCCCACACGAGGTCGAGCGCCGCGGTGGGGCTCAGCGTCACCGTCAGATCCGCGGTGGGGTCGGCGTTTACCTGGGCGAGGGTGAGGTAGAGCGCAGCGTCGGTGCGCACGGTCGCGGCCCCTTGGGCGGGCTGGCTCCACGTCAGCAGGGCCACGTCGGGCTCCGTGTCATCCGGCGGCGGATCCGCGTGGCAAGCAGCGAGGGACAGCAGAGCGAACAGGGAGAGCGTGCGTGGCATGCGCGCAGCCTACGCCCAGCGAGCGGCGCTAGGGAGCGCGCTTAGTTGCACGTCAGCTCGGTGAGGCATGTGCAGGCAGGGCCGGAGCCATACGGGGACCAGTTGAGCTGGGTGCAAGCCGTCGGTGGGCCGCCGATCTGGCCCTCGTTGTAGTAGAAGGTGGTGAACGTCCCCGTCGTCTGCTCGATGAAGCTCGCCGCGCCCGTGAAGCCACCGATGTGGCAGTACGCGTCCGCGAACGCTTGCGTGTTGGTGGTGCAGTTGCCACCGCAGAACGTGCCGTTGGGCGTCTGGCCGCACAGGGTGTTGAGGCGGACGGCGGCCACAACCGTGGTCTTCGCCTTGGCCGTCGGACCGGTCATCTCGCCGTCGCTTGCGCTCACGATGCAGACCCAGACGTCGCCCCGGCTGGATACGGTCGCTGGGATGCTGTCGCCCGGGTAGGCTGCGCCAAAGGTGGGCCCCGTGTACGGCGCCCCGTTCAGCTCCCACACGAACTGGTAGCGCGTGGGGTCTTGGTCGAGGTCGGTGGACTCGGACGCGATCAAGCAGTTGATGTCCGCGCTAGCGAGCGTCTCGCTGGGCAGATCGAGCAGAGGCGCCGTGGGCGGGCTGTTGAGCACGGTGATGGGGAGGGCGGCTACCCCGCCGCCGTCCACGTCGCCGTCGTTCGGGGTGACGCGGAGGCCGATGGCGTCGTGCTTCTTGAAGGCGGTGCCCTCCAGCTGGGGGCCATTGCCCGCGGTGACGCCGTTCACGGTCCACACGTAGGCGTAGCTCACCGCGTCGCCGTCGACGTCGGAGCTGCTGATGGTGGCGCTGAGGAGGGCGTTGGTGAGGGGGTTCGGCGGCTCGATCTTCACTTCGCTAGTGACCGGCGGCGTGTTGATCGCGACCACTGTGTTGCTCGACACCGCTGGGCCAGCGTCCGCGCCATCGGTGGGGATGACGCGCACGAGGATGGAGTCCCCCTTGCGGAACATGGAGCTGTCGAGGGTGGCGGCGGTGCTCACCTCGACGTTGTTCACCAGCCAGCTGTAGAGGTAGACGACCGCGTCGCCATCGGCGTCATCGGCGCCAACCACCGTGGCGGAGAGCGTGTCACCTTCGGCGGGCGCGGTGCTTGAGAGCATGGCGCCGAGGACGGTTGGGGCGGTGTTCGTCACCAGCACGGCGCCGCTGGAGACGGGCTCCCCGGTCGCTTCGCCGTCGAAGGGCGTGACCGAGCACGCGACGCTGTCGCCTCGGATGAACAGCGACGCGTCGAGGGTCTGCGTGTCCGCCACCACGACGTCATTGACGGTCCACTCGAACAGGAGCTGGCCTTCGTCATCGTCGGCGTCAAACCACCCGATAGCGTCACAGCTTGGCGTATCGGCGGTGCGCAGCCGCGCTGGCGTGATGAAGGCCTCGGCGAGCTGCGGGGGCGAGTTCAAGACGGTGATCGGCCCAGCTTCGACGGATGGACCGTCGGCGAACCCATCGTTGGCGGTGACGCGCAAAGTCACCGTTTGGCCCTTGGCGAAGAAGCTGCTGTCTAGCGAGTCAACGTCGGAGTCCTGCGCGACGTTGCCGTCCACGAGCCACTCGTAGCGGAGCGTGACGCTGTCGCCTTCGGGGTCGCTGACTGAGAGTGTCGCTACGAGGGTGTCGTTGGTGCTCGGCGCGTCGGGGGCGAGGACGAGGTCGGTGATGGTGGGCAGCCCATTGCTGACGGTGGTGCTCACGACGATCGGCTCGCCGTCGGCTTCGCCGTCGTTCGGGACGATCGTGGCCTCCCAGACCTGGTAGCGGAGGGTGGCGTCCGCCGGGATGGTGCCGGTGGTGTACGTGGTAGCGTCGCCGTCGACGGTCCAGGCCCACGCGAAGCTGACCTCATCGCCGTCGATGTCGGTCGCGGACGTGGTGACCACGATGTCTTGGGTGGCCCCAACGGTAGCGGCTACAGACGCCGCGCCAACGGGCGGCGTGTTCGCGATCGTTACGCTCGCAACAGCGGTCTCGCCAGTGAGGTCGCCGCGCGAAGCGACCGCGGTCGCCTGCCAGACCTGGCCCTTGGCGGTGCGCTCCGCCGGTACGGTGCGCGCGCCCGCGAGGTCGTCCTGAGCGACACCGTCCGCGCTCCAGGTGAGGCTCACCGCGATGTCGTCCGCGTGGAGCACGTCGGCGGCGGCCAGGGACGCGATGACGGTGAGGTTGTCCGTCGTGCGGGCGGGGTTGGGCGCGAGGTTCAAGGTCATCGCGCTGGGTGCGCTTGTGCAGCCCGTGAGGGCGAGGGCGATGACGATGGAAGCAAGGGGGCGACGCGGTGACATGGATACCTCGGCTCGGCGACGGCCTGCGACTAGCCACCCCTAATCTACACGTAGGCTCTATCTACAGGGTGTGCTAGCTACGAGACTACCTCGTTCGCGATGGGCGGTGAGATGGAGGTGCTGATGTTGTCCGCGTTGTGTGCGCTCGTGGTGGGGGCTTCGCTCGCCGCAAACCCGTCCGATATGCCGCGGTCGCTCGCGCGCGATGGCGCGTGGCATGAGCGCACGCTCGCTTGGCGCGCGTCGGATCCGTGGGTGGCTGGCGCGGCTGCGGGCGCGCTCGCGGTGGCGGTGGCGCTGCCTCGGCCCGACGTGCGCGAGCTCGTACCCGGCACGGCGCGCGTCGGCGACCGCCTCGGGGATTGGGGGGCGCTCTCCATGCGCGCCGAGGTGAGCCGTGGCTGGCGGACCTATAGTGATATCGTCGGCTTTGGGACCGGGTTTGGGGCGGCGGCGGTCTTCGTGCCTTACGAGATCGGTGGCAGCGGGGCGTGGCGGCGCGATCTCGGTCGCGCGGGCATCGCTTTTCAGGCGGTGACCCTCAACTTGGCGCTCACCGACGCGCTCAAGAAGTCCGTGGCGCGCCCGCGGCCGTTTACGGAGCTCGCTCCGGACGCGCTGCAAGGCGCTGGAGCGAGCGGCGCCCACCTCGCCGACGCCTACTACGAGGTCGATGGGAGCGGGGTCGTCACGGGGTTTCGCGACGTCGACGCGCTCTATTCCTGGCCGAGCGGTCACACCTCGGGCGTGGCCGCGGGGGCCTTCGCGGTCACGTCGATCGCCTTGTTCTCCAAGGTGGCTCGTCGCCCGAGGGACTACGCCTGGTACGCGGTCCCCGCAGCGCTGACGGTCCTGGAAGGCCACGCTCGCGTGCGCGCTGGCGCTCACCATCCGTCCGACGTGATCACGGGGGCGGTGATCGGCGCCGCTTGCGGCGTGGGCGTGCCTGCGGCGCACCTGCGGCGCGACGACGCGGCGAGCGACGTGAAGCTGGTGCTGGGTGCGGACAGCGTCACGCTCGCTGGGCGCTGGTGATGAGCCGGTGCGTCAGCGCCTCCTTTGGCACGGAACGCTGAAATAGCGGATTTCGAGGGCGATTGATGGCGGGCGCGCGGTGTGGAAGGATGTGCGCGCCCACCATTGACGCCACGCCAACGGTGCCCAACACAGTGCGTCGCATGCCCAACCTGGAGCCAACATGTCTGAGACCCGCTGGTACACCGACAACGCCCTGAGCATCGGAAAGACCCCCCTCGTTCGCCTAAATCGCGTGACGGATGGTGCCGGCGCCACGGTGCTCGCGAAGATCGAGGGCCGCAACCCCGCGTACTCGGTCAAGTGCCGCTTGGGTGCGGCCATGGTCTGGGACGCCGAGGCGCGTGGTGTGCTCGTCGCGGGCAAGGAGATCATCGAGCCGACAAGTGGAAACACGGGCATTGCCCTGGCGTATGTCGCAGCAGCTAAGGGCTACGCGCTCACGCTCACCATGCCCGACACCATGAGCATCGAGCGCCGCAAGCTGCTCGCGGCCTTCGGCGCGAAGCTGGTGCTCACGCCCGGCGCGCAGGGCATGAACGGCGCGATTCGCCAGGCCGAGGCCATCGCCGCCAGCGACCCCGAGCGGTACGTGCTGCTCCAGCAGTTCAAGAACCGGGCGAACGCCGCGATTCACGAGGCGACCACCGGCCCCGAGATCTGGGAGGACACGGCGGGGCAGGTCGACATCTTCGTCGCGGGGGTGGGCACCGGCGGCACCATCACCGGCGTGTCGCGCTTCCTCAAGCAGACGCAGGGCCACCCGCTGCACACGGTCGCGGTCGAGCCCGAGGGCAGCCCCGTCATCGCGCAGGCGCTCGCTGGAGAGCCACTCAAGCCGGGACCCCACAAGATTCAGGGCATCGGCGCTGGCTTCATCCCCGATGTGCTCGACCTCTCGCTCATCGACGAGGTGCAGGCGGTGAGCAACGAGGACGCGATCCTCTACGCCCGTCGCCTCGCCCGCGAGGAGGGCATCCTCGCGGGCATCTCCTGCGGCGCAGCGGTCGCAGCGGCGGTGCGCGTCGCAAAGCGCCCCGAGAACGCCGGGAAGACGCTCGTCGTCGTCTTGCCCGACAGCGGGGAGCGCTACCTCTCGTCGGCGCTGTTCGAGGGCGTGTTCGGCGCGGACGGGCTCGCGCTGTGAGCCCGCGCTCCAGGGGCCACTGGGACCTCGGCCGCGTGGTCGCTGGCCTCTCCCGAGAGCGCGCCCAACAGGCCGAGGGCCTCAACCCGCGCTGCTGGGACCTGCCCTCGCGCGAAGCGATGGCCCACGTCGTGGACAGCCTTCGCGCGGCGCTCTTCCCCGACCACTTCGGGCCCCGCGGACTAGGCCCCCAAGGCGTCGACGCCTTCGTCGGGCACACCTTGGACACGGCGCTGCGCGCGCTGCAGACCCAGGTCGCGCGCGAGCTAGCGCTTGGGGCCGACGGCGATGAGGACGAGCGCGCGGACGCCGTCATCGCGGCCTTCGCCGAGGATATCCCCTCGATTCGCCGCAGCCTGGAGTGCGACGTACACGCTGCCTTCCGCGGCGACCCTGCGGCCACCAGCCTGCACGAGATCTTGTTCTGCTACCCAGGCGTCACCGCCATGACCCACCATCGCATCGCGCACGCGCTGCACGTGCGCGGCTTGCCGCTCGTGGCCAGGGTCATCGCCGAGCGCGCGCACGCCATCACCGGGGTGGACATCCACCCGGGCGCCACCATCGGCTCCAGCTTCTTCATCGACCACGGCACCGGGGTCGTCATCGGCGAGACCGCGGTCGTCGGCGCCCATGTGCGGCTCTACCAGGGCGTCACCCTCGGCGCCAAGAGCTTCCCGGTGGACCCGAGCGGCGCGCTCGTCAAGGGCCTCGCCCGCCACCCGATCGTCGAGGATCATGTGGTCATCTACGCTGGCGCCACCATCCTCGGCCGCGTGACCATCGGTCATCACGCCAGCATCGGCGGCAACGTCTGGCTCACCCACTCGGTGCCGCCCCACAGCCGCATGATGCAGGCGCAGCCGCGCAGCGACGTCTTCGACGGCGGCGCGGGGATCTAGCTCACCAATCACTCGGGCGAAGGCGCGCTAGCCCGTGGTGCTCGCGGGCCTCGTCGCAGGTGGGGTCGCGCTCGCCGTGCTCCCAGGAGGCCTGAACGTCGACGCAGGGGGAGGGGCGGTGGGCGTAGATGGCGCAGCGGGAGCGCTCGCCGATGGCGCCGCCGAGGGCGACGCAGCGGGGGGCGTCGCCTTCGGTGCCCTTGAGGACGCGGTGGCGCGGGGTGGGCGCCGCTACGACGTAGGCGCGGAGCGCCTGAGTGACCTCGGAGCGCGCGAACTGCACGGGCCAGGTCGCGCAGCAGGCGCCGCAGGTCAAGCAGGGGTGGGCCACCTCAGCCCTCCGGTGGGAAGGCGCGCACGAAGTCCTCTTGGCCGAGGGTCTCGACGGCGCGGGGGCCGCGGGCGGCGCGCACGAGGGCGATGGCTTGTTCGGGGGCGTGGCCCCGTCGCACGAGGGCGCAGGCGGCGATGAGCCCGGTGCGCCCGAGGCCGCCCATGCACTGCACGACGACGCGCTCGCCGCGGTCGACGGCGTCGAGCAGGTAGGTGACGGCGGTCTGCGCTTGGGCGAGGGTGGGCACGCCCTGATCGGGGATGGGGAGGTGTAGGACCCGCATGCCGACGGCCTCAGCGCGGGGGAGCAGGTCCGGGACGCCGGCCCACGCCAGCTCGTGAGCGGGCAGCAAGCACAAGAGGCGGTCGAAGCCGTCCTCGCGCAGCGCGCGCAGGTCGCGGCCGAGGTCGCGTCCGCGGTCGCGCCGTCCGGGGCAGAGGGTGAGCGCGACGGTGCCCGGCCCGCCGAGGACGCCGTCGGGGAGCGGATCAGCGCGGAGGCGGTCGCTTCGGTCCAGGTGCGCGCACAGGCGCTCCGACCAGACGGAGGCGGCGTAGAGCGCCCAGCGCTTCTGCAGCGCGTCCGCCTCGTCAAACCACAGGGAGCTCGCCGCATAGCGCAGCAGGGCGACGTGCAGGTGATCGGGGTCGCGGTCCTCGGCGACGGCGCGCGCGACGTGGCCTCGCAGCTGCGCGACGGTGGCCCAGGCGCGCAGGAAGGGCGGCGTGAGCGCGGGCGGCTCGGGCAGCGGCGCGGCGAGGTCCTGCACGGCGGCGAGGGCGTCGGTGAAGCGCATCGCCTGCAGGAGCGCGGCCTCGTCGGGCACGGGCGTCATCAGGAACTGCAGGTCGGACTCGAGCTTGGCGAGGTCCTGCACCGCGTGTCCGCGCTGGGCGTGGGCGAAGTCGATCAGCCAGACGTTGTCGTGCTCGTCGCGCAGGATGTTCGCGCCGTTGAGGTCGCCGTGCACGAAGGCGACGGTGCGAAAGTGCCCGAGGGTGCGGTAGACCTCGTCGTGCGGCAGCTCGTAGAAGCGCGCCGGGTGCGCGATGGCGCGGCCGTTCGCGAAGCGCAGCGTCGGGCCGTCTTCGCCCCAGAGCTCCTTGACCCGCGCGCGCAGGCCGTCGCCGCGGCCGGCGCTGAAGTTGTGCACGTCGAGGAGGGCGAGGCGCTCGTGCGCCGCACCGGCGAAGAAGCGGCCGAGGATGTCGCGAAAGACGCGGTCCACCATGGGCGCGACGTCCTCGCCCGCCTCGTACAACGGCTTGAAGGCGCGCACGCCGCTCTGGCCCATGGCGGCGAAGGCGTACTTGAGGCCGGCCCGCCCGCCGAGGTCGGCGAAGCCGCGCACGGAGGGCGTGTCATTGCCGAGGATGGGCTCGACGCGCTCAAAGGCGGCGCGCTCCTTGGCGATGTCTTGGCGCGGGCCGAGCTTGAGCACGGTGGGCGCGAGGTCGTGGCCGAGCACGTCGCGGGCGCGCACGCGAAACACGAGCGAGCCCGAGAAGCCACCCGCGAGCGGGGCGAGGCTGACGCGTGCGGCGTCGCGGTACAAGAAGCCTGTGAGCGCCTGGTCCTCAGCGCTGAGCGTGGCGCCGTCGATGAGCGGGGAGGCGCCGGCGGGGAGCGGCGGCAGGTCCACGTCGGGGGCGTCAGGGTCGAGCCAGGTGCACAGGTCGCCGACGCTGTCGAAGACCCGCACGCCGAGCAGCCGCCGGAGCTGCTCCAGCGCGTGAACGTGCGCCTCGCGCGAGGCGGAGGCGGTGAGCGCCGAGCAGGTCGCGAGCTCGGTCACGCCGAGGCGCGTCGCGAGCTCGTAGAGCAAGAAGCTGACCTTCGCGTCGGTCCACACGCCGATGACCGCCGCGCGCGTCGGGCGCTCGGGCAGGGCGGCGAAGCGCGCGGCGAGGTCGGAGTCGACGAGGTCGTTTAGGGTGAGGGCGTCGACCACCTGCTCGTTCGGGCCGAGGCCGCGCTCCAGGTTGAGGACGAGGCGCGCTCCGTCGGTGTCGCGCACGCAGTGAGGCCCGAAGCGCGCCAAGTGGGGCTGCTGCTGGGGATCGGTCGCGTCGTGCCAGTCGCGGATGTGCAGGACCTGGACGCCCCGCGCGCGTCGCGACCAGCCGACGAGCTGCGCGAGCGGGCCGGCTGTCGGGTCCTCGCCCAGCAGACGCTTGGCCTCGGCCGGACCGATGTGCAGCGCGTTCGGGAGCGGCTCGTGGGGGGCGAGCAGCCCGATGAAGTCGTTCTGGAGGCACTGAGTGATGAGCAGGCTGGACATTTGGACCCCGGAGCGCGCGCGAGGAGTGTCGCACAAGCGGGCGGTGATCACCGCTGCGTGAAGGGTTCGCGGGCGACCGCACACAGAGTGGTCACTGGAGAGCTTATGGAGTGGATCGGCGTGGGGATCATCTTGGCGTTAACGTTCGTTGCACCAATCTTCTTTGTGCACCCTGGGCTGCCCGGCGAGTTTTAGATCAGCGCCTGCGCGCGGCCCAGCGCCCCCAGCGAACCAGCTGTCGCACCGGCGCGACGATCGGCTCCGTCTCCACGTCAAGCCCGCTGAGATCCGGTCCACGACTGGCGATCAGCGCGCGACGCCAGCCACCGCGGTAGTCGGGCGAGCCCGTCCAGTCGGTGAAGCGCGGTCGCAGCACGGCGACGCGATACCCGGCCGCCTCCAAGCGCCGCGCGATGGCGACGACGGACGGCACGAGGACCTGGGTGCTCGCGGTGGCGCTGCGGGGGTCGGTGGGCGTCTCGGTGCCGACGCGGCTGCGCGCCCACGGCGCCGGATCGACCTCGGAGTCGACGACGATGACCTGGGCGCCGGTGGCGGCGAGGCGGTCCAGCATCCCCAGCGGGTCGTCGAGGTGGTAGAGCAGGCCCAAGCAGAGCGCGACGTCCCACGGCCCGCCGAGGTCGCACTGGAGCACATCGCCTTGGGTCACTGACCAGCGCGAAGCGTCGATGCCGCGGGCCTCGCGCACCAGCTCGCACTGGGCGACGTGCATGGCGCGGCCGTCGACGCCCTGGACGAAGGCGGCGCCTGCGTCGAGGGAGCACAGGCTCCAATAGCCGGCGTTGCACCCGAGATCGAGCACGCGGCGCCCCTGAAGTCCGCCTAGCCAGCGGCTGAGGGGCTCGAAGAAGTGCCGCGTGCGCTCGGCGTGGCGCACCGCGTGGGCGGGGTCGAAGATCGGCGTGACGACGCCTTGCCCAAGGTCGAGGGCGTAGTGCCAGCGGGGGAAGGCGGCCACGCGCTCGCGCAGCGAGGCGGCGTCGAGGACAGCGGGCTGCTTAGGCACCAAAGCGCGCGTACCGCGACAGGCCGGCGAGCATCAAGGCCGCGGCGCCGACGGGCAAGCCGGGGCTCTGGTTGGGCTCCGGGGCGGGCTCGGGGGGCAGGTCGTTGCTCGCGACGAGCAGGACCGGCGGCGCCGAAGCGCACTCGTGCGCTTCGTAGGCCTCGTGCTCGTCGAGGGGGTCCAGCGGGGGCGCGAAGCGCTCGCTCGGGTGATTGGCCCAAGCGAGCTCAGCGCCGACGATCTGCGCGGCGAGCTTGCGGCGGTAGAAGGTCGACGTCTGCGGACGCTCGATCTCGGCGCCGAAGATCTGGCTGAGCACGGCGATCGAAGCGCCCTGTGCGTCGGCGGCGATCAGGCGCTTTCCGTCGCGGCGGACCTCCAGCACGATGCGCTCGGCGTTGATGCGAGGGTTTGTCGCGTCATAGTAGGTGCGCCCGCGCGCGTCGGGCGTGTCTCGGTACAGGCGCGCTTGGCGCCGGTTTCCAGCGTAGCGCCCGCCCTGAAAGAGCTCGGCATACCCCTGTTCGGGGCCGGACGGGCCGCCAGCGCCGTTGGACGACGGCAGCAGCTGAAAGAGTCCGATCGCGCCGGAGCCGTTGGGGTAGGGCTTGCCGAGGTACACGTAGGGGTCGTCCATGACCGCGGCCTCGTCGAGGGCGCTCTCCGCCCACGCGTTGACGATGGCGGCGAAGGCGATGGCGTCGGACAAGCCGGCGTTGACGAACACGTCGTGGATGACGCGGGCGTTGGCGAGCTCGTTGACGGGGCCTCGGTGGCCGGGGCGCGAGCTGGCGAGCGGTCGCCACCCGGTGCGCAGGTTGTCGAGGGCCTCGTCGACCGTAAAGCGCGGATCTGCGCTGCACTCTACGACGGGATCGTACGCGAGGGGCGCCTGCGCTTGGGCGACGCCGCCAAGCGAGGAGATCACGAGCCATGCGGCGCAGAGGCGGCGTATGAACACTGTGATGTGGCGCTCCGTTCGTGTTGGCACGAGCCGAACCCTGTCTGCCGACGGCCGACAACGTTCGCGAGGTCCCGCCCACCTAGCCAACGGCGAGCGAGCCGTCACGGTTACGCGTCGATCTTGGGGCGAATCGAGGCGCAGTTTCGCGCTAGACGCCGTCTGGGTGGGGGCTATAGGCGGGATCGCGCCCCGCTCACTCGAGCCGCTGGAGCACCGCCAGCCCCAAGCGCTCCCCCGCGTCGAAGCTCAGGTGCAGGCCGTCCTCGAAGTCCGCTTCCCCGACGGGTGGGAGCGCGTCGCTTGGCAAGAAGCGCACGTCGTCGCGGCGAGCCGCCACCTCGCTCAGCCGCTCAATCACAGCGTCGTTCACGCGCGCCGACTCGCCGACGTAGGCACCCGGGTACACCTCGCCCTGCACGATGACGACGTCGATACCGCGCGCGCGCGTCTCATCGAGGAAGCGCTCCAGCGCGGCGAAGTGAAGGTTCATCGCCGACGCGGTCAGCCCCTCGTCGCGCACCAGCGCCACCCGCTCCGGCATGGGGCGTCGCGGCGGCGGCGTGCGCTCGGCCTCGGTGAGCAGCGCGCGATCGACGCCCGCTTGCACGAGCCCTCGCGGCAGGAAGCGCCAGCGGTACTCGGGCAGCAGCTCGCCGATCGCGAGATCGCGCACCGCCGTTCGTCGTGCCTCGGGCCACGCGTCCGCGAGGCGCAGCGTGTCCAGCAGCACCGGCCACCCGCCGCGCTGCGGCGGCGCGAGCGGCATCGCTTCGAGGGCCGGTGGGCGCGCCATGTCAAAGCCCGACAGGTAGAGCAGCACGCCCTCGGGCTTCCAGTGGTCGAGGACCTCGCGGTGAAGCCAAAGATCGAAGGGCGACATCCCGGACATCGTGAAGCGGGCGACGTCGTCGCGCTCGACCGCCGGCCGCGTCCACAAGCGCGCCGCTTGGCTCGATCCCATCGCGAGCCAGCGCGTATGCGCCGGCGCCGGGCGCCCGAGGATGGCCGCCTGCCGTACGACATCGTGCTGGCGAAAGCCGAGCTCGCGCGCCTCAAGCACCCGCGCCCAGCCGCGCATGGCGAAGGGGCTGAACACGACGTAGCGGGTCGTGAGGATGAGCCCGAGGGCGAGGAGGAGGGGGGGCCAGGGGGACTTAGAAGGCGAATTCGCAAGGCGAACTGCAAACTGTTTCGCAAATAGCAGTGGCAATCTTAGTTTCAACTCTGGCCTGCGCGACGGTGTTGGACACAGCACGAGCTCGCTTGGACGCGGTCGCGTGTCCACTGGATGTCCGGGATCACCGGGCTAGCTTGGGGCCCTGACAAGGTCGATGAGCCGTGGTTTCCCGCTCTTAGAACCCTGCTTGCCCGTGGGCTTTTGGCGGTCATTCGCGGCAGAGGCCGCTCCATCGAGCGAGTCGGTGTACTGCCAGCGGTGTCGCTCTCTCCACCACGCGCGCAGCTCCTCGGCGTTGGCCCACACGGGCCGCCCCTTCGGTCCCATTGGAACCGGTTCCATTGAGTTTCACTGCGGCGGTGCGGTCGAGGGGGGGCTGCGATCGCTCGCGGTCGGCGGTAGTCAGGCGACCAGAAGACCAGCAAGCCGCCCCCCCCCAAGCGCAACGAGGAAGGCCGAGCGCCGACGCCCGAGCACCCGCGAAGGCACAAGCATGAGGTGAAGCCCGACGCCTGCACGCACTGGGGCTGCGACGAGCTTGCCGAACGGGTTGCGAGGCGAGGGCTCACGCCGCAGAGGACGTGATTGCGAGCGCCGCGTTGGGGGTGAGCGCGTACAGGCTGGGCGCCAGCGCGACGTCGAGCACACCTCACGCCGATGGGGCGTCGGGCGCGGCTATGACTCGCTGGCCACCGGCGATGAGGTGCCCGTCGAGCCCGGATCGAGGCACACCTCCGAGCGTCGAGCCTCGCTCGAGTCAGCGGAGCGCCCATCCGAAGCGATGCACGGGGCCGTCGAGGCGCGCCCCGACCAAGCGAACGGTGGTGGAGCGCGCCCCGTGGCAGGGTTCGCGAAGGACGAGGTTGTCGGGCCGGTAGCGACCGACCTCCCACGGGCTCAGGAAGGTGTCGCTGCCCATCCGCTGCCCGTCGGCGTCGAACCAGCTGACATACAGGCCGAAGATGACGAACCCGTCGTTGAGCGGCGGCGACGCGCGAAAGGTCCAGAGGGCGCCGTGGCGCGTCGCGTCGACCGGGAGGTTCAGCACCGTCTCCAGTCCGAAGCAATAGTCCGCCTCCATGGCCGCCGCGCCGGGGAGGAGCTCCCCGCCACCCGGGTGTTCAAAGCCGCAGCTGTAGTCGTAGTTGGGCGCGCTCAGGTGGGTGGGGTAGCTCAGCGACGTGGTCGTGCGCAGCGACGTCCCCGACGCGTCGAGCATGCGCGTGGTCGCTCGGACGACCATGATGGGGGCCCCACCTCCGGAGTGGTAGGTGGCGCTCGTGAAGCAGCGAGGGTGCAGGAGCGAGAGGGTGCTCACGTGGGCGCCGGCGTTGGCGCGGTCCGTGGGCCGCCAGTCGTCGTCGAGCATCAGCCGGCCGCACGCCTCGGGCAGCGGGTCGGGGGGCGCGGAGCTCGCGGGCGCGCGGCGCGCCGCCTCTGGCGTGTCGGGTGGCGGCGGCGGGAGCGGCTGAGACTGGACGAAGACCGTGCCGTATCGGTCGACGACCGTCACGGCGAGGGGCGGGTGGGCGCCCGCCAGCGCCGCAGCCCACTGCGCGAAGCGGTCGATGTCCCGGTCGTCTCCAGGCCACAGCCAGCCGGTGCGCTCGGTGTGGTCCCAGCGCTCACGGAGCTGGAGAGGCCGACAGCCTGGCGTGAGCTGCTGGTGCAGCGCGACGATGGCCTCGTCGATGGCGGTGCGCAGGGAGGCGGGCATGGGCGAGGCCGAGCGGATCGTGATGTCGAGGGAGTAGCTCATGTCACACGCCGTCGTCCAAGGCTTCGACGACGCCCAGCTCCAGCGCCTGCAGCGTGGCGAGGTCCTCGGGCGTGAGGGCGACGACGTGCTCGCGGCCGACCGCGGCGCCCTCGGTGGGCAGCCCCAGCCGCTCGAACCAAGGCGCGAGGGCAGGATGATCGCGGTGGTGCCACTCGTCCAGCAGCCCGCCGACCCAGCCGTTGTACGCGAGGGCCGGGAGCTTGGCGGGGGGGCTCGCGAGCTCGATGAGCAAGGTTGGCCACGCCCTACCGTCATCCCAGCAGTCGAGGCAGCGAAGGAGGTCCCAGCGGTGGGTGCCGGCGCCCTTGGCGCGCTCGAGCCTCAGCAGGCGGAGCGCCACAGCGGCGAACGCGGGGCTTGGCACTGGCCCACGGTGGCGCCACTTGCACAGGCCCCCGACCACGACCTCCCGGGCAAAGGTTCGCCTCGCGGGGCTCGCGCTCGGCTGCCCCAACCGAGCCACCAGCGCGAGCACCCAGGGGGTGAGGTCGGCGTCGTCCCGGCCCTTGTCTCCGAGCAGGCCGGCCACGGCACGGACCACGGCGGCTTCGGGCGTCGTCGCGAGGAGCGCGTCGATAGCGGCGTCCAGGCGCTCGGGCGCGGGGCGGGAGAGGTGCAGCTGGGTGTTCAGGAGCTGCAGCGCGCGCTCGAGCGGCTTGGCCCTCGCGCTCTTGGCGGCGACCAGCAGGGCCCGCGCCACCAGCGCCGGATCGTGGTCGCGAAAGACCTGGTCGATGCGGGCCTGGTCCTTGGCCGAGAGGCGTGAGGCGAGGAGCGTGTCGAGGGCCTCGGACAGCGCGGCGGGGACCGGCTCGATGGCCTCGGATGGCGCGGCTTCGGCCTTGGCCGCGGGGACCGCTTCGCTGTCGTCGCGCGGGCGGCCCAGGGCCCAGGTCTCCGCCGGCGCGCCCACCAAGTCTCCGCCGCTGCTCCAGCCCACGTCGTGGTCGTCGGTCGCGAACCAGGCGTGGCCGTGGCCCACGAGCGCGTGCTCGTGCTCGAGGAGGAGCTCGGCGGCGTGGTTGACCCCAGCCGGCGTGTCCTGCGGCAGGGACAGGCTCTTGAAGCGGAGGGGCCCGCGCAGCATCACCTCGCGGAACCGCCAGAGCAGCTGATTGCCCGTCGGTGTCGTGCGCGCCAGCACCGTTTGCAGCTCGGCGCCGTGCCATCTCAGGCGACGGCTCTTCCAGCCCAGGGCGATCAGCTCGGCCTCGACCTCGCTTTGGGGTGGTGGCTCGGCCGGGGCAGGGGGAGCGATGCGCTGGAGCTTCAGCTGCAGGCGCGCTATCAGGGACCCGTGGGTGCCGGGCTCGGGCAGCGCGGCCGTGTCCTCTGGGGTCTCCCAGAAGGTGTGGTGTCGCCGGACGCACCGCCCAAGCCGCTTGCAGAACGCAGCCAACTCCGGGGTGATCTGCAGGCGGCCCGCTTGGTCAGAAGGGGGGGGCTGGCGGCAGGCGTAGACCTCGATGGCCCCCTTTGTGAACCCAATGATGCTCTTCGAGATGATGATTCGCGGGCCGAAGTAACCCACGCCCCCCTGGGTGCTGTGGTAGGGGTTGTCGCACAGCAGCTTCCCTGACCACGGAGGCGGCGGCTCGCCGCTCGTGAGCAGCGAGACCCCAGTGATCACGACAGCACGTTGTCCTAGCAGGTACTTCTGCGGCGCTCCGAGGATGGCGCGAGCCTGGGCGAGCGTCAGGCCGTCGTGGACGTGGCCGGTGTTGCCGTCGACCGAGATGACCTCGCCCCGGCTCGCGTGGTGAAAGCGGGCGAGGTTCGGGAAGTCACGGGCGATCCGCGCGGCGCCGCGTCCTGGCGTGCCGCGCTTGTCGCCTAGGTCGTCCTCGAACAGGGCCCCAAGGCGCCAGCGGTGTTCTCCGGCGGCCTCGAGGGCGGCCACGACCGCGTCGAACTTCTCGGCGACGGTGGTCGAGCTGTTGTCGTACATGCTGTAGTGCTGAACCCACATGGGCGCTTCTCCGGGGCTGAGGGCGGCGGGCGGCGTCAGCGCTCCCGCTCCGTGTTCGGCGATCTGGAGCACCACCAGGGACCCCATGGCCAAGAGGAGGGGTACCTCGCTCGACCGGCTGTGCGCTACCTCCAGCGACCCGATCGCGCCGGGCGCGGCCTCCCTGCCGGGGCATGACACGACGGCCTTCCGTGAAACATCGGTTTGGCACGGTGCTTAGCGTCGTCGCCCCGTGCGGGACGCGTCGCGCTCGCGCGCTACTTGGTCGCGCCTTAGATTCTAATGCACCTCGGCCTAGCCCAAACAGCGGTTGTGGCTGGTGTTGGTCCCGCCGCGCGTCGTCTCCGTTCGCGTCTCAGCGCTCCTTCATGCGCCCTGTCCTCGGAGCGCTGCTGCTCACCTCGGTCCTGGCGCTCGCGTGCGGTGGCCGCATGACCCCCTCACACGATCGTGGCGAGCGCGCCTTCTCAGACCACGCGGTGCCAGCGGCCTTCGAGGGGTTGGACCTGCCTTGGTATGGGGGGCTCGTCGAGCGCTCGTCGGAGCGGTCTATGACCGTCTCGTACAGCGACACCGAGGCGACGGTGGAGCAGCTCCGCGCGTGGTGGCCCGCGGCGCTCGCGGACGCGGGGTGGACGGAGGAGCACCGGACGTTGGCTGGTGATGGTTCGTTGATTGTGTATTGGAGCACGTCGGACGGGCGGGATGCTCGGCTCTCCATCGCGCCAGAGGGGAGCCTCTGGTGGGTGCATCTGATCGTTGACATCTAGATATTGCGGGAGGCTCCATGTCCGATCTCGACACGCTCTGTCGCGCGCCCATCGCCTCCATCAGCTCTTCGACCTTCCGCGTCGACACCCCCTGGACGTCGGCCTCAGCGACCACGTTGACGATAGCCAGCTCTCACCGGCGTCGTGGCTCGACGAAGGACTGCAGGTAGCTCCCATATCGCAGCTTCGGGATGGCTAGGTCGACGGTGCCGAGCGACGTCTCGAGGGCGCGGCCGCTCGTGCGGTTGCGGCTGTTGGTGCGACTGGGGGAGCTGCACCCCCGGGTTCCGGATCCATGGCGCCATCACGCGGATGCCGTCGTCGCTGCGTCGGTCGCGGACGCAAGTGCGCGTCCCTCCTGGCTCCTAGGACACCGATCCAGGCCCGCGCAACCTTGGCTTTCGCGGTCTTGAGCGTTCGCGCCCCGTGGTGGCCGGGCGCAGGCGGATAGCTGAGCTCGAATCGCGGATATCGGTGGGGGGGAGAAG
>Ga0100377_1001643_pt1 | contig 19219 bp, 14 predicted proteins | sample CryGeymeta201501_FD_83664 | JGI IMG/M metagenome (GOLD analysis project Ga0100377, IMG submission 83664) | Groundwater microbial communities from Crystal Geyser aquifers in Utah, USA - Crystal Geyser metaG 2015-01 | ecosystem: Environmental > Aquatic > Deep subsurface > Groundwater | place: USA...
AGATAAACTTTCACCCTCATTAATTACTTTAATTTCATCATCCTTAATCCAATCAAAAAATATTAGGTCATGTGAATTTAATGGTACTAGTCCATATAAAGAATAAAGCGAAGGGAAGTGACCACTATGGAACATAATATCATATCCTACTGTTGTATTATAATGTCCTTCGTCAACCATATCATCAGAAGGATATTCATGAGAAATACCTCTATCTGGTAAACCTGAAAAGCCACTTGGGCTTCCAGCAATTGACCCCATTCTATGGCAAAATTCATGGACTAAAGATGATGTTTGTCTGTTGAGCGCATAAGGACCTGTCCAATATATGTTGGCACTATTATCAGGATCTCTTAAAGTAATATTCCAGTCACCTGTGAAACCACCATATTCTGTATGAAATGTCCTTTTTGCTACACCATCAAAAGATATCTGTACCATATCAATATCATCAAAAATGCTTGGATTATCAGAAACCATTTTTTTTGCAACTTGATTTGCCATTTCATTCCACTTAGAAGATATTATATTATAATCTCTTTGTAAAATGGTTTCCCAATATGTAAGAGTTGAGTCAGTTAAATATCGTATGCCCGTTATTGTTTTGGGCCACTCAACATTTACAGTAAATTCACCATTAGATTGAATGTCAAAAAATTGTTCAAATCCTTCGCCATGCCAATCTTCTATATTAATTGAATCATTTTGCAATAAATAATTATTTAATATTGTGCTGTCAGGCAAGGACCCTTGATATGGATAATACTCACTTGCTGGATACATTTGTGGCCAATTTCTTGTACTTGGAACATCAGGGAATCCGATAACAATAACCATCATATTATAATTTCCCGAAAGGTTTATTTTTGAAGTGTAAACCGAAGTTGCTTGTTGCCCATATTCTATACTATCTGTTAATACTATATCATCTACTATATCGTAGTAGGAATTGTTTTGTCCATAATTATAAGATACTGCCAAAAATAATAAAATAAGAATTATTCTGTTTTTCATTATTGCCTCAAATTATTTTAAAATTAATGTTTTAATTACTTTGCTTAGTTTTACATTGTTTTCTTCAATTATTGTTAAACTTATAAGATAAACACCAGTAGTGATGTTGCTGTTGGCATTATCTTTTCCATTCCATTTAATTTGATAAGTGCCTCTATCACTTGTTTCTTTGAGTAATTCTTTTACATTTTGCCCAAGAATATTATAAACTGATAAATTCACGTCACTTTTTTTAGACAAAGTAAATATAATAGAAGTCTCCGAATTAAAAGGATTTGGATAACAGCTTAAATCAACATTGACCCTTTCAGATGTTACTTTTTCTACAGATAAAGGTTTATAATATTTATAGCTCTTAAGTTGGTAGCCATTATGGTATGATATTCTATCCTTATCCAACCATTTTAGTTGGTAAGTATAACCTTCATTCAAACTAACATATTGATAGGTCGTATCGGTATCAGAATGATATAAGTAAAAGTTTTCAACATCTGGGTCGATAAATGGTTCCGAAGTAAAAGCTAAAAAATTACCATCGTTACTCCAACTCATTTTTGTAATAGACCCTACTAAGCATTCGAAGCAAGAATCATCGCTATACAATGGTTGGAATATAGTTCTTTTAAAATTATTTTCTAAGTTAAGCGTAAAAATAGAATTTGTATCATCTCTTTGATATGAATAAGCTAATAAATTACTATTAGGATTATATGAAAAAGCATATATGTTGTCATATCCATTAGCGACAACAAGAGTATCAAAACCTTTACTTGAGATAGAGTAAGTCCTAATAATGTCATATTCAAGTAAAATGAGCCTATCATTATCTTTATGCCAAGTAATTTCACCATCTGCATAAATGAATATATCTTCCATATAAAGAGTTGAATCTTTGAAAGAATAATAAATTAGTGGGTGATCATAAACATAAAGGAGCGAATCATCCCAAGAAAAAGATATATCGACTAAATACATTCGTGAATTTGTTTTAAACAAATATCTTTTTTCAGATGTTTCAAAATTGAAAAGGAAATAACTAATTTCATCATTACCTGTCAATTCAAGAACTACAGCCTTATGCGAATTATTCGCAAAAAAGGGCGTGCTTCGAAAATCTGTTTTTATGTTATTTGAACCATCAAAGTTAGTTTTATGAACATCACGCTGGTTCGGGTAGTTTTGCATGTAGTAAATTTCATTAGTGTACCTATCAATAGTATAATTATAAATAGGCTCAGAAGTTATTGTAAACTCTTGCGAAAAACTAACTATCGATGTTACACTTAATATTATGAGAAAAATTATTATTTGCATTTTATGCACCTTTGAATAATTGAAAAAAGTGAGTTTGAAATTTGGGAATTCACTCAAACCCAACAAAATACTCCTTTTTATAAAAGCATAGTTGTAAAGAGTTGTAATTTATATTTTTGTTTGTTAAGTGTATTAAAATTTTGCTGGTAACTAATTGGCTTTGTAAATAAAAATATTGGGGGGGGGCAAATTGTGTGCCAAGTGTTTTAAATAAAAAAGGAAATATTAAAAGTGTGCTCCACAAAATGTTGCGGAGTAAAAGTAACAAAGCATTTTCCGTAAAAGCCACTAAAACCTCTATAATTGTTTGCAAGTTAAAAAACAAAAGTTTAAATGGCAAATTGCAAAAAAACAAGCAGTAAAAGTTTGTGTGGTGAATTGGGTTTAAGTTAAAATTGGCTTTGTTAAAACACACGTTTTAATTAACCGCGAATTTTTGAATTTCTAACTCGCTAATTCGCGGCTAACTTAATTTATTTGTAAATATTTAATCTTTCTTCTTTAAATCATCTTTTGTAACAGTTCCTGCAACAACGGTAATTACTTTATCTGGATTTATATATTTTTTAATAGCATTATTAACTTCTTCCAAAGTTAAATTATTTACCAAATTTGGATATTCGTCCATATAATTTGGCTCGTAACCACGCTGAGTAATGCTTAACAAACTTCCGGCAATTCCACGAGTTGTTGAAAGTCCCACTTTATAACTTCCAATAATTCTTGTTTTTGCTGATTTTAGTTCATCTTCTGTAACTCCTTCGTTAACCCATCGCTTAAACTCACGCATAGTTGAGCTATAACCTTGAGCGAGTAATTTGGGCGAAAAAGTTCCGCTAATTGCAAACTGACCATCGGCATAAGTATCACCGCTTAGTGATGAATAAATTCCATAAGTTAAACCTTCATCGTCACGAATAATTGACATTAATCTTGCCGAAAATCCACCCATTCCAAAAATACTATTGCCTAAACTTAAAGCTAAATAATCTTTGTCAGTTCGTTTTATTCCAGTTGTTTGTGCAATATAAAGTGTAGCACTTGTTTTTTCATCCATTTTTACAATAACAGTTTCACCTTTTGTAACTTGTTCAGCTTTTTCAAATTTAGGAATCTCAATTCCACCATTCCAACCAGAAAAAGCTTTATCAACAGTGACTTTTATTTTATCATTATCCAAATCGCCAACTAACACAAAAATCATTGATTTTGGACCATAATAATCAGAATAAAATTTAACGATATCTTCTCGTGTGGCTTTTTCAACATCAGACATAAGTTTTTTTATAGAAGTTCCACGATTTGGGTTTCCCGCTGGAAAAAGCATTGAATCAGCTTTTTCAGATGCACGAGTGTTTGTGTCTTCCAACATTTGCTGCAAACTACCTTTTCGCTGAAGTTTTAATTTTTCAAATTCTTCATTATTAAAAGTAGGTTTACGTAATTGTTCGGCAAGCAAACCAATTACTTCATCAACATCTTTTGATAAACATTTACCATTAAAATTAAGTGTTTCTGAACCAACCGAAAATGACAACTCGGCTCCAAGATTTTCAAGTTTTTCTGCTAATTGAAATTTGTCATATTTTTCTGTTCCCTTATCAAGCATGTAACCTGTTAAATCGGCAATTGCTGAATTATCTTCTGGGCTAAAATAATCACCTGCAACTAAACTTCCAGTAAATGTTACTAAATCTTTTACTCCAGTTTTTGCTGTTAATAATTTAATTCCAGCAACTTTGGAAGTAGTAATATTATCCGATATTTTTGTTTCATGAGCTTCAATAGGATTTGCAAGTGTAGACTCATTTTCATTAGCATCACGATTATAATAAGCCTTTGTTTGGTCTTCGTACCAAGAAGAAGGTTTCATTTGTGAATTATTTCCACCAGCGGTTTTAGGGATAAAATATCCAACTGTGCGATGCTCTTCAACAAAATATTTTGCAACAACATCTTGTATTTCTTTTGGAGTAACTTTTTTCAAGTTTTCTAGATAAGTAACATAAAATGTCCAATCGCCCATTGCAATTGATTCATTTAACTGACTTGCAATTGAAAACGAGCCATCTCTTCCATAAACTGTCTCGGCTGTTAATTGACTAATTGCACGATCAACTTCTTCTTGAGTAACACCATCTGTTTTAATTTTTTCAATTTCTGTTAAAATAATTTCTTCAACTTCTTTGTGAGTTACACCAGGAGCCAAAAAGACGTAAGGAGTAAAAATTGAAGCATCGTGAAGCGGCACATAAAAATCGAAAACATTTACTGCTTTATTTTCGTTTACCAAAGCTTTATAAAAACGGCTTGTTTTTCCATTTGAAAGAATATAATCCAACAAGACTAATGGATATGTTTCTTGGGTTAATCCTTTTGGCACTTTATGAGCAATTCCTACAACACCTAATTGACCAGCACGTTTTACCATTACTCGCCTTTCCCCTTGCTGTTCTGGCTCTTCAGTGTAAAGTTGTGGAATTGGGTTTGGCGAAGTTGGAATAGCTCCATAATATTTATTGATTAGCTTCAATGCATTGTTTGTATCAAAATCACCAATTACAGTAACTGTAGCATTATTTGGCCAATAAAATGTGTCATAAAAAGCTCGCAATTTTTCTATTGGCACATTTTCAATATCTGAACGCCAGCCAATTGTGTTGTGATGATATGGATGCGCTTGAAATGCCGCTGCCCAAATTGCTGTATTTAATGCAGAAAATGGAGAATTTTCGCCACGCTCAAATTCATTGCGTACAACTGTCATTTCTGATTCTTTATCTTCCTTGCGTAATAATAAATTTCTCATTCTATCAGATTCAATATCAATGGCAAGTTCTAAATAATCATTTGGAATTGATTCGTAGTAATTTGTTCTATCCATCCAAGTTGTAGCATTTAAACGTGCACCAATATTGCCAAGTTTGGAATCAATATGACCACCATTTTGTTTGTTATATTTTTCAGTTCCTTTGAACATTAAATGTTCCAAAATATGCGTTGCGCCAGTTGTTCCCGTAACTTCGTTTCGTGAACCAACTCGGTAAGTTACCATAAAAGTAGTAACTGGAGCAGAATGGTCTTCGAGCAACAAAACGGTTAATCCATTTTTAGTAAGTTGATACTCTGTAATACCGCCTTCTTTGCTAATTTGTTTAAATTCGCTTGGAACTGTTGAAGCAAAAACTGAAGTAGCTATTACAAGTGAAAGAATTATGAGTGATATCTTTTGCATTTATATTTCTCCTTTTTTATTTAATTATGCTTTTTTTTGATGTATTAAGTTACTAAATGTTCACAATAATTATCTTTTCAAATAAGTCTTTTTTCAATTTCTTGTTTCCACAAATTTAATGTAATATTTTTTGCAATATTATTATAGTTGTAAGTTATAATCTTGAGAAAATAAATAATTTGGGATTATTACTATAACAAATTTGGATTTTAAAATATTTAGTTCAACAAAAATAATTGTCTTTTTAACGTAATTTTAAAATATTTTGCAATAGCGTATTTAACTTTTTAGGTAAAATAATTAGAAAACGAATTAAAATAATATCCGCAGTTTTACTTTTAGTGCTTATTGCTCCAGTATTAACAACATATTTTTGGCTGCAATACAATAAAAAGTTAGTAAAACGAGAAGTGAAATGGAAAATTATTAAAGGAATTGACAAAAGCGAACTCGTTTTATTAAAATTTACAAAAGCAGAATCAAAAACATTGCTAAGATGGAAGCATTCTAAAGAGTTTGAATATAATCAGCAAATGTATGATATTGTTGAATCCAAAGTTGTTGGCGATACTACATTTTATTGGTGTTGGTGGGATTTTGAAGAAACCGCATTAAACAAAAAACTTGCCGATTTATTGCAAAATGCTTTGAACAAAAATCCACAAAAACAAGAAAAAGAAGAACAATTTTTTACTTTTTTGAAATCACTTTATAATTCTGAGAAATTCAATTTGATTCAATATCCACCCTTTACAGAAGAGAAACAGCATTCGAGATATTTAGCAAAACTCCAATCTTTTCACGATAAACCCAAAACTCCACCTCCTCAGTTTAGTTAAATATTAGAAAATATTACTGAATTGACTTAAAATGGAACTATTCTTTTGTCCAAAACAAGACGGAAAGTTGTCATTTTTGAGGTTAATTCTTAATTATTAAACTTAAATATTTAACTAAAATTATATTTATGGAAAAAATTATGATTAAAAATATAATTTTATTGTTTTTGTTTTGTGGAATTTCGTCTGGTTTATTTGCACAAACTATTACAATAAAGGACTTTGAAACAAAAAAAACTTTAGAATTAGTCTCAATTAGCAGCGAAAATCCAAAGGGATATACTACAACAAATTCTAAAGGACAAGCGAATATTTCGGCTTTCAAAAATTCGGAGAAAATAGAAATACAAATACTTGGTTATAAAAAGGAAGTAACAAGTTACGCAAAACTTAAATCTGCTGAATTTGAGGTGTTTCTTGAAACTAAAAGTCTGAATATGGATGAAGTTGTAATTTCTGCAACTCGCTGGCGACAGACTTCTGGCAATATTCCGCTAAAAATTTCTTCAATTTCGCCAAAAGAAGTTGAATTGCAAAATCCTCAAACAGCAGCTGATTTATTGAGCATTTCAGGAAAAGTTTACGTGCAAAAAAGTCAACAAGGTGGCGGAAGTCCAATGATTAGAGGATTTGCTACAAACCGGCTGCTTTATACAGTTGATGGCATTAGAATGAATACCGCAATTTTCCGTAGTGGTAATATTCAAAATGTAATTAATCTTGACCCTTTTGCAATTGAAAATACTGAAATTTTGTTTGGACCCGGCTCACTTATTTATGGAAGTGATGCAATTGGTGGCGTTATGAGTTTTCAAACTTTAACACCGCAATTTTCTTTTTCCGACAAAGTGTTGATTAAAGGCAAAGCCGTTGTGCGATATTCATCCGCAAATAACGAAAAAACTGGGCATTTTGATGTGAATGTTGGTTTTGAAAATTGGGCTTTTGTAACAAGTTTTAGTTCGTGGAATTATGATAATTTGCGTCAAGGCAGTAACGGTCCCAACGATTATCTTAAGCCATTTTATGTTCAAACTGAAGACAATGTTGATAGAGTTATTACACAAAATGACATTTTGTTGCAAATTCCAACAGCTTATTCACAAATAAATGTAATGCAAAAAGTACGCTTTAAGCCAAATGATAATTGGGATTTTCAATATGGATTTCATTATTCCGAAACTTCGCCTTATGGAAGATATGACAGACATAATAGAGTTAAAAATGATTTGCCTCGTTATGCTGAATGGAATTATGGTCCGCAAATTTGGATGATGAATAATCTTAATATTACAAATGAAAGTAATAATTTTGCGTTTGACCAAATGACTTTGCGTTTTGCTCAGCAATCTTTTGAAGAAAGCAGAATTGATCGTTCATTTAATGAAATTGAGCAAACGAAGCAAATCGAAAATGTAGAAGCATATTCCATAAATCTTGATTTTGTAAAATCATTAAATAACCAAAACGCTTTGTTTTATGGATTTGAATATATTTATAACAATGTAAAATCATCAGGCTTTGTAACAAATATTTCAACAAACATTAGTAAAAAAGGAGCTTCTCGCTATCCGCAATCTAAATGGAGTTCAATTGCTGCTTTTGTTAATGACGAATTCAGAATTTTCGAAAATCTAACTTTTCAAGCGGGTGTTCGCTACAATCAATTTATTTTGGATTCTGATTTCGAAAACAATTTGGTTTTTTACCCTCTTCCTTTTAAAACTGCAAAAATCAATAACGGAGCTTTTACTGGAAGTATTGGTGCGGTATATCGTCCAACAGAAACTTGGATAATTAGTGCAAATTTTGGAACTGCTTTCCGCTCGCCTAATGTTGATGATATTGGCAAAGTGTTTGATTCTGAACCTGGTGCTGTTACAGTACCTAATCCTAATTTAAAAGCAGAAAATGCTTATAATTTTGATTTAAGTATAGCCAAAATTTTTGAAAATGTTCTAAAAATTGATGCTACCGGATATTATACAATTTTGCAAAACGCAATGGTAAGACGCAATTTTCAGCTTACCGGACTTGATAGCATTTTGTACAATGGAAATATAAGCCAAATTCAAGCAATCCAAAATGCTGCAAAAGCCAATGTTTATGGAATTCAAGTTGGATTAGAAATTAAAATTGCTCCCATTTTAAACTTTTCATCCGACCTCAATTATCAAGTTGGGGAAGAAGAATTGGATGATGGAACTACAAGCACTTCACGCCATGCGGCACCTCTTTTTGGTACTTCTCGGCTTAATTTTAGGACTACTAATCTTAATTTAGAATTTTATGCTAATTATCAAGCAGAAAGGAAGTATAAAGATTTACCTTTTGAAGAACAATCAAAAGATGAAATTTATGCAAAAGATAAAAATGGTAATAATTATTCTCCTGCCTGGTACACACTAAATATAAAAGCCATGTATGTTTTAAACGACACATTTACAATCAGTTCTGGAATTGAAAACTTAGCAGATGTACGCTACCGTCCTTATAGTTCGGGCATTTCCGCACCTGGTAGGAATTTTATTTTTTCGCTTAGAACAAATTTCTAATCAGTATTTTATAAAACAGTTATCTTAAATTGATAACTGTTTTATACCCTTTCGGGATTCCTTTTAATAATCTCATGATAATTATACCCTATTGGTTACATTTATATAAAATTTTATTATATTTACTCCCAATAAGGTATAAAATAATGACAAACTTATCATCATATATTAAATATAGCCGTAAAAAATTAAAACTTACGCAGGAAGATCTTGCCAACAAAGCCGGTGTTGGAATTAGATTTATTCGCGAATTGGAACATGGAAAACAAACTTTACGTTTAGATAAAGTAAATGTTGTTTTATCTCTCTTCGGTTCTGTGCTTTTTCCTTCCAAAATAGCAATTGACCCATTTGAAATTGCATTAAATTTTACGAATAATGCCGCAAATCGTCTTTCAAAAGCTGTAAAAATTATTCTTAAGAATAAAACAGTAAAAAATGGTTACATTTTAAAAGAAATATTTGATTCATCCGAAAATAAAATTAACGAATGGATATTTGTATCAAATATTAACGCTTTAAAATATATTCAAACAAAAAACGAAAAATTATTAGAAAATATTTTGCATTCAGATATTCAAGAAATAGAAGAGCAATTGTAAATGAAAAACGGTTTAGTATATAAAAAAGACATTCTAACTGGTAAAATCTGGGAAGATGAAAGTGGTTTTCATTTTAAATATGAAGTTGAATATTTAAAAAATCCAATTTATGGAGAAATAAGCAAAACTTTGCCACTTCGAAATGAAGAATATTATAGTGAAAATATGATTCCATTTTTTGATGGATTAATCCCAGAAGGTTGGTTATTGCAAATTGCAGTTGAAAATTGGAAATTAAATCCACGCGACAGAATGAACTTATTACTCAACCTTTGTAACGATAATATTGGCGATTTAAGTATTATTAAAGAAAATTAAAATGAAATGTCTAATTTGTTATAAACCGCTTGATAATTCTGAAAAAGATTATCATAAAAATTGTTTAAAAAAGGAGTTTGGACTTAACCAAATTCCACAGATTGATATTAATGAAACTGAATTAATAACATTTGCAAAAAAAGTGATTGAAGCTAAAATTTCCATAACTGGGGTTCAGCCAAAGTTAAGTTTGTGGTTAGAAGAAAGCAGACAAAATCTCCGTTTTACAATAATTGATAATAAAAGCAATTTTATAATTAAACCACAGAGTGAAATTTATGAAAAATTGCCTGAAAATGAAGATTTATGCTTGCATCTCGCCTCAGAATTGGGAATCTTAACAGCAAAACATTGTTTAATAAAACTGAATTCTGGAACTTTGGCTTACATTACTCAAAGATTTGATAGAATTAAAGAAAAAAAATTAGCTTCCGAAGATTTGTGCCAATTATCCGAAACACTAACCGAATACAAATATAGAGGCAGCTATGAAAAAACTGGGAGAACTATCCAAAAATTTTCTTCACAATCTGGGTTTGATTCATTAAACTTTTTCGAATTAGTGCTTTTTAGTTTTATTATTGGAAATGCTGATATGCATTTGAAAAATTTTTCAATGTTTGAAACAATGGATGGCGGATTTACTTTAAGCCCTGCTTATGATTTAATTAGCACATTTTTAGCCATTAAAGACGAAAATGAGCAGTTGGCTTTAACAATAAATGAAAAAAAGAACAAAATTTCAAAAAACGATTTTGATATGCTTGCTAAAAGTTTGGGTCTTAATCAAAAACAATTAGATAATATTTATCAAAAATTTGTAGCAAAAACTCCAAATGTTTTATGGTGGATTTCTAATAGTTTTTTATCAACAAATCAAAAAGAAAAGCTACAATTACTTGTTACTTCTCGAATTAAAATGATGGAATTGTAATTTAAATTCATTAAATAAATTTTTGAATTTTCTCTTTCATTCCAATATTGCCTTGCAAACAGCCAGAAATAACTGCAATAATAGTTTCGCTACTTTTGAAATATCCCATTTTGACTAACTCGGCAATCCCAAACATCATTTTATTTGTGTAAATATAATCAAGCTCAAATCCGTTTAGATTTTCAAATTCCTTTGTAAAATTGACTAATTTTGAAGCTAATTTTTTACTGATATGGCTCTAAAATCAAACATTTGAACAAACTCATTTATTATTTTATATTGTCTTTTTACTTTTTTTAAATAATGAGTATTTAATTATGATTAAAATCTTATTTGTTTGCATGGGCAATATTTGTCGCTCACCTTCGGGTGAAGCTGTTATGAATTCACTAATTTTGAAAAATAATTTGCAAGATAGGGTTTCGTGCGATTCTGCGGGAACTATTGCATATCACACTGGCGAACCTGCCGATGCGAGAATGCAAAGACACGCAACCAAGCGTGGATATAATTTAACAAGCATTGCACGTCAAATTAAATTATACGATTTTGAAAGATTTAATTATATAATAGCAATGGACAGCGAAAATTATAGAAATATTCTTGCACTCGATCCAAGAGGAAAATACAAACAAAAAGTTACATTGATGATGGCTTATGCAACTCAATATCCCGATAAAGACGTTCCAGACCCTTATTATGGTGGCGAACAAGGATTTGAATATGTTCTTGATTTACTCGAAGATGCTTGTCTTGGATTGCTTAAACATATTTTAAAAAACGATTTACAACATTAATCTAGTTAACTTTTGGAGAAAAAAATGGCTGAAATTAAAATTTATCACAAACCAACTTGTTCAAAAAGTAGACAAGGTTTAAAATATCTTCAAGAAAAAGGCGTTGAGTTCGATATTATAAAATATTACGAAACTCCTTTTACAAAGAATAAACTTAAAACTCTGCTAAAGAAAATGGGAATGAAGCCAGCAGAACTTTTACGCAAAAAAGAAGCCGCTTACAAAGAATTGGATTTCAAAAATAAAAGCTACACACAAGATGAGATAATTGAATTTATGGTAAACGACCCAAATTTGATTGAGCGTCCAATAATTGAAAAAGGCGAAAAAGCTGTTGTTGCAAGACCAACTGAAAAGATTGACGAGCTTGTATAATGAAAAAATTGTTTCTTTTACTACTACTTTTTGCTTTTTCTTGTAATTCTGGACAAGATAGTGAATCTGCAATTGATAATTTTGAATTTTCAACTTTCAATATTTTGTTAAATGATACAACCAATTTGTTTTCTAAAAATTTAACTAAAAACAATTTAATAGAAAAGATTGGCAAATTTAATATCGTCGATTCCAAAGAATGGATTGAAGAAGGCACAATTCAAATAAATATATCCAAAATTTATCCTAACACAGATAAGGAATTAACCATTTATTGGACTGACGATAATAAGTTAAAATCAATTCAACTCAATAATCCAAACTCAAAATGGAGTTTTAATAATTTAATGGTTGGAATGACTTTAGATGAAATTGAAAAAATCAATTCCACTAATTTTAACTTTTATGGATTTGGCTGGGATGAAGGCGGTAAAATTTTTGATTGGAATAACGGCAAATTTTCTGATTTTCAAAACGGATTAAAAGTCTATCTTTTACTCAATTTTGATGAACTTACCGAAAGTGATATTGAAAAATTATCTGGCGACGGCATTACACTAAATTCAAATGATATTATTCTCAAAAAGGAAAAAGTTATAATTGATAAAATAGAAGTAATGTTTTAAGTGTTAAAAAGTTGATAATTGAGAATTTAGAAAAAAGATGTAAGTCGCATGCATAAAACATTGCGGTTTGTTTTAGCAAATGGAATAAAAAGTCACAAAATCCCATAAAATAATTTTTATGGGATTTTATAATTTCAGTTATATTGCTTTGCAGAAATGCTATTTAAAATCACTTAACATTTCCCACTCAGATAAAACTGAAGCTTCGTTTTGAGGTACTAATATTAAATTCTTCGAGTCTTTATCAACATCCAATTTATAACGTGCCATTGCATCAATAATTGCTACCTTTTTCTCAGTTTCGTCGGTAAAGCTCATATAGAAAAGCATAGATGATGTTGCTCCTTTTACGTATGGAGTTTGAATTAACTTATATGACTTTAAAACATTGTCTTTATCATAATTTTCCTCAGATGATAAGAACAAAGTAGAATTAGCATTTTGTAAATAATAAGCATTTTTATACGAAGGATGAATAATATAATTCCAGCCTGCTGTTTTAGTATCATTTGATAGAGATGCATATTCCTTTGCAAGAGTTAATTTTTTAACACCAATATAGCCAGCTTCATTTTTCCAGATTTTTCTGTTTGAAAATGCCCAAACTTGCGATTTATCATTTGGATTTAGTTCTTTTTGTATTACGCTTCCATGCAGACCAATTCCAAGTGCCATTTTACTATGTTTTGCAACTATAAAAGCTCCGTAACGATATTGTTCGTTATCGCGTATTATTAAAAATAGCTGATTATCTTTACCTTTAAATTCTTGTGGTACAACATTTGCTTCTGCATCTTGGCTTCCATTTTCAACAGTAAGAGCCATTTTTGTATATTCATTATAAATTGAATAATACCCATTTCCTTGATGTTTTATGAAGAACTTTTGCAATGGACTATTATTTTGGAACCCAATTCCAGTATATACATCCGCTGCTCGCGAATTTGCTGATGAAAGTCCTGCTTGATCAAACAAATCATCCACTGCATCACCCACTTTTGCAGTTCTTACTTCCATTGGTAGAAGTGTATTTAAATTGAAAATATTATCATAAAACCCTACTGTAAACTCAAGATTTGGTGTTAAGTCAACTGCAACTGGCAAAGGTTTTGTTGGGTCACTTCTTGCACCACTATCTGATTCAACTAAAGAAATATTATTTAAATCAACAGTTTCATTAAACTTGCAAGGCGGTGCCGAAAGACAATCATCAACACTTTTCTTGAGTTCATCTTTAAGATTGGTAAGATTTGATATTTGGCTAGTTAGCTTTGCCTTTTGTTTTTCAAACTCCTTGGGTAACGAATTAAGATTTTCCAGTTCTGCTTTTAATCCATCAACGTTAATACTTGGAATTTTGATATTAAGTTTTTGAAGTATAGGCTTAAGGGCTTTTCCCACCCACTTATTAATTTCATCAGTAACTTTCTTGATATACTTTTTGCCAACATTTAAGGCTTTTTTAAGAGAAATATCTACCCCAACTCCAAATATTTTTTTCTTCAATCGTTTTTCAAGAACTTTATCAATTTCCTTGGCTACTTTATCTGCTTCTTTAAAGGCTTTTTCAATATCATGTACTGCTTTCTTAACTGGTTCAATTTTTGACTTTAATTTAGAAATTGAATCAGTTATTTTTTCTAATTCTGATATGCTTTTGTTAACATCTTCTAGAGCACTATTTATATTCACCAATTTTACAGCTATTTTACTTGAGTTTTGTTCAAAGGTATTTATAACTGCTTGGTCGTTTGAATTTGCAACACAAGTGGCAGCTTTGCTATAGTTTACTTTTGTGGAAAAAATATCCTTATTTATATCTGTTAATTTTTGTTCAATTGAGTAAACTGCTTCGTTTACAATATAAGCACCATTAAGTGTTGGTCCAAGAGTAGATTTCTCTAAGTTCTTTACTGTAATACTTGCATTGTTTAATTTGCCATCTACTTGATTTATTGCAGATCCCAATACTGTTGCTGGAGTTCCAATAATAGGCAACCTTTGTAATACTGAAATTACACTAGAAGTTCTTTTAACCTCACTATTTAATTTTCCAATATTCACAGAAACTGATTTTGTATCTTTCAAAATGTTGCGTGCGCCTTTTGCTTTATTATTAAGCGCTTTAAATCTTTTTTCGGTTTTTCTTATCTCCAAATATGTTTTATCAATATTTGCAGCTAATTTTTTTGACTCTTCACCAGGGAAATTGTCTATTTTTATACTACTAAGATCTGTTGGAACTGGATAAGGAATAAAAGCTTTCTTAGTTTCGATATCTAACAAATACCATTCTGCCGATTCTACTCCATGCTCAACCCAAGTAATAATATTACTTCCATTATTGGATGAGCCATTATTTAAGCAAATAACTTTTCCATTTTCATTAAAAATGTTAAATTTTCCATTTCCAAGATGTTTGAAATAAAAATTTTGTGCGGCATTATTTTCGCTCTCCCAAACACCAATATTTGTTCCGTTTTTGTATCCATTTTCTGCAAGATCAATTACTAAATCAAGATCAGTATTTGTGCCAACAAATATGTTATAATAACCTTTGTTTTGTGCTTCCATTACAGAATAAATACGGTCACTAGCAACATTCCCTAAATCCCAAACTTGTATATTATCCCCTTTTTGGGGTTCATTATTTCCAGGAATATCCCAAAACCCACCGTTGTCTTTTCCATAATTATTTGCAGATTGAATAATAAACCGATTAATCCCGCCCATATCTGCCCAATCTTTCTGACAACTAGTAATTTCTGCTTTATTTGGTAATATTAATGGCTTTCTTGTTGTTTCTGATATTAAGACCCACTCTGTCCATGGTCCATCATGATCATCCCAAAGAATTATGCTTGAACCATTAGCTGAAGATCGGTTGCTAAGATTTATAATTTTTCCGTTCTCATTATAAATTTTAAATCGACCATCATTCATGTACTTAAATCTAAAATTTTGTGATGAAGTTTTATTGCCCTCATAAACTTGTATTTCAGTTCCATTATTACTTTCCCCACCTACAACATCAACAAAAGCATTAACGCTTGACAATTTAATTTTTAAATATTCAGAGTTTTCTGAAGTAATAAATTTGAATTTTCTATCTGCAGCTATGCTTTGACCAAATTGGAAACGATTTATTTGGGTCTCTGGAATATAGTTATAAACAGAAAATTTTTGACCTATTGCAAAATCCTTTTCTCCTGGTAAATCCCAAAAACCATCATTGTTTTTGCCATAATTTATGGCAGATTGAATATAAAATGTGTCATCTTGGGGAATTTGTGCATTATCATTCTGTGCCAAAATATTTGTAGCTAAAAAGAGTAAGATACTTAAAGCATAAATTTGATTTTTTAACATAACCTTTCCTTTATTTGTTTTAATTATTAATAGGCATTTGGATAATAAAGCAGTTAGAGATTATCAAAATGGAACTTGAAAAAAAGAACTATAAAACAGAAATTCAAAAGAAATTATTCCAAAAATGATTTTTGATTCGTAATTGAAAAAGTAGATATAGTTTTTATTCACAGATTTTATTTGTAATTGGGTGTAATAATTATTCAACTATTAAAAATTAATACTTGATAAAAGAAAAAGCAAGACTAATCACTCCTAATATTTAACATTGCACTAAACTGTAGTTTTTCTCAAAATTTAATTGCTATTCAATCAAATATAATTGCGAAATTAAACGATAAAACGATGATGTTTTGGGTTAAAATTTACAGGGAAATTTCTAATTTGGAAACAAATAAACAGCTACAATTTTCCAATTAAAACTAGTACAAATTTGTAGTTTTTTAGAACATAAATTTGCAGCAAAAAAACAACGCAAAAAAAACTATTTTCAATATTAACTACATCCAAAACTCATAAAAATGTTTCGTTTTTAGCTCAAAAAATGCATAAAAAAAATACATTATTTTTTTTAAAGATTTCATTTGCACAATTCATAATTTGTATGTTAATTATACCATGTCAACAAAAAATAATAATTAAAAATAGTTGATTTTTGAGAAAAAAATTATGAAAAATTTTATAAAAATATTAAAGCAAAAGGAGAACAATTCTCATGAGAAAAATGTATTCCACAATGGAGATAGACGAACCTCCGAGCAATGGAATTTTATCAGTCACCAATCCTTCAGCATTGCAGAAGGAAGCCACTATTTTAACAACCCACACCAATTATAATTCGTCTCTATCGAAGAAGCCTTTAAAATTTTCCCAACAAAATAAACCAAATCCCAGAAACGTTATGCATCGCGTAGCTAAGGGAAATTTACGTGCCCACATAACAATTAGTGCAAATACACGTGAGTTTATCAATAAATTTTATCCAGAAATAGCTGATGAAAAATGGAACGATTGGCATTGGCAAGTTGCAAATAGAATTAGGACTTTGGAAAAATTGCAGAATATGATTGATTTATCAGATTCTGAATTGGAAGCAATTAAATTACATAATGGACCTTTACCTTTTGCAATTACTCCATATTATGCAAGTCTTTTAAATGCAAAAGATGCAAATCAACCAATTCGCAGAACTGTTGTAATGACTCGCGAAGAAAATTTTCTTGCTCCTGGCGAAGCCGTTGACCCACTTGGCGAAGAAGACGATTCTCCAGTTCCTGGAATTGTTCACCGTTATCCCGATAGAGTCTTGTTTTTAACAACTGGATTTTGCTCGGTTTATTGCCGTTATTGTACACGTTCTCGTATGGTAGGAGTTCCTGGAGGCGAAGCGCAATATAATATACAACAATGGGGAAAAGCGATAGAATATATAAAATCGCATACAGAAATTAGAGACGTTCTTCTATCTGGTGGTGATCCTTTAACTTTAGCCGATGAAAGATTAGAGTGGTTACTTTCAAATTTAAGAGCAATTCCTCACGTTGAATTTATCCGAATTGGTACCAAAGTTCCTGTTGTTCTTCCACAGAGAATTACACCAAAATTAGTTGAAATGATTCGAAAATATCATCCAGTTTGGATGAGCATACATTTTACTCATCCAGATGAAATCACACCAGAAGTTTCTGATGCATTACAGCGATTAGCCGATGCGGGAATTCCGCTTGGAAGTCAGACAGTTTTGCTTAAAGGAATTAACGATTCGGTTGATGTAATGAAAAAATTATTTCACGAACTTTTGAAGAACAGAGTTAAGCCGTATTATATGTATCAATGTGACCCTGTTTCTGGAACATCCCATTTTAGAACTTCTGTTTCTAAAGGTATTGAAATAATTGCTGGTTTGCGTGGATATACAACTGGTTATGCAATTCCTAATTATGTTATTGACGCTCCTGGTGGAGGTGGAAAAATTCCTATCCTTCCAGAATATGTTCAAGGACATGAAAATGGTAATTTGATATTAAAAAATTATGAAGGCAAACTTTTCAGCTATCCAGATATTGTTGAAAATACATTAAAATAACACTGAGATAATTTCATGAATATTGGATTAACTTTCGATTTGAAAGATGATTATTTGGCTCTCGGATTCAGCGAAGAAGAAAGCGCTGAATTCGATAAGCATGATACAATTGAAGCAATAGAAAATGCTATTAATGTTTCTGGTTATAACACTGAAAGGATAGGAAATATTTGGGATTTATCAAAAGCATTATCTCATGGTAAAACTTGGGATTTAGTGTTTAATATTGCTGAGGGATTACGTGGTATTGGGCGCGAAGCTCAAGTTCCGGCTTTGTTAGATGCTTATAATATTCCATACACCTTTTCAGATCCACTTGTCCTTTCACTTAGTCTTCACAAGGGAATGACAAAAAGAGTTTTGCGCGATCTTAATCTTGCAACCACTGATTTTGCCGAAATAAAAACAATTGAAGATATTGAATCTGTAAATCTACCTTTTCCTTTGTTTGCAAAACCAATTGCCGAAGGAACAAGTAAAGGAGTTTCTCTTACATCAATTGTAAAAAACAAAATAGAGTTAAAAGCCGAGTGCCAAAGGTTAATTGATATCTTTCATCAACCCGTTTTGCTTGAAACATTTTTGCCAGGCCGTGAATTTACTGTTGGAATTATTGGGACAGGTGCTTTTGCTAAATCAGTTGGATGCATGGAAGTGCTTCTGCAGGAAAAAGCCGAACAAGGTATTTATTCATATAACAATAAAGAGAACTACGAAGAATTAGTTAAATACAGAATTGTAGAAGACGAAATTTCCAAAGAAGTTGAAAAGCTTGCTGTTTCTGCATATAATGGACTTGGTTGCAGAGATGCTGGACGTGTTGATATTAGGCTTGATGCAAATGGAATTCCAAATATTATTGAGTTAAATCCTTTGGCTGGATTACATCCTATACGCTCCGATTTACCAATGATTTGTAATTTCAAAAGTATTTCATATCAAACGCTAATTGAAGAAATTCTTAAAAGTGCATTTGAACGAATGGCTAAGTTCTAAATATATCAGCTAAATTTATTATATTTGCCAAATGAAAACAGTAAAAGAAATACGTGAATTATTTCAAGAGTTATCAGACACTGCCCAAGAGCAATTGCTTGATGATTTATTGAAAGATTTTGAGTTAAAAGGTCAAGTATTGGAGAATGTAAAACAGGA
>Ga0100377_1001653_pt1 | contig 19148 bp, 16 predicted proteins | sample CryGeymeta201501_FD_83664 | JGI IMG/M metagenome (GOLD analysis project Ga0100377, IMG submission 83664) | Groundwater microbial communities from Crystal Geyser aquifers in Utah, USA - Crystal Geyser metaG 2015-01 | ecosystem: Environmental > Aquatic > Deep subsurface > Groundwater | place: USA...
ACCGACACCCACACCGACACCGACACCGACACCGACACCGACACCGACACCGACACCGGGCCGGTCGACGCGACGGTGGTCGAGGTCAGGGACGGGGCTTGGCGATCGCCGCCCTCTGGTGGAGCCTCATCGAACCCGAACATCCTCTGAAGCCCATCCTCTTCAGAGGGTTGGGGGCATGAGCAGGGTTCGCAGTACCCTGCCAGGGTGCCGCCCTCCCGGTCGCGGCCGCCACCTCCGGCAGCGAGGACTTGGATCGCCGCCACAGCGGGTCGCAGCAGCGAGCAGCATCGAGTCCCCTCGCGCGAGGGGCGCGCGCCTCCACGCCCCTCGCGCTCCCGCGCTCCCGCGCTCCAGACTGCGGCCGGCTCCTCCGAGGTGGGCCCCCAAGCGGTGGGCCAGCCGACGCCGAACGACCGAGGCCGCGCCGACAGGCACCCACAGGTCCGGGAATGGTGCGCTGACCGTCATGTGCATCACGAGGTGCGCTGGACCGACTTCTCCCCTCCCCCTTCCGGGCCCGGGCCAGCTGCTTGTCGACCTCCTGGAGCGCAGCCGCGCACGCGTCGCGGTTGGCCTTGCAGCCACAGGAGTGGGGATCGACCTGCGTGGTGAGCGTCGGCCGGACCTTGGGGCCCCTCAATCCCCAACACAGAGGCAGCGCGCGCCAGGGTTGGCAACACCACTGGTCAGGTCGGCGAGGCTCTGGGCACAGCTGGCCGACCGGAGGTAGCCGCCGTCTGGGGAGCCAATGGAATTCGTGAACGTGCTCAGCACGTCCCAGCCGGCGGCGGGCTCGGCCTCGACTCTCGCTTCGGCCACTTGGCCGAGTCGCGGGCAGCGGGCGCGATTCATCGCGCCCTCAGTGTGGCCGAACCGGGGGTCATGGCCCAGCCGGCGACTCCAAGAGCGGGACTTCGCCTCCTCCGGCCTGTGGTCCACTGCGCCCCCTGCCAGGATGCGGGGATCCGCCGCCCGATGGCCACCTGTGAGCGGCCACCCACGAGGCCGCGGACCAGGGCTATATGGAGGCCGGCATCGCGCTCTTTGAACTCGCGCAAAGGACCGTCGTTCTTAATGACTTGCAAAACGGGCCCGACAAGCGCCACATGCTCCAATTCGTCCACTTGAACTTGACCTGGGTCGGTGAACGCCTGGATATCGAGTGGCGGCAACCCGTCGCCATCCTTGCAGAATCAACCGAAGATGCCGGACGCGACCCGGCCCTCGGAGAGGGCTCCGAGGGCCGAAGGGCTGAGAGCGAAACCTGGTTGGGCGCCGCTCCTCGCACCCCTCAGGCTGGTTCCGGCCTGCGCTCAGGTGTCAGGCGACCGCGATGGCAGGAGACGTCGCGGCAGTGTGGTGTGGTGTGGTGTGGTGTGCCGCTCATGGGGTGGCCCGTCGCCAGCCGGCGCTTTGCACGACGGCGGCCGACGCTGCGGCTCCCCGTGCGGCGGGCGAAGCGATCATCACGGCTCTTCGTATGTTCTGCGCCACTTCTCACCACATGGAAACGGCCTTGACCTTCCGGAGACCTCGGACCGGAGACCTCGGACCGGAACCTGCTGAAGGCCGTCGCCCGGCAGGGGTCGGAAGGGGTCCCGCGTCGCAAGGCGTCTGCACGGGCGCCATGATCTGGACGCCGCGGCCCTCCAGTCCCTTGATGGCAGTCCGTGGTCGACAGGCGGGCTGCCGTCGCCTTGTCCCCCACTTGGCTCGACTCCGGGTGCTCGTTGTCGACGGCCGGCCGGAGCCCCCGAGCTCGCAACACTGCTGGGTGGGAGCGCCTCGGATTGCAACAACTCACCCGATCGGCCGCAAGCCGGCCCCCGTAAGTGCAGCAATCACGTTCCGCGGCCCTGCGTGAATCCCGGGTTCGTTGCGAAAGTGGCCGCTCCCACCACCGCGTGTTGCACGTGGGGGGGCTCCGGCCGGCCGGGGGCACGCTGGGTCGACCTGGTCTTCGCCCTGTCCGCCCAAAGTGGACCCGCTCCCGGACACCGGCGAGTCGCGGGCCGACCGCGCTCCCACCGACCTCTTCATGCCTCCCATGCGGCGCCCACCGCGGCGGACCCGGAGGCGAGGGTTGGGATGGGGAGGAGGGACCCCCGCCAGGGAGCCCCCGTGAGCGGCGCGACCACCGCCCTCGCCGCCTCCAAGGCCCTGCGGCTGACGGGGGCCTTCGTCGGCGCGGCCCACATCCTGGACGAGCACCTGCTGGCCCTCCCCGAGCGGGGCGAAGAGGACCTGCCCGAGGTGCTGCTCGAGCGGGCCCACCTGGCCCTGGCCGGTGGGGCCATCCAGGAGGCCCGGCTGCGGCTGCGCGAGCTGACCCGGATCCCGGGGGGGACGCCGGGGCGCTGGAGCTCGCGATCCGGCATCCTGGCCGCCCTGGTCGGCGATCACGCCACGGCGCAGCGGCTGCTCTGGCAGGCCATCGCCCGGTTCCGGGAGACCGGCAATCCCGACGCAGAGGCGCGCGCCTGGTCGTCCCTGGCCATGGTGTTCATCGACGCCAGCCGCCTGGTCGACGCCCAGGGGGCGATCGCCTGCGCCTTCGCCATCGGCCCCGATCCCGAGCAGCGCGCCTCCTCGCTGTCGGTGCGGGGCGAGCTGGCTCTCCTGGAGGGGGACCTCGCGGCGGCCGAGGCCTGCTTCACCGAGTCGCTTGCGGCCGCCCTGCACCAGGGGACGCCGTGGGCCGCCGGCGCGACCTGCTCGGCGCGGGCCGCGGTGCGTGCCCGCTCGGGCCAGCTGGCGCTGGCGACCGAGGACCTGGCGCGCGCCCGAGAGCTGCTCGACGACGTGCCGAACCGCTGGACCCGGGCCGCCGTGGAGGTCTGGGCCGGGCTCGTCGACCTGGCAAAGGACCAACCCGAGCAGGCGCGGGCCCGCCTCGTCCAGGCCCGGGCCCCCCCCTGGCCGAGGGCCTGTCCCTGCTCGACGCCGACCTGGGTGGCCGCGCCGCCGCCCGCCATCTCGCCGCGGCCCTGGGCACGCCCCTGCCCTTCGCCGAGCCCGTCGGCCGCCCGTCCCTGCGCCTGCCGGCCGACGGGGCCTGGGCCGCGCTGGGCCTGGCCCCGCCCTCCCCGGTCCGCGCCGCCGCCGCCCAGCGGATCCTCCTGGCCCTGGCGCACACCACCCTGGACGCGCCCGGCCGGCCCGTCCCAGGGGCCACGCTGATCGAGGCCGGCTGGCCCGGCGAGCGGATCCAGCGCGAGGCCGCGCTCAACCGGCTCTACGTCGCCCTGCACCAGCTCCGACGGGCCGGCCTGGCGCCCGTGTTGGTCACGCGCCGGGACAGGTACCTCCTGGATGCCGAGCAGGTGGAGATCGTCGCCTGAGACCAGGACCCGGCCTGCCCGGCTATCCTCGCCCGGCCGAGGTCCGCCCGTGTCCCTACCTCCCCTCCCCCTCCTGGCGCTCCTGCTGATCGCCGCCTGCCGTCGCGCGCCGGCGCCTGCCTCCGAGGCCGAGGCCGCCCTGGCGCTGCTGGATGCGGGCCAGCCGGAGCAGGCGGTGACCCGGGCCCGCGCGCTGCCGCCGGGCGAGGAGCGCGACCTGCTGCTCGCGGAGCTGACGCGCCGGGGAGGGCGCAACCTGTGCGGCGAGATCGCCGACCCCAACACGCGCACGGCCTGCGACGGCGCCGTGAGGCGGCCCCACCTGCGGCTGCCCGAGTTCGCGCCGGGCGAGGCCAGCGGCGGGACCGCGGGGCCGGTCCAGGGTCCCTGCGCAAGCCAAGCGCCGCCGCTCCAGGACGGCTGCCTGGCCAGCGCCGCCCAGGACCTGCCCCTGGCCCAGGCCGACGCGGCCTGCGCGGGCATCCACGATCCCGAGCGCCGCGGGGACTGCCAGACCACCGTGGCCCTGCGCACCCTCGCCGACGGCTCTACCGCGGCGGCCCGGGAGCGCTGCACGGCCATCGAGAGCCCGACGCGCCAGCAGGAGTGCTTCTTCCAGGTCGCGGACGCCAGCCCCGGCCTCACCGTGGCTGACCACGTCGACCTGTGCGTCGATGCCGGCGGCTTCTCGCCCTATTGCCTGGTCCACCAGGCCAACCGCGCCGCGGAGAGCAGCCTGGCCGCCCTGCCCCCCCGCGCCACCTTCGCCCAGGCCAACGCGGCCCTGGGCGCCGCCGCCGACGAGCTACAAGGAGAGCTCGACCGGCGCGGCGTGCACAACGACACCATCCAGCGCCACGTGCTGACCGCCGGCTGGAACCAGCTGATGCTGGAGGGGCGGATCAGCCGCGATCCGGGCCTGTGGTGGGCCCGCGCCCGCGCCCTGCCGGCGCTCCCCTCCGCCCAAGCCGCGCTGCTGGGTGACCTGCTGGTCCGCGCCTGGGCCGAGGACGCGCCGCCCGGGGCCCCGGACGAGGGCCTGTCGACCTGGCAGGCGCGCCTGGCGCAAGCGACGCAGCGCCCGCCGCGCGGCGATCCCGGTGGCCCCCTGCTCCGGGCGCCACCCGAGCGCCGTGGCCGCCCCGTGCCGGGGACCCTGCCGCCGCCCCTGGAGGCCGACAGCGCCTGCGACCTGGTGCCCGCGGATCGCCGGGCCATCGCCCTGCTCTGGGGGCTGGGCCGCCTGCCCTGGCGCATGAACCAGCGCCTGGTGCACGACGCCCTGCGCCACCCGGCCCCCGCGGTCCGGCTCAGCGAGCTGTGGCGCATCCAGGAAAAGGCCCTGGGCTGGAACCCCAAGGAGCCCGTGCCCGACTGGGTCCTGCCCGAGCTGGAGCAGGCAGCCGCGACCGAGTCCGTGCCCGAGCTGGCCCAGGCCATGCGGCAGCTGCAGGCATCGCTGCCCCGCCGCGAGCACAGCCTGGAGAAGCTCCCGGTGGCAGCGATCTGCGGCGGCACCTGAGGCGGCACCTGAGGCGGCACCTGAGGCGGCACCTGAGGCGGCACCTGAGGCGGCACCTGAGGCGATGCACCGCACAAAAGGAAAGCTGCCACCGGACGACCCGGTGCCTATGGTCAGAAGCGAACAGCACCTTGAGGTGGCTTCGTGGTCCTCTGGCTCCTGATCTCCACTGTCCTGGCGGCCACACCGCCGCGGGGCGCGTGGACGGCCGCGGCCCACTTCGACGCGATGGCGGACCAGGTCCGCGCCGACGTGGAGTCCTACGTGTCCGATGTGGGCTTCCTCAAGCGGCCCTTCGCCCGGTGGGCGCTGGTCCACGCCACCGCCCCCTGCGCGCGGATCGAGATCCGGGATCAGGCCGATGCCCTGGCGATCGCGTGTGATGATCACAAGGTCGCCGTGGCGCCGCCCGATGGGAGCACGGTGTCCTTCACCGGCGACGACGGTCGGACCATGGACCTGGTGCACGCCATCGACGGACAGGGTGCGGTCGTCCAGACCTTCGCGAACAAGAACGGAACCCGCACCAACCGCTTCACCTCTTAGCCAGATGGCGGTCTGCTGGTCGAGGTGACGATCCGGTCCTCCCAGCTCGATACACCGCTTCACTACCAGCTCCTCTACGAGCGCTGAACCCAACAGGCGGACGAAGACAGTGGACGACCCGGTGCCGACGGTCCGCCTGGGCGCATTTCTCCGACAGCTCCTCACCGAGATCATTCGTGATGACCTGATGACGGTCGCCTCGGCGCTGGCCTTCTGGACGGTCCTGTCCCTCGCCCCCCTGGCCCTGCTGCTGGTGGTCGTGGGGGGCTGGCTGGGCCCCCATGCCCAGGAACTGCTCGTCGCACAGGTCGGCGTGCTGATCGGAGCCCAGGCCCGCTCTGTGGTCGAGGGCGTCATGCTCCAGGCGGCGGAGCCCGGCGCCGGCCGCTACGCCGGCTGGCTCGGCATCCCCGCCTGGCTGCTCTCGGCCACGGCGGTCTTCGTCCAGATGCAGACGGCCCTGAACCGCACCTGGGGGGTCCAGCCGGACCCGAAGCTCGGCGGCCGCTTCCTCCTGCGCACCCGCCTGAAGTCCGTCGCCATGATCGGCGCCGTCGGGCTCGCCCTGGTCCTGTCGATGGTCGTGAGCACGGGCGTGTCGCTGGTCGTCCACCGCCTGGGTTGGGATCCGGCCCTCCGCTATGCCGAACTCGGCGCCTCGCTGCTCGTGCTGATCCTCGCCTTCGCGGGCATCTTCAAGGTCGTGCCCGACGTGCAGCTGTGGTGGCGTGACGTCGCCGTAGGGGCGATCATCACCGCCGTCCTGTTCTCCATCGGAAAGCACCTGATCGGCCTGTTCCTGTCCACCAGCGCCGTGGGCTCACTGTATGGGGCGGCGGGCTCGGTCATCGTCCTGTTGTTGTGGGTCTACTACTCGATCATGGTCTTCTTGATCGGCGCCGAGATCACCCAGGTCGTGGCGGTGCAGTTCGGCCACGGCGTCAGGCCGGCCCGCTGGGCCATGTTCATTCCCGGCACCGAGCCGGAGCCCCAGGCCGGGCGCGCGCCGGAGGAGGACAGCGCCTCAGATTGAGCGGCCCCACCATCAAATTGATGGGCCCCGCCGGGTCGCTGGCGCGAGAGCGCCCCGAGGACAAGCACCTCCTGGGCACTCCCTGAGAGTTGGCCCACGACTTGCAACAAGGGAGGCAGGAGCATCCATCCCGCACCACGGGCGGTGCGGCACGACGCGACGCATGCCCCTCCGATCCGGCCATCACGGATCGGGGGGGGGGGCTCGTCGCACAGTCCCCCGCCCGGGGCTCACCTCCCACCCGTCCCTGAGGACCCCATGCTCTGGACCATCGCCGTCATCCTCGTCATCCTCTGGCTGCTCGGCCTCGTCACATCCAACACCATGGGTGGTTTCATCCACATCCTCCTGGTGGTGGCCGTGATCGTGGTCCTCGTGCGGGTCATCCAGGGCCGCCGGGTCCTCTGAGTCGCGATCATTCCCCGGGCGCACCGGGCCACCGATGCTCCCACACCCCAAGGAATTACCATGAAGCACTCCTTGCTCGCGCCCCGTTTCCTTCTCCTGGTTGGCGCCCTCGCGCCCGGCTGCGTGAAGACCGCGGCCCTGCACACAGAGACCTCCAGCGCGGCCATCCGGTCCGCCGAGGACCTGGGCGCTCACGACGTCCCGCAGGCCTCCCTGCACCTCCAGCTCGCCAAGGAGGAGCTGCAGGCCGCCACGGACCTCAACGCCCAGAACAAGAAGGAAGAGGCCACGTCGCTGCTACTGCGTGCCGAAGCGGACGCTGAGCTGGCGATCGCCCTGTCCCAGGCGGATGCCGAGCGGACCGCCGCCGCGGCGGCCATGGCCCGCGTCCGCAAGCTCCAGTCCGAGAACCCCTACGCCCCCGGCGGTGCCAATTGACCCGACCCTTCCTGCCCGTCCTCTTCTTCGCCGCCGGACTCCTGGCCGGCTGCGCCCCCAAGGTCCCCCTCGAGCTGGCCCAGGCCCGCGGCGCCTACCAGCAGGCCGCCAGCGGCCCGGCCATGGGCCTGGTCCCCGCCGAGGTGCACAAGGCCGAGGTGGCCCTGGACGCCGCCGAGGTGGCCTTCAAGGATGATCCCCGCGGCTACCACACCCTGGACCTCGCCTACGTCGCCCAGCGCAAGGCCGAGCTGTCCGAGGCGCTGGCCACCAACGCCGCCCAGGCCCGGAACACGGCCACCGCCAACGCCGAGTACCAGGCCGCCCAGGACTCCATCATGCAGAGCACCCGGGATGAGCTCGGCGCGACCCGGACGAACCTGGCCGCCACCCAGGCGGTCGCGGCGACGACCTCGGCGCAGCTCGCCACCTCCGAGCTCGCCCGGACCGAGGCCGAGGCCCGCGCCGCCGCCGCCATGGCAGCCCTGGCCAAGCTCGCAGCGGTCAAGGAGGAGGCACGCGGCCTGGTCATCACCCTGTCCGGCAGCGTGCTGTTCCGGTCCGACGAGTCGGCCCTGCTGCCGGCCGCCCAGACGCGGCTGGCCCAGGTGGCGGACGCCATGCTCCAGACCAAGGACCGTGACATCGTCGTCGAAGGTCACACGGACTCCCAGGGCTCCGACGCCTACAACATCGACCTGTCCCAGCGCCGCGCGGAGGCCGTGCGGACCTTCCTGATCGGTCGGGGCTACGAGGCCACGCGCATCGTGGCCCAGGGCATCGGCGAGGCGCGTCCGATCGCGGACAACGCCACCGCTGAGGGGCGCGCCAACAACCGCCGGGTCGAGATCATCGTCTCGCCCTCGAGCACAGCGGCCCGCTAGCCGCGGGGGCGACGAGCGGGTGGCCAGCCCACCCGCTCCCGTCGTCGACCCACCCCGCCCTGCTCGCCTTCTCATTCCCACAGGAGGAAGTCCATGTCACGCATCCCCACTGCCCTGTTCCCCGCAACCCTGTTCATCGCCGCCGCCCTGCTGTCGCCCGGCCTCGCCCTGGCCGACGAAGCCGGCCACCCGACCTCGGACAACCACATCGAGGGCGTCCGCCTGGACGTGCACGCCGACTTCGGCGGCTACGCCTCCGCAGGCGCCGGCTTCCGGGTCGACGTCCCCATCGTGCGCAACGGGCTCATCGCCTCGGTCGACGACGAGTTGGCGATCAGCCCGGGTGCGGACGTGTTCTTCTGGAACGCCTACCACGACTACTACGACGGGGGTGTGTACCTGATCCCCAGCGTCGTGCTGCAGTGGAACTTCTACCTGGGCCCGGACTGGTCCATCTTCCCCGAGGCCGGCCTGGCGATGTACGTGGGTGACTCGCACTACCTGCGTCACGGCACCGGCTACTACCTGGCGCCGGACTTCGGCTTCGGCGCCCGGTACCACTTCAGCGCTCGCAACGCCTTCTTGATGCGGCTGAGCACGCCGACCGGCTTCCAGCTCGGCATCACCTTCTAGGACGCGGAGAGCAGGCGTGGGTCATGCAACCGGTCAGCACCTGTGGCGCCGTGTGCGGCCCGTCCTCTTGGTGCTGCTGCTCCCCGTGCTGCTGCTCATCCTGCAGAACGTGCTGCTGAACGTCGCGCTCCGACCGCTCATCAACCGGCGGCCGGAGCGGGTGAAGATCGACTACACCGCCGCCTGGATGCTCGTGCCCGGTCATGTGACGGTCCGCGGGCTGCGCATTCGCGGACAGGGCCGGGCCGATCAGTGGCTCATCACGGCGCAGCAGGCCTCCGGCTCCATCGTGTTGTCGGAGCTGCGCCACCAGACCTTCCACGCGGGCGCGGTGCGCGCCAGCGGCCTCACCCTCTGGTACCGGCGCCGGGCCGACGTCGTGGACGACGGTGATGTGGACGTGGACGGTGCCGCAAGCCCGGAGGCAGTGGCAGTGGCAGTGGCAGTGGCAGAGGTGGGCGAGCTGCTCGAGGTGGCCCCCGAGGCCTCCAAGACGGCGCCCATCCCCGGTCTGTCCAACCCGCCAGTTCCCAGCCCCGAGCAGCTCTACCCCGTCCGCCACACCCGCTGGGTGATCCGCCTGGACGACATCCAGGCCGAGGACCTCAACGAGCTGTGGGTGGGCAACTACCGCATCATTGGCCATGCCCGCGCGACCGCCGATCTGTCCATCGTCGAGCCCCTGGTCGACCTCGCCGGCGCGCTGTCCTTCCTGGACGTGCAGGCGGCCATCGGCGAGACCCCGGTCGCCCGGAACGTCAGCGGTGATCTGCGCTTCCTGATCGACGGCATGGACCGTCGGGCCCAGGGCCCCGAGCGCATCCATGCCCTGAGCGCCCAGGCCCGCCTGGCCGCCGACGTGCAGGATCTGCGCTTCCTCGACTTCTACCTGGCAGCTGTGCCCTGGCTGTCCGTCTCGGGCATCGGCCACGTCAACCTGGGCGCGGGCCTCGAGCAGGGAGGGCTCCTGCCAGGGAGCACCCTGGCGGCCACCTTCCCCGCCCTGGTGGTGCGCGTCCTGAGCAACGAGGTCAGCGGGACGGGACGGGTCCAGGGAGAGATCCGCACCGAGCCCGACGGCACGGCGGGCAGCCACTTGGACCTGGACTTCCAGGACTTCGCCATCACGCCGGACGGCAGCACCCAGCCCCTTGTGGCAGGGCAAGGCTTCCACGTCGGGCTCTCCAGCCCGGATGTCGCTCTGGACCTTCCTTTCTCGACGGTGAGCGCCCAGGTCGAGCTGCCCGAGTCACGCATCCCCGACGTCATGGCCTACAACGGCTTCTTGCCCGAGGGCATCGGGCTGTCCCTGCGCGGGGGCACCGGCAGCGCCCGTGGACATCTACAGACCACGAGCGCCGACAACCACGCCCAGGGAGAGCTGATCGTCCATGGAGAGGCGCTGCAGGTCCAGCTCGACCAGCTGTCCATCACGGCCAACCTGTCGTTACACGCCCAGCTCGCGGACGCCTCGTTCGACGAGGGCCACTATGATCTGTCCGGGACGATCCTCAACCTGGACCACGTCGGGCTCGTGGACCAGGCGCACGCCGATCCGGCCGACGGCCAGCGCCCGTGGTCGGCGTCGATCACCGTCCCCTCCGGCGCCATCGACGTCGGCGCCCCCGTGTACCTGGACACCCGGATCGCCATGCACTGCAGCGACTCGGCTCCCTTCATCGCCGCATTCGCACAGAAGAAGGACCTGCCCCGGTGGGCGCAGAGCGTCCTGTCGGTGAAGGACGTGTCCGGCGAAGCGCGCCTTCAGGTCGGCGACACGACGCTCGCGCTCGGCCCCTGCCAGGTGCGCGGCGGCAAGCACTACCAGGTCGACCTGGACTACCACCGCCAGGGACGCGCCAGCAATGGCGTGCTGCTGGCCCGGGCCGGCGTTCTCTCCCTGGGTATCGCCCTGCGCCCGGATGGTGCCGAGCTCCAGCTCTTCAACGCGAAGCACTGGTTCGAGAAGCAGCTGCAGGAGTCCCCGTGAGCCCCCAGGCCCCCCCGTCGGCAGCCAGCCCCATGTCCCGCACAGAGTTCGCCTGGCGCGCCGGCTTCCTGGTGCTCATCGTGGCCGTCGCCGTGCTCGCCTCGCTGGCCGTCCTGAAGACCGCGACCGCGCTCCTGCTCCTGTTCACGGCCGGCCTGCTGGCGGTGTTCCTGCGGGGGCTCGCCGGCGTGCTCAACGCTCGGACACGCCTGTCCCCCGGCGCGGCCCTGGTCGTCGTCGTCCTGGGCTTGTCGGCCATGGTCTTCGCCGTGGGACAGCTGCTCGCCCCGGCCGCCATCACCCAGGCCTCGGACCTGGTGCATCGCCTGCCCGCCGAGGTAGAGCGCCTCCGCGGCGTCGTCGCGGGCACCACCTGGGGCGGCGACTGGCTGGGAGTGACCAAAGGAGGAGCCCCGCCCGACGACGCCGGCAGCATGCTCGGCCAGGCCGGCTCCGAGTGGGCCCTGGGCTTCGCCGGCTCCCTGGCCGGACAAGCCGTGAGCGCCATCCTCGCGGTCCTGCTCATCGTGCCGGCCGGCCTGTTCTTCGCCGCGCAGCCGGATGTCTACCTGGAAGGCGCGCTCCGCCTGCTGCCGGCTCGGGCCCGCGCGCCGGCCCGCGAGATCTCCGATGAGGTCGTGGAGCGCCTGGGCTGGTGGCTCATCGGCCAGGCGGGCCTGGCGACCGTGGTGTCCGTAGCGACCGGGCTGGGGCTCTGGGCCCTGAGCGTGCCCCTGGCGCTGATCCTGGCCCTGCTCCGCGGCGGCCTCAACGTCATCCCCAACGTGGGCCCCGTCGTCGCGATCGTCCCCGGGCTCATCATCGCCGCCGGCCAGGGAGGGCACGCATTCGTCCGCGTCGCATTGATGTACGGCGCGCTGCAGCTCCTCGAGGGCAACCTGCTGACCCCCCTGGTCAACCGCCGCACCGTCCACATGCCCCCCATGCTGCTGGTCGGTGCGCAGCTCCTGCTGGGCGTCCTGTTCGGCCTGCCCGGCATCATCGTCGCCGCTCCGCTGACGGTCGTGGGCATGGTCCTGGTCCAGCGTCTGTACGTCGAGCGCTTCCTGGGCGAGGGTCCCGGCGCAGCGGCCGCCCGGACCCTCCCCGAGGCGCCGCCCGAAGCCGCCAGACAACCGTCCAACAGCGAGGCGAAACACCCCTCAAACCATTGACAGAAGTCCCATGGTGCCTACATTTACGCAGCCAGAACCCTGGCGGGAGGTCCAACATGAAAGACGGTATCAAGAAGCGCGGCGCAGCCCAGGCAGACGTGGTGGCCGGTGCCATCCAGGAGGCCGTAGGCCACGTCCTGGGCAACGAGACGATGGAAGCAAAGGGCGAGGCCCGGCAGATCGTCGGACACGCGCGGGAGAAGGCGGCCAAGGTCGCCGAGCGCACGCAGGGCGTGGTGGAAGAGGTCCTGGGCACCGCAAAGGACGAGGCGGGCAAGCTCCTCGGCGACACCGAGATGGAGGTCACGGGCAAGCTCAAGAAGCTGAAGGGCAAGGCTCGCCAGGCCGCCAACCGCTAGCCTTCGGGGCACCGACGTGAGCACCCTCCCCCCGGAACCCGTGGAGGTCGATCCTCCCTCCCCCAGGTCCCGCCGTGACGCCGTGGTCATCACTCCGCATGTCGATGCCTTTGGCGTCGGCATGCGCGATGGCGCAGCGTTCTTTGCGCGTTTCTTCGCCGAGGCCGTCCGGCCTCCCTTTCACATCAGAGAGCTGATCCGGCAGTGCTACGAGGTCGGCTACCGTTCCCTGCCCCTGATCACCGTCACCGGCTTCATCACCGGGATCGTCTTCACCAAGCAGTCCCGGCCCTCGCTGGCCGCCTTCGGCGCGACGTCCTGGCTGCCCTCCCTGATCACCATCGCGCTGGTGCGCTCCCTGGCCCCCCTGGTCACCGCGCTCATCTGTGCAGGCAAGGTGGGCTCCAGCATCGGCGCCGAGCTGGGCTCCATGAAGGTGACCGAGCAGATCGAGGCCATGGAGGTCTCGGCCATCAATCCGTTCAAGTACCTGGTGGTCACACGGACCCTGGCGACGACGCTGATGGTGCCCCTGCTGGCCCTGTACTTCAGCTTCGTCGGCCTGGTCGGGGCGTACATGAACATCCACGGCCAGGAAGCGGCGAGCCTGGCCAGCTTCCTCAAGAGCGGCTTCTCCACCATCACCTTCCTGGACGTCTGGAGCTCGATGTCCAAGGCCATCGCTTATGGCTTCACCATCGGCCTCATCGCCAGCTACAAGGGCTTCCGCGCCACCTCTGGCACCCAGGGCGTGGGCCGGGCCGCCAACGCGTCGGTGGTCCTGGCCATGTTCGTCATCTTCATCGAAGAGGTCCTCATCGTCCAGATCGTCACCTTCCTGCGGGATCTCTGAGCCATGTCCGCCGCCCCGCCCGCCCCGCCCGCCCCGCCCGCACCGCCCGCCTCGCCTTCGCAGGCTGCAACTGACGCACCGGTCATCTCCATCCGTGGGCTGGAGAAGGCTTTCGGCGAGCTGGAGGTGCTCTGCGGCGTCGACCTGGACGTGAGCCCGGCCGAGAACGTCGTCGTCCTGGGGCGCTCGGGCAGCGGAAAGAGCGTTCTTATCAAGATTGTCGTGGGTCTGCTCCAGCCCGACCGGGGACAGGTCGTCGTCCTGGGCCAGCGCGTGCACCAGCTCTCTCGCAAGGACCTGGACGCCCTGCGCCGACGGGTCGGCTTCTCCTTCCAGAGCAGCGCGCTCTACGACAGCATGAACGTCTTCCAGAACCTCGAGTTTCCCCTGATGATGAACATCCAGGGCCTGTCGAGCGCCGAGGTCAAGGAGCGGATCGAGGCAGCGCTGGAAGAGGTCGGCCTGGCGGACACCATGCAGCAGATGCCCTCGGAGCTGTCCGGCGGCCAGCGAAAGCGCATTGGCATCGCGCGGACCCTGATCCTGAGGCCCGAGATCATGCTCTACGACGAGCCGACCGCGGGCCTGGATCCCGTCACGAGCGGCGAGATCAACGATCTGATCTTGAAGGTCCAAGAGGACTACGGCACATCGTCGATCATCATCACCCATGACCTGACCTGTGCCAGGAACACGGGGGGCCGCGTGGCCATGCTGGTCGATGGCAGAATCTACCGGGTCGGGGCCTTCGATGAGGTCTTCGGCACCGAAGACCCGCAGGTCCGGGGCTTCTACAACTACAACTTCACGACGCGAGGGCAGCCATGAGCCCATCTCCCAAGCGACAGGCGGTCATCGTCGGCCTGTTCGTGACCGCCGGCATCGCCATCCTGACCGGTGGCATCCTGATGATCGGCAACCTCAACGACACCTTCACCCACAAGGTGACGGTCAGCGCCGTCTTCGACGAGGTGGGCGGCCTGACGGCGGGTGACAACATCTGGTTCTCGGGCCTGAAGGTGGGCCTTGTCACGAAGCTGCGCTTCCAGGGTGACTCCCAGGTGGCGGTCGAGATGAAGATCGACGAGGACGCCACGCAGTACATCCACGAGGATGCCCTGGCGAAGATCGGCAGCGACGGCCTGATCGGCAACCGGATCGTGGTCCTGTACGGGGGCACGACCCAGGCCCCCCTGCTGCAGGAGGGGGACGTGCTTGCCATCGGAGAGACGGTCTCTACCGAAGAGATCATGACGACCTTGCAGGCCAACAACGAGAACCTGCTGGCCGTGACCACCGATCTCAAGGGGATCAGCGCCGACCTGGCCGCCGGCAAGGGCACGCTGGGCCGGCTGATCAAGGACGACGAGCTGTATGACGAGGTGAACCAGACCGTCGCCTCGCTGCACGGCGCCTCGGACAACGCCCAGGCCCTCACCGCATCCCTGGCCGGCTTCTCGGCCGACCTGAACCGCAAGGGCAGCTTGCCCAAGGACCTCGTCACCGACCGCAGCACCTATGCCGCCCTGACGAGCACGGTCGGGCAGCTCCAGGACGCCAGCGAGCACGCGGCCACGCTGATGGGCGGGCTCGCCCAGGGCGCCGCGGACCCCGGCACGCCGGTGGGCGCGCTGGTCCACGACACCGAGGCCGGCGCCGACGTGAAGGCGACCCTCGACAACCTCAACGAGAGCTCTCGCCTGCTGTCTGAGGACCTGGAGGCAGCCCAGCACAACTTCCTGCTGCGCCACTTCTTCAAGAAGAAGGAGAAGGCCGCAAAGAAGGCCGCAAAGGCGCTGGACGGCGACGCGGCAGCGGACCCCGACGCGACGCCCACACCATGACGCAGACCGAGCCCTCGACCCTGGCGCTGCGGGTGCTGCTCCTGGCGGCCCTGGCGCTGGCCGCGTGGTTGGTCGCCCCCTTCGCTGACGCGGTCCTGGTGGCCGCGGTCGTGGCCGTGCTGGCCTGGCCCTTTCACGCGCGCGTGCTGCGCCTGGTCCGCGGCCACAGGCTGCCGGCCACGGGCCTTACACTGCTAGGCGTCACCATCGGCGTGGTCGTTCCGGTCGGGCTGCTGCTCTGGCTGGTGAGCCGCGAGCTGGCGCTGATGGCCAACCAGCTGATGGCCGAGCTGGACAAAGGTGAGCTGGATACGCGGTTCCAGAGCATGAGCTCCGTCCCGCTGGTGGGGTGGGGCATCGCGCGGCTCGGCGGTGCGGTCGCCCTGGCCAACGAGATCGGGACCGTCGGTCGGAAGGCGCTGGCCAACCTGGGCCAGACCGCCGGCCAGTACGTGCCAGGCTTGCTCGCGCTCACCGCCCGGGCCCTGCTCAAGACCGTCATCTTCTACCTGACGCTGGGCACCCTGTTCCACCGCGGGGACAAGCTGATGCCCTGGGCGATCCACATGAGCCCGCTGCGGCCGGCGAGCACCCTGCGCCTGACCCAGGTCTTCACCCAGTTCGCCCGCAACGTCGTGCTGGCCGGCGTCGCCTCGGCCATCGTCCAGGGTGTGGTGGCCGGGATTGGCTACCTGCTGGCCGGCGTCGAGCGCCCCCTGCTCTTTGCGCTCCTCACCGGCGTCATGGCCTTCGTGCCGCTGGTCGGCACCGCCGTCGCCTGGGTGCCCGTCACGCTGCTGCTGCTGCTCCACGGTCACCCGGGCGGGGCGCTCTTCGTCGCCCTGTGGTCCCTGCTGCTGACCGGCACCATCGACAATATCGTGAAGCCCCTGGTGGTCCGCGGCAACTCCGACATGCCGGCCCTGCTCGTGTTCCTGGGCGTCTTTGGCGGCCTTGCCGGCTTCGGAATCATTGGCCTGCTGGTCGGGCCCGTGGTAATGGCCCTCATGCTCGCGCTGCTGCACATCTATGAAGAGACCCTGCCGCCGCAGGCCGGCACGGACGAGCCACAGCAGACAGCCAGCTCGGCCTGAGCATCCACGATCTGAGCATCCGCGACCTGAGCGTCCGCGACCTGAGCGTTCGCGAACGCGTCCAGCCAACGGGATCCAGAACAGAATGACCGAGGAGAAAAAAAGCAAGGCAGGAGAGCTGTCGGCGGCCCCGTCGGCGAAGGGCGCCCCGCCGCAGGAGCGCGCGGCAGCAGGGGCCTTCCCGATCGTCGGCGTCGGCGCATCGGCGGGCGGACTCTCCGCCTTTGAAGCCTTTTTCTCCGGCATGCCTCCCGATGTCGACCCCGGCATGGCCTTCGTCCTGATCCAGCACCTGGACCCCGACCACGAGAGCATCCTCACCGAGCTCATCCGTCGCTATACGCGCATGCAGGTCTTCGAGGTGGTGGACGGGGTGACCGTGCAGCCCAACTGCGCCTACATCATCCCTCCCAACCGCGACATGGCCCTGGTTCACGGAGAGCTCCAGCTCCTGGAGCCCACCGCGCCTCGCGGCCAGCGCCTGCCCATCGACTTCTTCTTCCGCTCCCTGGCCCAAGACCAACACGAGCGGGCGATCGGCGTCGTGCTCTCAGGGACCGGCAGCGACGGCACCCAGGGCCTGCGCGCCATCAAGGGCGAAGGCGGCATGGCGATGGCCCAGAGCCCCCAGTCCAGCGACTTCGCTGGCATGCCCACGGCCGCCATCGCTACGGGCCTGGTGGACTACCAGCTCTCGCCTGCCGAGATGGCCCCCCAGATCCTGAGCTACGTCAAGCACGCCTTCGGCACCAGGTCGGCAATGGCCAGGCGGGAGGGCGCCGCGGTCCCAAGCGCACAGAACCAGATCTTCCACGTGCTGCGCACCCAGACCGGACACGACTTCTCCCAGTACAAGGCGAACACCATCCAGCGGCGTATCGAGCGGCGCATGTCCGTTCACCAGCTGGACACCCACGAAGCATACCTGCGCTACCTCATGCGGACACCCGCCGAGGTGGACGCGCTGTTCCACGACCTGCTCATCGGCGTGACGAGCTTCTTCCGGGACCCGGGGACCTTCGAGTGCCTGGCCAACGACATCATCCCGCGGATCCTCCGCGATCGGGAGCCCGACTCCGAGATCCGCGTGTGGGTGCCCGGCTGCTCCACCGGGGAAGAGGCCTACTCCATCGCCATCCTGTTCATGGAGCAGCAAGAGGCGCTGGAGAGCCAGCTCAAGGTGCAGATCTTCGCCACCGACATCGACGGGGACGCCATCGCCAAGGCCCGGGCCGGGCGGTATCCGACCAGCATCGCCGCCGATGTCTCTGCTCCCCGCCTCAGCCGCTTCTTCACGGCCGAGGCCGACGGCAGCAGCTACAGCGTCCGCCGGGGACTGCGTGAGATGATCGGGTTCTCCGAGCAGGACGTGATCAAGGATCCGCCGTTTTCGCGGCTGGACCTGGTCTGCTGCCGCAACCTGCTGATCTACCTGAGCAGCGAGCTGCAGAGCAAGCTCATCCCGCTCTTCCACTACGCGCTGCGGCCCGGTGGCTTCCTGTTCCTGGGCAGCTCGGAGTCCGTGGGCGAGCACGCACACCTGTTCGAGACCGTCGACCGCAAGCGCAAGCTCTATCGCCGCCGGGACGACGTCCAAGGCAGCATGCGCGCTGCCCTGGGTGCGATCCTGCCATCGGTGTCCAGGTCCGGCGCCTCCCCCCCCCTGGCCTCTGTCCGGACTCCGGCGCCCAAGGCGCGCACGCTGCGCGAGCTGACCGAGCGGGCCCTGCTCCAGCACCTGCCGCTGGCGGCGGCGCTGGTCGACCCGATGGGGCTGGTGCTCTACCTGCACGGTCGCACGGGCGCCTACCTGGAGCCGGTGCCGGGCGCGGCCGGGGCGAGCAACATCCTCAAGATGGCGCGCGAGGGCCTGCAGCGGCCCCTGGCCGTGGCACTGCACCAGGCAGCCACCAGCCAGAAGTCCATTCACCAGACGCCGGTGCACGTCCGGACCAATGGCGACTTCACGTGGGTCAGCCTGACGGTCCGCCCCCTGAGCGTCGAGCCGCAGTCGCCCCCCGCGACACCGTCCTCCGCGACACCGTCCTCCGCAACACCGTCGTCCGCAACACCGTCGTCCGCAACACCGTCGTCCGCAACACCGCTGTTCATCGTCATCCTGGAGGAGACGGCCCCACCCACCGCGCCCCAGCAGGCCGGCACGCCCGCAGGACCGGAGGGATCCGCCGCCCTGGGAGAGGACACGACGGCCCAGGCCCTGGTTCCCGAGGCTCACGAGCGCCTCGCGGTGCTGCGAGAGGAGCTGCGGGCCAAGGATGAGTACCTGCGCGCCGCAAACGAGGAGCTGGAGACCTCCAACGAGGAGCTGCGAACGTCGAACGAGGAGCTGCAGTCCATCAACGAAGAGCTGGAGACCTCGAAGGAGGAGCTGCAGTCTGTCAACGAGGAGCTGTCCACGGTCAACGCCGAGCTGCAGACCAAGGTCCTGGACCTGTCGCGGGCCAACAACGACATGAACAACCTGCTCGCTGGCACCGGCATCGGCACGATCTTCGTCGACCTGCAGCTGCGCCTGGTCCGCTTCACACCCGCGGCGACGCGCATCATCAGCCTGCGGCAGCGCGACGTGGGCCGCTCGCTGGCGGAGATCGTCACCAGCCTGGTGGGCTACGACCGCATGCTGCTGGACACCCAGGACGTGCTGGACACCCTGGTATCCAAGGAGATCGAGGTGAATACGCGCGATGGCTCGTGGTTCGCCATGCGGATCATGCCCTACCGCACCGTCGACAACGTCATCGAGGGTGCCGTGCTCACCTTCGTGGACATCACCGTGCGCAAGCAGGTCGAAGAGCATGTCGTGCAGCAGGCCCGGGTGCTGGCCATTGTCCACGACGCCGTGACAACCATGGACGACCAGATGCTGCTGACTTCCTGGAACGTAACGGTTCAGCCCCATCTGTCTTCGCTCGGGGGCTACGATGTAGCGGGGAGTAGGCTGGGGGTGGGTGTTCCAGCCCTGTGCGCCAGTAGGGTGTCCGCCATGAAGCGCAGGACGCTGCGC
>Ga0100377_1001655_pt1 | contig 19137 bp, 15 predicted proteins | sample CryGeymeta201501_FD_83664 | JGI IMG/M metagenome (GOLD analysis project Ga0100377, IMG submission 83664) | Groundwater microbial communities from Crystal Geyser aquifers in Utah, USA - Crystal Geyser metaG 2015-01 | ecosystem: Environmental > Aquatic > Deep subsurface > Groundwater | place: USA...
CTGACTTTTCCAGCCTGGCGGCCAGGGCTTTCGAGGTCCTGATCGATCTGGTGCGGGTCAGCGGGAGTCGGGTGACTCTGGCCCACGTCCATGACCAGTATCGGATCGCACCCCATCTGCTGGCACGGCTACCGGAATCGATCGGATCGATCAGGAACGCATCGAGGGTCTCCGCCGGCGGCTGCTCGAGGCCGGTGCCGCGGCGGTCGAAACGCGGCTGAGATATGGGGTCCCCACTCAGGAATTGCTCGCGTTGATTGGATCCGATGCGCACAGCCTGATTGTGATGGGGGGCCAGGGCCGGGGTTTTATCGGTGAATTGCTGCTCGGCAGCGTCAGCCATTTTTTGATGCGGCGGGCCCCGGTTCCAATGCTGCTGGTGCCGGCCGGTTGAGACCGGTCGGCCGCCGGTTGCGGTTGCGAGGGTTTGGCCATGCCTCTTTGCGACAAGTTCCGGAACGCCAACCTGTGTTGCCAGGTCCTCGACAGCATTGCCGACGGCGTGTTTGTGGTCGACCGCGACCGCCGCATCATCAGCTACTTCAACCAGGCGGCGGAACAGATCACCGGCTTTTCGGCGGAGCAGGCCATCGGCCAGTGCTGCTTCGATATTCTGCGTTCCGATTTGTGTCAGACCGACTGCCCGGTCGAGGAAGCGCTGAAGAGCGAACAGCCGGTCAAGGAGCGCACCGCCACGCTTCTCAGCCGCGCTAATCGCCAGGTGGCGGCCTGCCTGTCGGTCACCCTCATTCGCGATGACGGCGGGGCGGTGGTGGGGGCCGTGGAAGTCTTCCACGACTGCACCCGGGAAGAAGACCTGCGGCGAGCGGTGGAAGGGACCTACAGTTTCGGCGAACTCATCAGCAAGAACCCGCGGATGCAGGAAATTTTCGAAATCCTTCCGGATGTGGTGGAAAGCACCAGCACGGTTTTGATTCAGGGCGCCAGCGGTTCGGGCAAGAGCCTGCTGGCCCGGAGTATCCATGAACTGAGTCCAAGGCGCCGTGGCCCCTTCGTCAAGGTCAATTGTGGGGCGGTCCCGGACAGCCTGCTCGAATCCGAACTGTTCGGCTACCGCAAGGGTGCTTTCACCGATGCCCGGCGCGACAAACCTGGCCGCTTTCAGGTCGCCCACGGGGGCAGCCTGTTCCTCGATGAAATCGCCTGCACCTCGCCGGCGCTCCAGGTGAAACTGCTGCGCTTCATCGAAGACAAGCAATTCGTTCCCCTTGGTGCCACCGTGCCGGTGACGGCCGATGTGCGGATCCTGGCCGCGGCCAACATCGATCTGGAAGACTTGGTGAAAAGCGGCGCCTTTCGGGCCGATTTGTTCTATCGCTTGAACGTGATCAGCGTGAGGCTCCCTCCGCTGCTGGAGCGCCGGGAAGACCTCCCCATTCTGGTCGCGGCCATCCTGCGCAAACTCAACGCGGTGGCGGGCAAGGATATCACCGGGTTGTCGGAACAGGCCATGGGGGTGCTGATGAATCATGACTATCCAGGCAATGTGCGGGAACTGGAAAACATCATCGAGCATGCCCACGTGTTGTGCCGGGGGTGCGTGATCGAAGTGAAACACCTGCCGGCGGAACTGGTCCATAAAATCCAAATGCGCCACCCAGTCGCGAACTCACCGGGGCCCCTGCAATCCTCCGAGGAGCGCACCATCCGAGCCATGCTCAAGAAGCACCAGGGCCAGCGCGCCCTGGTCGCCCGCGCTCTCGGCATCAGCCGCGCGACCCTGTGGCGCAAGATGAAACGCTACGGTATTCAGTGAAAGCAGCCGCCTTGATCTCGATCCCAGCGTTTTCCATCTACCCACGCACCGCATCAACGATCTCGACCGACCGACTTCGGATTCCACCAGTTTATCATGGGTGGTCAAAATGATTTCCATGCGTATCGCGTTGGCGCCCCCGGCTAGGTCCTGCATTTCCTTTTCCGAGTTGATCAGATCGGCCGGCGACACCCGGCGACCGCGGGCCTGGTCGCGGCGAGGCGCCGGGCTTCGGCCCGAATTTCATGGAACAGGGCTTCCACCAGCCGAACGGATACCTTTTCGGCCACGCGGGAAAGCCGCTTGATCCGAGCGATGGCGGCCAGTTGCGAATCCGCTGAAGTGACCAGGATGGCGTCCATGGGCAGACGGGGGAAGAAATACTCCGGGTCCTTTTCAAAATGGTGAATCCGGTGTCGACCACGCTCCTCGGGATGGGGCAGATACTGAATCAACCGGCGGCGCAGCACCTGTTTTGCCGGATTCTTTCCATCGGCAACGGCGCATTGAACAATCCGCTCAGAAGATCTACCACCAATATTGACGACCACCGCCGAGCAACTTGGGCATCACTCGATCACGATGACCGTCGACATTTATGGGCATTGGATTCCAGGTGAAGGGAGAAAAGATCTGGGGAAGACCCTCAAGGGGAAATCATCCAGTTCGGCAGATGAAAACACGTCTGTCGAACCAGACCGGGCTTAGCTTTTTAAGCGATTCGTTCGGCAAGGTTCGGCAGAAGGCGGCTTGAGAGTCGATTTTCCTGGGTGAATGGCAAGGATTGGTTGTTCAGGATACCTTGCCTAACAGCACCCCGTCATTCCCGCTAGGTGCATGCGGCAATGACGATTTGACTGTTTTGCCGACCTTTTCAACCGCGCTGCCCCGCTGCCGGCAAAGCCGCAACCGCGGCGGGGAGATCGCCGCATCCCGGTGGAGCGAGCGCCGCCACGCCAGCACCAATACGCCGATGGAGAAGCATCGCGCGCGCGTTAACAACCCGAGATTTTTCATGGGACCAAGTGGGGTTATGGACTTGCACCGCTGGGTGCTAGAGACGATCCATGACCAGCCGGTCGCAGCGCTCGGCGGTTTCTTCGACGGCGGCGAGGAGTCGGGCGGTTTCGGCACGGGCGGCGGCGGTGAAAGCTTCATCGCGGATCAAGGTCAAATTGATTCGGACGTTGTAGGCGGCCGCCCTGCCGGCCGCCAGCGCCATCTGGGCGGCCACCCCGGCATCGGTCAAGGTGTTGGGATTGCCCCGGCGGATGGCCGTTTCGCAAAAGCCGATCAGCTTCGCCGCGGCGCCGAGGGTCGCCAGCGGCACCGAAGCCGCTCCTTGCATCGCTTGTTCCACCGCCTGTCGGCGTTGCTCTTGTTGTTCCGAGGTCCCTTGCGGCAGGGCGAAAGCCGTCAGCACCGTCTGGTAGGCGTCGGTGTCGTCTTGCACCAGGTCGAGGAACCGCTGCCGCAGTTGGCTCGATTCCCGAGCCACTGGCTCCAGTTCGGTCCAGGAATCCCGGAATTTTTCCCGCTCCAGGGTGAGGCCGCAGACCATCCGCGTCAGGGCCGCGCCCAGTGCTCCGCACAGAGCGCCGACGCTGCCGCCGCCGGGGGTTGGGTCCCCAGATGCCACCGCCGCCACAAATCCATCCACGGTGAGAGATCTCAGTTCCATGTCCGATTTTCCTTTCGCGCTTCCGGCGGGACCGTCAGCGTATCGGGAGGCGGTGTCCAAAAAACCGTTTCGCCCCGCTTGATCACTTCGATCACCGGGGACACCCCAGCGTGATAGGCCAGAATGGTCGGCGTTTTCCCGTCCAAGACGAGAAAGTCCGCCTGCTTGCCCGGTTCCAGGCTGCCCACTCGATCGCCCAGTCCGATCGCGTAAGCGGCGTTGAGCGTTGCCGCGGTCAGGGCTTCGGCCACGGAGAGGCCCATCTGGAGCACCGCCAGCCCGAACACGAACGGCATCGATTCGCAGTAGCTCGATCCCGGGTTGCAATCGGTGGCGAGCGCCACCGGGACCCCCAGTTCGATCATGCGGCGGGCGCGGGCGTAGTCTTTCCTCAGGCTGTAGGCGGTGGCCGGAAGCAGCACGGCGATCACTCCGGCCGCCGCCATCCGCTGCAAATGGCTATCGGCCGCGGCCAGCAGGTGTTCGGCGCTGGCCGCCCGGAGTTCGGCCGCGAGTCCCGCCCCGCCCAGGTCATTCACTTCGTCGGCGTGGATCTTGACGCCGAGGCCATGGCGGGCGGCTGCTTTTAGTATTCGCCGGCTTTGTTCCAGCGTGAACACGCCGGTTTCGCAAAACACGTCGCAGTAGCGGGCGATCCCCTGGGCCGCCACGGCCGGGAGCATACTGTCCACCACCAGGTCCACATAGCGGTCAGGGATTTCCCGATATTCCGGCGGGATTGCGTGCGCTCCCAAAAAGGTTGCCACCACGTCGAGCGGACAGTCCTTACTCAGGCGTTCGATCACCCGCAACATCTTCAGTTCGGTGTCCAGGTCCAGTCCGTAACCGCTTTTCACTTCCAGGCTGGTGGTGCCGAAGCGCAGGGCCGACCGGGCATGGCGTCGGGTGTTTTCCAGCAGGGTCGCTTCCGATGCCGGGCGCACCGCCTGGACCGATGCCAGGATGCCGCCGCCGCGACGCAGGATTTCCAGATAGGGAAGGCCTTCCAGGCGCAGCCCGAATTCGGCTTCGCGGCGTTCGGCAAAGCACATGTGGGTGTGCGGATCGACGAAGCCGGGAACGAGGCAGCGGCCGCCGCAGTCCACCGTGCGCTCCGGGATCGCCCCCTGGAGTTCCCGCAGCACCGCGGCTTCTTCGCCCACCGCGGCGATTGTCCCGGCGCGGCAGAGCAGGGCGCCGGCCGGCTGGTGCAGGATCCGCCCCTGATCGGGGCCGGCAAGGGGGCGACCGGGATCGATCGGGGTCGCCAGGTGGGCGTTGCGGTAGAGCACCAGGCTCATCGGGCGTCGTCTCCCAGCATCTGAAGCAGTTGCAGTTCGATCACCTGGGCTGGATCGTACTCATGCAGTTGGAGATAGTAGGCCGCGCTTTCCAAGAGTGCCGCCGCCGGCACCATGCCGTAGATTTCGCAGCCCCGCACCGCCACGCCCCAACGCCGGGCTTCCATGCGGATTAGTTCCACCACCCGGTAGAGGGCGTTCTTTTGGTAGTCGACCAGGTTCAGGCTCACCTGCGCGCAGCCCTGGTCTTCCAGCACCAGTCCGATGCCCTTCACGTGGGCCAGACCGCCGCTGGAAGCACGCACATGGCATGCGATACGGCGGGCGACCTCGAGATCGGTGGTGGCCAGATTGACGTTGAAGGCGATCAGCATCTTGCGCGCGCCGATCACCGTCGCTCCGGCGGTGGGATGCAGGGCGGGCGGGCCCAGGTCCGGCCGACGTTCCGGATTGGTCACTTCGGTCTTGAGGACCTCGAATTGGCCCTTACGGATCTGTTCCAGGCGCCGGCGTTCCGGATTGAGCGCCGCTTCTTCATAAAAATAAACCGGCACTCCGGTGGCTTCATGAAAGCGCCGGCCGAACCCCCGGGCCAGTTCGACGCAGGCGTCCATGGAAATGTTTTGCAGCGGCACGAAGGGGACCACATCGATCGCCCCGATCCGCGGGTGACCGCCCTGATGGCGATTCAGATCGATCGCCCGGATCGCTTCCCGGGCGGCCGCCAGCAGCGCCTCCTGGATCGGTTCGGGAGCCCCGGCCAGGCTCACCACCAGGCGGTTGTGATCGGGATCGGCGCGCTGGTCCAGCACCACGCAGCCGGCGGTTTCACGAAACGGCCGGAGAATGGCTTCGATCACTTCCGGCCTTCGGCCTTCACTGAAATTGGGAACGCATTCGATCAATGGTTGAGTCATAAGGGACTCCAACAGGACGCCGCGCCCAGTTCCCCCGCGGCGGTTGGCCTTGGCGATAACATCAGCATGGCGAACCGTCCAATCCATCCCTTGTATCTTGACCCTCTCCCACGCCGGATGAGCGGTAAAGATCGATACCCATCAAGGCGCGGGAGAAAGGGTCGGGGTAAGGGCGGTAACGCCGGGGCGCCGGGTCTCACCCCGTGGGAGGGCTAGGCGAGCTACGGGGTGATCAGACCCAGGTCCGACACCACGCCGTAGTGGCGGAATTCACCGCCCTTCACCACCTGCGCCTGGACTTCCTTGATCACTTCGCCGATCTCGGTAAACCGAGGAACCCGTTACGGAAGCAGAAGGGTCCGGCGGTGGTGACTTCGGGATGGACCGCATAGGCGGCCACCAAGGGGATCGATTCTTCCTGGAAGATCGGTGCCACGGCTCGGGTGGGAGTGCTGTAGGAACCGCCCACCACCGCCTATACTGGTTTAGGATCAGATGTTTCATTTTCAAAAGCGGGCAAGATGTCCGCGCTCCAGGCAAAGAGCGCACACGAAATGAAACTTTTTATCCTTAACCGGTATACCAAACGCTGTCTCCAGTTCCGAAAGCGTCGTACTCCTAAGTCCGCGCAGGCGGGGCGCTTCCGAGGCGGCGGATTTCCACCCGGCCGTCGAGGAATGCCTTGACCGCGCTGATGGGCACTTCGTTGCGGTGGAAGATACCGGCCGCCAGGGCCGATTCCGCCTCCGTTTCAGTGAACACCTGGAGGAAATGTTGGGGGCAGCCGGCGCCACTGGAGGCGATCACCGGGATGGTGACGGCTTGTTTCACCGCGTTCACCAGCTCGAGATCGAACCCGAGGTTGGTGCCGTCGCGATCGATGCAATTGAGGAGGATTTCGCCGGCGCCCAGGCGTTGGCACACCTGAGCCAGGGTGACGGCGTCGAGCGGGCAGCCTTCGCGACCGCCCTTGATCGTGCACTGGTACCAGCAGAACCGTTCGCCCCGGGGCCCGGGTAGCCGGGTGGCGATCACCTGGTGGGGCACCGCCGCGGGCGAATCCACGTAAACCCGGCGCGGATCGATGGATACCACCACGGCCTGGGCCCCGTACACGCGCGAAATGGTTTCGATGGCACCGCGGCCGTCGGAGCGGCCCTCGGCCAGGGTGCGTTCGGCGATCAGCACCGCATCGCTGCCGATGGAAACCTTGTCGGCGCCGGACCGGAAATATTCCGCCGCCACCTCCAGGGCCGAATAGGCGCGGCCGTTCTGATCGGTGTAATCGCGGATGCCGCCGCCGATGGTGAGCGGGACAAAGACGTTTTCCGACGTTTGCCGGAGTACTTCCAGCATGGGCATGTCTTCCAGCGGGAAATCGCGGAATCCGGTGATGTTGAGAAAGGTGATCTCATCCGCCCCGTCTTCGTAGTAGCGCCGCGCCAGGGCCACCGGACGGCCGAGATTACGCACCTCGCCCCGCTCCCGCACGTCGTATTGGTCGCCCTTGGTCACCACCAGGTCACCCCGGTCGTTGGCACGCACATCGAGACAGGCGATGACACGCTTGGCCAGGCGAGTGACGGCCGGGGATTTTTCCGGAAGCACCGCGCTGGATTCGCCGCGGAGGAAATTGGCGAGCAGCTTGAGACCACTCCGACCGCTCTTTTCCGGATGAAACTGGGTGGCCGTGATCCGGCCCACCTGGACGGCGCTCACGAATGCGCTGCCGTAATGGGTGGTGGTGAGCACCACCCGTTGGTCTTCGGGCACCACATGATAGGAATGGACGAAATAGAACTTCTCGTCGCCGTCGAGCCCCCGAAAGATCGGCGACGGCTGCCGGACCGTGAGGCCGTTCCAACCGATGTGAGGCACCGCCAAATCGATCTGGAACCGCCGGACGGTGCCGGCGAGAAACCCCAGGCCGCCGATTTCCGGGGCTTCCTCGCTGCCTTCGAACAGCGCTTGCAAACCCAGGCAGATGCCGAAAAACGGCCGATTTGACCGGAGATATTCCAGCAGCGGCGCCACCAGACCCTTCTGCCGGAGCGTGTGCATCATGCTGCCGAACGCCCCCACTCCGGGGAAAACGAGCTTTTCCGCCGCCAGGATATCGGCCGGAGTGTCCACCAGCTTGACCGTTTCCCCAAGGGTTCGGATGGCGTTCAGCACGCTCCGGACATTGCCGGCGCCGTAATCGAGCACGGTGATCATGGTGTGGCCTCGCTGCCAAGGGGTACGATTCAGACCGGCGTGGAGACGGGTGCGGTAACAGCTCCGGCCGACGCTCGCCTTAGGGCCTGGATGCCGGGTTCGAAGCGGTTTCCGCGGCGGGCTTCTCAGCCGGTTTGGAACCCGCCGCCGGAGCCGGTTCCGCTGTAGCCGCCGGAGCCTGTTCCGGAGCTGCTTCATCCTGGCCTTGCCGAACCAGGAAGGCATCCAGGGGCTGCATGATGTCCTTGGCTTTCCAGTCGGGGACCAGGAAGGGTTGATCGCTGGCGGAGCTGATCGCGGGCTGGGCGGTGGCGTTCGGTTCCGCTTTGGAAAACAACTCCAAACGGTAGTTCCGAGAGTCCTGAGCGCCTTTCAACTCCACGCGGTAGATCGCCTCTTGCAAGCCATCCTTGGTTTTCCCATCGAGGTAGCCGGAACAGCGCAGGTGACTCAGGTTGGCCAACAGTTCATTGACCTTGGCGCGCTCCGCCGGCCGGCCGTCGGCGCTTTGCCACTGGTCGGGCGGCGCCTGATCCTGGTCCGCCGATTGCGGTTGCTCGCCGCCCTCACCAGCTTCGGCGGCAGGGGCCGGCAGGCGGTTCAGGCTGAGCGAGCGGCCCTGCTGGGTCACGGTCAGGTTGTTAATATCCGCCTGGTCGAAAGCGAGCACCAGCTTATCGCGCAGATCGGCGACGGTTTTCTTGAAGCTCGCCTGAAAATTGCCTTCGGCCTGATAGACCCGGTCGTCGCCGTCGAGTTTGACGAAGGTGTGGCGAAAGGACGAAGCGGTTTTGCCCACTTCGAGGTTGCGCACTTCCTTACCGCCGGCCTGGGCCTTGACCCTGATCGCTTGCTTTGGGTCCAGTTTGTAGCGCTGGTAGTCCCCGGCTTCCGACACCAGGGCGCTCAGCCGAACCGTTTGCAGCGCATCGAGCATGCGGGCGGCGGCTTCCGCTTCCACCGGAAAACCCTGGGGCACGATGATCCAGCCGTCGCCCTTGCGTTCCAGGGTGATCGCTTCACCGGTCCCGGTGATTTCGATCCGGTCGATATCGGTGCGTTTGATTTCCGGCGGCTCCGGCAACCGGTAGCGGCTGCGATCGGTGTTGCGCTGGAGCAGATAGGCCGAAAGGAGGCCGATCAGGGCCACCAGGATGACGATTTCTCGCTTAACCTTCATGATCGTCCTTTCTCACTTCTGAAACATCAGCTGAATCCGCTTCCGCCGACCGCGGCGTTTGAGCCACACCAGCAGTCCGAAGCAGACCACCAGGATCGGCAGGCCGACGATGTTGACCGACTTGATCACGGTCTTGGCCCCGGCCCCGATTTCGATCAGCGGATTGAACAGCTGCTGCTTGCCGCGCATGCGCGCGATATCTTCCCGGCCATTCAGATAATCGATCAGATTGGCCACCAGAATCGCGTTCGGACTGCGCCCCTCTTGATCCAGCAGATTGTCCTGGAGCATCGAGGAAGCGCCCATGAAAAAGATCTTGCCCGGTTTACCCCGGGCAATGACCGCTCCCTGACCCTCGATTTCAGGGGCTGCGGGGGCTGCCGCGGTCCCGGTCGCCGGCGCCGGCGGCTCGGCTGCGTCAGCGGCTGCCGGCGGCGCCTCGGCTTTCCCACCGCCGGCTTCGCCAGGCGATTTTTCTTCCGGCTGCGGCCGCGGTTTTTCCGGGATCGGGCGGGCGGCGAAATAGCTCGGGAATTCCCCTTCCACCAGATAGGCCAGGGGATAGGGTTTCATCTCATCGGTCTTCGCCGGCGGCTGCAGGAACATGGGGTTGAGATTGATCGGCGGTTTCATCAGCCAGGATTTTCCCGACGAAGTAAACAACTGGGTCGCGGTCAAGCCGTTGGCCTTGATCCGGTCCGCGACCACCTGGGCCGGCGCGGCCTGGAGCACCACCAGACCCTTGATGTTTTCGGTCACGCCGAGCCCATGATCAATGTTCTGATTCTTGATCAGGGGAGCGAAATAAATCGCCCGTTCGCCGCCGCCGAACTGGGCCGGCACCTGCTGCCGGAAGCAGTTTTCATCCAGCACCAGGGCCCGGTCGAGGCCGAGACCGTAGTGCTCCAGCAGTTTTTCGAGACCGCTATCGAACGGCTCATACCCCGGCCCCTGGCCCATGGCCATGGCCTGCCGGGGAGGCATGGTTTCCTTGAACGGATCCAGAAAAAGGGCCAGGCTTTTTCCCCGCATCAGGAACTGATCCAGTTGAAACAATTCATATTCAGTGAAGGGCTCGGTTGGGCGAGCGATCACCAGGCAATTGATGCCGTCCGGGATCGCGCCATCGCCAAGCCGCACCTGCTGGATCGAATAATTTTCCGAGATCAACTGGTTAAAATTGCCAAGCCCGTCCCCCCGCTCCGCCATCCCCGGCATGGCGCCGAACAGGGCGGGCGTACCGTGGTCGGCCAGATAGCCCAGGTTCTGGTTGATATCGATGAGCGATTCCAGATTATCGTTCAGCACCTGTTCCATCTTGCCGAGATCCGCCAGTTGATAGCGGGTGCCGATCAGGGGCAGCCGCAACGCTTCCAGCACCGGAATGGTCACCGATTTTTCACCGTAAGCCATGACCAGGCCGCTCACGCCTTCCCCGGCCGGGACCTTACCGCCGTCCAGCTCCGGCCATTTGAGGCGCAGGAGTTGGTAGCGCTCGGCATCGGCAGCCGGCACCGGGTCCTTGCTCGGGTCCAGATGGCGGTATTCGATCTTGCCGTGGGTCCTAACTTCGAGCCCCTTCACGATGGCCGCCATCTGCTCGGGCACGCCATCGAGGCCGTTCACCCGCAGGTGCGGCGCCACCGCATAGAGCGAGGACGAAAGATACAGGTTGACCTGGATCTTGCCCTGCAGGCGCAGCAGGGCGCTCACCTTGTTGTTGAGTTTCTGAATCGCGGTGGTGAGCCGGTATTCGAGCCCGTCGGTGGAAGTGAGGGCCGGCAGCCGTTCGATCATGTCGCCATGGATCAGCACCAGGCCCATGTAGGCTTTCTGGAACTTGACCTCGTCCTTTTCGACCACCTGTACCTGAATCGGGTCGATCCCGTAGCCGGCCGCCAACTGCTGATTGCGCCCGGCCTCGGTGGTCACTTCCCCGCCTTCCTTGGGGGTGACGTCGTGGAAGGTGTAGTTCAGGTAGCGATCGGCATAGACCGCGTATTCCTCGAGCAGATCGCGCAGGTATTGTTCGGTGTGGTTGTAAGGAGCCGGCAGGTTCCGGGAAAAGAACACCTTGATGGTGAGGGGTTCGGAGAGGGTGGCCACCACCCGCTTGCTAGCGTCCGAGAGCGAATAAATCTTGCCGGCGGTCAAATCGAAGCGCCGGAACAGGGTCACCGCCGTCGCATTGAGCAGCACCAGCACCACTAAATAGATGAGAAACTTGAGCCATTTTCCTGACCGCTTGCTGCCGTTCATTGCGCTTTCCCCTCCCTATCGTTCCGCGATGCCGAGAACGGCACCGTAGAGGCCCACAAAGGTCACGCTGCCGAAATACAAGACATCGCGCGAATCGAGCACGCCCCGGGCGATGTTTTGAAAGTGCGATTCCACCCCGAGGAAACCCAACAGGCTGATCAGGCCGCCGGGGAGGAACAGGAGCATCCGATCCAGCAGGGTGAGGGCAAAACAGATGGCCGCGGCGGTGATGAAAGCGATGATCTGATTGCGGGTCATCGCCGATGCCATCAGGCCGAGCGCGGTGAAGGCCGAAGCCAGCAACAGGGCCCCCAGGTAACCGCCAAGCACCGGCCCCCAGTCCAGTTCCCCCAGCAGGGCCACGGTGGCGGCATAGACCAGGGTGGGCACCAGCATCACCGCGACCAGGGCCAGAGCGGCCAGGAATTTCCCGATCACCACGGACTTATCAGTGAGCGGCAGGGTGAGCAGGATTTCATGCGAACCGAGATTGCGTTCCTCGGCCAGGAGTCGCATGGTGACGGCCGGCACCACGAAGGCGAAAGTCATCGGCAGCAGCGTGAAGAAATTCCTCAGGCTGGCCTGGTTGTAAAGGAAGAACGGAGAGAAAAAGAACCAGCCCGCCACCAGCAGAAAAATCGCAATAACGATGTAGGCGATGGGCGATACGAAATAGCTTTTGAATTCCCTTTTGAACACCTGAGTGAGCGGTCCCATTTCAGTTCTCCTGCGTCAGTTCCCGGAAAATGTGCTCCAGGGACTGGCTTTCCCGGTGGAGTTCCAGCAGCATCCAATCGGTTTCCTTGATCCGCCGATAGATTTCGGCGCGAAGATCCAGGTCGGGGCGGCAGGTGAGCTGCACGCACACGGTCCCGTCACCGTCGCCGGCCAGGATTTCCTGGCGCAGCACCCCATCGAGAGCGGTGAAGCGGGTCCCGAGGGCCTGCGGATCGAGGTTACCCAGGACCAGGCGGATCACCACTTCGCCGCCCAGCGACCGGCGCAGGGTGCGGGCGTCGCCGTCAGCGACGATCCGACCGCGGTGAATGATCAGCATGCGATCGCAGGTGGCTTCCACTTCGCTCAGAATGTGGGTGGACAGGATCACCGTTTTCTGCCGACCGATTTCCCGGATGATGTCGCGGATTTCGGCGATCTGATTGGGATCGAGTCCGGAAGTGGGCTCGTCCAGAACCAGGATTTCAGGGTCGCTCATCATCGCATGCGCCAGCCCGACCCGCTGTTTGTAGCCCTTGGACAGTTCCCCGATCGGCTTGTGCATGATTTCGCCGAGCCCGCACAGATCCGCCAGCCGGCGCAGTCGGGGAAGGACCGAGGCGGGTTCCAACCGGCGCACCCGGGCCACATAATCGAGATAATCGTAGACCAGCATGTCATGATAAAGTGGTGCCGATTCCGGCAGGTAGCCCAGGAGCTTTCGCACCTCCAGGGACTGCTCGCGAATGTCGAGGTCCCGCACCCGAATGGTCCCCGAGCTGGGCTTGATGAAGCCGGTCAGCATGCGCAAGGTGGTGGTCTTGCCGGCGCCGTTGGGGCCGAGAAAACCGAGCACCTCGCCCTTGGCCACCTGGAAGTTGATCTGATCCACGGCACACAAGCCCTGGTAATACTTGGTCAGATTTTCCGCATGGATCATTCCTCGAATCCTCCACTTGAAACAACGTCAACCCCATCGGCAGGCAGCCCCCAGGGCGCGCTCCGTCGGCGACCACCGGCCGAACCCGGCCGGCCCCTCGATCGATTCAGGCTCTCATACAGCTTTTTCAGAATGACGGCAAGATGGTCGGCCGCCCCGGGACCCCTCGGCTCGGCACCCGCGCCAGGCGCCGGATTCAACTCTTGGCCGGTTACCGCGGCCTCAAGTCAGCCAATCGGCGCGTGGATACTCATTAGGCGCTGGAGAAGAATGGCTGGTGGTCGTTAGGAGTACGGTACGCAAAGCTTTACAGCCATGACGACGGCGTTTCCGGAAACCATCGCGGCTGGAAAGCCGCTCGCACCTTCGCGTCCAATAGCCACGTGGCTTTCCGCGAGAATGCTCAGCGGAACGCTTCCAGGGCCTCACTCTGCGATCCGAGGATCTTGAAAAAGTTGGAAAATCCGGAGATGTCAAAAACTTCCTTGATATATTCCTGCATCGAACAGAGCACGATCCTGCCCCCGGTTTTCCTTAGCTGCTTTCCCGCCAGGATCAGCACCCTGAGACCGGCGCTGTTGATGTAATCGAGCCTGGAAAAATCGAGCAGGATGTTTTGTTCGCCGCTGGCGATGAGCCCCGGCAGGCGGCTCTCGATGTCGCTCAAGGACGAGGAATCCAGCCGCCCTTCCAGTTCCAGGATCACCACGTTGTCGTTCTTGAGTTCATTGATCTTCATCAATCCAATCCCCCATGGATCGAACAACCGCGGGAGCCTGGTCCGAGGTTATCGAGGTTCTTGGTCAGGCGCAGATGGTTGCAGCCGGCCCGCCGTTCGTAGTGCACTTCATCCATCATTTTTCTCACCAGATGACAGCCGAGTCCACCGATGGGCCGCTCGTCCAGCGGCAGACCGACGTTGATCCCGGGGGCATCCGCGATGCTGAAGGGGTGGCCGTCGTCGGTCACTTCCATGCTGAGAATGGGACCTTCGAGGCCGAGCTCGATCCCGATGCTGTGGGGTCGATCGTCCTTGAAGCCGTAAGAAATGATGTTGGTCACGATTTCGTCCAGCACCAGGTTGATGATGTAAAGGCCTTTTGAACTGAGCCCCTGGGCGGCGGCGAATTCACTCACCACTCGGGCGATCGTGCTCAGTTCCGAGAGCTGGTTGGTAATCTCAAAGCGAACCGAGTTGTGCATGTCGAACTCCGGTGCTCCACCTTTGCCCGACCCGGACGTCCCGCGGCCCGCATCGAGTCCACCGACCTTGAACGATCCAACCGGAAGTCGGACCGGCTACTCAGGATAGCTGTCCGTCGGACTACCGCGCCCGGAATCCATTGCATTTCCGGCCCGAGTCCTAACCAGATGATGCAAACATATAAGTTACGCCGGCTCACGTCAACGGGGAGAGCGCCGCGGCAGAGGTTTCGCCGCGTCTCTGCTGGGACCCGAAGCGTTTGAACCGCCGGGCGCGAATGTCGGCAACCCTCGACCGCCCCAGCGCAAAAGGGCTAGTCCCTTATGATCGGAACAACTCACACGGGATCGGGCAGAAACACCGGTTTAAGGTCGAGAATCGGAGTGCCGTCCACCATATCGAGGCCGCGCACCCAAAGGCGGTTGTCCGTGCGCGCCAGGACTTCGACGATGGAGTGCCCGAGCGGGTTGGGGCGCCGCGGCGAACAGGTGCTGAACACCCCTTTGCGCTGGTCGAGGTGCGGCGGTTTCCGCAGCAGCAGATCGGAGGTGAACGGCCGGCTCCGGTGAAACCAGAACAGCACCATCAGCCGGTCTCCGGGTTGAATGTCGCGGAGGCCTTGCTGATAGGCAGGTTCGATGACCAGTTCCCCTTCGACCCGGGATATGGTCCAATGCCGTGGGATTTCGGCGCAGTCGGTGTGGATGTACCCGATCGGGGTCATGGTGACTTGCATGTTTCGGCTCCAAAGCGTGAGGGAATTGCAGCGTTTCTTGTTCCGCCGCGTCTGGCGTGTGAGGGAGTGCCGCGCACACCCTGATCCACACCGGCGGCTATACCGGTCTAGGATCGGACCTTTCGTTACCAAATGCGGGCAAGATGCCCGCGCTCCCAGGAAAGAGCCCACAAATAATGAAGGATTTCAGCCTCGGCGGGTATAAATTAGCGGTAGGTCGGGTGGCGACCAACGGGAGCTACCCGACCTTTTCAACCGCGCCTGCGGGCCCTGTACAAACCCTTGCCTTCCGCCCGATTCTATGCTGTTGTCTCGAGCGACTTTGGCTCCATCGAAAGGAGGATACATGGCGCAGCTCTTTTCGACCAGTCGAATCAAGCACCTGACCCTGGCCAACCGGTTGGTGGGTCCCGCCACCCGGGAAGGCCTGGCCGCGCACGACGGTCCACCCGGACTTGACCCTTGCCCCGGCTGGATCCACTGGGATCCGACCTGGGCCGGACCTGGATCCAATCCAAGATCAACCCCGAACCCAAGGACCATTGGCAGTTCTTATGTCGAACATTCGCAATTTCAGCATCATCGCTCACATCGACCACGGCAAGTCGACCCTCGCCGATCGCCTCATTCAGCACACCGGCCTGGTGGACGCCCGTCAGTTTCGCGATCAGATCCTGGACAGTATGGATCTGGAACGCGAACGCGGCATCACCATCAAGAGCCAGACCGTGACCCTCCCTTACATTGCGGCGGACGGCACTCACTACGAACTGAACCTGATCGACACCCCCGGGCACGTGGATTTTTCCTATGAGGTTTCGCGGGCGCTCGCTTCCTGCGAAGGCGTGCTGCTCTTGATCGACGCTTCCCAAGGGGTGGAAGCCCAGACCCTGGCCAACATGTACCTCGCCATGGAACACGATCTGGCCATCATTCCGGTGATCAACAAGATCGATCTGCCGTCGGCCGATATCGACCGCACCCGCGAACAGATCGACCGCGAACTGGGGCTTGACCCGGATGAGGCGCTGCTTTGCTCGGCCAAGGAAGGCATCGGGATCGACGCGGTGTTCGACGCGGTGATCGCCCGCATCCCGCCGCCCCGGGGCAGCTGCACGGAGCCCCTCAGCGCGCTCCTGTTCGATGCTCGGTACGACCCGTTCCGGGGCGCCATCATCAGTTGTCGGGTGTTCGACGGCACGGTGAAGCCGGGCGATATCCTGCGCTTCATGTCCAACGGCCACACTCACAAGGTGGAGGAAGTCGGCCTGTTTCAGATCGTGCGCGAACCGCGTAAGGAATTGGGAACGGGCAGCGTGGGCTACATCATTTGCGGACTGAAGACGGTGGCCGACACCCGGGTGGGCGACACCATCACCCACGACCAGCGTCCGGCGGCGAAACCGCAGCCCGGCTTCCGGGATGTGAAGCCGGTGGTGTTTTCGTCCATCTACCCGATCTCGTCCGACGAGTATTCGGCCCTGCTGGACGCGCTGGAAAAGTATAAACTGAACGACGCCGCTCTGATCTATCAAAAGGACTCGTCGGCCGCCCTGGGTCAGGGCTTCCGCTGCGGATTTCTCGGTCTGCTCCATCTGGAAATCGTGCAGCAGCGGCTGGAACGGGAATACCAGCAGGCCATCATCATGACGGTGCCCAGCGTGCAGTATCACTTCAAGCTCAAGGACGGCACCTCGGTCATCGTGGAAAACCCGCTCTACGCCCCGGACCCGACCGAAATCGAATCGGCCGAGGAACCTTACATCCGCGCCGGTATCCTGATCCCGGAACGGTACATGGGGGTGGTCATGAACCTTTGCCTGGAACGGCGTGGCACCAATCCGCGGACCCATTATCCCACCCCCGGGCGGATCGAACTGGTGTTCGACATGCCGTTGGCCGAAGTGATCTTCGATTTTTACGATCGCCTGAAAACCATCACTCAGGGCTACGGGTCTTTCGACTACGAAATGATCGATTATCGGCAAAGCGAACTGGTGAAGCTGGATATCCTGGTCAATGGGGAACGGGTGGATGCGCTCTCGCTCATCGTTCATCGCGACCGGGCGCGGCAGTGGGCGGTTCAGGTCTGCGATCGGCTGAAGGAAGAAATCCCGCGGCATCAGTTCAAGATCGCGATCCAAGGGGCGAGCGGCGGGAAAATCATCGCCCGCTCCACCATTTCCGCCTTCCGCAAGGATGTGACCGCCAAGTGCTACGGCGGCGACATCACCAGGAAGCGCAAGCTGCTGGAAAAGCAAAAGGAAGGCAAGAAGCGGATGAAAATGGTGGGGGCCGTGATGATTCCCCAGCAGGCGTTCGTTGCGGTGCTCAAAACCAAAGATGAAAAGTGATTCGGCTGCGGGCCTTTACGTCCATGTGCCCTTCTGCAAGGGCAAATGCCCCTATTGCGATTTCTATTCGATTACCGATCCGGGGGCCGAGCGGCGCTGGGCGCGGGCCTTGATCCGGGAAGGGCAGGGCTATCGGGCGGATTTCAGCGCCTTCGATAGCCTTTATTTGGGCGGCGGCACCCCGTCGGTTCTACCCGATGATCTGCTCGCCGAACTGCTGGCGGGGCTCGATGCTCTCCGGCCCTTCGCTTCGGAAAGCGAACGGACCATCGAATGCAACCCGAACGATCTCAGCCCGGAGCGGATCGAGTGCTACCGTTCACTCGGGTTCAACCGGATCAGCCTCGGGATCCAGTCGCTTGACGATACCGAACTGGCCTTTCTCGGCCGCCGCCACCGCCGTTCCGATACCCTGCGGGCGCTCGATTGGGTCCGTGAACGAGGACCGAATAACCTCGGCATCGATCTCATCTACGGCTTCGCCGGCCATTCCATCGCCCGCTGGCGGAGCACCCTGGAAGCGGTGCCGCGCTATCAGCCCCAGCACCTGTCCTGCTACCAGTTGACGCTCGCCGACCGGACCCCGTTCGGCCGCGCCGCGGCCACCGGGCAGCCGCGACTGGCAACGCCGGAAGAACAGGCGGATCTGTTCCTCTTCACCGCTGAATTTCTCGGCGAACGGGGCTTTCTCCACTACGAGGTGTCGAACTTCGCCCGCGATTCGACCTACCGCTGCCGGCACAACCTCAAGTACTGGAGCCGAGCGCCCTACCTCGGTCTGGGTCCGGCCGCCCACTCCCACCGGGACGGGGTCCGCTGGTGGAATCCGGCTTCGGTCGAAGCCTACTGCCGGGCGGTGGAAGTCACCGGTAGCGCCGCCGCCGGTAGGGAACAACTGAGCTCCGAGCAGATCCGACTGGAAGACCTGGCCCTCGGCTTCCGCACCCGCGAAGGCGTGGCCCTGGAACAACTGGACCCGGGTGCCCCTCGAACTCAGGCGGCCATCGCCGAACTGCTCGAAGCCGGTCTGGCAACCCTGGCCGCCGGCCGCTTGCGCCCCACCACCCGCGGCTTCTTGGTGGCGGACGGTCTGTCTCTCTTGTTTGTTGCCTGAACGGTCGGCCGTGGCGACAATCAGAATGTCGGATTTTATGCTATACCGGTTAAGGGTAAAAGGTTTCGTTTCGTGTGCGCTCTTTCCCGGGAGCGCGGGCATCTTGCCCGCTTTTGGTAATGAAACATCCGATCCTAAACCAGTATAGACCTAAGAACAGGAGCTCGCGGATGTTCGAACGCGCTGTGGTGGCCATCAATCTGACCGAAGTTCCGGTGCATATTCTGTCCTGTCTGGGGGGAGTGCGGCAACTCGGCGTGCGGGATCTCACCCTGGTGCAGGCGCTCAATACCCGCCACGTGAATCGGTTGCATGAGCAACTGCCGCGGCTTTCCCACGAGGAAATGGAAGCCCAGAAAAGCGGGCTCGAGGCCCTGGGCTTTCGCGCTCGGGTGGCCGACCCGCCGGGGCTGCCCCATTACGAAGTGCCCAAGCTGGCACGGCAACTCGGCGCCGGACTCATCATCGTATTCAGCACCGCCGATTCCCTCTTGGGCGACGTCTTTTCCGGATCGGTGGCCTACGATATCGGCAACCGCTCGAGGATCCCGGTGCTGGTGATGAAAGCCCGCATGAGCGAGGAACAGTTCGAGGTCGTTTGCCCCAACATGGTGGCGAATATCTTCCATCCCACTGACTTTTCCAGCCTGGCGGCCAGGGCTTTCGAGGTCCTGATCGATCTGGTGCGGGTCAGCGGGAGTCGGGTGACTCTGGCCCACGTCCATGACCAGTATCGAATC
>Ga0100377_1001667_pt1 | contig 19079 bp, 16 predicted proteins | sample CryGeymeta201501_FD_83664 | JGI IMG/M metagenome (GOLD analysis project Ga0100377, IMG submission 83664) | Groundwater microbial communities from Crystal Geyser aquifers in Utah, USA - Crystal Geyser metaG 2015-01 | ecosystem: Environmental > Aquatic > Deep subsurface > Groundwater | place: USA...
CGGCGCTGCGTCGAACTCGGGCAGGTCTGCCACCTTGATGCGTTGGGTCATGGTCGTCTCCTTCAATCAATCCAGCCGCGCAGCCAGTGTCTTGGCGCGCTTGATGTCGGTTTTCTGGGTCATAAACCAAACAGACGGCAATAGCGTTTCGGCAGGCGCCGCACATCTACATCCGCATTCCACAACTTGGAGATGACCGGTTTCACGGCGTCCGGGGCGCCGCTTGTCCAGAATCGTTCGGTGCCGGGACGGGGATCGGGCGACAACAGGTCATTGTTTTCCAGCCGGCGCCGCAGCTCGTGGGCGATCGCCGCGTTCGGATCGACGATGGAGACTTTGGGCCCGGCGATCTCCCGGATGAGCGGTGCAAGAAACGGGTAGTGCGTGCACCCCAGAATAATCGTGTCCGCGCCCCGTTCCAGCAGCGGCAAGAGATACTTCGCAGTCAAGGCTCGCGCTTTCTCGCCATCCAGTTCACCCGCTTCAACCTGTTCGACCAGTCCGGCGCAGGGCTGGATCAGGATATCGACGTCGCCGCCAAACCGGGCCAGCAGCTTCGCGAATTTGTCGCTGGAAAGGGTCCCGCTGGTCGCAAGCACTGCGACAACCCCGGAGGCCGTCTTCCCCATCGCCGGTTTGACGGCGGGCTCGATTCCAACGATCGGCACGGAAAATCTTGACCGCAAGGTTGTTATCGCGGCGCCGGTCGCGGTGTTGCACGCAACAACGATCGCCTTCGCCTTCCGATCCACCAGGAATTCGGCGATGGCAACCGATCTTGCTTCGACAAACTGCGGGGATTTGTCTCCGTACGGCACGCAGGCCGAATCGGCGACGTAAAGAAGATCTTCACTCGCGAAAGCCGTCCGGATCTCGCGAAGGACCGACAGTCCGCCGACTCCGGAATCAAAAATCCCGATTGGAAATGAGGCATTCATGGTTTAAACCCGATGCGCATGGCGAGCCGGGCGCCAAATCATGCAGACCGACCGGCGGCCGCCTTTTGTGCCGGCTGCGTCGGTCATTCCGCTTGGAAAGCACCTTGACATAAACCCATTTTGCTTGTCAAATGGAAAGCCGGGCGGAAAACTAATCCTTGACATCGGCGGCGGGAGGGTTTATACAACCCACGCTTTCAGATTTGGTTTTGGCTGTTTCCCCTACCCCAGAGCCTGCAATAAAAGGCTGCTGGGTTTTTTTGCGCCTGAAGAATAGACGGCCTTGGGGGGACGGTAAGACTGGAAGAAGACAGGAGGAATATGTAATATGGCAAGACCAGGCCAGGACAAGTTCATCAAGCGGCAAAAGGAGCTCGAGCGCATCAAAAAGGCGAGCGAGAAAATGGCCAAACGGCAACAACAGAAGAAAAACAACATTACGAAGGAAATTGAATGAGTTTCAGACAGTTTAATCTAAACACGCAGATCGAAAAGGGTATCGAAGCCCTGGGTTACACGGCGCCGACGCCGATTCAACTTCAATCCATGCCCGCCATTCTCCAGGGCAAAGACGTCATGGGGATGGCCCAGACCGGCACGGGGAAAACCGCCGCGTTTGCGCTTCCCATCTTGCAGCGGCTGATGAACGGCCCGCGGAAAACGCTCCGCGCGCTGGTTGTGGCCCCGACGCGGGAGCTGGCGGAACAGATTCACGAGGCGATTGGCGGCCTCGGACGGGCGACGAAACTCAAAAGCGTCACCGTTTACGGCGGGGTAAACAAGAACCCCCAGATCCGGACGCTCCGCCAGGGGGCCGAAATCGCCGTCGCCTGCCCGGGACGCCTGCTCGATCTTGCGGACCAAGGTGAAATCGACCTTTCCCATGTCGAGGTTCTGGTTCTGGACGAGGCGGATCGCATGTTTGACATGGGCTTTCTGCCGGACATCCGGAAAATCTTGAAACTCCTGCCGACCAAGCGGCAGACGCTGCTCTTCTCCGCCACCATGCCGGAAGACATCCGGAAGCTTGCGAAGGATATCCTGCATGACCCCGTCATGATCCGAATCGGCGCCGGGGCGCCCGTCTCCACGGTTTCCCATGCCCTCTATCCGGTGGAGCCGCACCTCAAGACGGCTCTCTTGATGAAGCTGATCGAGCGGACGGACACGGGATCGGTGCTGGTCTTCGCACGCACGAAGCACCGCACGACGCGCGTCGCCGAGCAGATGAAACGGGCCGGTTTCCCGGTCGCATCGCTGCAAGGGAATCTCTCGCAGAACCGGCGCCAGGATGCGCTCAGCGGTTTCCGCGAAGGTAAATATCAGATCCTGGTGGCTACCGACATTGCCGCCCGGGGGATCGATGTCTCCGGGATATCCCATGTGATCAACTACGACATGCCCGACACCGTCGATGCCTATACGCACCGGATCGGCCGTACGGGCCGCGCCGCGAAGACGGGAGACGCCTTTACCTTTGTGACGCCCCAGGACAGGGCCTTTGTAGGGGACATCGAGCATGTCCTCGGGGAAAGAATTGAGCGGCGCACGCTAACGGATTTTGATTACGGCGTGCCAGCGCCGGCGGGCAGCAGTGACGCCGCCGACCGTCCCCGCCATTCCGTCGGGCGAAGACCGGCAAGGGTTTCCGGATATGCCCCGGTGAAAAAAAGAGGCGATTCCGTACATGGGGCGCCGCGACCTTCGGGACGTCGGAGCGGCGCGAGATCGCTGGCGGGGTTCTCTGCGTTCCGAAGTTTATCCAAAACGAGGTGAAATCGCAGTGGATTACCGGGTCCGGATCTCCCCGCGGAGCAGGCGGGTCCGCCTGAATTTGTCCGCCCGCGACGGGTTGACCATCGTCATTCCCAGGGGCTTCGATGCGAGGCGGATCCCCGCCATCCTTGAAACCCGGAAGGGGTGGATTGAGAAACATTTGCGGCGGTTTTCCGCGGCGGCCCGGTTCATCGCCGAGACCCCGCCCGATATCCTGCCCGAAACGATCGACCTGACCGCCCTCGGAGAAATCTGGCATATCGCGTACCGGTCGACGGGGGCGCAGCATGCCGTGGAGGTGGAGACCTTCGGGCCTGGGGAGCTTGTCGTAAGTGGAGCGGTGGATGACCATACCGCCTGCCGCAGCGTCTTGAAACGGTGGCTCCGCCGCCGGGCTGCGGAAGGGCTCGCGCCGCTCCTGGCCCGCCTCGCCGAAGAGAACGGTTTCCGGTATGGCCGGGTGACCATCCGGAGTCAGAAGACCCGCTGGGGGAGCTGTTCCGCCCGGAAGACGATCAACCTCAATTGCCATCTGCTGCTTCTGCCCCCCGACGTCGTCCGCTACGTTCTGCTGCATGAACTGTGTCACACCGTATTCATGAACCATTCCGATAAATTCTGGTCGCTCCTGGACGGTTTCGAGCCGGATTGCAAGGCCATGCGCCGGCGGATGCGCGGGGGCTGGAAGGATCTCCCCGCCTGGCTTTCATGACCCCTTGGTACGACTCTGACCGATAACTTTCTTACCCCACCCCCACCCCGGCCCTCCCCGGTCTATTGGCGGCTTGCTTCGCCGGGATTATTGTGAGATATAGCGGCGCAGGTCCATCATCGCCGCAAAAAAGGAGGTCGCGGATGGTCGGGAAAAGAGAGGTCATCGAGAAGGCGCTGGAGTGCGGTTTTGAGGATACGGGCTTCACTACGGCGGCGCCATTCGACGCCCAGCGGGCGTACATAGAGGAGAGGCGGGAGGATTACGCATGGGCCATCCGGTCGGGTCTCGATCTGATTGCCGGAACGGATCCGAAGAGCATCCTCCCGGAGGCGAAATCGATCATCGTGATCATGGAGGCCTATTTCCGTGAGGCATTCCCGCCGTCCCTGGAGCGCCACTTCGGCCGCTGCTACCTCGATGACGACCGCATGACCAAGGGCCGCCTGGCGAAGCGGGTCAAGGCCTTCCGCGCCTTTCTCCGCGAAAATGGAATCCATTCGAAGGTTCCCTTCCACCTGCCCCACCGGATGGCGGCGGCGCGGGCCGGCATGGGGACGTTCGGCAAAAACTGCCTCTTCTATTCCCGGAAGGTGGCGGCGCACGGGTCGTGGGTCCTTCCCATCGCCCTCGTCGTCGACCGGGAATTTGAACCGGACGAACCGACCATCGAGGTCGGCTGCCCCGACTGGTGCAAAAACGCCTGCATGGCCGCCTGTCCGACGGGGGCGCTTGTGGGGCCACGCCGGATCAATCCGCGTCGCTGCATCTCCTACCTTACCTATTTCGGCGGTGAGATGACGCCGCGGGAGCTGCGGGCGCCGATGGGGTTGTGCGTCTATGGGTGCGACCGCTGCCAGAACGTCTGCCCTCGCAACGCCCCCTGGCTCGCCCGGGAGCTCAAGATGAACGAAAAAGCGGCGGGGATGGTCGAAGACTTCCGGCTGGAAAAGCTTCTCGGCATGGACAAGGCCTGGTTCACCGAAAGGATCTGGCCGCACATGTTTTACATGTCCGCCGCGGATCTGTGGCGGTGGAAGATGAACGCGGCCCGGGCGATGGGAAACACGCTGGATGAAACGTATATTCCCCATCTGACTTTGGCCTTCCGCCGGGAGAGCGACGAGCGGGTGAAGGCGATGGCCGCCTGGGCGCTTGGCCGTATCGGCGGCCCCGCCGCAAAGCAGCCTCTCACGGCCTTTCTCGCAAAGAGCGCCGGTTCCATCCGGTCGGAGATTCTTGCGGCGCTGGAGGGGGCTTCCCGGCGGTTTTGACACCCCCCGGTCATGGTGATCGTGTCCGGGCGCCGGGACATATTGACAACATTTCGCCCCGCGCCGTGAATCGCGGGAGCCATAGGAGGGAAGAGTCTTATGCGTATCGTGGACATTCAGGAAAAGACGGTATCCATCGCCTCGGATATCCGTAACGCCTATATCGACTTCAGCAAGATGACCGTCTCCGTTCTGGCGCTGCATACGGATGTGATCCGGGATGGACGGCCGGTCGTCGGCTACGGATTTAATTCGAACGGCCGCTATGCGCAGGGGGCTTTGCTCCGGGAGCGGTTCATTCCCCGGATCATGGCGGCCGATCCCAAACGGCTGATCTGCAAGGATGAAAACAACCTGGACCCCTTTCGGATCTGGGATGTGATGATGGCCAACGAAAAGCCCGGAGGCCACGGCGAGCGCTCGGTGGCCGTGGGGGTGGTCGATATGGCCGTCTGGGATGCGGTCGCGAAGATCGAGGGCAAGCCGCTCTACCGCCTGCTCGCGGACCGTTATCGCGGCGGGAAGGCGGATGAAAGGGTGTTCGTCTATGCGGCGGGCGGCTATTATTACCCCGGGAAGGAGCTCGGCGAATTGAGGGTGGAGATGCAGGGGTATCTCAGCATGGGCTACCGGGTCGTGAAGATGAAGATCGGCGGGGCCAAGTTTCAGGAGGATATCCGCCGCATCGAGTGCGTACTTGGGCTGGTGGGCGAGGGTGAGAGGCTGGCGGTGGATGCGAACGGACGTTTCGATCTGCCCACCGCCGTCGCCTACGGGAAGGCCATGGCGCGGTTCGGGCTCCGCTGGTATGAGGAGCCGGTCGATCCGCTCGACTACGCCTCCCATGCCGAACTGGCCCGGGGCTATGAAGGAGCGCTGGCGACCGGTGAAAACCTCTTTTCCTTCCAGGATGCACGGAACCTTCTTCGCCATGCCGGGCTTCGGCCGGATCGGGACATCCTGCAGATGGACCCTGCCCTCTCCTACGGGCTGGTCGAATACCTCCGGATGCAGGAGGCGTTGAAGGCCCAGGGCTGGTCCCCGCGCCGGTGCATCCCCCACGGCGGCCATCAGTTCGCCCTCAACCTCGCGGCGGGGCTGGGGCTGGGCGGAAACGAGTCCTACCCGTTTGTTTTCGCCCCCTTCGGAGGATTTGCCGACAGCACACGGATCGAGGATGGTTATATCGGCCTTCCCAAGACCCCGGGCATCGGATTTGAAGAAAAATCAAAGCTGATCGATCTGATTCGGTCGCTGTTCGGTTAGGATATACAAATCAAAAGAGATCCATCCCATGAACCTGTCGGATATCCGGTTTCCCCGGCAGTTGGAAGCCGATGAGACGGCGGAGGCCATCCGCAAGGCGTTGATAGCCCGTACCGTAAAGCTCTGGCCTGGCGGCGATCTCGATGTCGCAAGGATCACGATGGGTGAACCGCTGAAAAAAGCGCTCCGGATGGCCAGGCTCAAGGGCCAGATTCAATACGGATTCGAAACCGTATTCAACCGACTGGCAGGCGAAAGCAAAGGGATTGTGAATGTCCGGGGACGCGGCGCCCCCTATGGAGATCGGGTATCCCGGCTGCTGTTATTTTCCAACGACGGCGCCGAGCGTTTTTACAGGCATATCGAATCCCTCCTGCAGGCGCACGCCCCCAGGCTGCTCGGTTGTCTTCTCGATATCGACGGCATCGCCTTGGGGAGTGCGCTCACCGGCAAAGAGACCCGGATCAAGCTTTTGATGGCGGAACACAAGGATGCGGTTTCCGAAATATTGCGGGCGATGATTGCCGGCCGGAATATGCGGTATGGGACTGATATGGATCAATGAGGTTTCGGTCAGCTTCGGCGGGCCGCGGCTCTTGGACGGCGCTACGCTCCAGATCGAGGCGGGCGAAAGGATCGGTCTGCTGGGCCGGAACGGTTCGGGCAAGTCCACCCTCATGAAATTGCTTGTGGGCGATATCACCCCGGATAGCGGCGGGATCATCCGCAGCAATGACGCCAGAATCGCGATGTTGCCCCAGGATGTTCCCGACGACCTGCCGGGGACGGTCTATGATGTTGTGGCCGCAGGCGGCAGTGAGCGCCGACGGGAACAGGCGGGCAATGTCCGGCTGACCATCCAGGAGGCGGAGCGCAGCGGCAAATTAGTTGCGGAAGCCCAAAGGATCAGCTTCGCTTTCGCCGATCAGAAGATCGTGGAAGGGTTCTCCACCGTGATCCTTCGCGGCGACAAGGTGGGCATAATCGGGCCCAACGGCTCCGGCAAGACCACTTTTCTCAAGATCCTGCTCGGCGACCTTCAACCGCAGCAGGGCAGGGTCCGCCTGGGGAGCGGGGTCCGGATCGCCTACTTTGATCAGCTCCGCGCCCAGTTGGACGAAAACAGGAGCCTGAAGGATAATATCGCCGACGGCAACGACATGGTTATCGTCGGCGGCGTCGCGCGGCATATCGTGGGTTATCTTCAGGATTTCCTTTTTCTGCCGGAACAGATTCCGGCCCCGGTCCGTTCGCTCTCGGGCGGCGAGCGCAACCGCCTCCTGCTGGCGAAACTCTTCATCCTCCCCTCCAACGTCCTGGCGCTGGATGAGCCGACCAACGACCTCGACGTCGAGACGCTTGAACTCCTCGAAGACCGGCTCCTGGAATACAGCGGCACGATCCTCTTGGTCAGCCATGACCGCGCATTCCTCAATAACGTGGCGACCTCGACGATTGTCTTCGAAGGCGAGGGGCGGCTGCAGGAGTACGTGGGCGGTTATGACGACTGGCTCCGACAGCGGACGGCGCCGGACGGGCCGCTCCCGACGGGACTGAAGGAACCCAAACCGAGGAAGGACAAACCACCGAAAGAAAAGCAGAAACTGTCCTATAAAGAGACACGGGAGTTGGAGACGTTGCCGCAGAAACTCGAAGCCCTGGAGGAGGAGAAGCAGCGCCTTCTGGACGAAGGCGATCTCCATGCGACCCGGATCCGAGACTGCGTCCGGGTGTCGGCGGAGGAGATCAGGAGGTTTGAGCAAAGCATGTCGGGAAATGAAGATTGAGGGTGATTCATCGGTTCACATGCTGATTCATGAAAAAAGTGGAGGAAAATGTTTGACATTCGACCTGGTTCTCGTATAGCTTAACCCGCTCTCTGTACCGAGAAAGAGGAGAAAAAGTACCACTTATTACGCCCGCTGATTTCTTCGTGGATGACGATGCGTGCGGCGTTCAATCGCTGCTGGATTCGATTGCAACTGTCGGTGAGCAGGAAAAACTGCGCGAAGTCGCCCAGCGTAATCTGGAGACGGTAAAATCAATTAAAAATCACTTACGCCGTCAAGGCGGCAAATTGAATTCAATGGACGCCGGCTACCGTCTCAAGGAAGAAGGGTAAGAATTATTCGCTGTTCCGTCAGGAGGTGAGAGGTGAAGTTCTATCATCTGCCCGGCTTTCTTTGAGTCATGGGCACGCTTTTGGATCATGTCATGAAATCGATGTGTTTGAGGTGAATTTCCAAAGAAAAACATGAAAAGGGCCGGACATTGGGCATCCCATGAGGAGGCAAAGAAGGGACCATGAAATCTTCCGATTTGTTGATCATCCTCCGGCATTATTGCCGGACGTTACGGGAAGTTCTTTACGGATTCACCACATACGAAATGGACGTTTCCCTGCGGAAGGAGCGGGGAACTCTCAATCATTATTTCACGCTGATCATCTTCGGCGATCTTCTCGGCCTGCCCTTGCTCCCGCCTTACTACACATTGAGGCTCCTGCCCCATATCTTCCCGGAGCTGAAGGCGTGGAAACGGAGCATGCTGCGGGAGCGGGACCTGATGGATCAAGTGCCCGACGTGTAGAGGGTGCGGCGATCATCGCGAGAAGTTCCTATTGCTCCGGGACGAAGAGGTAATCGATCGTCCGGTTGAGCATCTTCGCCCCCTTGATCTCCGTCTCCAAAAGCGGCGCGATCGCCCGGACGCGGTCGCCGAAGATCTCCCAGATCTCCTTCATGTGCTCTTCCTGCATCTGGATCCGATTCTTGACGAAGTCGATGGTGTCCGCGCCCGCCTGTTCCTTCTGGATCAGGCCGTTGACGATGATGCCCCCCACGGGGATGCCGAATTCATGGAACCAGTTGATGAAGCGGGTGATGACGGCGATGGGAAGACTCTCCGGCAGCGTGACGAAGAAGAAGGCGGTGAGCGCCTCATCCTTGAGAAGTTCCGCCGCCTTGCCCATCCGGTTCTTGAAGGCGAGGAGGTCGTCCAGGAGCGGATCCGACTCCTTTTTCTTCGTGTAGGAGAGCAGCTCCCGCAGGGACTTTGCCTCTCCCCGGCTTTTCAGCATCTTGTCCACCCAGAGGGAATAAACCTTCGACATCCCCAGGAGCCGCCGGGCGTTGGCCGTCGGCGCGGTGTCGAAGACGTAGAAGTCGTATTCGTCCTTGAACATCAGATCGACCATATTCTCGAACATCGCCGATTCCTCGAAGGCCGGGTTCATCGTGGCCGTCTCGACGAAGTCGTCGGCCTTGGTCGTGATGTCGGCAAACTTCAGGAACCAGTTCATCTTTTTCCGGATTTCCTTTTTGGACCGCTCGATGGTGTCCTTGGTGTCGATTTCGAAGGCGTAGCAGTTCTGCTCATCGCAGACAACCGCCGCCTTTCCGAAGACGTCCTGCTCCAGGAGGCTGGAGAGGCTGTGGACGGGGTTGGTCGAGGCCAAGAGCGTCTTTTTCCCTTGTTTGGCGGCCCACAACGCCGCCGTTCCCGCCATGACCGTCTTGCCCACGCCCCCCTTGCCGCCGAAGAAGATGTACTTCATCCGCGGGTGGTCCTTCATGTACTGGGTCATGCTGATCGTGATCTGATCCACGGTTATCCTCCTCAAACGCTGTACTCCATTAGAAATTTCCGAACATTTCCTTCGCCACCTTCTCGATCATATCGAGACCGGTTACGTCCCGTTCCATCTCGGGAACCCTGGCGAGGATTTGCTTCCCGAACCGGTTGTCGATGACCTGAAGGTAGTGCTCCTGCATGGTGATCCGGTTCTTGAGATACTCGGGGATGTTCTGATCCTTGAGCTCCGCGGGCAGGACCCGGTTGATGATGTAGCCGGAGAGCGGCACGTCGAACTTGGCGAAGAGCGCCGCCGCCTTGAGTGTGTCGCTGATGATCATCTCCTCCGCGGTGAGGACGAAGAAGAAGGCGGTCATCTTCTTGTCGGTGAGGATCCGCGAGGACTTATTGATCCTCTCCTTGATGTAGAGGAGTTCGTTCAGGATGGCGTCTTCGTCGAGCTCCTCCTTGTCCCGGCGGATAACTGCGGCCACCTGGTCATACTCCCGCATCTGCTTCCTGAGCCCCGTGATATTGTCGATCCAACTGTCGTAAACCGAGGCCATGCTCAGGTAATAGAGCGCATGTCCCAGGGGGACGAGGTCGTAGATGTAGTAGTCGTACCCCCCCTTGACAACGATGTCCACCACCTCGTCGAAAATGGCGCTCTCCTCCATCGCCGGCTCCGCCGCCGCCGCCTGGATGTAGCTTTCGATCTCCTCCGGGATCTTCTCCATCTTGTACATGTCTAAGATTTTCTGGCGGATCTCCTGTTGGTACGCCTTCACTCTCTTGTCCGCGTCGATCTCCTGGGCGTAGAGGTTGGGCATGATTTCCGTGGGGCCCTTCCCGAAGATGTCCTGTTTGAAAATGTCGCTGAGCGACGCCTGGGGATCAACGGAAAAAACAAGGACCTTCTTCCCCTGCTTTGCCAGATAATAAGCCGTTGCCGCCGAAAAAGTGGTCTTGCCGAGGCCGCCTTTGCCTCCGAACATGATGTAGCGCCGGTCCGGGTATTGATCAAATATCGGTGTAAGCGATATAATAACCACCTCCTCCCTGTAAGATTATGTTTCTGTCATCCCGATGGTTCGGGGACAGATTTGAAATCTGTCCCCGAGTGATGCACGGCCCCTATGCCAAGGCGTCCGTCAGATCCTTTTCCCGGAGCATCCGCCGCTTCCACGTGGAGATCTGCGGCACCACGTAGGGCAGAAGCCGCAGCGAATAGTACGGGGGGAGGATGGGGACGCCAAGCATGTCCCCCATCGTGATGAGGATGAAGAGGTGCTCCATGCTTGCCCGCGATTTCATAGCGAAACGGGCCGAGTCATGGGCGGCGACCCCGTAAACAAACTCCTTGATGGCCTGAAACAGGCCGCCCTTTTTCTGTTTGGACATTGCGTTCTCTCCTTGATCCCCGTTCCCGCGGGGGCGACAAATGCGCTGTTGCCCTTGAACCATTCACCGGCGCTCGGCTCAGGGGCGACAGGCGGTCACTTATTCAGATCCGGACGACGCCGGAGATTGGGGACAGATTTGTAAATTTGTCCCCAATCCCCCAATCGTTACGCCTTGGCCGGCGCCCCCTGCCCCTTCAGGGTCCGGAAGCGATTGAACGCTTTGAACCCCTCATAGCCGAGGATCAGGGCGCAGATGACGAGGAAGAACCCCACCAACCCCATCAGCAGGTTTCCCACGAACGCCCCGCCCTGGACGCCGCCCGCAAAGACCTTCTGCAGGAGGTTCCAAGAGGTGTAGAGGAGCGCCGCCACGGTGGTGACAAACATGAAGATCATCGGATAGAAGGTCCAGGCGTAGCTCTTTCCTTCCGACATCAGCCAGACGGTAATCAGCATCAGGGCCAGAGACGCCATGAGCTGGTTCGCCCCCCCGAAGAGGACCCAAAGGTACTGCCACCACCCCGAGAGAACGAGGAGGATGCCGAGCACGCTCGCGATGAAGGTGCCGACATGGGGATTCCGGAAGACCGGGCTGATGTCGCTGAGCAGTTCGGAGGTCGCCACGCGCATGAAACGGACGACGAGCTGCATGATCGTGATCGCGAGCACGATCATCATGACGCTCCCATAGGAGCGGCCGATGTCGGCCGGCATCCCCAGCGCTCCCAGGAACTTGGAGACCCCCGCCGCGAATATGGCGGCCGGTCCGAGTTTGATCGCCGCGCTGTATTCCACCGGGGAGGCGTAGATCGTCCCGGCGATGATCAGGGCGAAGATGGCGAGCATCATCTCCACGAACATGACTCCGCCCCCGACCGGCCGGGCGTCGAGCTCATTCTCCAACTGTCGGGCCGTTCCCGAGCTGGAGACGATGCTGTGCCAGCCGGAGATCGATCCGCAGGCGATGGTCACGAACAAGATCGGCCAGAGCGGCCCGATCTTGATCGAGAAATCGGTAGTGGCGGGCAGCGTGAAGTCGGGATGGAGGGTAAAGATCCCGATGATCCCAAAGAAGAGCCCGAGGAAAACGATGTAGGAGGCCACATAGTTGATCGGCAGCGCGAAACGCCAGATCGGAAGGACCGCGGCGAAGTAGCAGAAGACGAAAGCGACGACCGCCCAGACGGGCCGGCTGCTGGCTATGGACGCCCCGAGGACCTGGTCGGAGGGAAGGATGGTGCCGAGATAGATGCCGAAGAGGGCGATCAACACGGTTACGACGGTAGTCAGGATGATGTCCTTGCGCCACTTGTAAATCATCTGCCCCGCGAGGATGCCGCCGATGGTCAGGAAGAGCCAGGCCATCGGGGCCGCCTTGAGGCCGACGGCCGTGCTGACCACGACGTTTCCGAACGCCCCGGCGATGAGGAGAAGGTAGAAATAGATGAATGCCAGGAGGATAACGCGGGCGCGGGGCGAGATCAGCTTGTGGCTCAGTCCGCCGAAGGAGGCGCCTTCGTTCCGCATGGCCACCATCATGCTGGAGTAGTCCTGAACCCAGCCGATGAATAAGGCGCCCCCCAGGATCCAGACCAGGGCGGGCAACCAACCCCACTGGATCGCGATAATCGGACCGATGATCGGCGCGGCGCCCGCGATCGACTTGAACTGGTAGCCGAAGAGGACGTTTTTGTTGGTGGGCATGAATTCCACCCCATCCATATACATCTTCGCCGGGGTGGCCTTTTGTGGATCGGATTTGATGATCTTCGTGTCGATGTATTTGGCATAGACACGATACCCGAGAAAAGCGACAACAAATCCCAAAATTAGAACAATGACTGAATTCATCTCTTTCTCTCCTTTCCTGCAATTAAACGGTCAAAGTAAAGAACTTCTCCGCCGTCCTGACGCCGGTTGTTTAAGGATCTGAAACGATGAAAAGAGCTCAGGATACGTCGTGCAGCCGGGGCAAAACCATTACCCTTTCGTCTGATCGTGAATGAGAGCGTAACCGAGGTGGAAGCGGGATCAGATGGCGAAAGGGAAGAGAGCCCTTTTATTACGCGTATCATTTGGAAATACGAAACCTATATAAATTCATACTGTTTTGAAAGTCAAGAAAAAACTTCTATAAGGGCGTTCTTTTTTGTGGTAGGAAAATAGGTGTTGGGGGCTGTCTCCGGATTTGCCGGGAGATCCATGGTAATATTGGAATAAGGAGGAGAAGTCATGAAAATCGCGGTTTTTGGCGTCGGAGGGGTGGGCGGTTATTTCGGCGGAAAGATTGCCGTGAAATATGCCGGTTCGTCGGGGCGCCGTGTCGTCTTCATGGCCCGGGGCGCCCACCTCGCGGCGATCCGGAAGGGCGGCCTGCTGCTGAAGACGGTGGAGGGCGAGTTCAGGGTTACGCCCGATCTGGCGACCGATGATCCAGCCGCGGTCGGCCCCTGCGACCTTGTGCTCGTCTGCGTGAAGGAATATGCGCTGGAAGAGGCCGCGGCCCGACTCGCCCCGCTTCTGCATGAAAAAACAATCGTGCTGCCGCTTCTCAACGGCGTTGACATCGCCGAGCGGCTGCGGTCGATCCTGACCCGGGGTGTGGTCCTCGGCGGCTGCGTTTACATCTCCGCCTTCATCGAGGCGCCGGGCATCGTCCGCCAGGTGGGCGGGAGCTGCCAGCTCCTCTTCGGTCCCGATGATGGGCAGGCCGAGATGTACCGAGCGCTGGAAAAACTCCTGAAGGAGGCCGGAATCAAGGCGGAGTTGTCGGCCGCGATCGCCGTTCCTCTCTGGACAAAGTACCTCTTTGTGAGCCCGATGGCCGGCGTGACGTCACTGATGGGAATGTGCTTCGGCGACGTGATGGCGGATGAGCAGGGGAGGGGGATGGTCCGGGGGCTGATGGCGGAGATTGAACGTTTGGCGGCGGCGAAGGGGATTACCCTTCCGGCGGACAGCGTGGATCGCGGCATCGCGACGGTCGAACGTTTTCCTTACGCGACCCGATCATCCATGCAGCTCGATTATGAGAAGGGGGGGCGGACGGAGGTGGAGCTCTTCATCGGTTATGCCGTCCGCGCCGGGCGAATCCTGGGGATTCCGACGCCTCTCCACGAGGAGATCTACGCCAAACTGAAAAAATGAGCGTGCTGTCCATTGAGGGCAAGAAGGAAACGGCCATGACGACAAGAATGACCTTTCGTCCGGATTCCTGCCGGGCGGCGGCGGGGGAGGCCCGCAAGGCCTTGGCAGCCGGGCGGGTCGCGGAACGGATCCGGCGGAAGGACCATACCGTCTGGAAGTCCGAGCCTGCGGAGATTGCAAACCGCCTCGGTTGGTTGGACAGCCCGCGGGCGATGCAGGGACGGCTCGCCGAAATTGCAACCGTCGTCGAGGGCGTCCGCGCCGACGGCTTCAACTTCGCCCTGCTGCTCGGGATGGGGGGCTCCAGCCTCGCGTCCGAGGTGTTTCGGAAGGTCTTCGGCGCGGCCGACGGCTTTCTCGACCTCGCTGTGCTGGACAGCACGGACCCGGGGGCGGTTCTCGCCCGCGCCGAACGGCTCGATCGGAAGCGGACGCTCTTTGTCGTCTCCACGAAATCGGGCGGAACGGTGGAGACCCTCTCCTTCATGAGGTATTTTTACAACCTCGTTGCGGAGAGATTCGGAGAGGAGGCGGCGGGAAGGCGCTTTATTGCGATCACCGATCCCGGAAGCGCCCTAACGGATCTCGCCCGCGCGCACGATTTCCGCTACGCCTTCCTCAACGACCCGGAGATCGGCGGGCGCTATTCGGCCCTCTCCTGCTTCGGCCTCGTCCCGGCGGCGCTCATGGGGATGGATGTCAGGCTTCTGTTAGAGCGGGCCGCGGCGGCGGCGGATTGTGAATTTGATAGCAAAGATGAAGAGATGAGCGGCGCTGCTCTTGGAACGCTCCTCGGGGAGTTTGCGGCGCAGGGGCGTGACAAGCTTACCTTCCTCTTATCGCCGCAGCTTGCCGCTTTCGGCGACTGGGTGGAGCAGCTCCTCGCGGAGAGTCTGGGCAAGAAGGGGGAGGGGATCCTGCCGGTCGTCGGCGAGGAGTTCGGGCCGCCCCCGGTTTACGGTCCGGACCGGATCTTCTGCTCGCTCCGTCTTGCGGGGGACGCTGCGGGAGAGGCGCAACTAAAGGCGCTTGCGGAGGCCGGCCATCCCGTCATCGATATTGAGCTTGCCGATCCTTATGATCTGGGCGGCCACTGTTTCTTCTGGGAGATGGCCACCGCGGTCGCCGGCTGGCGACTGGCGATCAACCCGTTCGATCAGCCGGACGTGGAGGCGGCGAAGGTTCTCGCCCGGAAGATGATCACGGAGTACCGGGAGAAGGGGGCGATGCCGGTGGAGATCCCGGCGCTGAAGGGGCCGGGTCTGTCCGTTTACGGCGATCTCGATGCCCGGAAGCCGGAAGGGACCCTAACGGCGTTTCTCGGGCAGGCGAAGCCGGGCGCATACGCCGCGCTCCACGCCTATCTGACGCCCTCCCCAGGAATGGACGAGGCCCTGCAGCGCCTGCGGATGCGGATCCGGGACCGGTTCCATTTCGTGACGACCGTCGGCTACGGGCCCCGCTTCCTTCACTCGACCGGGCAGCTCCACAAGGGGGACGCCGGGCGCGGCCTGTTCATCCAGTTCACGGCGGACGATCCCCGGGATGCGCCGATCCCCGATGAAATGGGGCGGCCGGAATCCGCGCTCAGCTTCGGCGTCCTGAAACAGGCCCAGGTCTTCGGCGACCGGCAGGCCCTGATCAACGCGGGTCGCCGCGTGATCCGGATCCACCTGCATGAGGATCCGGCGGACGGCATATCAAGTTTGACGGCGGCCCTGTAACTTCCCGCTGGAAGACCGTTCAACTCGAGGGGGATGCCTTCCTTTTTCCCGGGGAGGGGAACAATCTTTAGAGGAGAAATGCGATGATCCCGGGCGCCATGAACCGTCTGCAGCAGGAGAAGAGTCCCTACCTCCTCCAGCATGCCGCAAACCCGGTGGACTGGTATCCTTGGGGGGAGGAGGCCTTTTCCCGGGCGAAAACGGAAGACAAGCCGGTCTTCCTGTCGGTCGGCTATTCCACCTGCCACTGGTGCCATGTCATGGCCCGTGAATCCTTTGAGGACGAAAAGACGGCCGCCCTTCTCAACGAGGCGTTCGTCTGCGTCAAGGTGGACCGTGAGGAGAGGCCGGACGTTGACGGGATCTATATGCGGCTCTGTCAGATGATGACCGGGGCCGGGGGGTGGCCGCTGACCGTGATCATGACGCCGGACCGGCGGCCCTTCTTCGCGGCCACCTACATTCCGAAGGAGAGCCGGTGGGGTCGAACGGGTCTTGTGGAGCTGATCCCGAAGTTCGGCAGGCTCTGGCGGACGGAACGCGGACGGATCGAAGAGGCGGCGGCCCGGACGGTATCGCTGCTGCAGCCAACCGGTTCGGAGCAGGGGGAAACGCCCGGTGTGGAGACCCTCGCCGATGCCTTCGCGGAGCTTTGGGGGCAGTTCGATGAGGAGTTTGGCGGGTTCGGGGCGGCCCCGAAGTTTCCGATGCCCCATCAACTGCTCTTCCTGCTTCGTTACGCGGAGCGGACCGGCGAGGCGGAGGCGATCCGGATCGCGGGAAAGACCCTCCGGGCGATGCGCCGGGGCGGGATCTTCGATCACCTCGGCTACGGTTTCCACCGATACAGCACGGACCGCCAGTGGCTCGTTCCCCACTTCGAGAAGATGCTCTACGACCAGGCCCTCTGTGCTTTGGCCTGCACGGAGACCTTCCATTTGGGCGGCGAAGCGGAACACGCCCAAACCGCGCGGGAGGTCCTGGAATATGTGCTGCGCGACCTGCGCGCGCCGGAAGGGGGCTTTTACGCCGCCGAGGATGCCGACAGCGAGGGGGAGGAGGGGCGTTTCTACCTCTGGGGGACCGATGAGATCCGCCGCATACTCGGTCCGGAAGAGGCCCGCTTTGCGGCAGAGGTTTTTGGGATCGAGGAGGAGGGGAATTTTATGGACCCCATGACGGGAAGTCGGACGGGCCTGAACATCCTCCACCTGGCCTCTGAGAAGGCGGGGGTTGCCGAAGGGAAGGGGAATTCCGGGGAGGAAAATGCCGGGCGCATAGAGGAGGTGCGCCTGAGGCTCCTGTCCGCCCGCGCCGGAAGGGTCCGCCCACGGCGGGACGAAAAGATCCTTACGGACTGGAACGGCCTGATGGTTGCGGCGCTGGCCCGGACGGCCTGCGTTCTGGACGAACCGCTCTATCTCGATGCGGCCCGTGCGGCCGCCGGCTTTATCCGGACGCAGATGCGGACCCCGGACGGGAGGCTCCTTCATCGCTGGTGCGGCGGCGAGCCGGCTATGGCGGGGAACCTCGACGATTACGCCTTTGTGATCTGGGGGCTGATCGAGTTGTATGAGGCGGGGTTTGCCGTCGGCGACCTGCGGATGGCGCTTGAGCTGCAGCGGGGTTTGACGGACCGTTTCCGGGATCCGGAGGGCGGCTTCTTCTTTACGCCGGACGACGGTGAGGAACTCCTTACCCGGCTGAAGGAGAGTCACGACGGGGCCGTCCCCTCGGGAAACGCCGTGACGCTGATGAACCTGATCCGCCTGGGGAGGATGACCGGCGATCCCCGTCTGGAGGAAGAGGCGGCGAAGTTGAGCCGGGCCTTCGCCGAATCCGTCCGGCGGATTCCGTCCGCCCACGCCCAGTGGCTGGTTGCGCTGGAGATGCTGGCGGCCCCCTCCTGCGAGGTGGTGATCGCGGGCCGTCCGGAGGCCGGGGAGACCCGAGAGTTGATCGACGTCGTTCGGCGCTGCCGTCGGCTGCGGCCGGTCCTGCTGTTTCGCCCCGAGGGGGAGACGGAACCGGAAATCGCCAGGATCGCGCCGTTCACGCGGGAGATGGGGACGATCAGAGGCCGGGCCGCCGCCTACGTCTGCAGCGGTTTTTCCTGCAAAAGGCCGGTGACCGATCCGAAGGAGCTGGCGGCGATCCTTGAGCAAGGATAGAACGCAGACGGACGATAAGAGAAGTTCAGCGCATCGGAAAGACGGCGAAAATGAAGGCGCTCCAGAGCGAGTGCGATACGATGACCATCCCCAGCTCCCGCCGCCAGAGGTAGAGGCCGCCCCAGAAGGCGCCCGCTGCCAGGGCGGCGGCGATCAGAATGAAATTCATCGAAAAGAGATGAACGCCGCCGTAAATCAAGGTTTCCATGGCGAATCCTTTGAGATCGCCAAAGCGCTGCATCAGTCTTTCCTGCAGGAAGCCGCGCCAGAAGATCTCTTCACCCGGGCCGGTGATGAAGCATAACAGCAGGAAGATGAGGACCCGGTCGGTCCCTGTTCCCAGGTCATAGATCCCGCCGACCTGGGCGCCCGCCCCGGGGACGATGTAAGGCGCCATCCAATTTCCGAGGAAGAAGAGCCCGTAAAGAACCACGGCCGAAAGCATGCCGGCGATGACGCTTTTTGGGGAGAAGCGAACCTTTGGTTTCTGCCAGATCAAGGAATAGAGGCAGATGATGATCACGGAAAGGCCGATCTTGACCCAGAAGTTTCCCCAGGCCATCCCGAAGGTAAAGGCCCAGCAGGTAAAGGCGAGGAGAATGGCAACCGGAATCAAAGCGGAAACCTCGCTTCCAGGAATAGCGCCAGGATCAGAAGAATGCCGAAAACGGTATCAAACTGGGCGGTCAGCGCGTCGGCCATATCGGGGATCTTTTCCCGGAAGGTTTTCAGAAGGGTCACCGCCTTGGGCACGGAGAGGAAAATCAAAAGCCCCCAGAGACTCATGATTCCGGTAATGATCATCCCGAGCACGTAGGCATAGGCCAGTATAATGAGCCCGGCAAAGAGCTGGTAACTTCGGCTGCTGCCGAGCAGGATGCTCAATGTCTTGATATTCTGGCGGGCATCGTAGTCGATGTCCCTCATATTGTTGGCAAAGAGGACCAGCGCAACGAGAACCCCGAAAGGAACCGAAATATAGAGGGCTTTGAGGGAAAGTGCCTGCCGTTGAACCGCGTAGGCCCCTTCGACCATCAGCGGGCCCCACATCAGGAAGACGGCAGGCTCGCCGAATGCGCGGTACTTGAATTTGAC
>Ga0100377_1001670_pt1 | contig 19062 bp, 17 predicted proteins | sample CryGeymeta201501_FD_83664 | JGI IMG/M metagenome (GOLD analysis project Ga0100377, IMG submission 83664) | Groundwater microbial communities from Crystal Geyser aquifers in Utah, USA - Crystal Geyser metaG 2015-01 | ecosystem: Environmental > Aquatic > Deep subsurface > Groundwater | place: USA...
ACCGAGGTGTGCGACGGCGTGGACAACAACTGCGACAGCGCGGTGGACGAGGGCCTGCGCGGCACCTGGTACCAGGACGGCGACCACGACGGCCACGGCCTCGCCGGCACGGAGCAGCTCGCTTGCTCGCAGCCGACTGGCTTCGTGGCGAGCAGCGATGACTGCAACGACGGCAACGCCACGGCCTATCCGGGCGCTTCTGAGACCTGCGACGGCGTGGACAACAACTGCGACAGCGCGGTGGACGAGGGCCTGCGCGGCACCTGGTACCAGGACGGCGACCACGACGGCCACGGGCTCGCCGGCACGGAGCAGTTCGCATGCTCGCAGCCGACTGGCTTCGTGGCGAGCAGCGATGACTGTAACGACGGCAACGCGACCGCCTACCCGGGCGCGACCGAGGTGTGTGACGACGTCGACAACAACTGCGACAGCGCCGTAGACGAGGGCTTCGATAAGACCTGGTATGTCGACTACGACGACGACAGCTACGGCTCCACGCGCCTCACGCTCCAAGCGTGCGATCAGCCCGTGGGCTACGTGCGCAGCAAGACAGACTGCAACGACACCGAGGCGACGTCCTACCCTGGCGCCGACGAGCTCTGCGACGGCCTCGACAACGACTGCGACGGCGTGATCGACCCCGACGACGACGCGGACACGGTCTGCGACTTCGACGACGTGTGCCCAGGCTTCGACGACCTCGCGGACGGCGACGCGGACGGCGTGCCGGACGGCTGCGACCCGTGCCCGATCGACAACCCCGACGACACGGACCTCGACGGCATCTGCGACAGCGACGACCCGTGCCCGACGGACCCGCTCAACCAGTGCCCGCCCCCCGGCGTGTGCCAGGGCGGCTCGGTGGAGATCTCGCGCTCGGTGGGCGGGGACATGGTCATCTGCGATGACCCCACAAACGGCACTTGCGAGCAGGACTTCGAGCAGCTGTGCCCGACAAACTGGCACCTGTGTCAGGTGGCGGAGCTCAACAACCACAGCGCGGGCTGGAGCTACAGCGCGTCGGGCAGCACGCCCGCGCTGGGCGTCATCGGCTGCCGCGGCGGCGGTGGCGCGGGGCACCTGTACACGTCGGGCGTGATGTCCAGCGTCCACGCGGCGAACTGCTCGTGGGGCAGCTCGCGCCCGTCGTGCACCGCGTCCTACGGCTGCAATGAAATGCAGGCGATGGCCCTGTGCTGCGCGCCCAGGTCCTCCTGCGGCAACGGCGTCGTCGACTCGCCCGACGAGCTGTGCGACGACGGCAACACCAACAACGCCGACGACTGCCTCAACAACTGCAGCTGGCGCTTCCCCGCCGCGCACGGTCAGGGCTGCTAGCGGCCTAGGCTGCCCGTCGCGCTCAGCGCACCTCGACGGCGGGCAGCCCGAGCACCAGGCGCTCAACACCTTGCGCGCCGCCGCCCAGGCACGCCACCTCGCCGTCGTACACCACGTAGAGCGCCCCGGACGCGCCGAGACAGCCCACCGAAGGGTCGTCATTCCACAGCGCGAGCGGCAGCAGCGGGTCGTCAAAGCGGCCCGCCCAGTCGCGCATGTCGTCGGGGCTGCACGCGGTGGCGGCCTGCAGTGGATCGATCAGCAGCAGGCTCTCGCGGTCGGGGCGCTGTGACGTGGGTGCTGGGATCGCGAGCTCCAACCCAGCGAAGCTCGCGAAGAAGCCCGCGGCGTTCGCTGGGATCGCGAAGCCACGCGCACGAAGCGCGGCGAGGATCGGCGTCGGATCGGCCTGCCGCTCGGGGGTCCACCCGGCGCGCTGCAGGCGGGCAAGGACGGTGGGGGAGAGGGAGTTCATTTGCCTTCCTTCTTTTCGTCAGAGGACCGATCGCGCGGCGGCGGGCTCTGGAAGTTCATGCCGCTCGTCATCACCTCGCAGTTCCTGCACGGCGCCATGGGGCGCTTGTTGGACGTCTGCACCGTGGCCATTGTTAGCTGGTCGAGGTGTTGATCTTCTGGGATGCCCATCGCGTCGCGCATCCACATGGCGCGGTCGATGGCTTCGACCTCGGCGCAGTTCTCGACCGGGCGGGCGACGTGCTTGCTCTCGTAGCTGCCCAGGTCCTTGTGTGCCTTGTCTAGGGTATCGCTACCTCGTACCTCGTCCTTAACCCGCTGGGTACAGGCCTTTGTGCCGGGCTTCGCGAGGGCGTCGCGATCCGTGGCCAGCTGGGCGCGCTCGTCAACGCTGTTGGCGACGATGCTGGTGCCAAAGGAGGCGATGCCGGTTGTGCCGTCGAGGAGCGCGGTGGACGTGGTCGGGCAATCCTTGGAGTAGGGCGAGCAGGCGTCGATGTGCTGGCCGAACGCGGTGGCTTGCGCGATCGGGTCGAACTCTCCGCGCTGCAGCGCGTCGCCGTGCACGACGTTGAAGTGCAGCGTGTACAAGTCCGTGAGCAGGTACGCGAGGTCGTCTAGGTCGTTCTCTGCAGCTTTCAGCGCCTGCTCGATGACCGTGGCGGGGTTGAAGTCTTTCACGGTGCTAGCGAGTGAGCGCTCCACGAAGGCGGTAGGTCCTTTCTGCTGGAGGGCGACGCTCTTCTTGGCGACGATGGCCTCTAGCACTCGAATCGCTTCATCGAGGATGTCGCGCGCGGACTGATGGATGTCCGGCATCACGCCTACTGGAAGATCAACGTCAATCAGGGCCTTCCACTGCTCGAGGCGAGCCCGCGCCTCGGTTGGCGTGCTGGCGACCATGACCTGGACGTCGTCGCCCTGGACCTCGAACCACAGCTGGTGAGCTTCGTCGGGCGCCTGAAAGCCCACGACCTCACCCACGGGGCCGTCTTTGCTCTTGGCGACGGCGTCGAGCAGGGGCGTGTCGCTCTCTTGCGTGAGGGTGTCGGCCATCTGGATGCCGTTCTCTGACGCGAGCGGCGCGGGCCCGTCGAGCGCGGGCTGTGGGGGAGCGGGTCGCTGAGAAGGGCGTCGCGAGAGTGCGGGCATAGCTACTCCATGTCGAGGATAGACTAGAGCAGTATAATCTAGTGATCGGGTCGTCGTTGCGCGAATCTTACGCAAACCTGAGCCTCTGCGGCCCAGCCCGCTTGCGCCGGCCTCGGGGCCCCCCGCAAGGGGCGCACCGGTTCACCTAGCCGATGAGCTTCGCGTCCCGGAGGCCCGCGACCACGGCCTTGACGCTGGCGTCGAGATCGGCGGTGGCGTCCACGGTGAGGCCCTCTGCGAGCGGCTCGTAGCGGGTGTTGGCCGCTCCGCGCTCGGCGCAGAGCGCCTCGGAGGCGTCGAGCTGCACCCAGAGCACCGGCGTGTGGCCGAGGCTGGCGGCGAAGCTCTGGCGCTGCGCTTCCGTGGCTGCGGGCACGGCGCAGACGGTGAGCACGCCGGCGTCGGCGAGGCGCTTGGCGGCGTTTGCGCCGGCGTTTGCGTCGATGGCGTCGCCGTAGCGGGCGTCGTGGCTGTCGACGACGGTGCTGAGCACGCCGAGGTCGAACAGGCGGCGCTCCAGGGCGAAGGCGAGGGTGGAGGCCCCGGCCTTGGCGCGCCCGGCGACGGCGACGACCGCGCCGCGGTGGCCGAGGCGCTTGGCGCGCTCGGCGGCGCTCACCTGGCTGGCGGCGCCGAGGTCGAGGTCACCCGCCATGGTGGCCGCGTCGGAGGGCTCGAGGAGCATGCCGGCGGCGACCGTGTTGTTGGTGAGCGAGTCGATGACCACGAAGGCGCCGGTGGCGCGGTTCTTGGCGTAGGCGTCGTAGCAGAGCGGGCGGTGCGCGGTGAGCTGCACCTTGCCGATGCTGTTGAGGCGCAGGGTGTCGGTGGGGCGCTGCGTGAGCGTCTCCAGGTCCATCTCCCAGGAGATGGCGTCGACCTGCACGCGCTCGTAGCGCGTGGTGTGCTTGATCAGGTAGGACTTACCTGGGTCGAGCGGGGTCTCCGACATCCACACGAGCATGGCCTGCAGGTGCTGGCCTACGTGCGGGCGATCGTCGGGGAGCACCAGCATGTCGCCGCGGCTGATGTCGACCTCGTCCTCCAAGCGGATGACCACCGAGAGCGGCGGGTGCGCGAGCTCGAGCGGGCCGTCGTAGGTGTCGATCGCCTTGACCTTGGAGGTCTTGCCGCTCGGGAGCACCATGATGGGATCGCCGGGGCGCAGGACGCCCGAGGGGATCTGGCCGGCGTAGCCGCGGTAGTTGAGGTTCGGCCGGATGACGTACTGCACCGGGAAGCGGAAGTTCGTCAGGTTGCGGTCCTGCGCGACCTGCACCGTCTCCAGGTACTCGAGCACCGTGCGGCCGTCGTACCAGGGGGTGCGGTCGCCCTTGTCCACGATGTTCACGCCCATGAGCGCCGAGATCGGCACGAAGGTGACCGAGGTGAACGAGAGCTCGTCGCAGAAGGCGCGGAACTCCGCTACGATCTTGTCGTAGACGGCCTGATCGTAGTCGACCAGGTCCATCTTGTTGACCGCGACCAGCAGGTGCGGGATGCCGAGCAGCGACGCGATGTACGCGTGGCGGCGCGACTGGGTGAGCACGCCGAGGCGGGCGTCGATCAGCGTGATGCCGACGTTCGCCGTGGACGCGCCGGTGGCCATGTTGCGCGTGTACTGCACGTGCCCGGGCGTGTCCGCGATGATGAACTTGCGGCGGGGCGTGGAGAAGTAGCGGTAGGCCACGTCGATCGTGATGCCCTGCTCGCGCTCGGCGCGCAGGCCGTCGGTGATGCGGGCGAAGTCGATGGCGGTCTCGCCGGTCTCCGAGGTGCGCGACGCGTCCTTGAGTTGGTCGTCGTAGACGCCCTTGGTGTCGTGCAGGAGGCGGCCGATGAGGGTGGACTTGCCGTCATCGACGGAGCCCACGGCCACGAAGCGCAGGAGCTCCTTGCGCTCGTTCGCGGCCAAGAAGCCGTGGATGTCGTTCTCGATGAGCGCGCGCTCGTCGGACTCGGCGGCGCTGCGGGTGGAGGTGTCGGTAGGCATCCTAGAAGTATCCCTCGCGCTTCTTGAGCTCCATCGAGCCCTCTTCGTCGAAGTCGATCAGCCGGTTCTCGCGCTCGGACATGCGGGTGAGCATCATCTCCTGGATGATCTCGGGGATGTTCGAGGCCGTGGAGCGGATAGCGCCGGAGAGCGGGTAGCAGCCGAGCGTGCGGAAGCGGACCATCTCCATGCGGGGCTCTTCGCCGGGCTTGAGGCGCATGCGCTCGTCATCCACCAGGATGAGCGCGCCGTCGCGGTTGACGACCGGGCGCTTCTTGGCGAAGTACAGCGGCACGACCGGGATGTTCTCCATCCAGACGTACTGCCAGATGTCGAGCTCGGTCCAGTTGGAGAGCGGGAAGACGCGGATGCTCTCGCCCTTCACGACCTTGGCGTTGTACAAGTTCCACAGCTCGGGGCGCTGGTTCTTGGGGTCCCAGCCGTGGAAGCGGTCGCGGAAGGAGTAGATGCGCTCCTTGGCGCGCGACTTCTCCTCTTCGCGGCGGGCGCCACCAAAGGCGGCGTCGAAGCCGTAGTGGTTGAGCGCCTGCTTGAGGCCCTCGGTCTTCATGACCGTGGTGTACTTGTTGGAGCCGTGGTCGAACGGGTTGATGTTCGCCGCGACGCCCTCTTGGTTCACCCACGTGATCAGGTTCAGGTTGTGCTCGGGGATGAACTTGTCGCGAAACTCGTACATCTCCCGGAACTTCCAGGTGGTGTTCACGTGCATCAGCGGGAAGGGGAGCGGGCCGGGCGCGAAGGCCTTGCGGGCCAGGTGCACCATGCACGACGAGTCCTTGCCGATGCTGTACAGCATGACGGGGTTGTCGAACTCGGCGGCCACCTCGCGCATGATGTGGATGCTCTCGGCCTCGAGCTCCTTGAGGTGGCTGATGGTGGGCAGGTCCAGCTCGAACTTGGCCACGGCGGTACTCCTTGGGATTCGACCGCGAGGGTCATGGACACGGGGGGTAACCTGTCACAGCGCCGCAGGCTGGCGCCGGGACAGCGGGCGTAAGCGAGCGCGGCCGGGCAGCGGCTCGGCGTGTTAGGCTTCGACGCTCTGAGGTCCACGGATGTTCGCTCTGCTGCTCTCGCTCTCGCTCGCCGCCAGCTCCGCATGGGCGGGTGCGCCTTCGGACTGTGCTGCGCCGGCCACCGTCGCGGACGTCGAGGCGAGCACGCTGCAGACGACGCTCTCGTTCGCGACCATCGACATCGAGGGCTTCGAGGCATCCTACCGCGACACGCACGCCAAGCTGAACTGCGTCACGGAGCGCCTCTCAGCGACCACCGTCGTCAGCTTGCACCGCACCGAGGCGCTCGGCGCGTTCTTTCAGAAGGATCCCGAGCGCACGCGCAACGCGTTTCAGGCGCTCGTGGCGGTGAACCCGGACTGGTCGCTGCCGCAGACCCTCGCTCCCGCTGGCGGCGAGGTCGAACAGCTCTTCCACGCTGCGCGCCAGCGCCCGCCCAGCCTCATGGTGCCGGTCGACGTGCCCGCGTCGCTCACGCTCCTGATCGACGCCCAGCCCGCCACCCAGCGCCCGGCCAACACCCCGGCCGTCATGCAGGTGCTCGACTCCAAGGGCGTCGTGCGCTGGAACGCCTACCTGCAGGCCGGCGAGCCGATGCCCGATCTTCAGGCGATCGCTGCCACCGCACCCGCGGGCAGCCAGGTTGAACCGGATGCAGAGCTGAGCTTCGACACGCCCGAGCGCGCCCACGAGCCCGTCGAGTCCGTCACGCGCTTCGGCGTCGAGCTCGGGCTGGTGACGGGGGTGCGCGTCGAACGTCAGCGCTCATCGGGCACGATCTCGGGCTTCGGCCTGCGGGCGGGCTTCGCCGTTGGCGCGGGCGCGAACGCGGTGGCGTCGGCGCCGGTGCTCTTGCCCACGCTCGACCTGAGGCTCGGCGGTCACGTCGACCTTGAGACGACGATCGGCCTCGCCGCAGTGGAGTTTCCTGTCGTGGTCGGGCTCGCGATCCAGCCCCACGGCGAGCACTTCTTTGGGCAGCTCGGGATCCTCGGCGGCGCGGGGGTCGCCACGGTCGATCTCGGCGTCGGGTGGATGTTCTAAGCATGTGGCTGAACGCCGATCGCGGCGAGGTCGACGCTGCGTTCGCGAGCGCGTTCTTGGTCTTCATGGGCGTGCTCATGTGGCCGAGCTGGTACGGCTTCGAGGACGGCGGCTGGCTGCGGCTGCTCGCGGTGCCGGTGGTCTGCGCCCTCGCGGTCGGCGGGCCGGGCTGGGCGTGGCGCCTCAAGTTCGCCGTGTGGGCCGTGTGGATGGGCACCTGGCTCGCGGGGCCCCGCAGCTGGGGACCCGACGGATCCTCGGTGATCTGGACGGACCACGTCGCCTTCGCGCTGCTGCTCGCGCTCCTGGCGATCAACGGCCTCGTCGTGAGGTGGGGGCTTTCGCGGCGGACCTCGTCGGAGTAGACTCCACGACCACCCTCCGGGAGTCTCTATGCGGCCTGCGCCCCGCGCACTCAAGTTCCGAAAGCTCGGGATGCCCTTCGCGCTCCAGAGCCTGAAAGAGCTTGACTTTGCTCTGGAAAAGCTCGCGCTGCGCGCCGCGCGCGGCGGACCGATGATCGTCGAGCTCTATGTGCCCGAGGTCGGGTCCATGCGCATCGGCCTCGGCCTCGGCCGCACGGTGCTCTCCTTCAAGCCGTCCCCGGCCGAGACCAAGGCCAAGGGCAAAGGCGCCGCCAAGCCCATGGTCACCGCAGGCTCGCTGCGCGGCGACGGCGTCACCTACTGGACCTGGTGCGATGACCACCGTCACGGCTACCGCCGCGAGCGCTTGGTGGACATCGAGGCCGGGCTCGCGGCGGTGCGCCTCTTCTTTCGCACGGGCGAGCTCGACTCGGCCCTCGACTGGGAGGAGTTCACGCCTGGGCTCGCGTAAGCGGCCCGCGTGGACTAAGCGGCCGTCATGTGGTGGACTCTTCTCCTCGCTTTCGCTTGCGGGGGCGGCTCAACGTCGCCCAGCGAGCCTGTCGTTGCCCCTGTCGCTCCCGCGCCGGTAGCCGTCGCCCCGCCGTCCGCCCCGCCGTCCGCGGCGCCCACGCGGTCGATCACCGCGCTCCCGCGCCCGGACACGGTCCCGCTCGCGCCCGAGGGCCTCACCAACGGGGACTGGGCGCCGCTGCTCGACCTGCCGAACCTCACCACCGGCCAGCCGTGGTCGCTCGCCGACGTGGTCGGACCCACGGCCAAGGGCCCCACAAAGGCTGTGATCGTCTCGTTCTCAGCGTCCTGGTGCGGCCCGTGCCGCGCGGCGCTGCCGCACTTCAAGCAGCTCCTCGATGAGCACGGCGACGCGCTGCAGATCATCATCGTCACCACCGACCAGGGCGAGGCCGGCCGCGCCTCCGAGCTGCGCTATGTGCAGGCGGCGGGGCTCAAGGACGTGCCGGTGCTCGTGCCGACCGACGTCGACGTGATGGCCTGGCTCGGACAGCGCAGGAACATCCCACACTTCTTCATCCTCAACCGCGCCGGCGAGGTGCTGGTGCAGGACCACGGCTACGGCGAGAAGGTGCGCGCGGTGCTGCCCAAGCAGCTCAACTTCGCCATGTCGCACCCCGACTACACGCCAAGGTAGGCCGTATGAACCAGGCTTATTGGCCCGGCCTCGTCGCCGTGCTCGTGCTCTACGTGCTCATCTTCGCGGTCGGCGTCTGGGCCGGGCGCAAGAACGACGCGAGCGGCGGCGTCGAGGACATGCTGCTCGCGGGGCGCAAGCTGCCGCTGTGGGTCGGCCTGCTCACCATGACCGCCACCTGGGTCGGCGGTGGCTACATCAACGGCACGGCGCAGGCGACCTACGAGAGCGGCGTCTTGTGGGGCGCGCAAGCGGGCATGGGCTACGCGCTCTCCCTCCTCGTCGGCGGGCTCGTGTACGCGGGCGTCATGCGCCGGCACGGCTTCACCACCTTGGTCGATCCGCTCGAGGATCGCTACGGCCCCGTCGCCGCCTTGATCCTCATGGTGCCGGCCGTCTTCGCCGAGCTGTGCTGGAGCGCTGCGATCCTGGTCGCGCTCGGCAGCACCGTGCACGCGATCCTCGGCTTTGACAGCCTCGCTACCGCCATCGCCGTGTCCGCGGGCGTCGCCATCGCCTACACCGTCTTCGGCGGCCTGCGCGCGGTGGCATACACCGACGTCGTGCAGATGTTCCTCATCGTGCTTGGCCTCGCCGTCGCCGTGCCCTCGGCGGTGTCGGTGGTCGGCGGCTGGGGGGCGCTCGCGCAGGCGGGCATCGGCGACGCGGGCCTCTCGGACCCGCACACGGCGCTGTTCTACGGCGACTACCTGCTGCTCTTCGTGCTCGGCGGCATCCCGTGGAATGTGTACTTCCAACGCGTGCTCTCCGCGCCGGACGTGCGCTCGGCTCGCCTGCTCTCCTTCGGCGCCGGGGCGCTGTGCTTGGTCGCCGCGGTCCCGCCGATCCTGCTCGGCCTCGTCGCGCGCAGCTTGGACTGGCAGGTCGTCGCGGGCCCGGAGATCGCGGCGCAGGTCGCGGCCCACCCGTCCGAGGTCCTCGCGTGGCTGCTGCGCAGCGCGGTGAGCCCGTGGGTCGGCGTCGTCGGCCTCGGCGCGGTGTCGGCGGCGGTCATGTCCTCGGTGGACTCCTCCATGCTGTCGGCGGCCTCGCTCGTGGGCTGGAACGGCTACCGCCGGGTGCTCGCGCCCCAAGCCAGCGACGCGCAGGTGATGCGCGTGATTCAGGGCCTCATCGTCGTGCTCGGCGTGGCCGCGACGGGCATCGCGCTCACGGTGCAGAGCATCGCCGACCTCTGGTACCTCTGCGGCGACATCGTCTACTGCGCGCTCTTCCCGCAGCTCACCCTCGCGCTCTTCGACCCGAAGGTGAACCGCACCGGCGCGCTCGCAGGCCTCGCCGTCGCGGCCTTCTTGCGCATGGGCGGCGGCGTCTCCGTGTTCGGCATCCCCGCCTTCCTCTTCGCGCAGCCGGTGCCCGACGTCGACTTCCCGTTCCGAACCCTGGCCATGCTCGCGGGCCTCGTGACGGCGGTGGTGGTGTCGCGCCTCTCCGCGACCTATGATCCGCCTCGGGCGCTCCGTGAGCCGCTCGTGGAGGCCGCCGCATGAACCCGACCGCTGCACAGCGCACCGCCGCCTGGGGGGTCCACTTCTACACGGCGCTCGGCCTGCCGCTCGCTGGGCTGGCGATGATGGCGCTGCACTGGGGCGACGCGCGGCTGTTCTTCTTGGCGCAGATCGCCAGCACGCTGGTCGACGCCACTGACGGCACCATGGCGCGCCGGGTCCACGTCAAAGACGTGCTGCCCTCGTTCAACGGTGCCAAGCTCGACGACCTGGTCGACTTCCTGAACTTCTCCTTCTTGCCGGCTGCGGGAATGGCGATGCTAGGGGTCTTTCCTACAGGATGGGAGCTGCTCGCGGCGCTCCCGCTCATGGCGAGCGGCTACGGCTTCTGCCAGGACCGCGCCAAGACCGACGACGCCTTCGTGGGCTTCCCGTCCTACTGGAACGTCCTGCTGCTCTACTTCGTCGCGTGCAAGACCGCTCCCTGGGCGGCTGCGGCTTCCACGGTGCTGCTGTCGGCGCTCGTCTTCGTGCCGCTCTACTATGTGTACCCGTCGCGCACCAAGCTCTGGATGCCCGTCACCGTCGCCACCGGCCTGGTGTGGACGGCGATGATGCTCGCGGTCGCCCTGCACCTCGACGCCGCCTGGGCGCGGCCCGTAGCGATCGCCAGCCTCGCTTATCCGCTCTACTACAGCGTCTTGTCGATGGTCCACCACCGCAAGGTCGCGGCGTCGTGAGCCGCGAGCTGGAAGCGGGCGTCAACGCCTACCGCCAAGGCGATCTGCGCAAGGCCGCCGCCAGCTTCGCCGCCGCCCTGCAACAGGAGCCGCGCAGCGCCGACGCCCACCAGCTCCTCGGCCTGGTAGCGTGGAAGCTCGGCCACCCGGACGACGCCCTCAAGCTGCTCGACCGCTCGCTCGAGCTCGACCGCAAGCTGGTGCCCGCGCTGGTGAACCGCGCGCTGGTGCTGCGCGACCTCGGCCGTGACGCCGAGGCGGTGCCCTCGCTGGAGCGCGCCCTGCGCTACCGCCCCGACGCCCCCGAGGCGGTGCGCGCCCTCGGCCTCACCCTGCTCGGCCTAGAGCGCTTCGAGCAGGCGCTGCCTCGCTTGCGGCGCGCGGTGGAGCAGGGGCCCACGGCGGGCTTGTGGGCCGATGTCGGCGCGGCGGCCTTCGGTGTGGGGCGCGTGGACGAGGGCAGCGCGGCCTGGGCGCGGGCGCGGGCGCTCGACCCCGCCATCGCCTGCGTCTCCCCCGGGGCCGCACAGGCGCTCGGCCGCTCCCTCCTCGGTCGAGGGGAGCGCGAGGCGGCGGTGTCGGTCCTCACCGAGGGCCTGCGCGCTGAGCGCGCCCCGGAGCTGCTCGCCGAGCTCGGCGCGGCGCTCACCCTGCTCGGAAGGGGTGAAGCGGCGGTGGAGCTGCTCGCCGAGGCGGTGCGCGCCCAGCCCGAGGAGTCGGTGCCCTGGCTGGGCCTGCTCGACGCCGCCGGCCTGCTCACCGCGCCGCACCCCGCGCTCACGCCGCTCCTGCCGCAGGCCTTCGCGCGCGAGGGCCTCGATCACCAGCTCCTAGAGCGCCTCACCCGCGCGGTGCTTGCGCAGGAGCTCGACCTCGCGCCCCTCTTGGACGGCGCCCCCGCTAGCGCCGCCGCCCTGCGCGCCCTCGTGGAGCACCCGCTGCTGCCGCCGCTCCTGCGCCGCACCCTCGTGCGCCACCCGGCGTGGGAGCGCCTGCTCGCTGGCCTGCGCGCCTGGATGCTGCGCACCGCCGACGTGCCCGCCGACGCCCTCGCGGCCCTCGCCGCCCAGGCCCACTACACCGAGTACGCGTGGTGGGCGGAGCCCGACGAGCTCGCCGCCCTCGCCACCGCCGACGCGTCGCGCCGCGCGCTCTATGTGGAGCCCGACGACGGCGGGGCCCTCGCGGCCGAGGCGGCGGCCATCCCCGTGCTCGCGCTCACGGAGGACGGCGTCTCCATCGCCGTGCGGGAGATGTACGAGGAGTCGCCCTACCCGCGCCTCGTCAGCCTGCACCGCAAGCCGCCCGCGCCCCTCGCGCGCGTGCTCGGCCCGCTGCTGCCCCACGTCACCGACCTGCCCGACGCCGACCCCCTCGACGTGCTCATCGCCGGCTGCGGCACCGGCCAGCAGGCCATCAGCGCCGCCGCTCGCTACCAGGGCGCGCGCGTGCTCGCGGTGGACCTGAGCCGCGCCAGCCTGGCCATGGCCGCGCGGGCGTCGGCGGCGCAGGGGCTCACCAACCTGGAGCTCGCGCAGGCGGACATCCTCGCGCTTGGGCAGCTCGAGCGCCGCTTCCACCTGGTCGAGGCCGGCGGCGTGCTCCACCACATGGCCGACCCGCTCGCGGGCTGGCGCGTGCTCGTCGGCCTGCTGCGGCCGGGCGGCCTCATGAAGATCGGCTTGTACAGCGAGGCCGCCCGCGCCGCCGTCGTCGCCGCGCGGGCCTTCGTCGCTGAGCGTGGCTTTCCGCCTAGCTCAGGTGGGCTGCGCGAGGCCCGTCGCGCGCTCCTCGCCCTGCCGCCGGAGCACCCCGCCCGCGCTGTGGTCGGCTCCCCGGACTTCGCGAGCTTGAGCGGCACGCGCGACCTCATCTTCCACGTCTGCGAGCACCGCTACACCCTGCCGCGCCTGCGCGCCGAGCTGGCCGCCCTGGGCCTGCAGCTCCTCGGCTTTCAGCACAGCCGCCCCGAGGTGCGCGCCTGGTACGCCGAGCTCGCCCCCGACGACCTCGGCCAGGCCGACCTGAGCGTCTGGGAGCAGGTCGAGGCCGCCCACCCCGAGGCCTTCGCGGGCATGTACCAGCTGTGGTGCCGGGTGGGGTGAGGGGGCGGGCGCTGCTGGACGTGCTGCGCAGAAGATAAGAACCCCGCAAGAAAACTCTTGCGGCCGAACCTCCGCGAGGGGTACATCTCCGCCGCTTGGAGGTCCCATGAGAGTCACCGCGTTCTTCTTGTCGCTCTTCCTGTTCACGGGCTGTGAAGTCCCCGCGCCCGACCCGCTCGACTATGACGCCACCTGCCAGGTCGATTCGGACTGCGCGCTGGTGAACATCTCGGGGGATTGTGGGTTTGACTGCGGCTCGACGCAGGTGCTCAACAGCCAAGCGGCGCCCGATTTTCAAGCGGCTGAGACCCGATATGTCGAGCACCACCGGTGCTCCACGAACGGCCTCGTGGCGTGCCCTCCGAGCGATCGCACGGCGACGCCGCGCTGCGACCAAGGCCAAGGCCAATGCGTGGTGGATTGGACGCCGTAGCAGGCGCGTAGCGACCCACGGGTTCCGGATCCATGGCGCCATCACGCGGATGCCGTCGTCGCTGCGTTGGTCGCGCACACAAGCGCGGACTACCAGACGGACGCGAGCGACACCTCCGAGGCGCAGTGGACCTGGTGATCCAGGCGTTGCAACCCTGACGAGCCCAGGGGCGGCGCGAGCGCTAGTCGCTTCCTCATGCAGGTCTATCAACACGCCGATCCTACGCTGCTTCGCGAGCGCTCCCACCCGTGGACGGTGGCGGACAGCAGCGCCGAGCACCGCTACTACGACCTGCGGGAGCACCCCGAGCTCATTCGCACGGCGCTCGAGGACCTCCGGGACCGCGGCGCCTCTCCGGCGATCGAGACCTTCTACCGCTTGATCGAGGCGGTCAACGGCCCGGCCTCCTCGTTGGAGTCCAACGACTGCGCCCTCTCCGGCGTGTCGGCCCAGGGCTGCGCCCACCCGACGCTGCGCCTGGAGTGCTCGGGGCGCTTGATGCTCTTGTTTCGCGAGCTGCGCGCGAACACCTCGCCCGCGCGCGTGGCGGCGCTCACCCAAGCGGTCGCCCGCGCGCTGAGCCGCTTGGACAACGGCTTTCAGCAGGGGGCGGTCGGGGTGAGCTTGGTGCCGGTGCGCTTCCTCGCGCTCCCCGGTACGCCGGCGCACCAGCGCGGTCAGCAGCTCCTGCTCTCGTTCTGGGCCTGGGGCGATGACGAGGCGCAGACGATGGCGAACCTGGACCGCACGCTGGGGAACCTAGGGCGGGCGGTGGCTGCGGTGAGCGAGGCCTAGGCCGCCGGCTTTCGTAGGAGGAGCGCCCAGAAGCGCGTGATCAGCGGCCCTGGCCCTGGGTCGTCGCAGCGGGCGTCGTGCAGGCTCTCGACGGGCTCGGGCAGCGCGTCAGCGACGCTGGCGGCGGTCCACGCGCGGGCGGCGAGGTGCACGGCCTGGCTGCGGCAGAGCGCGCGCAGGCCCATGTACGAGGCTCGGGCGAGGTGCGGCGCGCTGAGGTCCGCCTGGAGCAGCTCAGCGAGGGGTACGAGCTCCGCGGCCAGGCCGAGCGCGGTGGCGATGCGCACCAGGTGCCCGAAGTGAATCGAGACCTCGGGGTGGTCGAGCTGGGTGGCCTCCTCGGGCGGGTCGTCGGGGGAGCCGAACTCCGAGACGAAGGCGGCGCCGCCGGGGGCGAGCACGCGCGCGAGCTCCTCGATGAGCTGCCACGCGCCGAGGTTGTAGGGCGAGCCGGGGGGCTGAGGCGGGAGCGCGTAGCGCGCGAGGTACTCGGGCACGGCGGGGGTGTCGGCGGTGGCGGCGCAGAGGTCGGCGATGACCTCGTTGGAGAGCAGGAGCTGGACCGAGCCGTCGGCGAGGGGGAGGGCGGTGGCGTCGCCGAGCTGGCCCTGCGTGTCGGGCGCGTTGCGGGCTTGGGTCTTGAGCAGCTCCGGCGAGAGATCGATCCGCAGGTAGCTCAGCTCAGGCTTGGCGGCGCTTCGCCAGAATGCAGCGGCCATCTCGCCGGTTCCGCAGCCGACCTCGGCGATGAGGCCGCGCTCCGGCACGAGGCCGCGCGCTGCGAGCACGGCGAAGAGCTGCTCGCCGTAGGTGCGTCCGTGGAGCATGGCGTGGGGGACGGCGTGGGCGTGGGCGACGGTGGTCTCGCGGTCGTCGAAGTGGGTGGCGCCGTCGGTGATGTCGTGCTGGTGGTAGGTGCGGAGGTCCGTCTCGCCCTGCGGGCCGTGCTGGTCGACGCTGCGGGCGTTGTCCGGGCGAGGGCGCCCCACGACGCGCGACAGCGTGGGGTCCAGCCGGCGAAGCGGCTCGTCGCGGAGCTGAAGCGCCTGCACGTCGGGCGCGCACAGGCGATCGCAGAGGGCCTCCACCTCGCTGAGCGAGGCGCTGACGGCCTCAGCGAGCTGTTCGGTGGTGCGCCGGTCGTCGATGGCGGACCAGATGCGCTGCTCGACGGGGCTCAACGGGAGCGCCCGGTAGGCGTGGCCGCCGGCGGTGTGGGCGTCGGGCACGGGGGCCCAGAGGGCGGGGCGCGCGGGCAGCAGCAGCACCATGCGGCTCCGCACCGGCACCAGCTCGCGGCGGTCGGGGAGCGGCGAGGCGGCCAGCAGGTGCAGGCGCGCGAGGCGAGCGCGCACCGGCGCGAGGGCTGGGGTGTGCAGCTGCGCCAGCGTGTCCGCGTGGAGCGCGACGCTCCGGCCGGTCTTGGCCTGCCAGAGCAGCTCGTGATCGCCTTGCTTCCAGCGGATCACGTCGGGGGAGAGGAGGGCGGACTGCATTCGGCGGCTCCGTCGGGGTGAGGTGGGCGACCTTAGCACCGGGGAGCGCGCGTGTGCCTTCTGCGCACGGGGAGCGTCCTCGCGATACGCTGTTCCGAATCGCTACTCCTCGCTGCGTGCCAATGATTCTCCTGCTCTCCATCGTCGTCGTCCTGCTGACCTCGTTCTTCTGCTCGCTGTCCGAGGCCGCCTTGCTGAGCCTTGGGCAAGCGCGGGCCGAGGTGCTCGCGGGGCAGTCCGCGACCGGACGCATCGTGCGCAACATGAAGCTGGCGGTGGATCGGCCCATCGTGGCCATTCTCACCTTGAATACGGTCGCGAACACCGGGGGCGCAGCCCTGGCGGGGGCCGAGTACCGCAGGCACTTCGGCGATGACACGATGGTCCTGTTCAGCGCCGGACTCACAGCGGCCGTGCTGCTCTTCAGCGAGATCATCCCCAAGTCGGTGGGGGTGCGCTTCAACGAGCGCGCAGCCCTGTTCGTCGCCCGGCCGCTCACGGTGGTCATCACGCTGCTGCGGCCTGCCACTTGGCTCGTGGAGCGGCTCCAGGTGGCGGTAGGAATGGTGGGCGCAGGGGGGCACGTGGTCTCGCGCGAGGATCTGAAGGCGATGGCGCGGCTCGCCGCGGCCTCCAAGGTGCTCGGTCGCGAGGAGCTCTTGATCATCGAGGCGGCTGCGCGCCTACCCAAGGTGCCCATCCGGGACATCATGATCGATCGCCGCGACGTGGTCTTCTTCTCGCTGCGTGACGACGAGGCCACCAACCTCGTGCGCGCGCGCAAGTCACTGCACTCCCGCCTGCCGGTGTGTCGCGGCGACCTGGACCAGGTGATCGGCGTGGTGAACATGAAGGTGGTGCTGTGGCGCATGGTCGACGCGCCTGAGGATCTGGAGGAGGACGGCCTGGCGCGCATCCTGGGAGAGGAGATGCTGCCGGCGCTCTTCGCGCGCGCCGACGATGACGTGAGCGACCTCATACAGCTCTTCGCCAGCAACCGGGCTCATGTGGCGCTGGTGCGCGACGCTGCCGAGCGCGTCGTGGGGATGGTGACCCTCGAGGACGTCGTCGAGGAGCTCATGGGCGAGATCGACGACGAACACGACCGCCAGCCACGCGACTTGGTGCAGCGCCCCGACGGCAGCTGGCGTCTGGGCGGTGGGGTGCTCTGGTCGGAGGTTGAGGGCGCGCTGGGCCTCTCGCACCCTGCTGGGGTGGATGTGGACCTCGACGGGCGATTGGACGTGAACGACGTGGCTGCGAAGTGCACCCCGAGCAACCAGGCGCACACGGGCTCGAGCTTTCGCTTGGGCGGCTGGCGCTTTCGGGTGCTGCGGGTGCGGCGCGGCAAGGTGCTCGAGGTGGGTGCCTGGCGCAGCGCGCGTTAGGGCCGGTGGAACGCCACTACCTCTGGCGACGCGGGAGTGGCGATGGACAACGCGGCGCTGGACGGGCGGAACGTGCGCATGCTCGCGGAGTCTGCGGTGCTCTTTGGCGGCTTGTTCGCGCTCTGCTTGTGGGCGGACGCACACGACCTTGTGGCGGTCGCGCTCCTCGCCGGGGTGGCGCAGGGCTTCTGGTTTCAGCGCCTCTACGTCATCGGTCACGAGGCGGCGCATCGCAACCTCAGCCCGCAGCGGCGCGTCAACGACGGCCTCGGGCAGGTGGCGCTGGCGCCGCTGCTCATCCCGATGACGGTGTTTCGCGCGATTCACCGCTTTCATCACGGCGGCAACCGCCGCGACGCGCGCACCTCGGCCCTCGACGTGTTCGTGATGCCCCAGGGCGCGGGCCCGCTTCGGCGAAGCCTCGCGTGGATCACCTGGTACCTCGCGGTCTTTGCAGGCGGGTGGTTCTTGCACGGGCTCGTGAGCGTCGTCTTGTTCTTGGGGATGCCACCCAAGCTCGCGCGCAAGGTCTCGCCGGCCTTTCACCGCTGGGAGCGCGCCGACCAAGCGCGGGCCATCGCCGGCTTCGGCCTGGGGCTCGCGCTGCACCTCGGCGTCGCTTGGGCCTTCGGCGTCGCCGGGTGGTTTGCGGCGCTCGGTGTGCCCTTCTTGACCTTCGCGTGGGTCTATTCGGCGCAGCTCTACATCTACCACTACCGCACGACGATGGGCCCGAGGGTACACTTTCACGCGCGCTCGGTGCGGGCCTCGGCGCTCGTGCGCTGGTGGCTGCTCAACCTGCCGCTTCACGCGACACACCACCGCCACCCACGCGTGCGCTGGTACGAGCTTCAGCCAGAGATCGAGCTCCCCCCAGAGTTTGAGCGCAACCGCTGCGACCGCAGCTGGATCGGCGCGGTCTTCGCCCAGCTCGCCGGCCCCACCCTGGTCACCGGCAGCGCGGGAGCGCGACCATGAGGCTCCGACCTGCCACCCACCGCGACGTCCCCGCGATGCTCACGCTCAAGGGCGAGCTGGTGTTCGAGGTGGTTGACGGCGCCAGCACGCGCGGCGGCTTCTTGCTGGGCACCGACGCCGACGGCTACGCGCGGCGCATCCGCGAGGGCGAGGTGTGGGTCATGGACGACGGCGTCGTGCAGGGCTTCGCCATCGCGCTGCCCGACGCGCCCTTTCGCGCCTCGGACGTCTGGCGTCGTCGCGACGCGGTGCGGTGGGAGGGCGTCGACCCGGCGGCGCTGGAGGGTGAGCGCCTCTGCTACTTCGACCAGCTGGCGGTGCGCCGGGGCAGCTTTCGAAACCGGCGCTGGGGGGCGCTGCTCGCGTTTCACACCGCGCGGCGCGCGCTCCAACACCACGATCACCTCGTCACCTCCACGGTCTCAGCGCCGGTGCTCAACCTGGCGGCGGTGCCCTACCTGCTCCGGCTGGGCGCTACGCGCGTCGGGCGCCTCGACGAGCACCACGAGCCCATCGGCCCGCTGGTGAGCGACATCTGGCGGATCACGCGGGCAGCCTTCGAGGCGCGGGTCGCAGCGCCCGTGGGCGACGCCGAGCGCTGGCTGTTGGAGATGAGCGCGCGGAGCTAGGAGCCCGTCGCGCGTAGCGACTCGCCGTCCACGCGCGGCGCGTCGGTGAGTCCGAGGCGGCGGCACACCATGACCTGGCCCGCGCACTCGGTCGCCGAGCGCCTCGCCATCCGGTAGAAGCGTGCCCTATGTTGAGCGCGATCGAGTTCGCAGCCCGGCGCAGCTGGTCTTGGATGTACCCACTGGAACCGGTTCCATAATACACGAGGTTTGCTCGTCCTTCCCATGGCTGCGCAGCGACGACGGCATCCGCGTGATGGCGCCATGGATCCGGAACCCGTGGGTCCAACGCAACGCCGAGGCTATCCGCGCCACCGTGCGCGGGATCGACCTCCCGGCTGGGATTTCCGCCCGGAGGCGAACGGGCAGGGGCAGGGGCAGAGGCACCGCTCGCTCCGCGAGCTGGGAGGAGCCTGCGGGCGTGCGCGCTTTGCGCGCTACGCCCGACAGGC
>Ga0100377_1001674_pt1 | contig 19028 bp, 7 predicted proteins | sample CryGeymeta201501_FD_83664 | JGI IMG/M metagenome (GOLD analysis project Ga0100377, IMG submission 83664) | Groundwater microbial communities from Crystal Geyser aquifers in Utah, USA - Crystal Geyser metaG 2015-01 | ecosystem: Environmental > Aquatic > Deep subsurface > Groundwater | place: USA...
AACAACGGCACGAACAACGCGACGAACAACGGGACCAACAACCCGACGAACAACGCGACGAACAACGGGACCAACAACCCGACGAACAACGCGACGAACAACGGGACCAACAACCCGACGAACAACGAAACGAACAACCCCACGAACAACGCGAATCTCGACGCCGACTCCGATGGCGTCCTCGACGACGTGGACAACTGCCCCGACGACGCCAACACCACCCAGACCGACAGCGACGGGGACGGCATCGGTGATGTGTGCGACGCCTGTCCCACCTTCGATGATCCGACCAACGACCCCGCCACCTGCGCGCCGCAGATGGAGGTCGAGCCCAACGGCGATGAGACGCTCGGCGACACCGAGTGGACCCTGCCGATGATCGTGCAGGGCAGCGTGGGCCCCCCCATCGACGGACAGCCCGACGTGGACTACTACAGCGTCGAGCTCCAGCCGGGGCAGGCCTTGCGGGTGCGGCTGGAGGCCCACGGCGGCGACTTCTGGGGCGCGGTCATCATCTTTGGCTACGACATCACCAACTACAACGTCCAGCGCGTCCTGACCGGGACCAACTTCAACACCACGAACACGCGTGAGATCTTCATCACGCGGCCTGGTCCCTACGCGTTCCTCGTCAGCGACATCCGCAACCTGGTCGCGGCGCCGGAGGCGACGGGCGGCGAGTCCGGGTACGACTACCTGCTCACCGTCACCGAGTTCGACATCGAGCCGACCGGCGTGGAGGAGCTGCCGTTCGCCACGATCGAGACCTTCGATGAGCGCCTGCGGGTCTACGGCGTGGAGAAGTCGCTGGCAGACGCCATCCGCATCTCGGCCGAGAGCACCTCGTTCGACCCGAGCGCCTTCATGATCCCGACCCTGTCCGCCTACGATCCGGGCGCGCGCGCTGTCCTGGCCGAGTCGAACACCGACACCGCCCAGGAGACCCAGAGCGCGTCCCTGATCGCGCTGGCGAGCGGCGAGGGCGAGCTGTGGGTGGTGCTGGACCCCGTGCAGGGGTTCGGGCCGAACGCGACCGATGTCACCATCAACGGACTCGCCGCCGACATGGAGCTCGAGCCCAACGACGACGTCACCACGGCCTCGCCGTTCATCGTGCCCGGCGAGATCCCGGGTCGCATCGACCCGCCTGTGGCCGATCCCGTGACCAACACCCTGCGCGCGGACCTCGATTACTTCGTCTTCCTCGCCGCGGCCGGCAATCTGCTCAACCTCGAGCTGGTGCAGCGCCCGGCGGGCAACGACTTTGACGCCTACCTCGAGGTCGGCGCGCTGGACGAGTTCGGCTACCTGACCATCGAGGCCAGCAGCCGCGACAAGGTCACCGACGTCGACACGGACGCCCGCATGGCGTGGATCGCGCCGCAGACGGGGCTGTTCTTCGCCCGCGTGCGCGATCAGGCCAACCTGGTCATCTCGCCCGACGCCGACCCGGTCGGTGGCCCGAGCTACACGTACACCCTGCGGGCCACGGCGGTCGAGCGGCCGGCACCCGCGGCGCTGACGCTGCCCGCGGCGGTCGAGGGCACCTTTGAGGCGGCCGGCGATCTGATCTTCCACCGCTTCAGGACGCCGGCGGGCGAGCCCGTGCAGATCGGCGCGCGCGGCACCGGCGGCGCGAGCACCTACGTGCACGCCTTTGACGCCGAGACGTTGCAGCACCTTGGCGGCGCGCGGTTCGGGGGCTTCTCGATCCTCACCGATGCGGCGCGGGACATCCTGGTGAGCGTCGGTGAGGTGGCCTCGCGAGGCGGGGACGGCCAGGGCTACACCCTGTCGATGGCCACGCAGCAGGTCGAGACGGTCGGCGCGCTGCCCTACGCCTACGACGGGACGCTCATCATCGCCGAGCAGCGGGACCTGTTCGAGGTCACCATTCCGGCCAACACGATCGTCGCCATCCGCGTCGACACCTCCGCGGGCACGATCCAGTATCCGGAGCTCAACGTCTATGCGCCCGACGACCTCTCCTTCCCGATCAACTCGGCGTTCGGTCGCACCCTCTTCGTGCGCTACACCGTCGACACGCCGGTCGTGCTGGAGATGTCCGACTTCTTCTCCACGGGCGACGGCAACGGCCTGTACCACCTGAGCATCGACCCCGTGGAGCCGGTGGCGGTCGACGCGCCGCCGGTGGCGCACAGCGGGACCATCGCCGCGTCGAACCAGTGGATCTACCGGACCCTGTCCGTCGCCGCCGGCGACGCGCTGCGCGGCGCTGTCACGGCGGCCCCGGGCCTGTCGCCGTCCACGCAGCTCATCGACCTGGCCTCGCTCCAGACCATCCGGACCTTCAACGAGCGCGACTTCGTGTGGGCTCCGAGCACCAACCAGACGGTGCTCGTGGCCTTCGGTGACGCGCTGAACCGGGGCATGGCCGGCTGGACCTACGACTTCAGCCTCTCCGCCTTCGAGACGCCGACCGTCATGCCCCCGTACCGCTCCGAGGTCACGGTGGAGGTGCCCGGCGCCAAGAGCTTTGTGGGCTTCGACGTGGCGGCGGGCTCGGTCGTGACCGTGCAGCTGTGGCGGGACGCGGCCAGCCTCGCCCGTCCGGCTGCGGCGCTCTATCTGGCGACCGGGATGCAGCTCCTGCAGCGCGGCACCGACGCCGGTCTGATGGTCTTCTATGCGCCGGAGGCCGCGCGCTACGTGCTCGAGTTCAGCGACTCGACGCTCGAGGCGGGCGCCGACCACACCTACGCCGTCAACGTCGCCGTGCAGACCCCCACCGACCTGACCCCGGGCGACGGCGCCACCGGCGCGATCGACACGACGGCGGGCGTCAAGGCCTACCGCGTGACGACCGCCGACACGACGCTGCTCTCGGCGGTGCTCGACGAGACCGACCTCGGCGGCGGCGTGTCTGACATCGCCATCACCGCCCTGCTGGAGCAGGGCGGCGATGTGCGCACCAGCCCGGCGGGCAAGCTCCTGTTCACCAACGACGCTGGCGCTGTGCGCCTGTTCGTGCTCTATGGCCTGGCCGGCCCGCCGGCCGCCGACGTGGGCTTCGACCTTACGCTCGACGCCGTCGACCTGGCGACCCTGAGCACGCGTGACGAGGTCGAGCCGAACGACGACGGCACCTCCACCGACGCCGTCACCGCGACGCCCACCCGCATCTACGGCAACTTCGATCCGAACGGCGCCACGGCCGACATCGACTGGTTCCCGATCGATCTCGGCGCCGGGGACCGCATCACCTTCCTGACCACCGACGGCCGCGGCGACGCCCGCGTGGACACCGTGATCGAGCTTCGGGGGCCGGACCAGTCGGTGATCGCCAGCGACGATGACGGCGGCGTCGGGACGTTCTCCAACCTCAGCGGCCGCGCGGTCGTGGAGGCGGGCACGTATTTCCTGGTCGTGCGCCCGTTCGGCGGCGGCCTTGGCGACTACTCGATGGTCGTCGACGTCACGCCCGCGCCGTGAGCCCGGTGCGCGGGGCGAGGCGACAGGGCAGGGGCCTGCACGGCGCGTCCCCGCGCCTGTGAGTGCGCGGGAGCCTGTGGCCGGAGCGGCCATGGAGCGAGGAGCGAGATGAAGCTGCTGCTGATGCTGGGCTACTTCTTGATCTTTGCGTTCGCCGCGGGCTTCTTCGCGTGGCTGCACGTGCGCTTCTGGGGTGCGTTCTACCACATCGAGCCCCGCTGTGACGAGCTGCACTACGTGACCTGCGACGACGGCTGGCGCGTGGCGTTGCGTCGCTATCGCGGCGCCCTCGAGCTGGCCGAGCACCCGATCGTCCTCTGCCACGGGCTCGGCGGCACCCACGGCACGATGGACTTCGAGCCGGACCGGTCGCTCGCAGCCTACCTCAACGGCCTCGGCTTCGAGGTGTGGAACATGGAGCTGAGGGGGGTGGGCGTGAGCAGCCGTCCGACGCTGTTCTCGCGGCGTCGCTGGTCGATCCTGTTCGAAGACTACGTGGATCTCGATGTGCCCGCCGTGCTGCGGCACATCCTGCAGGAGACCGGTGCAGGGCGGGTCCATTGGGTCGGGCACGGCCTCGGCGGCCTGATCGGCTACGCCTTTGCCCAGGGGCCGGGGGCGCCGCTGCTGGCGTCGGTGACCGGCATCGGGGCGCCGTGCCGGCTGCGGCCGCCGGCGGGCGTTCGGGCGCTGGTGCCGTTCGCCTCGGTGCTGGCGCTGGCGCCGTTCGTGCCGACCCGGCTGTTGGCGCGCGCGCTTGCGCCGTTCTATTTCCACGGTCCGCTCGGAGACCTCGCCTTTCGCGCGGACAACCTCGATCCGGTGACCGCGCGGCGGATGTGGGCCAACGCCTTCGACGACGTGCCCAGCACGCTGCTTCGCCAGCTCGCCCGATGGGTGGTGGTCGGCGACTGCGTGGCGGACGAGGACGACCGCAACTTCACCCGCGCCATGGGCGCCATCACGACGCCGCTGCTGGCCATCAGCGGTGACCGCGACCTCGTCGCGCCTCCCTCGACCGCGCGCTACGTGGTCGAGCACGCCAGCTCGGCGAAGAAGGCGTGGCTGAACCTGGGAGGGGAGGGCGCGGGCGCAGAGCTGCCCGCCTGCGGCCACCTCGACCTCGTGTTCGGCCGTCACGCCGTGGCCCACGTCTTCCCCCGCGTCGCGGGCTGGATCGCTGAGGTGGCAGGCGTCCAGCTCGACGCGCTCGAGCCCGAGGGCGCGGCGGTCGCGCGCGCACCGGCTCCAGCGCCCGCGCCGACCCCGATCCCCGGTCCGACCCCCGTCCGAACTCCCCGCGCGCCGGCCACCTCCGTCGTCAGCCCGCCCCCGGTGTTCGACCGCGCCGCTCCCGAGCCCGACGCCTTCGTGCTCGACCTCGACGCGCCGCCCCTGGCCGGCTACGGCGACGCGGACGACGGTCCCGACCCGGCCCCCCGGCCCGTCCACGCCGCGCCGACGGCCGTCGAGGTCGCCGCCACGCCCGAGGCGGCCACTCCGGTCGAGCCCGCCGAGCCCGCCGGCAACGCTGTGGAGCCCGACGCCGAGCCGCCGGGGCCGCCAGCCATGGCCCAGGACCCCGAACCGGACGTCCCGGTGGCCACGCCCGAGCTGCTGCCCGCGTTCGAGGTGGCCGACGCCCCCCACCACGCCCGCCCGCTCCGCCGCTCGGTCCTCGATGAGCCGGAGGATGGCGAGATCGAGGACGCCGAGTGGGAGGAGGACGCGCCGCGGCCCGGCCACCTCGTCCCCGCGCCGCGCCGCCAGCCCGAGGACGACCGCGAGCCGCCTGCTCGCCGGCGCGCGTCGACCTCGATGCCGGTGGTGCGCCGCTCCACGACCGGCGAGCGCAGGCGGATACGGCGGCCGGACGAGAGCCCGGTCCGGCGCGCGGCGCCGCCGGGGTGGGGCGAGGTCGTCGAGGAGGTCGCCCGCGGCGCGTCTCGGCCGCAGCGGCTCCATCGCTCGCCGGTGAGCGGCGACGCCATGTTTGAGGCGCTCCGGTTGGCCTCCAGCCGCGCCGGGGCGATGGAGGGCACCCTGGCGACCTCGCTGCTCGAGCCGGTCAAGCCGCCCGTGGCGCGCCGTGGCCCGAACCCGCCCGCCGCAGGCTGGGAGGAGCTGCCCCTGAAGCGCTCGCCGAAGACCACCGCGCGGATCGGCGAGCCCGAGGCTGAGCCCATGGGCGTTGAGCCCGTCCCTGCGCGGCTGTCGCCGAAGTTGCGGCGACGCCTCGGGGACGCGTTGGACGACGAGGAAGGGGAGGGGACATGAGCGACGCATCCGCGCCGCTCGCGGCCGGGGCCGCCCTGGCGCAGGTCGGCGATGTCGAGGGGCTCGCGCGCTGGCTCCGCGCCTCGGGGGAGGAGTCGGCGGCGTGCGCGGCCGCAGGTTGGGTGGGCGCCGTCGCGGCGGGGCTCGATCAGGCGTTCGTCGAGCAGCTCGCCGACCCGCCCTCCGCCTTCGTCGCGCTGGACAGCTACCTGTCCGGGCCGCTGGCCGCGGTCCATGGGCGCGCGGGCGCCGTCGCGGTGGCGAAGCTGGCCGCCCAGAGCCGCTGGCTCGGGCGGCAGGCCGCCACGCGCGCCGATTTGCTGGAGCCGCTCCTGGCGACGACCGAGGCGCTGGCCATGCGGCGCAGCCGGGAGGAGCTGCTCGCCACCCTGCGCGCCGCGGTCGCCGGGGTGCCCGACCCGCTGGCCGCCATCCGACGGCTGCGGCTGGCCGAGCTGACCCGCGCGTTCTACCGGGAGGCCTATGGCCTCGGCTCGGTGATGGAGACGACCGGCGAGGTGAGCGCGCTGGCCGAGGCGTGCCTTGAGGTGGTGCTGGAGCTGACGCTGGCGGCGGTGCCGGCGTCCGAGCGTCCCATGAGCCGCGCGGGCGAGCCGATCCCGTTCTGCGTCATCGGCCTCGGCAAGCTGGGCGGGCAGGAGCTGAACTTCGGCTCGGACGTGGACATCGTGTACGTCTATGGCACGGACGACGGCGCCGTCGCCGCCGACGGCGGGAGCTGGAGCGTGCATCAGGCCTTCGCGCGCATCGCCCGCGCGGTCACGCAGGCCGTCGATCAGGCGACGTCGGACGGGCGCATCTGGCGGGTGGATCTGCGCCTGCGGCCGGAGGGGGCTCGTGGTCCGCTGGTGCACTCGGCCCGCGCCCTGGAGGGCTGGTACGAGGCCTGGGGACGCACCTTCGAGCGGGCCGTGTGGCTCAAGGCCAGGCCGGTAGCCGGGGCGGTCGGGTTGGGCGAGGCCGTGCTGGAGCGGCTCGAACCGTTTGTGTTCCGGCGTCACCTGGACTTCGGCGCGCTCGAGGAGCTGCGCGACATGAAGGACCGCATCGACCGCCACGCCCGCACGGTCGGCGCGCGCCGGGTGCGGCTCGGAACCCTGGCTGCCCGCGTCAACGTGCCCGCCGGCTGGCCCGACGGCGCCGAAGACCTGCTCGGCTGGGACACCAAGACGGGAACCGGCGGCGTGCGTGAGGTCGAATTCTCCGTGCAGGCCCTCCAGCTTGTATACGGCGGCAGAATGCCCGAGCTGCGATGCACCTCGACGTTGCCGGCCCTGGAGCGCCTCCTGGTCGCGGGGTTGTTGCCATCGAATGACGTGGATGCGCTCGCCTCTGCATACAGCTTCTTCCGTCTGGTCGAGCACCGCATCCAGATGGAGGGCGACCGCCATACCCACGCCATTCCGCAGAAGGTGGACGCCTTCTGTGTGCTCGCCGCCCGGCTCGGCCAGCCCGCCGCCGCGTTCGCCGAGACCCTGCTCCACCACCAGCGCCGCGTCTCGGCCATCTTCTCCCGCCTCTTCGCCGACGGCCCACGCGAGGCCGGCCCGCCCATCTCTCCCGAGGTCCAGGCCCTGCTCGACCTCAACGAGCTCGACGACGCCGACGCCGCCCAGCAGGCCCTGTTCGCCGCCGCCGGGTTCGACCGCCCGCGCCAGTCCATCGGCCAGCTGATGGTCCTGCACACCAAGCCCTACACCCCCTTCTCTCCCTCCGCCGACGGCGCGCTCCGCCGCATGGGGGGCCGCTTCCTCGCCGAGGTCTGCGGCAGCGCCGACCCGGACGTCGCCCTGGTACACCTGACCACCTTCCTGCTGCGCGTCGGCCACCGCCGGGCCTTCTACGACGTGCTCGCCAACGCCAACATGGCGCTGTCGGTCCTGGTCACGCTGTTCGGCTCCTCCCGCTACTTCTCCGAGCTGTTCGTCCGCCGCCCCGAGCTGTTTGACGTCTTGCTCGGCACCCCCGACTACGGCGCACGTTGGGACCGGGCTCGCCTGTCCAACGACCTCGACCGCGACCTGGCCCTGGTGGACCCGGGCGACGCCGAGGGCCGCCTGCACGCCATGCGCACCTTCAAGCACCGGCACGAGCTCCGCGTCGCCCTCGGTGATTTGGCCGGCGAGCTCGAGATCGAGGACGTCGGCGAGCAGCTCACCGCCATGGCCGACGTGCTCATCGACCACGTGCACGCCGAGGCCTGGGCCGAGATGGTCGCCCGCCACGGCGAGCTGCCCGAGATCGACGGACGCCCGCCAGAGTTCGCGATCCTCGGCCTCGGCAAGCTCGGCGGCGGAGAGCTGCTCTACGGCTCCGACCTCGACCTCGTGTTCATCTACGAGGGCCAGGGCTGGACCGGCGGCCCGAAGCCCACCAGCGCCGCCGACTTCTACGCCCGCCTCGCCCGCCGCATGATCAACTTCCTGACCACGGCGCTGAGCACCGGCCGTCTGTACGACGTCGACACGCGGCTGAGGCCCAACGGAGGGCAGGGCGCGCTGGTCGTGAGCTGGGATGCCTTCGAGGCCTACCAGCGGGACAAGGCCGTTCTGGCCGAGCAGCAGGCGCTGCTGCGGGGCCGGGTCGTCTGGGGCGGACCCGTGCTGACCGGACGCATCGCCGAGCTCCGACGACAGCACTGCTTCCGGCCCCGCTCCGAGGCCGACCGGGCGGGGATCGTCCGCGCCGTGCTGCGCCTGCGCGCCCAGATCGAGGCCAAGGAGCGACCGCGGCCCGGTGAGATCGACATCAAGTTCTCCGCAGGTGGTCTGCTGGACGCGGAGTTCGGTGTCCAGATGGTCCAGCTCGCCTGCGGCGCCGACGAGCCCTCTCTCGCGTCGCCCTCCACCCTGGCCGCCCTCCATGCCCTCGCCCAGCTCGACGTCGTGCCTCGCGCCGAGGTCGAACAGATGTGGGACACCTACGCCTTTCTGCGCCGCGTCGAGAACCGGCTCCGCATCGTGCGTGGGGTCGGCGCCAGCGCCGTGCCCGTCGCCGACGCGGACGAGATGGACCGGCTGGCCCGCCGCGCGGGATATCGGGGCGCCCGCCCGGGCGCCGAGCTCGGCCGCGACCTCCAGGCGGCCATGGCGGTCGGCCGCTCCACCCTCCACACCTGGGCCGCGCGGCTCGACGGGCGTCTCTGACGACTTGCCCGGCAGGCCATTCTCGCGTATCAAGAAGCCTGCAAAGGCGTTCTGATCCGAAGATCCGGTCATCGCACGGTGGGCTGGCAAGGGGATGGTGTGAAGCGAGTTCTCGTCGTCGACGACGATGTCGCGATCCAGCGGCACTGTCGCGAGATCCTCGAGGCAGAGGGGTTCGAGGTGGTCACCGAGGCCAGCCTCGGCTCCACGCGCCGCGCTCTGCGCACCCGTCCGGCCGACGTGCTCCTGCTCGACCTCTTCCTGCCCGACGGCTGCGGCTTCGAGCTCTTTCGCACCTCGCCCGAGCTGCTCGAACAGGTGCCCATCGTCGGCATGACCGCCGTCTACCAGGGCAGCGCCAACGCCAGGCTCCTGACCTCCCGCTATCCCTTCGCCGCCATCCTGAGCAAGCCGCTGGCGGGCTCGGCGGTGGTCAGCGCCCTGCGGACCGTGCTCGGAGAGGCCTACCCCAAGGCTCCCGACCAGGCCAACGCCGACAGCCAGTACATCTCCGGCACCAGCGAGCCCGACCTCGACGCCATCGAGCCCGCGCCGTCCGCGCGTCGCTCGGATCGGCTGGCCGAGCCCTCCCGAGGCCTGACCCGCGAGCCGCCAGGCCACACCAGCACCTTCATCTCGCCCCTGGACGCGCTCAAGGGCACCCGCACCACCGACAGCACGCTGTCGGCCTGGGACCCCACCCGCGATGAGGCCCCGGCGGTCATCGAGCCCGTCAAGAGCGCCTCACGCGGCCGTGACTCGGCGCTGCGCGCACGCCTCGGCGTGGCGGAGCGTCCGTCGCGGGCCCCGGTGGCGGAGCCTCCGCCCGCGGTCGAACCGTCTGCCCCGATCCCCGCGCCCGTCGCGCTCACGCCCGAGCCGCCCGAGCCGCCCGAGCCCGCCACAGGCCTCGACATCTGGGATGTGCCCGGCGCAGCCGATCCCGCCGAGGACGACGCTGAACCTCGCGCCGCGCGCGACGGACGCACTGGCCGCCGCAGCATCCACCGCCCCTCCGCCACCGCCCGACCGCTCACGGTCGCCGCCGAGGCCGAGAGCCCGGGCTCACCCTGGCGCTCCCGCACCGCGCAGCGCGCCCGCAGCATCGACCGCGCCCGCAGCATCGAGCGCGAGCCCGTCGAGCGCGAGCCCTCCGGCACCCATCGGCGCGCGTCGGTCGTCGAGCGCCCGGCGCATGACCGCGCGCCCGAGCCCGCCGACCCGTTCGAGTCGGGGGAGCAGGAGGAGGTGTTCGGCTCCTCGGAGGATCTGCACACCTACGTCGTCGACCTGCGCTCGGACGACGCGGCCATGGAGGTCGACAGCGGCGGCTACGAGGTGCTCGAGGAGGACCTGCAGGTCATCGACGATCCCGCCGTCGCCCGCCGCGCCGCCGAGCCCGTCCATCGCGCCGAGCCCGAGCCCCGCGCCGAACGGCACGGCTCCGAGGAGGTGCCGGGCCTCGTGATCCCGGACCACCTCAACGTCGGCTACGTCGGCCACCAGGGCCGTCTCGACACCACCCCGTTCCCGCTCGTCCTGTGCCGCCTGGCCCACGAGCAGGTCACCGGCTCGCTCATGCTGCGGCGGGACCAGGTCAAGAAGATCGTCTTCTTCGAGGCCGGCGTCCCCATCGCCGTCAAGTCGAACCTGCTCTTTGAGTGCCTCGGCCGCCTCCTGGTCCGCGATGGGGTGATCGCCGAGGAGGTGTGCGATCACTCGGTCGAGCGGCTCAAGACCGAGGGGCGGCCGCAGGGCAAGATCCTCGTCGAGATGGGCGTCCTCACCGACGAGGACCTCCAGCAGGCCCTCGAGATCCAGTTCGACACCAAGCTGCTCGACGTGTTCACCTGGGACGCGGGCCTCTTTCAGTTCCGGCCGGCGGCCTACATCGATCCGGGCTACTCGGCCATCCGTCGCGACCCCTGGGCGACCATCCTCTACGGCGTGCGCATGAGCACCCCCGTCGAGCGCATTGGCCTCGACCTCGCCGCCGTGGTGACGGCCGTCCCCTGGGTGACCGTCTCGCCCGAGGTCCTCGCCGGCCTCCACCTGATGGACGCCGAGTGGGACATCCTTGGCCTCGTCGACGGGCAGCGCACCCTCGGGGACGTGGTGGCGCTGACGCACGGCGCCGAGATGACCTGGCGGCTGATCTACGGACTCGTCAGCATCGGGGCGATGGCCTTCCAGATGCCCGCCGCGGTCTGGGATCCGCGGATCTGATCCGCTCTGGCGCACGCACACGTCGCGCACCTTGTCCTACCTGTCCTCATCTGATATCCACCCACTGCGCAAGGCTCCTTCGTTGGAGGCTCGCTCGGATACGTCGATGCCCGGCGCCCGGCGAGCGCGAGGTGAAGGGGCCACATCCCGATTCGAGCGTGCGGCGAGCACAAAGGCGAACCTCGTGAGCGAGGTCGTCAGGGTTGGCCTGAAACGTTGATGTCAGTGGACCTTTGACCCCCGATTGTCATGAAGAAAGCAACCTACATCTGGCTCGATGGCGAGCTCGTCCCATGGGACGACGCAAACATTCACGTGATGACGCACACGCTCCACTATGGGCTCGGCGCGTTTGAGGGGATCCGGTGCTACAAGCGGGCCGACGGGCGCTCGGCCGTCTTTCGCCTCGATGGCCACATGAAGCGTCTGCTCGAGAGCTGCAAGATCGTCACGCTCAAGAGCCCCTACAACCGCCAGCAGCTCATCGACGCCACCGTCGAGACCATCCGGGCGAACGAGCTGGGCTCGTGCTACATCCGCCCGCTGGTGTTCGTCGGCCACGGCGCCATGGGCCTGTACGCCATCGACAACCCCACCCGCGTCATGATCGCCGCCTGGGAGTGGGGCGCCTACCTGGGCGACGAGGCCCTCAACCATGGCATCCGCGCCAAGGTCAGCAGCTACACGCGCCCCGGTGTCAACGCCTTCATGGCCCGTGGCAAGATCGTGGGCCAGTACGTCAACAGCATCCTGGCCAAGCGCGAGGCCGTCAAGAGCGGCTACCACGAGGCCATCCTGCTCGACGGCAACGGCTATGTGACCGAAGCCAGCGGCGAGAACATCTTCGCCGTCCGCAACGGCAAGGTCACCACCACGCCCCTCGGCGCCTCCATCCTGGCCGGGATCACCCGCGACACGAGCATCACCCTGCTCCGCGAGCTCGGCTATGAGGTCATCGAGGGCCGCATGACCCGAGACGACCTGTACGTCGCGGACGAGGTCTTCTTCACCGGCACCGCCGCCGAGGTCACGCCCGTCCGCGAGATCGACGACCGCGAGATCGGCGAGCCCGGCCCCATCTGCAAGGCGCTCCAGGCGCGCTACTTCGACATCGTGCGCGGCTCGGCAGCCGACCACCACGAGTGGTTGACCTGGATCGATTGATCTTGTGCCTCGAGGCGTCGCACCGCGTCAGAGGCCTCTGAGCTCGGCCGCAGGGCCGTGGAGCTGTACCCATGCGACGTCTCTTTGAGGCCTTCCACAGCGCAGGCAAGGAGCTGTTCCTCGTCGGCGGCGCCGTGCGCGACCTGGCGATGGGCGGGTCCGAGGTCGATCTGGACGACCTCGACTTCACGACCAACTGCCTCCCCGACGAGACCCTGGCCATCCTTCAGGGCAACGGCTTTCGCACCTACGAGATGGGCATCGAGTTCGGGACGGTCGGGGCCGTCCTGTCCGGCCCCCCGTCGGGCGGCTTTCCCAAGGACGTCCAGGTCACCACCTACCGGTCGGGCGAGTACTACCGTCGCGGCTCGCGCCACCCCACGGTGAGCTTCGGCGACACGCTCGCGCAGGACCTGCGGCGGCGCGACTTCTCCATCAACTCCATCGCGATGGACATCGACGGCAACTGGGTCGACCCGTACGGCGGCCTGCGCGACATCGAGGCCGGCGTCCTGCGCGTGGTCGGCGACGCCCACGAGACGCTCGCCGAGGACCCGCTGCGCATCCTCCGGGTCGGTCGCTTCATGGCGAAGCTGGGCTTTGTGCCCACCGCCGAGCTCGAGCAGGCCGCCTACGACTGCGCCACCCACATCCTCGACATCAGCCGCGAGCGCTGGCATCAGGAGCTGGACAAGCTGCTCGTGGCTCCCCACGTCGCCGCCGCGATGGACTTCCTGGCGCGGGTCCGCCTCCTGAACGTCATCATGCCCGAGCTGACCGCCCTCATCGACCTGCACGAGCGCAGCCCGGTGGGGAGCACGCCGGTGGACTGGTGGGCGCAGACCCTGGCGCTGATCGAGGCCGCCGGCCGCGACCGCACGGTGAGCTGGGCGGCGATGATGGTCCACACCGGCCGCCCCTGGGTCCGCAGCTTCGAGGGGCTCCAGCCGCCACCTCCCGGCCCCGTCGCCGCTGGCCTGGGTTCAGCGCGTCATGCGGTCGCCGCCAGCGCTGGCGTGGCGGTGAACTATGACCGCCACGCCAAGATGGCCGGTGAGTTCGCCCGTGGGCTCGCCCGACGCTTCCATATGGACCACAAGCTCGCCACCGCGATCGAGTTCACCGTCCTGAATCAAGAGCTCGCCTTGTCCTATGGCTCCGCGATGACCGACGCCGACGTCCGTCACCTCTACCGGCGCATGGAGGGCTACCACGCCGAGCTGATCGGCCTGGCCACGGCGCTCCGCAAGGTCGGAAGCCATGAGCCCGGGGCGAGCGTGGAGGAGCTGGTGGAGCTTCAGGCGCGGATCGCCGACCTCGACGCGCGCGGCGAGCTGGTGCCGAGGCTGCCGGGCGGCCTCGGCAATCTCCTCATGGCAGAGCTGGCCGTCCCGCGCGGCCCCATGCTCGGCGAGCTCCTCGCCTGGCTGACCGAGGAGATCATGGCGGGCGGTGTGGGGTCTGCGCTGGACCCGGAGGTCTATCTCAACTACCTTATGGAGCGGTCGCCTCCGGTGCTGGAGCGTGCTCGACAGGTCGTCGGGCCGAGCCGTCGAGGGGGACCGGGAACGGGGCGTCACTGACCTCCCTTCACGGTCCACCCCGGCGACAGCTCTGTTTAGGAGGCGCACAGATATAAGGTGCTGGTTTCCGGTGAGGCATCTCTCGGGCTGGCGAGGAGCGAAACCGAAGGCGTGGCAGCGCCACGTCGAGGTTGAAGCGACGACGCCAGGACGGAAGAGAACCGATGGAAACCAGCATCTTATGTCTGCGCGCCTCCTTACCCAGCACCTCGCGCGACGCGTCCGGGGGCCTGCCCCAACAACAACCTGCCATCGGTCCACGCGGCCCGGCAGAACGATGGGTGATCGAGATGGATTCGCAGCACCAGGGGACAGTTTGGTCGAGCCATCGCGCGTGGTGGCTCCTGCTGGCGTTGTCGCTGTTCGCTTGCAGCGGCGGTGGCGGTGGCGGTGGGTGCGGCGGCGGCTGTGGAGGCTGCGGGCGCACGGTGCCCTATACGGCGACAGCGCCCTCGGTCGAGAACGGCATCCAGGCCCGCATCTCACGGCCCGGCCTCGACTTCATCGAGGACAACGCCGGCGGCGTCGTTGACCAGTTCCTCGACACTGGCCTGACCTTCTGCGCACCCCAGGCGAGCAGCCCCGTGCCGATGTGCTGGGCGCGCACCTGCCCCTCCACCGGCGAGACCGGCTGCGAGCTCTCCCTGTCCATCGACGACGTCCAACTCGACGCCGTGGACCCTGGCACGATCCGTGCCACCGTCACCATCGGCGGCCTCGACCAGTCGGAGGACTTCCTCGAGGTCCAGCTGCTCAGCGAGTGCGTCGTCAAGCTCGGCACGGAGAACAACGCCGGCCTGCCCGCCTCCCTCGACGTCATCTTCCAGGTCGACCCCGTCACCCGCGACATCGCGCTGAAGGTCGACACCGACAACATCCAGATCGACTTCGATCGCCTGGACATCGGGATTGCGCCGCTGGACCCGAACGACATCGGCGCCATCATCGTCTGCGGCGGCGTCGACCTGCTCACCGGCCTCGGGTTTGTGCGCGACCTCTTGTTCGGCGTCATCCAGGGCCAGCTCGACAGCCTCATCCAGCCCCTCATCGGCGACTTCCTCTGCCGCACCTGCGAGACGAACGCCGACTGCCCCCAGGGCAACGCCTGCGTCACCAACGACGCCGGCACCAACGTCTGCTGGGACGCCGCGCAGGACGTCTGCGTCCCGCTCCTGCTCGGCCTCGAGGGCGAGCTCGACTTCGGCGCGCTCCTGGCCAGCGTCTCCCCGGGCCTCGAGGCGCTCCTCCTCTATCAGATCAAGGCCTTCGGCTACGCCGACGCGCTCAACCAGGGCCTCAGCATCGGCGTCAAGGGCGGCACCTACGCCGACAAGGCCGAGTGTGTGCCCACGGTCCCGCCGCCCTCGACCGCGCCCGTCGCCCACTCGCCCGTGCTCGAAGGTAACCTGGCGCCGGATGGACAGCCGTTCCACATCGGCCTCGGCGTCTCGGAGGCGTTCTTCGACGAGGCCCTCTGGGGCGTGTTCAACTCCGGTGGGCTCTGCCTCTCCATCGGCACCGCCACCTCCGACTTCATCACCACCGGCACCTTCGCCACGCTCCTGCCGAGCCTGCGCGGGCTCACCGGCGGCCGCAACACCCCGATGATCATCCAGCTCGCCCCCCAGCAGCCCCCGACCATCGACGTCGGCTCCGGCGAGCTGGACGCGGACGGCAACATCATCAACCCGCTGCTGACGCTGCACTGGGACAACCTGAACCTGGAGTTCCACGCGTTCTTCAACGAGCGCTACGTGCGGATCTTCACCCTCAACACCGACCTCGTCGTGCCGCTCGGCCTCGACGCCACCGACGAGGGCATCATCCCCGTCATCGGCGACCTGACCGACGCGTTCGCCCGCCTCGAGGTGCGGGACTCGGAGCTGCTGGAGGAGGAGGCGTCGTTCCTCGAGGCGCTGCTGCCCTCGATCGTCTCGCTCGCCTTGCCGCTGCTCGGCGACTCCCTCTCGCAGCCCATCGCGCTGCCCGAGTTCTCCGGCTTCCGCATCGTCCTGCGGGACGGCTCCTTCACGGGCATCGAGAACAACACGATGCTCGGCGTCTTCGTCAACCTCGCCTTTGCCAGCGGCATGAACCTCGAAGGGCTGCCGCCGGTCGACACGAACGCCTGGGTGGTGGACCTCTCCCTGCCCGACCCCGCGCTGCTCACCGCGCGCCCCGACATGACCGAGCAGGAGCGCGTCCTGGCGCTGTTTGACGCCCGCCCGCGCCTCACCATCGAGGCCGAGGCGCTCATCGCCGGCCAGCGCCTCGAAGGCGAGTCCCTCGAGTACAGCTATCAGGTTGACCACGGCCTCTGGTCCACGTTCCGCCGCGACCCGCTCATCGTCATCGACGAGCCGCTCCTGCTCCTTCAGGGCCACCACCACATCGCCGTCCGCGCCCGGCTCCAGGGCGACGTCGAGACCCTCGACCGCACCCCGGCCGAGCTCGACGTGCTCGTCGACTTCCAGGACCCGACCGTGGACCTGGTCCGCGAGGCTGATCGCGTCGACTTCGTCGGCGCCGACGAGGTCACCGGGTCCTCGGACCTGCTCTACAGCTCCCGCGTCGCCAGCGGCGCCTGGACAGACTGGTCCCCAACCACCAGACTCGACCTGGCGCCCCTGCAGACCGACCGCGACGAGGACGTCGTGGTGGAGGTCAAGGTCCGCGACGAGGCGGGCCGCGAGGGCCTCGTCCAGCGCACCTTCGCCATCCACGGCCGGGTCACCCGGACCAACCCGAACGACAACGCCTGCGACTGCAGCCAGGTGGGCCACGGCCGCACCGCGCCGCCCTTCGGCGCGCTGCTGATCGGGCTGGTCGCCCTCGGCCTGTTCGCCGTCCGTCGCCGTCGCCAGGCGGTCCGCAAGGGCCACATCGGCGTCGCCGGCCTCGGCCTCCTGCTCGCCCTCGGCTCGATGAACGCCGCCTGCGACGACGACGCCCCCAAGGCGGTCGTCGGTCAGCAGTGCGCCGAGATCTGCGCCGGCGGCGAGACCTGCCGTCGCGGCGCCTGTGTCGCCGAGGGCTCCTGCGAGATGACCACCGACTGCGACGAGGGCCGCCAGTGCTTCGACGGCCTGTGCGTGATCGTCGAGTGTGAGACCAACGACGACTGCGCGGGCGGCCAGGCCTGCGAGACCGACGCCCTCGGCAACGTCCGCTGCGTGGACACGAGCTGTGCGCAGGACAACGACTGCGCCTGGCTCGACTGCCAGCCTCGCGACGGCGTCTGCGGCACCGACGGCCAGTGCACCTGCAGCAGCTGGTGCGACGGCGGCTGCGGCAGCGCCGGCTTCTGCTGCCAGTCCACCAACGCCTGTGTCCCTGTCCCCTCGGCCTGCGATGGCACGACCTGCGATCCCGGCTTCATGGGAGAGGTCGTCGAGGCCTCCACCGGCGACCCCAAGTCCTGCCAGATCACCCCGGGCGAGTGCGCCTGCGTGCCCCTGCCGCCCCTGCCGGTCGGCACGATCGGGCGCTACCAGGACACCGTCGACCTCAACGGCACCCTCTACATCAGCGCCTACAACGACACCTACGGCGACCTCATGCTCGGCCGGGTCGGCGCCGACCGCGCGATCACCTGGTCCTTCATCGACGGCGTGCCCACCGACGGCCCCGTCACCGGCCAGATCGACGGCCCCCGCGGCGGCATCGCCACGCCCGGCCCGGACGTTGGCCGGTTCACCTCGCTCGACGCCGACGCCAACGGCAACCTCACCATCGCCTACCGCGACGAGACCAACAAGGACCTCAAGGTCGCCGTGGGCGTCGCCAGCGCCGACGGCTTCACCTGGTCCACCTACGTCGTCGACGCCGAGGGTGACACGGGCGCCTGGACGGACGTGACGGTCGGCCCCGACAACGCGCCCTCCATCGTCTTCATGGCCCCCAGGGTGCCGCTCGCCGATCCGACCCTCCCCCGGGCGACCTCCAAGCTCCGGTTCGCCCGCGCCGCGGCCGCGCTGCCCGGCGCCACCGACTGGACCCTGACGGATCTCGACACCGCCGAGGTCGGCTCGTTCTGCGGTGGCGTGTCCTCATGCGCCACGGGCGAGAAGTGCCGCGCGGACCTCAACGTCTGTGAGCGCACCGCCTCGGCGTCGGCCTGCAACGACAGCTGCGCCACCGGCGAGGCGTGCTTCGGCACCACGTGCGCCGCGGCGGTCGTGCTCAACGGCCCGACGGATCTTCCCGAGGGCGTCGGCCTGTTCGCCCGCGCCGCGCGCTTCTCCGACGGCCGCGTGGCCATCGTCTACTACGACCGCAGCGGCGGCGATCTGCGCTACATCGCCCAGACCGCCGACGGCTGGACCGCCCCCGTCATCCTCGACGGCCGCGACGCCGCGAACAACGACGTCACCGACGCCGGCCAGTTCTGCTCCATCGCCATCGACGCCGCCGACAACGTCCACATCGCCTACATCGACGCCCTCACCGACGATCTCCGCTACCTCGACATGACCAACATGACCAGCGAGATCGTCGACGACGGCGTGCGCCTCGTCGGCGCGGCCGTCTTCCTGAACCTCATCGGCGAAGACTCCTCGATCCTCATCGACAGCGAGGGCAAGGTGCGGATCGCGTACCAGGACACGACCCACCACGACCTCATCCTCGCCCGCCGCAACGGCCCCGGCAGCTGGGACCTCATCACGCTCGCTGGCGACGAGGGCACCTACCAGGGCTCCTTCGGCTTCTACGTCCGCCAGACCCTGGTCGGCGGTCAGTCGACGGTGACCAGCTTCAAGTACAACCGCCAGGTCGACCCCGCCGAAAACGGGATCGTCATCCACACCTTCTGACCAGGTTGGCCACGTGAGCGATGTGAGCGAGCTCGAGGACTTCGAGCGCATCCCCTGTGCCGACGGCGCGTGCATCGGGACGATCGGGACCGATGGCTGTTGCCGCGAATGTGGGCTAGAGTATGACGGGCCGCTGCCCGAGCGGCTCGACGACTCCACCGGAGACGGTGACCACCGCGCCCCCGAGGATGTCCGCCAGGATGACCACGCCTTCACCCCAGCCCCCTCCGAGGCCGACGACGACGACCCCTGGGCGTCCCGTCAGCTCTGCCCCGACGGCGCCTGCATCGGCGTCATCGGACCGGACGGCCGATGCGGCGAGTGCGGCCTCGAGGCGGACTGAG
>Ga0100377_1001676_pt1 | contig 18997 bp, 14 predicted proteins | sample CryGeymeta201501_FD_83664 | JGI IMG/M metagenome (GOLD analysis project Ga0100377, IMG submission 83664) | Groundwater microbial communities from Crystal Geyser aquifers in Utah, USA - Crystal Geyser metaG 2015-01 | ecosystem: Environmental > Aquatic > Deep subsurface > Groundwater | place: USA...
CAGGAGCGGGGGGGGGGGGGGGGGGGGGGGGGGACCTGAATGGCGACGGCTACGATGACATCGCGGTAGGAGACTACAGCTCGATCCTCAACCCTGACGCCTGGCTCGGGGGCGCTGTCGCGGTGTACCTGGGTCCCGTGAGCGGGGAGCTGGACGAGTACGATGCGGACTTCACGCTGACCGGCTCGGTGGAACGTGAGCGGTTCGGTTACCAGGTTTCCTTTGTGCCGAACCCGGAGGACCCTTCCCGGACCTCACTGCTCGTGGGAGCGCCAGCCAGCAGCGGCCAAGCGGCCTACCTGTGGGCCGACCTGGTTGGGAGTGGCTTGGACAACACTGCGGGCACGCAGTTCTGGGGGGGAGGGTACACAGCTCAGCATGCCGGCGACGTGGACGGGGACGGTATCGATGATCTCGCAATTTCCAACCTCGGAAAGGTCTTCGTGGTCAGCGGACCCTGCGCCTCGGAGGTGGAGTTGGCGTCCTCCGCGTTCGTCCTTGTCGGCGAAGGCACTTCTTCCGAACCGGGGGCCGACGTCGCTGTGGCGGGAGATGGGAACGGTGACGGCTACGACGACATCCTGATCGGTGACCCCTTCGACGACGAGGTCGGTGATCGGGCGGGCAAGGCCTGGCTCGTCCGGGGCCCCGTCACCGCGACCCTGTCCGCGACCATGTCGCTGTCCGATGCCGCTGCACGCCTGCTACCGGAGTCCGCCAACGACAGCTTCGGCTTCTCTGCCGCCGGCCTATGGGACGTCAACGGTGATGGTGCCATCGACATCGCCGTGAGCGCGCCGCGCGACCAGTTCGGCGGCCTCGACTACCCCGGCAAGGTCTACATCTTCAGCGCGCCCCTCTCCGGCACCATCTCCGCCGCCGACGCCGACCTGGTCATCCAGGGCCGTGGCGTCGGCGACTGGGCCGGCGCGTTCATGGACGGCGGCCGGGACATCGACAGTGACGGCAACCCCGACCTGCTCATTGCCGCCCCCTTCCGCGATGAGGTCGCCCCCAACGCTGGCGAGGTCGACCTGTTGACCGGCCTGAGCTGGTAGTCCTGTTGCGGCACCGCGGGATGAGAGGAGCCCGCGCGCTCCCCCCCGAGCGCCGGGCTCGCGATAGGCCTTCGCCTTCCCCACCCAGGTGCCGCGGTGCTCCGCTTCGATGATGACGCCCGGACCCTGGAGCTGGGCGTACACGACCTGCTGGAGGCCGGGCCGCCCTCGGGCCACCTGAGCATGCAGGCGGCCTGGTCGGCGCGGGCCCGGATGCGGGCCGGGCAGGAGGCCCACACCACCTGGCAGGCGGCCCGGGCCCAGGATGACGCCGGCTTCCAGCGTGAGGTGCCGATCCGCCACCGGCTGGTCGTCGCCGACTGGGAGGTGAGCATCAGCGGCCGCCTGGACGGGCTGTCCCAGGAGGGGGACCAGCTCGTGGTCGAGGAGGCCAAGAGCACGGCCCTGCCCGGCTCCCGCCTGGTGGCCCTGGGCATCGGTGACTTCCCCGGCTGGGTGCGCCAGCTCCAGCTCTACCTGCACTTCCTCGCCGCCGAGGGCCGGGCGCCCCTGGGTCGGCTGGTCCTGATCAGCCTGGCCGACGGCTTCCAGCGGGTGCTGCACGTGCCGGTGGACCCGGCGCTGGGCGACTGGCTGCACGCCCAGCTCTCCTTCCTCATCGAGGAGCGGGAGCAGCGCCGGGCCTGGCTGGCCCACCGACGGGCCGGCCCGGTGCCCTTCGCCCACGGCGGCTGGCGCCCCGGCCAGCAGGCCCTGGCCGACGAGGTCGCCGAGCTCGTCCAGCAAGGCGGCCACCTGCTGCTGTCGGCCCCCACCGGCTACGGCAAGACCGCCGCCGTGCTCCACGGGGTGCTGCGCGTGGCCTGGGCCACCGACCGGCGCGTCTTCTTCGCCACCGCCCGCACCACCCAGCAGCGCATGGCCGAGGAGTCGCTGCGGGCCATGGCCGCCCGGGGCATGCCCCTGAAGGCCGTCAGCCTGCGGGCCCGCGAGAAGGTCTGCCTGAACGAGGTCGTGGCCTGCCGCCCCGACGCCTGCGCCTACGCCCGCGGCTACTACGACAAGGTCCGCGAGGGGCGCCTGCCCGAGCGCGCCTGGCAGGCGCCGGGCTGCCACGGCCAGGTCGGCGCCGACGAGATCATCGCCATCGCCCAGCCGGCCCTTGCCTGCCCCTACGCCCTCTCCGTGGACATGGTGCGCACCGCCGACGTCGTGGTCGGCGACTACAACTACGTCTTCGACCCGGCCATGCGGCTGGGCCCCCTCCAGGACGCGCCCGGCGACTGGATCGTCATCGTGGATGAGGCCCACAACCTGCCCGAGCGGGCCATGGGCTACGCCTCGCCGCGCATCGACCTCTCCCAGGTCGAGGCCGCGCTGGACGCCTTGGAGTCCGAGCCCGCCTACCGGGGGGTGAGCGACGTCGCGCGCTCCATCGCCCGCTGGTTGCAGCAGGCCGCCGAGCCGGCGCGCCAGGCCGGGGGCGAGGTCGCCCTGAGCCTGGAGGAGGGCCTGTCGCGGGCCGATCTGCGCCGCCTGGCCACCGACGTCGACGCCGTTGCCATGGACTACGTGCTGCTCAAGCACGAGCGGCCGCTGTTCCGCCCCGGCGAGGTCGATCCCTGGTTGGAGGTGGCCCGGGCCGTGCTCCGGTTGCGGGGCGCCCTGGAGCGGGCGGGTGACGAGACCGTCTGCATCTGGCGGACCGGCCCTGCCCGCGAGCCCCGGCGGCGCGCCGGCCAGCTCTCCCTCATGGACCGGGATCCCGGCGGGGGAGGGGAGGGCGAGGACCTCAGCCTGGCCCTGCTCTGCCGCGACCCGGCGCCCATGCTCCGCCCCTTCTTCGAGGGCCTCGCGGCCAGCGTCCAGCTCTCGGCCACCCTGGAGCCGCCCGAGTTCTACGCCTTGTCCTCCGGCCTCTCCCCCGATCGCCTGCGGGTCAGCCGCCAGCCCTCCCCCTTCCCGCCCGAGCACCGCCGCGTGCTCATCCTCCCCGAGGTCAGCACCGAGTTCCGTCGCCGGGCCCGGGACCGCGTCGCCACCGCCCGCCTGGTCAGCGCCAGCGTGCAGGCCGTGCCCGGCAACGTGGCCGTCTACTTCAGCAGCTTCGCCCTGCGCGACGACCTGGCCCCCCTGCTGGTCCTGGGCGAGCGTCCCGTGTTGTGGCAGGAGCGGCGCATGCGGGAGGAGGAGCGCGCCGCCTTCCTGGACACCATGGGCCGAGGCGAGGGCCACGTGCTGCTGGCCGTGTTGGGTGGCATCTTCGCCGAGGGGGTGGACCTGCCCGGCGCCGCCCTGCTGGGGGCCGTCATCGTCGGCCCCGCCCTGCCCGCCGCCGACCTGGAGCGCAAGCTGCTGCAGGCCTGGTACCAGGAGGCCCACGGCGAGGGCTTCCGCTACGCCTCCCTGGTGCCGGGCATGTGCCGGGTGGTGCAGGCCGCCGGTCGCGTGGTGCGCACCCCGGAGGACCGCGGCGCCATTGTGCTCATCGGCCAGCGCTTCCTGCGCCACGAGTACCAGGACCTCTTCCCCCCCGACTGGCGCCCGGTGCGCAGCCGGGACCCGGCCGCCGACCTGGCCGGGCTGTGGGAGGACGGCGCGGACCGGGGGGGAGGCGGCCTGCCGCAGGGGAGGAGCCCACCGCGACCCTCGGATGAGGACGAGCCGCGCTAAGCTTCGCGCGCACGGAGAGGAGGAAGATGCGGGTCCTCAGCGTGGTAGCGTTGGCCCTGGCGGGCTGCGCGCCGGTACGTCACGTGGTGACGGTCGATCGACAGGTCTGGCAGGCGGCCACCCTGCCGCCGCCCTCGGGCCCGGTGACCGCCGGTCCCCTGGCCGATCGCGGCGTCGCCTCCCTGGACCTGGAGGTCTCGGGCAACGTCGCCGTCGGCGAGCCCACCCGCAGCCGGGAGCAGGGCGAGCCGGGGCAGATCATGCCGCTGACCGGCGGCGCCCTGCGCCTGTCAGGGCGCCTGGGCAAGGTCGTCGAGGGTGCGCTGGGCGTCGAGGTGCTGCCGGCCGCCTGGTCCGTGGCGGCGGCCAGCGACCTGTCGCCTGCCGATGTGCGCAACGATGTGCTGGTGCGGGCGGGGCCGCAGCTCCGGCTGGCCGTGCCCCTGTCGCGGGCCCTGACCTTCGACATGCAGGGCGACCTGCGCCTGAGCCGGGTGCCGGTCCAGCGCCACGTCGAGGTGCACGTCGACGACACCTGGTTCGGCATCGACGGCGCCTCCACGCTCCAGAGCAGCGACTTCGACGACCGGGTGATCCAGACCGCGCTGGGCCAGGTGCGCCTGGGCATGGGCCTGGGGGTCTGGGCCTCGGACACGGTGCACCTGTCGGCCGGCATGCTCTTCCAGGACGCCCTGTATGTGCCCGGCTACGTCCACGACCGCTGGGAGTGCGTGTACTACGCGGGCTCGGACCTGGGCGCGAGCTGTGATGGCCCGGACATGCCCCCGGTGATGAAGCAGGTCCCCCTGGGCACCGCCTGGGTGGGGCTGGGCCTGCGCGTCGGGCCGGGCTGGCTGGTGCCGCGGGCCTGGTGGCACGTGGTGCCCGACCGCGAGGGCATCTCCGCCAAGATCCCGGTCGGCGGCGCTGTCGCCCTGCGCCTGGACCTGGGGCGGGCCCACGAGCGCTCCGGCCCCCTGGCGCCCTGGACCCCCTGGAACGAAGGCGAGGAGGGTGCGCCCGCGGGCTGGACCCAGATCGGGGGGCCTGCTGCCGTGCCCGCCGCCGTGCCCGCCGCCGTGTCTTCCGCCGTGCCTCTCGCAGTCCACGCCCCCGTGCCTCCCCTCGAAGGTGCGGCCGGGGCCACGGGCTTCGTGTGCCTGCTGCGGCCGGCCCAGGCCAGCCTGTCGGCCGCCTCGCCCTTCATCGACCTGGGCAGCCACTCCCTGGGCGTCTTGGCGCCGGGCCAGGTCCGGGTCTCCGAGCAGCCGGTGGGCACGATCCCCCTGTCCCTGACCCTCTCCCAGACGGTGCCGGTGTCGGTCGCGGCGGGCAGCACGACCTATGTGCTCGTCACGCGGCGCGCGCATCACTTCTTCGCGACGGTGGACGCCCAGCCCGCCTCGTCGATGGTCGAGGCCTGCCGCGTGGCAGGCGCACCTTGACCCGATCCTGACCGGGGGTCACATCGTGGGGGGCTGCCAGCGGCTACGCTGCACGGCCTCCCTCCGCCAGCACCCCGACCGGCCCGGCCCCGATGGACGCAGCTCGCCACCTCGAGATCCGCAAGCCCCTCGACGAGCTCGAGCTGGAGGTCGTGCGCCGCGACCTGGCGCGCCCCGGTGAGGTCGGCCCGGAGATCGTCGGGGCTCTGCGCTACGTGCTGTCCTTCGCGCGCCTGACCGAGGTCCGCGCCGCGGACGGCCAGGACGTGGAGCTCGCCGAGGTTCTCGCCCCGCACCGCTGGCGGGTGCTCGAAGCGATGCGGCCCCACCTGGGAGAGGGCAGCCGCGACGAGACCCTGTGGGGCGCCATCCGCGAGCTGCCGGCCCTGGTCGCCGCGACCCGGGAGCACCGCCAGCGCCTGCTGCAGATGGGCACCCTGGACCGGGACAGCCTGGAGGCCGAGGTCACGACCCGCCAGCTCGTCGTCGTCGCGGGCGGCGGCGGGGGCGCCGGCTACGGCTACGCCGGGGCCTTCACGCTGCTGCACCGCAAGGGCCTGCAGCCCGAGCTGCTGGCCGGCACCTCCATCGGCTCGCTGATGAGCCTGTTCCGGGCCCGGCGGCGCATCTTCGACGGCGCGCCCATGTTCGCGGCCGGGCGGCGCCTGTCCTGGCAGAAGGTCTTCCGCGTCTTCCAGGCCGATAGCCGCTACGGCATCCCCGCCACCCTGCGCCTGTACCTGCGCTCGGCCATCGGCAGCCTGCTGCGAGACCCGGCCGGCGAGCCGCTGACCTTCAAGACCATGGAGATCCCGCTGCTCGTGGTGGCGACGGGCATCACCGTGGACGCCTTGAAGCACGACCTGGGCTGGTACGAGCACTTCATGGACGACGCCGTCGAGCCGGGGCGGGTCATGCGCAGCTCGCGCCTGGCGCGCATGTCGCGGCTGTTCGGCATCTTCCGCGAGTTCATGGAGAACCCCGGGGCCATGCGCGAGGTCGTCTTCGGCGCCGACCCGCTGACCATGGAGGCGGACTGCCTGGACGCGGCGGGCTTCTCCTCGGCCGTGCCCGGCGTCATCCACTACGACATCTACCGCGACGACCAGCACATGAAGCGGCTGCTGGACCGCCTGTACGGGGAGTACGGCATCACCCGCCTGACCGAGGGGGGCCTGGTCAACAACGTGCCCGCCCAGCCCGCCTATGCCGAGGTCATGCGAGGCCGGATCACCCGCCGCAACCCCTTCGTATTGGCGCTGGACTGCTTCGCGCCCTCGCCGCGCTCCATGGCCTGGCTGCCCATCCAGCAGATCGTCCGGGCGAACGTGAAGGCGAACCTGCCCTACGCGCACCACTACATGGCCCTGCAGCGCAAGCTCTCCCCGGTGAACCTGGTGCCCTCGGTCGACCAGATCGTGGGCGCCATGCGCTGGACCATGAAGGAGCTGGAGCCGCGCATCCCCTTCATCCAGGCGGTGTGTGGCGGCATCCCCGTCCTGCGCGAGCTGCCGACGGGGACCGCGACGTCGCGGAGCGCGCCGCGCTAGACTTCGGACGTGACCTCGCTGGAAGCTCCGACCCGCCTGCCCGGCCGCATCGTGCTCTACGACGGCACCTGCGGCTTCTGCGACGCCAGCGTGCGCTTCCTGCTTGACCACGACCGCGACGGTCGGCTGCACTACGCGCCGTTGGACGGACCGACGGCCGCCGGGGTGCGTGGGCGGCACCCCAGCATGCCGCCCCACCTCGACAGCCTGGTCCTGGTCGAGGTCGACGACCACGGCCGCGAGCGGGTGGAGTGGTACAGCGGGGCCGTCGTGGGCATCTGCCGCCACCTGCCCTGGCCCTGGCGCCTGGGCTGGCTGCTGTGGTGGGTGCCCCGGCCGCTGCGGGACCTGGGCTACCGGGCCTTCGCCCGGATCCGCTACCGGATCTTCGGGCGGCTCGACACCTGCCGGGTGCCTTCGCCCCAGGAGCGGGGGCGCTTCCTGCCCTGATCAGCAGCCCGCCGCGATCCGCAGCAGGCGACGGCGCCTGCCGCGGGGTACCCTGCCTGCCGTGCCTGCCACCCCGCCCACGTCTCCGCTGCTGACGCCGCTGCTGCCGACGCCGCTGCTGACGCCGCTGCATCCGCCGGTTGCCAACGAGCCCGAGGGCGGCATGGCCGCGGCCCTGGGCCTGCGGGCCTTGTGGGTGCACCGCAGCCTGCTGTGGGCCTTCGTGCTGCGGGACCTGCGCCATCGCTACACGGGCAGCTCGCTGGGCTTCTTCTGGACGGTGGTCACGCCCCTGCTGGAGCTGGTGACCTACACCTTCGTCTTCCACGTCCTGATGGGCGTGCGCTTCATGGCGAACACCGGCGGCACCCACTACGCCCTGTTCCTGTTCTGCGGGATGGTCACCTGGTACGCTGTCTCTGACGGGCTGGCCCGGGCCGCGACCTCGATCACCGAGAGCGGGCACCTCATCAAGAAGGTGAACTTCCCGGCGGTGGTCCTGCCCGGTCACGTCGTAGCCAGCGCGGTCCTCAACCAGTGCATCCGCCTGGGGCTGCTGGCCCTGGCCTGCGTCGCCCTGGGGCGCGGCCTGTCCTGGCACTTCCTGCTCGTGCCCCTGGCCGTCGCGGTAGAGGCGGCCTTCGTCCTGGGCGTGGGGCTGCTGCTGAGCGTGACCGCCGTCTACTTCAAGGACACGGTCCACTGGGTCAAGGCGATCCTGCTGCTGTGGATGTTCGTGACGCCCATCTTCTACCCGGCCAGCGCCTACCCCGAGAAGTACAAGCTCCTGCTGCTGCTCAACCCGCTGGCGCACATGGTCGGCGTCTTTCACGAGCTGATCCTCAACCAGCGCCTGCCGCACCCGCACTCTGTCATCGTGATCTGCGTGATGTCCGCGCTGTCCCTGACCATCGGCTACTCCGTCTTCCGCCATCACCGCGACCGCTTCGCGGACCTCGTCTGAGCCGGGAGCCTGTCGCGTGAACGACGTTCTCCAGCACTTGCTGCTCCTCCTGCGGGCCCGCTACCCCCTCATCCAGCTCCTCACCCACGAGGAGGACCGGGTGGACCGCGGCCTGGAGCGCCTGGCTCCACAGGAGGGCCTCGCCCTGTACCGCTGGCGCTTGACCACCGGCCTGGTCGGGCCCGACGGCAGCGCCATCGACGACACCGGCAGCGCCGACCTTGCCCTCGCCCGGCTGCAGGGCATCGAGGAGCGGGCCCTCTTCGTCTTCTACGACCCGCAGCCCTTCCTGCGTGAGCACCGGGTCGTGCGCCTGCTGCGGGACCTCGCCGCCACCATGGGGTCGCGGGGCCAGGCCATCGTGCTGGTGGGCCAGGGCCTGGTCCTGCCCGCCGAGCTGGAGAAGGACGTGGCCGTCCTGGACGTGCCCCTGCCCGGTCCGGCCGAGGTCGGGCGCCTGCTGTCGGTGTTGGCCCGGGCCGAGGGCATCACGATCCCCCCGGAGCGCTTCGACTCCTTCGTGCAGGGCAGCCTGGGGCTCACCGAGCGCGAGATCAAGCGGCTCTTCGCGCGCATCCTCCTGGGGGGGGGCCGCTTCGCCGACGAAGACCTGGACCAGCTCGCCGTCGAGAAGAGCCAGGCCATCCGCAAGAGCCGGTACCTGGAGCTGTGGGCCCAGACCGGCGGCATCGCCCAGGTCGGCGGCATGGACAACCTCAAGCGCTGGCTGCAGCAGCGCTCCCTGGCTTTTGGCCAGAAGGCCCGGGACTTCGGCCTGCCCCAGCCCTCGGGACTGTTCATGTTGGGTGTGCAGGGCTGCGGCAAGTCGCTGATGGCCAAGGCTGTGGCGGATCTGTGGCGCTTCCCCCTGCTGCGCCTGGACGTCTCCGCGGTCTTCAGCAGCGGGCAGGAGGAGCAGAGCCTGCGCAACACCATCAAGGTCGCCGAGAGCCTGGCGCCGGTGGTGTTGTGGATCGACGAGCTGGAGAAGGGCTTCATGAGCGCCGACGCCCGCGGGGGCGAGGGCCTGGGCTACTTCCTGACCTGGATGCAAGAGAAGCAGGCGCCGGTCTTCGTCGTGGCCACGGCCAACGAGGTCAAGGTCCTGCCCCCCGAGCTGCTGCGCAAGGGCCGCTTCGACGAGATCTTCTTCGTGGACCTGCCCAATGTGCACGAGCGCCTGGAGATCCTGGAGATCCACGTCCGGCGCCGCGGCCGCAACCCCGACGACTTCGACCTGACGGCCCTGGCCGAGGAGACCGAGAAGTTCAGCGGGGCCGAGCTGGAGGAGCTGGTCACGGCGGCGCTGTTCATAGCCTTCGCCGAGGACCGCGCGCTCGACCTGCACGATCTCGTGGACGCCAGCCGGGAGATGGTGCCCCTGGCCGTCACCATGGACGATCGCCTGAAGGAGCTGCGGGACTGGGCGCGCACGCGGGCCCGGCCGGCCAGCAGCGATCGGCGGCGCATCGACTTCTTCGAGGAGTTCGAGGAGTGGGAGGAGGTGGGCTGAGGTGATGCTCGTCGCGCCCTCGTCGTCGCTCCTCCTCGGTCTGGGCCTGCTCGGTCTGGGCGGTCCGCTCGCCTGCTCGCGTGGCACGCCCGAGCCCGCCGCGCCGCGCACCCGCTACACCCCGTCGACCACGGTCCGCAGCACCGTGCCGGCCCCCGCGGGACCGGTGGTGGTGGCCCCCGGCGCCATGCGCAACGTCGTCGTCATCGTCGTCGACACCCTGCGGGACGACGCCGTGCAGCGCGCCGACACTCCCACCATCGACGGCCTGGTGGCCCGCGGGGCGCAGCGGAGCTGGGCCTGGGCCGCCAGCACCTGGACCGCCCCCAGCGTGGCCAGCATCATGACCGGCATGTCCGTGCGGGCCCACGGCTGGGACTTCCCCTTCCCCGTGCAGATGGAGGCCCAGGGCGAGGGCTACCCCCCGCTGCCCGAGGTCCCCGTCATGGCCGAGGTCTTTCGCGCGGCCGGCTTCCGCACCGACGGCTGGTACGCCAACCGCCTGCTTGGACAGGGCCTGGGCTACGGCCGCGGCTTCGATCGCTGGGAGTGGGGCCAGGACGCCGACCTGGTGGCCCACGCTGCCGAGGCCATCCACGCCTGGGCGCCCGAGGAGCGGCACTTCGTCTACCTGCACCTGATGGGGCCCCACCACCCCCTGTCGCCCTCGGAGCGCAGCCGCACCCACTGGGGCATCACCCCCGAGGAGCTGGGCCTGGGCGGACAGCTGGGCCTGCCGGCGGTCCGCGAGGGCGGGGACCTGGCCCGGACCGTCTACTGGCGCGCCTACCACGCCGTGGTCGAGGACACCGACGAGCGGCTGGGTGTCGTCATGCGCGCCCTGCGTCCCCACCTGGGCGACACCGCCGTCGTCATTACCTCGGACCACGGCGAGGCCCTGGGTGAGCACGACCAGCTCGGCCACGAGCGCGGCGTCTGGGAGGTCCTCACCCGGGTGCCCGTCGTCGCCCTGCACACCCCGCCCCTGCCGCGCCCCATGGCCGGCACCGAGCTGGCCGACCTCGTCACCACCGCCGCGGGCGTGGCCCACACCTGGCCCACGCCCCTGTCTTACGCCGGCCCCCTGGTCAGCCAGCGCGAAGGCGCCCTGGCCCTGAGCCCCGACGGCGGGCTCAAGGCCATCTGGGACCCCCACGCCCTCTCCGAGTCGGCCGCCTACGATCTCGGCGTCGATTCAGACGAGGAGCGACCCCTGCGCCCCGTCCCCACCGAGCTCGTCCGGGCCCGCGCCACCTGGCTCGCCACCACCCCCGCCGGCACCTTGCAGGCCATGACCGGCGCCATGGACGAGGGCATGGTCCAGGCGCTCAAGGAGCTGGGGTATATGCAGTAAGGCACGGTGGGCGGGGAGGGGCTGGCGGCGAGCGGCCACTCAGGACAGGCGAGCAGCCCGTAGTCCATAGCGCCCGCCGACCTGGTCTCCCCGGTTGTGCTTTGGACCCGCTTCGGGCCTTCCGGGCTGTCGCCTCGGGGCTCCCCGCCTGCGCACCTGTCGTCGCGCTGACGCGCTCCTCCAGAATGTGCACCGGCAGGGACCCCTCGGGCCTCGACTCTCGTTTCGGCCACTTGGCCGAGTCGCGGGCAGCGGGCGCGATGAATCGCGCCCCTACGAGCGGTAGGGGCGCGATTCATCGCGCCCTCAGTGTGGCCGAACCGGGGGCCATGGCCACCCCTCGGCTGCGCCCGGCCGGCCCGTACACACGCAGCAGACCCCGTCTGGCGCCTCGGCCGCACCTCAGCGAGGATCGGTCCATGGAGGTCCGCATGTCTGGCCAGAGGTACCGGGCGTACACGCCCGCGCAGCGCGCTGAGGTGGTCGAGGGGATCGCACCTGGGATGGGTCCCAGGCTGTCTATGCCGCGTCGGTAGGAGTGCCGTCGTCGACGCTGGCGCGTTGGCTGGCAGGGCCGAAGCCGAAGGGGCCGAGGGTGGCGACCATGAAGGCCCCGGCGATGCTGGAAGTGGTCCGGGCTGCGCCGGTGGATGTCGGGGAGGGCGCGTCGCGTGCGGGGTCGGCACGGCTGGTGCTGGGGGGAGGGGTTTCCCTGGAGCTGGACATGTTGCCCTCTCCTCGGTGGCTGGCCGCGTTGGCCTTGGAGCTGCGGCGATGCTGACCATCCCCTCGGCCACGCGCATCTTCCTGGCCTCCGAGCCCGTCGACCTCCGCAAGGGCTTCGACGCGCTGGCGGGCTGGGTCGAGGAGAATGGCCTGGACGTCTACAGCGGGCACATCTTCGTCTTCCTGTCTCGCCGGCGGACCCATGTGAAGGTCCTGACCTGGTCCAGGGGCGGGTTTGTGCTGTTCTACAAGCGCCTCGAGCGCGGCCGCTTCCAGTTCCCCGCGGGCCGGGTCGACGCGCGCACCGTGGCGCTCGACGCGACGGAGCTCGCGATGCTCTTGGATGGAATCAACATTCGTAAAGTATCAAGATCACAAGCGTGGATGCCCACTTCCACGAGGCCCTACACGGGCGTGTAGGGGTGGTTCAACAGCGTGGTGCCCACGCAGCCCGACATCGATCGCATCCTCGCCGAGCTCGACCCCTCGGTGCGGGCCGTCGTGGCCCCCATCGTGGCGATCCTCCGGGTGGTGATCGAGGGCCTGCAGGAGCAACGGGCGCGCGCCGAGGCGCGCAACGAGCAGCTGGTCCGCATCATCTACGGCCGGCGCTCGGAGCAGGTGCCCGACCCCAAGCGCCAGGCGAAGCGCCGGGCGGCCAGCAAGCGCACGCCGGAAGAGCGCGAGGCAGCACGGCAGGCGGCCCGGGAGAAGAGCCGTGCCCGGCGGGCCGAGCTGCCGGTCGTGGAGAAGCGCATCCTGGTGCCCGAGGACGAGCGGTACTGTCGGGACTGCGGACAACGTGACCCGCTGCGTCCGCTGGGCGACGGCGAGGTCACTGAGCAGGTCGAGTACATCCCCGACCAGGTCGTCGTGATCCGCTGGGTGCGCGAGAAGCTCGCCTGCGCATGCGGTGCATGTGTCTTGACCGCACCGCCGCCGCCGCAGGTACGCGAGGGTGGCCACTACGGCCCGAACTTCCACGCCCAGGTGGTCGTCGCGAAGTGCTGCGACGCGATGCCCCTGCACCGTCAGGCCAAGGCCCTGGCCCGCGAGGGCTGTCACGTCTCGCCGACCCAGGTCGGCGCCATGTTCCACCGCGTGGCCGACCAGGTCGAACCCATCTACAAGGCCATCGCCGCCTTGGTACCCGAGGCAGGGCACGTCAGCGCCGACGAGACTCCCCAGCCGGTCTTGGAGAAGGAAGGCACCCGCAAGGGATGGATGTGGACCTTCATCATCCCTGCCGCGATCCTGTTCCGCCATGACCCGAGCCGAAGCGGGAAGGTGCCCGAGAAGGTGCTCGGCAAGAGCACGGGCGTGCTGCACGTCGATGGCTACAGCGGCGACAACTGCGTCACCGTTCCACAACGACGACGACGGGCCGGCTGCTGGTCACATGCCCGACGCACGCTCTTCGAAGTGCGCAAGCACCATGGCAGTGTCGTCGACCCGATGCTCGACGAGATCGGGCTGCTCTTCGACATCGAGGTGGCTGCCGCTGAGCGGGACATCTACGGCACCGAGGCCCACCGGGACCTGCGCCAGGCCGAGTCACTGCCCATCGTGGACCGGCTGCTCCAGTGCATGCGGGAGGCCCAGGGCCGGGCCGGGCCGCGCTCCGCCCTGGGCGGGGCCCTGGCCTACGCGCTCAACCAGGAGAAGGCCCTGCGGGCCTTCCTGGACGACCCCAAGGTCGCCCTCGACAACAAATTCAGCGAACGCGCCCTGCGCATCGTCGCCCTGCTCCGAAAGAACGCCCTGTTCGTCGGCCACGATGCCGCCGGCCAGAACCTCGCCATGCTCCTGACCATCGTGGCCACCTGCGTCCTGCACGGTGTCGAGCCCCGACGCTACCTCGCTGACGTCATCGTCCGCGTCAACCAGCCCGGCGCGACCGTCGATGAGCTGCTGCCCTGGAACTGGGCTCCGGCCAGGTAGCGCCAGGCCAGAGGTGGTAGCGGGGGGCTGGGATCCGCAAGGGCGGGGTCTGCTGCGTGTTTACGTCGGCGCCGCGACCCAGGCCAGCCACACCTGCAGGATCGAGCGACGGTGATGGCCAGCCCCGCGATGCCCTGACCGGCGTAGACCCCGCCCCTCTCCCCGGTGCGCGCGCGGGCGACACAAGGCGATGCGTCGTGCGTGTTCGGAGCGCGTGCTCCTCGCTGGCACGGGCCTTGCCGGTGCCGGATATCGGGCGGTGGGGTGCCGGATAGCCGGCAGGTCGGACGTGCGCGGAACGTGATCTTGCACCCTTGCGGTGGGCACGGACCCTGCCTTGCCCGCGGGCATGCGTGTCCTCCTCGCCTGCCTGCTCGCTGTCCAGTCGGCCCCCCTGGGCGCTGCCTGCATCCCGGGCACCGCACCAGACAGGCCGCCCCTGTTGGCGGCGACCGCCACGGCCCCCCCTCGATCGACGGGCTTCGTGCCTGTCGCCGATCCCCGGGGCCAGGCCTGGGCCTGGCGAGCCGACTCATCGCTGCGCGTGGTCCTCTCCACCGACCCCGGCGCGCCGGGTGTGTTGGTGGAGCACGGCGACCGCCAGCTGGCCGTCGACACCGACCTTGGGGACGGCACGGTGGCCCTGCCGGTGCTGCTGGTCTTCGCGCGCGAGGACGGCACCGACCCGGTCGCGGCCGACCCCTCGCCGGGGCTGCACCTGCTGCTGGCCGGCAGCCCGGAGCACGGCTGCCCGCTGGACGATCTCGAGCTGGACCTGCTGCCGGTCTCCGGGGCAGGGGAGCTGGGTCTCCGGCTCCACATCAGCGGCATCCCCTACCTGGCCCTGCCCCCCCAGGGCACGATCACCGTGGCAGGGGCCGAGGGGGAGCAGACCATCGACGCCCAGGAGCACGAGGCGCAGCTTGGGGATCTGCAGCTTCACGGCTTCAGCTGGCTGCGGTCCGAGGGCAGCGGCCTGGGCTCCATCACCCTGCGAGCCCGGACGGAGGTCCCGTGGTTTCAGCTCCAGGGCCACATGGGCCTCATCGAGGTCGACATGGACCACTCCTGCGCGGCCGACCCGCCCATCCGCTCCGCCGAGCTGGACCTGCACGCCTGGCTGTGAGCGGCCCCCACCCCCCAGGTGATCCCCAGGTGATAGCGTCCCCAGGCCGGGGCGCCGCGACCTCGGCCGGAGTCGCCATGCGCTGTGCCGTCCTGGGCGCTGGATCCTGGGGGACCGCCCTCGCCATCCAGCTCGCGCGCACCAATGAGCAGGTCCGCTTGTGGGACCACCAGGCCGAGCGGGCGCCCCTGCTCCAGCAGGCGCGGGAGAACCAGCGCTACATGGCGGGGATGCGCTTCCCGGACACGCTGGAGGTGACGGGCGACCTGGTCTTTGCGCTGGAGGGGGTGCAGGTCCTCATCGAGGTCGTGCCCAGCCAGACGGTGCGCGAGGTCATGGCCGAGGCGGCCCGCATGCTCCCGGTGGACGCGGCGATCTGCTGCGCCAGCAAGGGGGTCGAGACCGGCACCCTGATGACCATGAACGAGGTCCTGGAAGAGGTGCTGCCCCCGGGGCACCACCCGATGCTGACCTTCCTGGCGGGGCCCTCCTTCGCCAAGGAGGTGGCCCAGGGTTTGCCGACGGCCGTCGTCGTGGCCGGCCACAACCGCGGCCCGGCCGACATGGTGAGCGAGGCCCTGCACGGCGGGGCCATGCGCGCCTACTACACGACCGACGTGGTGGGGGCCGAGCTGGGCGGCGCGCTCAAGAACGTGATCGCCATCGCGTGTGGCGTGGCGGACGGCATGGGCGCGGGCCAGAACGCCCGGGCGGCGCTGATCACCCGGGGCCTGGCCGAGATCACGCGGCTGGCCGTGGTTCGGGGCGCCAACCCCCTGACCCTGTCGGGGCTGGCCGGCATGGGTGACCTGGTCCTGACCTGCACCGGCGACCTGTCCCGCAACCGGCGGGTCGGCCTGGGCCTGGGGCGCGGCCAGCAGCTCGACGCGATCCTGGCCGATCTGGGGCAGGTGGCCGAGGGGGTCATCACGGCCCGCAGCGCCCGGGACCTGGCCCAGCGCGAGGGGGTGGAGATGCCGATCTCCGAGGAGATCTACCAGATGCTCTACCAGGACAAGCCCGTCGACGCGGCGCTGATGGCGCTCATGGGGCGGGCCCGCAAGGCGGAGCGCGACGACGAGCGATAGGAAGCCGCCCCGCCCTCCTCGTCCCCTCCGATCCTCTCTCCCTCCGAGCCCTCCGAGCCATGCGCCCCACGACCCCTGAGCACAAGCTCCGCGAGCAGATCGTCCGCTTCGCGCACCTCTGCTACGAGCGGAACCTGCTGGTGGCCATGGACGGCAACCTGTCGGCCCTGCTGCCGGACGGCAGCGTGCTGTGTACGCGGGCCGGCTGCCACAAGGGCTTCCTGACCGAGGACGACCTGGTCGTCATCGACCGGCGCGGCGAGAAGCTGCGTGGACAGGGCAAGCCGACCAGCGAGATGGCGCTGCACCTGGCCTGCTACGACGAGCGGCCCGATGTGGGGGCGGTCATCCACACCCACCCGCCGATCTCCATCGCCTTCACCATCGCCGGCGTGAGCATGGCGCGCTGCGTGCTGCCCGAGGTGATCCTGACCCTGGGCACCGTGCCGACCGTTCCCTACGAGACGACGGGCACCCAGGCCCTGGCGGACCGGGTCCGGGACAGCATCCGGGACCACGACGCCCTGCTCCTGGACCGCCACGGCGCGGTCACGGTGGGGGGCAGCCTGCTCGAGGCCTTCTGCCGCCTGGAGACCATGGAGCACACGGCGCTCATCACCAAGACGGCGCGGGACCTGGGCTTGGTGCGGGAGCTGCCCCCCGACGAGGCCGTGAGCCTGCGCAAGATGGGGCTGCTGCGCTACGGCGGGCCGCCCGCGGCCCTGGACAAGGTGCAGCAGGAGGGGGCCGACCTGCCCGAGGTCTGCCTGGGCTGCTCGGGCTGCAGCAACCCCAGCCCGGCGGGCGTGGCACCGGCGGCCAATCTGCGCATGGCGCGCGTCGGCGCGGGTCCGATCCAGGACCTCCGCAGCGCCATCGAGGCGGCGCGTGTGGCCGCTGCGGCGCCGACGGTCCCGGGCGCGCCCCACCCGCCGCGCGGCGCGGCCCCGGCCCTCGCGGCGCCTGGCTCGGCGCCCTCGAGCATGGCCGGCATCGTGGAAGAGGCGGTCGTCGCAGAGGTCCTGCGGGCCCTCGGGCGGGACGCCTGACGGGGACGCCGCCCGGTCCGCCCTCTCCGCCGGATCCGCCCGGCAGCGGCCTGCCTGCGCCCGCCCCGGCCTCCTCGCCAGCTCCCGCGCCGCGTGAGGATGAGCTCCCGGCCCCCGGCGGCCTGCTGGGGCTGCTGCTGTGGCCCCTGCGGCAGGCCATCTCCCTGGGCCTGCGCCTGTTCGCTGCCTTCGTGGCCGGCGTGTTGGGCGCCCTGCTCCCGGGTGCGGGGCGGGCCTCCGGTGTGCCGCCGGCTGCGCCGCCAGCGGAGCTGGGGGACGACGCCGACCCGCCCGTGCGCGGTTAGCGGCGCGCCCATGCGTGTCTCCCGGCTGACCGCGGCCCCGGTGCAGGGCGCACCGCCGCCGCCCCTGGCTCCCCCCGCGGCGAGCCCGGGCCGGGCCTCGCTGCTCGCACAGCTGGCCGACCTGCCGGGCTTGCTCGCCTTCGGGGCCCTGGCCCTGCTGCTGGCGCAGACCGTGGCCGGGCGGCTGAGCTACCCCTTCGACCTGGAGTGGATGGAGGGCGGCATGCTCATGCATGCCCTGCGCGTGAGCCAGGGGCTGCCGCTGTATACGGAGCCCTCGGCGGACTGGATCCCCTACCTGTACCCGCCGCTGTACCCCTGGTTGCTGGCCGCCATCTCGCCCCTGGTGGGGGTGGGCTACACCGCGGGCCGCCTGGTGAGCGTGCTCGGCGTGGTGGCCGCCTGCGTGGCCCTGGTCCAGGCCGTCCGCAAGGAGGGGGGCAGCCTGCTGCTGGGCCTGGGGGCGGTGGCCTTGTTCCTCTCCTGCTACGAGGACAGCGGCACCTTCTACGACCTGGTGCGGGCGGACGGGCTGCTGGTCGGCCTGCTGAGCTGGTCCCTGGTCAGCGTGCGCCGCGATCGACCTGTGTTGGGGGGCGGGCTGCTGGTCCTGGCCTTCCTGGCCAAGCACAATGCGGCGGCCTTCGGCCTGCCCATGCTGATCTGGTTGTGGCGGGCCCGGGGACGCGGTCCGGCCCTGCGCTTCGTCCTGGCCAGCCTGGTCCCGGCCCTCCTGGTCACGGCGGGCCTGGAGCTGTCGACCCACGGCTTGTTCCTGACCTACCTGCTGGACGTCCCCAGCCACCACGGCTTCGTGCTGGACCGCTTCTTCCCCGGCGCGCCGCGCGAGCTGTGGGCGGCGCTGCCCGCGGGCGTGGTGGTGGCGGGGCTGGGCCTGTTGTCCCCGCTGGTGGGGCGCCTGCAAGGCCGAGGCGGGGCCCTGTCGGTCTCGGCGAGGGAGGGGGCTGGCTTCTGGGTGCCGGTGATCCTGCTGGCGATCCTGCTGTGCATGGTGATGCGCGGTCACCAGGGCGGCTTCCTCAACGTGTTGGTGCCGGGCCACTGGGCCCTGGCCCTGGCGGCGGCCCTGGGTGCCGTGGCCCTGCGGCGGGCCCTGCCCCACCCTGTCACCATCGCGCTCACGGCCCTCGTCCTGGCGGGCCAGGCCTGGCTCGGCCACTGGGCCCTGGCCCCGACCCAGCCCACCGCTGCCGACCTGGCCGCAGGGCAGGCCCTCATCGCGCGGATCCAGGCCATTGACGGGCCCGTGCTGATGCCCCACTCCCCCTGGTACCCGGTGCTCGCTGGCAAGCAGGGCTCCTTCCCCTTGATCGCGCTGTGGGACGTGGACCACCCCGGTCGCCTCCGCTCGGACGTGGCGCGGGTGGACCAGGCCATCGCCGAGCACCGCTGGGCCGCCATCATCCTGGCGGACGACAAGCTCGGGCACGGGCTGCTCCAGAGCTACGAGCTCTCCGACACGATCCGCTACACCGGCGGGGCGCTGTACCCGAAGACGGGCTGGCACGTCCGCCCCCGGCTGGTCTACACGCCACGACCATGAAAGCCGGCTGCAAGCGACGGCCCGTTGCAACCGTGCTACCGGTATTTTGCCGCATGACCGCGGCGCGGGAGCTGCTGCATGTACATCCCTTCGCTGGTTCTCCTCGCTGCGACGCTGATCGGCTGTGGTGACAAGCACGGTGGAAGTGACACCGCGGGTGACACCGACACCGACACCGACACCGACACCGACACGGACACGGACACGGACACGGACACGGACACGGACAC
>Ga0100377_1001680_pt1 | contig 18977 bp, 16 predicted proteins | sample CryGeymeta201501_FD_83664 | JGI IMG/M metagenome (GOLD analysis project Ga0100377, IMG submission 83664) | Groundwater microbial communities from Crystal Geyser aquifers in Utah, USA - Crystal Geyser metaG 2015-01 | ecosystem: Environmental > Aquatic > Deep subsurface > Groundwater | place: USA...
ATACGGGAGAGGGGGTCGGGGGGTGAGGGCCTCCCCCTCTCCCGTCATACGGGAGAGGGGGTCGGGGGGTGAGGGCCTCCCCCTCTCCCGTCATACGGGAGAGGGGGTCGGGGGGTGAGGGCCTCCCCCTCTCCCGTCATACGGGAGAGGGGGTCGGGGGGTGAGGGCGCCCAGGGCTGACGGCCCCTACAGCCCCTTCGCCCTCGCCACGTCCGTCAGCCGAGCAATGTGCCAGTTCAGGTGCTCACCGAACGCCGCAGGCATCAGCTCGTAGCTGTGGCCGATGCCGGGGTACTCGGTCAGGCCGGGCTTGATGGTGATGCACTGCTGGGCCTCTTCGCGGGAGAGGCGGTGGGAGGGGTCGATCCCCTCCGGGCAGCGGGTGTGGTAGGGCTCGTGGGTGCGGGCGATGACGCCAGCGTCGAGGAGGAGCTCGTGGACCTCGCGGTTGCAGCCGATGAAGCGGTCGCGTTTGCCGATGCTCATCTTCATGTGCAGCTCGCCGCGCCTGGCGCGGTCGGCCCAGACGGCGAGGGCCTTGTCGCCGGGGCTGTGGGGCCAGCCGAAGTAGCGCTCGGGGGCGAAGCCGGTCAGGTGGCAGTGGGTGCACATCCAGCCGAAGGTGTCGAAGGCGTAGGGGTCCTGGATGAAGGCGACCGCGGCGTTGCGGGAGCCGGAGCTGATGGCGTCCACGCCGAAGGCGATGTCGGCGCGATCCTTGCTGGGCAGGTAGACCTGGAGGACGTGGCTGACGAGGTCGGTGCGGAGGTACTCGTAGATGCCATTGGTGTAGCCCTGACCGGGGTCATCCATGGTGATGACGAGGGGCGGGTCCATCTCGGGGTTGTCAGCGAGGTAGGTGTCGAGCCTGGATTGGAGGCTGAGGCCCTGGCTGAGGCGCTTCTTGTTGACCTTGTAGGGGGTGGGCTCGAGGAACCAGCGGGTGCGGCCGCCCTTGCCGCCGGGGACGAGCAGCAGGACGGTCTTGACCGCCTCGGGGTGCTCGAAGTAGCGGCGGGGGAGGTACAGGCCGTAGCGGAAGCTCTGGCGGGTGCTGTGCTCGCAGCGCTCGCAGGTGCGGGGCTCGACGCGGACCTCACAGTCGAGAACGCGGCTCTGGGGCTCGGCCAGCCAGGTGCGCTTGAGCTCGGCGACGAAGGCGGGGTAGCCGGGGTCGTCGGGGGTGATGCGAGGAGGCGTGGGCGGCAGGGGGGACTCGAAGGGGGAGTCCTCCTCGTCGTCGTCGTCGGTGAGGGGGACCAGGCCGAGCGCCTGGAAGTGCTCGACCTTGAAGTGATCGTTGGCGAAGCGGTCGATGTAGCAGTGGGCCGCGACGTAGTCGATGAAGTCGGTGTCGATGTCCTCGACCACCGGGACGGCCGGGGCGGACGGGGGCACCGGCTCAGGGCGGGCGGCGGGGACGAGGGGAGCGCCGGGGCGGGGCGGTGAAGGGACGTCGGCGGGAGCGGGGTCGGCCGAAGAGGCCTCGGAGGTGGGCTGATAGCGGGCGTCGTGGGTTGCGGCACGATCGAGCGGCGTCGGCAGCTCGCTGGCCGAGACGACGTGCGCGTAGGTGGGCGCTTCGGGCGAGCCGCAGCCGACCAGCACCGTCACCAGGGAGAGGAGTAACCCGCCAAAGGAACCACCCGTTCGATCCATCTCCATCCACCACGGTCGCCAGGCGACCTCGCCAATGCCCTCCAGACGCGGGCGCGCCGAAATATTCGGACGCCCCGGCGTCTGGAACGATGTTCGGCGCTTAGAACGGGGTTGACAACAATATATTCATCAGGTTCGCCCGGCGAGTGGCCAGCCTCGGGCGAGGGGCTCAGGGCGTGCTCTGGGCCCGCGCCTCGGCGTAGGCCACCGTGCCGTCGGTGCACGCCACCGCCAGGCCGCCATCCTCGGTCCGGCGAAGCGTGCCGGGGGTCCCGATGGTGTAGCCGGGGTACATCGACGAGAACCGAAGCTGGATGCGCAGCATGTCCTGGCCGCGGGTGCGGCTGGCCGAGGTCGTCAGGTTCATGCGCGGCCCGGCCTCCCACCACGGGCGCTCGACGTACAGGTGCACGGGCGACCACGGCGCGATCGCGCGGGCATGGGCATGGACCAGCGCCGAGGGCTCCCCGAACGGGACCACGAGATCGCTGTCGTCCACCTTGCCGTAGTAGCTCCCCTCGCCATCCTGGGGCCAGCGCGGCGTCTGGTCGCCAGCCCAGCCCGCCAGGAGCTGATGCAGGAGCCGGCGCCCGACCGCCATCGAGCGATAGTGCAGGTCCCCGCCGCTCAGCCACGGCTCGAGCTTGAAGCTCTGCTGCGCCAGGATCGGCCCCGTGTCCACCCCGTGACTCACGAGGTGGATGGTCACGCCGCTCTCCTGGGACCCGCTGCGCACCACCCAGAACTCCGGGTGCGGGCCCTTGAAGTGGGGCAGCAGCGACGGGTGGATGTTGATGATCGGGGAGAGCTCATCCAACACGACCGACTTGAGGATCTCGTTGAACCCCGCCATCACGATCAGCTCGGGGTTCAGCAGCGACAGCTCGTCCACGAGGCTCGGGTCGTTCACCGTCTCGGGCGTGTACAGGACCGCCCCGGCCTCCTCGGCCAGCTCGCTCAGGTTCACCAGGAAGCGGTCGTACATGTTCGTCGCCAGCGAACGCTTCACCGAAGACGGCAGGCGCGCCCGAAGCTGCGACGTGATCCGGCGCGACCGACGGCCCGGCGTGCCGTCACGGTCGGGCGCCACCACCGCGACGATGTCGACCTTCGCCTCCATCAACGCCTTGAGGTAGAAGAGCGAGTAGTCGAGACCGTTACCAAAGAACGCGACCTGCATCCACCTCACCTCTCCCGATGGGGTCCGCCGCCCCGCCCTCGCTCACCGACGCCGGCCGGCGGCCGCTAGATGTCGTCGATCGGCCACTCGCCCTGCTCGTACGACTTCCACGGCTCGTCGTCCAGCTCCAACTCCGTCAGCTCTACCGCGCTGATCGCCGCCATGTCCGTATCGCCATCGCCATGCCACCCCTCCTTGCCCTCGCCGCGCTCGAGCGCCGCCGCCTCCTTGCTGCGCTCGTCGACGAGCGCGGCGTTGGAGAAGCCCTGCTGGTACTCGTCGGGGGAGAGCTGGCGGCCGTAGTTGGTGTGGAACCAGGCGATCAGCGTCACGGGGTGGTAGGTCCAGACCATGCGGTTCTCGTCGAGGCCGGCGTGCTCCACCACCTCGGCGGTCATCCACTGGAACGGCGCCCAGAGCCGCTTGAAGCTCTCGTAGGCCTCTTGGGTCTCCCACTGCCAGCCGACGGCCAGCGCCGCCGTCTTCTGCCAGTCGACCGTGTCGCTCCACTCCGAGACGTGACGGCAGACGTAGCCGCGCATGATGTCCTTCTCCTGGGAGGTCCCCTGGAAGAACTCCTGCACCTCCGAGCCCTTCAGCACACGCTCGCCGCGCTTGTAGGCCACATCGTCGCTGCGCAGGAAGCTGGTGGACGCGAAGATCGGACGCCAGACCTGGTCGACATCGGCCAGGCTGTTGTTGTCATTGTCCGCCTCGATGGCCTTCCAGGCCTCGGGGAACTCGCTGGGCTCGAACAGAGGCTCATCCTCGCAGGAGAACGTCTCGACGTGCACCAGATCCCGCTGCACCTCCTCGCTCGTACCGAACTGCCCGACGTAGCCGATCACCTCGCCGGCCTTGACCGGATACTCGAGCAGGACGATGCGCCGCGCCCGCAGGTCGCGGAAGCTCTTGCCCACCTTCGGAACGCGATCGCCGGCGTCCTCCTCGAGGTCCGTGTCGGTGAACTCCTGACCGGCGACCTCGTCCTGGCCGAGGTAGCGATGCCACGCCGGACGCTTGTCCAGCGGCGTCTCCTCGTCGACGTATTGGGTGTGCATGTACAGCGAAAACCACGCCCGGTCGACGAAGGAGTCCTCCGGCTTGGCCTTCGGGTCGTCGTTCTTCTTGTCCGCGTCCTCGATCGGCTTGCTGCGGATGGTGTGCTTGACCAGCACGAAGTTGGCGCTGCCCAGCTCAAAGTTCGGGGCGTTGCGGACGGCCACGATCGTGCCGCGCGACATCGCCACCACGGGCTGGCCGGGCGAGACGTTCAGGTGGATGCCGCTGCGCCAGGACTGCGAGAGCGAGATCGGGTAGTACCCCGACCACCCCGTCTCGTTGTTGAGGTAGTACGCGTTGGCCACCTCCGAGACCTCGGCCGAGGAGAAGACCTCCCCGAGATCCTTCACCTCCGGCAGCGCCACGGGCAACGTGTTGCGCTCGCCGTGAATGCCCACCATCACCCGCTTCCAGTCGAACCCGGGACCCGGATCCCACTTCGAGGCCGAGACGTGCCAGTGGCCCAGGAAGCCATGAAAGCTCTCGTAGTTCAAGATCTTACGATCAATTACCTCGCCGGCCTGGTCCAGCGGAGGGAACAGCTTGAGCTTCGGCAGCGCCTTGGACAAGCCCACGATCACCGCCACCAGGGACAGGTACTGCTCCTCGGTGTAGCCGCAGCTGGTGATGTTGGCCCCGTTGATCTTCGACGTGAACAGGCCGCCGCGCGCCGCGGCATACTCGCGCCCGCGATCGGTGCCGGTCAGGATCTCCGGCGAGGCGACGTTGTTCATGTCGAGACCCACGCTGTAGTTGTTGACCTCGCCAGCGTGCCAGGTGTTCTCGCGGATGTCGATGGGCTGGAAGATCGTGCCGTCGCCGTCGATGAAGATGTGGCTCGACAGACCGCGGTTCTTCAAGACGCTGAAGCACGACAGCGAGTCCCACGTGGCGTCGTGGTGGATGCACAGCATCCACACCTTCTCCTTGAGCACCGAGATGTCGGCGGTCTCGGGCACACCGGGGCGCTGGCCGTAGGTCTTGGGCCCACCGGCCGCTACCTCGGCGTAGAAGTTTGGCGCGCCCTGCTCGAGGAAGGTCACCACGCGGCGACCGATTTCGAACTGTTGCCCGCAGACCACCAAAAACGTCGTCATCGCAACCTCTCCTCATCGACGGGTCTTCGGCCCCTCCACAGAGTCAGCGGGGCCAACGTCTCTGCTCGCATCGATCAGGCCGCAGGCCCCGCGGCGCCGCAAGGGCGGCACAGCCCACCCGGTGGGCCCGGAACACCGATGGCCACGACGTCGCCGAGGCGGCTACTTCAGCGGAGGCAGGCCCGAGGCGCAGTGCAGGCACTCGGGCCAGTGCGGCGGCATGATCCGGCCACACGTCTCACACTCCTTGCCACCGGCTGACATCGCGGAGGCGCGCGCGTTCTCGGACTCGGCGGCGGCCATCTGCGCCGCCACCATCTTCGCCTGCTCCTCCTCCTGCTCCTTCATCATCATCTCGGTCATCTTCTCGGGATCGACCCGACCGAGCAGCATCGCTTCGCGCTCCTTCTTCTTGCGCCACTCGGGCAGCGGCTCCATCCGCTGGGCGCAGAACGAGCAGGCCTTCCAGTCTGCCGCGCAGGTGCGGCCGCAGGTGTTGCACAGGCGCCGGTCCTGCTCGTCGTAGACGAACGGCGGCTCGCGCTCCTCGTGTTGGAGGGGCTTCATGCCTTGCGCGCAGAAGAAGCACGACTCCCACTCGGGCTTCATCGCCCGGTGACACACCTCGCACTTCTCTTCGCGGTCGCTCAGCAGGTCCGCCAGCAGCTCTTCGGCCTCGCGGCGAGCGCGGTTCTTGGCGATGGTCCGCAGCACGATGACCAGGATCACCAGGACGACCGCCGTCAGGATGCAGCACAGACCGCAGACGATGCCCCAGAGCAGCCAGTTGAACGCCACCTTCTCGACCGTCGCCGTGTAGGGCTCGGTGTCGACCTCGGGGCCGCGCTCGGACTGGATCTTGACCACAAAGTCGTAGGTCTGCTTCTCGTCCACCTTCGGGTGGATGGTCAGCACCAGCTGACCCACGATCTCGCCCACCGTCTGGTCCAGCGCCGGCCGAAGCTCCCGCAGGCTCCCCGCCTGCCGATACGTCGCCCCGGTCTTGCGCGAGATCAGCCGCATGGTGCGGGTGTCGCTCAGGTTCAGGCCGCCCGTCGCGTAGCCGATCGTCCAGATCTGCACCCCCGCCTTGCGCGCGCGGGTGACGAGCTCCTTGCACTTCTCGTTGAGCTGGGGCACCTGGATGGTCGCCGCGTCCGTGCCGTCACCGACGAAGACGATCGCCTTCTTGCGGCCTTCGGGCGACTGCTGGAGCATCGTGATGGCCTGATCGAGCGCGCTGAACATGAACGGCCGAACGCCCGTCCGCGTCGCCTTGCCGTAGGCGTCGCCGGCGTTCTTCTCCACCGACAGCGGCGCCATCAGCTCCACCGAGCGGCTGTACGAGACCAGACCCGCGCGGTCCGTCTCCCCCAGCCCCTTCATGATGTCCGGCACCGCCTCCTGCAGCCCCTTGAACGCGGTCTCGCCCAGGCGTTTGGTCGCCGGCAGCACCAGGACGATGTCCGTCCCGCCCTCCTCCTGCGCCCAGACCGTCCGCTCGATGTCCTTCGACTGGATCAGATCGCCACTCACCGTGATCTCGGCCAGATCGATGTAGTCGGGGTTGACCGGCCAGTCCTCGTCGTCGAGGAAGGTCAGGAAGATCTTGACCTCCGGCGCGTCCTTCGTCTCCACCCGGTCGATCTTGGCCCGATAGGCCTTGGGCTGCGACCACGCTCCTGACGGCGCCCACACCGCGCTCAGCGCCGTCGCCAGCACCAGCAACGCCACGAAGGCGCGCGACACGCCGGCCGCCAGGGCCGGAGCTCGACGTCGATCGGCCATCAGACCCCCGGAAGCTGGAGCGTACACACCACCTCCACAGGCGAGGAGCACACCCACGAGCCATCGTTCAGCACCACCACGCCCGCCAGCAGCCAGGACTCCTGCCGCACGGCGAGCCGACGTGCCACGATCTGCCCCCGAGCCCGGTCGCCCACCCGCTCGGCGCGCACGCGATCCACCACCGCCAGCAGCTTGCCCTGCGCATCGACCCGCACGACGTGCACGGCCACCCGGTCGAGGTCCGCAGGCAGCGCCTCGACCTCCACGCCGAGCTCACCGCCGGGCCGGATGCGCGCCCGGCTGAGCGTCACGCGCGGCCGGGCTTCATCGTCGGAGCGAAGCGCCATCCCCACCGCCAGCGACGTCCCGACCATCGCCGACAACACGAGGAACTCGCGGCGGTCCGGGCGGGTGAGCAGGTCAGGGAGGCTGTCGGGTAGGGGTCGGTGGGCCATGGCGTCTATGAAGTCGTCTGCAAGCGCGTCGTTTCATCAGCCGCGGTCTGCCCACGGCCCGCACCGACGAGCGCTCGAGGTGAGCGCCCGCCGCGCGCCGGACACCCCGCGCGAGCCTCGCCGCACCCCCTTCGAGGCGCTGCACGGCTCGTCGCGTCGTCCCCGGCTCCCGTCCACGTCAACCCCCCGAACCTACCACGTTCGTCCCGGGCTGGGAAGTCACCCCACGCCCATCACCCCACCTTCTGCCCCCACCTCACGGCACGACCATCAAGTAACACGGCGAGCACCCCAACAACGTCCGCGTCACCCGCCCCATGTTGCTCGGCAGCCTCGAACGCCCCTCGCCGTGCCGCCCCACCACGATGAGGTCGACGTCGTGCTCGGTGGCCCAGGCCAGGATGGTCATCTCCGGGTCCCCCACCACCACCACATCCTCGATCTTCGTCCGGTCCAGCGCAGCCTTGCTGGAGAACGGCACCTCCAGCGTGCTCCGAAAGCGCGCCATCAGCTTGGCCGTCTCCTTGCGGCCCCGCTTGGCGAGCGCGTCGGCCTTGACCTCCACCGTGTTGCCCAGCACGCCCGTCACGTCGCGGGCCAGCGGATCGGGGATGACGGTCAGCACCGTCAGGTCGGCCCCCAGCCGCAGCGCCATCCCCAGCGCCACCGCGTAGATCCGCGCCCCCTCCATGTCCATGTCCAGCGCCACCAGCACCTTGCGCACCGCCCGGCCGCGGTCCACCGGACGCACGAACACGATCGGCCGCGTCGACTCCGCCGCCAGCCGCATCGCGACGGAGCCGGCGATGCCCGGCGAGGACTCGCCCTCACCGTGAAGGCCCGCCACCATGAGCTCCGCGCTGGTCTCGGAGAGGCGGCCGAGCAGGTGTTGCGCCACGTTGCTCGTCTCGTCCGCAGCCAGCACGTCCAGCACGTGCGCCCCCTCCTCCGCCTCGGCGTCACCGACGCTCAGCGCGAAGTCCTCCAGCTTGAGGAAGCGCTGCACCGCCGCCCGCGCGTTCACCTGCACCTCGGCCATGATCGCCAGCTCGTCCTCGCCCAGCGCCGCATACGGGAACAGCGTCGCGCGCAGGTACCGGAGCAGCGGCGGGATCACGTGCGTCGCGATCAAGCGCCCGCCGCCCTCGGCGGTGAGGTGGCGCGCGAACGCCATCGCGGCGTGGCTGCCGCGCGAGAAGTCCACGGGGACATGGATCGACGTCAGTTCGAACATGATCACTCGGTCAAAGGCGGGGTCGAGGTGGCGCGTGCTGAACGCGGCGAGCGCCACGAGCGCCCGCTACCACGAGGTCGGCGGCGACAGCGCACCGCTCAGGAGTCGACGTCGTCGAAGACGTCCGGCGCGCCGTCGCCGTCGACGTCGCGGCCCGTCCTGATCTTGCGCTTGGACTGATAGTACTCCCAGACATCGACCTTGCCATCGTTGTCGCTGTCACGCTCGATCCGGGAGAGCTCACCCTCGGTGTCGTAGAACTTCACCACCGCGATCCTGCCCGTGAAGTCCGTCGACAGCTCTTTGCGCGTCAACAGCCCACCGTTGTAGTAGTTCACCACATCGATGATGCCATCCACGTCCAGATCCATCTCCTCCTCCACCGGCTGCCCCGACGCGTCCGGGTACTCGTACGCGTCTGGCCGACCGTCGAAGTTCAGATCCCGCTCCACCCGCACGACCGTCGAGCCCGCCTGGATGTACCACTGGTCCGGCTGCGAGTCCCCGTTCAGATCCACCTCACGGACGTCCCGCCCGCTGACCACCAGGTTCTTGAACCGCGCCCGCTCTGGCCTCGGACCGCTCGCCGCGTTCGCGTCGTCGATCTCCTCGCCGCCAGCACAAGCCGCGGTCGCCATCAAGGCCACCGCACACACCACGCATCGGAGGGTTCGCTGCATCGCTCTCTTTGTCCTCGCTGGGCTGCGCCGCACAAGCGGCGCTCCTCCACGACGGAGGATGCCCGATAGCCTAGCGTGTCTGGCCACCCAAGGGAAGCGTCGCCTGCGCCAGAGGGCCGAGCCGAGGGTTGGGCCCCACGGCGCACCTCGGGCATACTGCCCTCGACCAAACCGCGGAGGACCTCCATGCTCCCTGAAGACACCGAACTCGCGCACCTCATCCCCACCGCAGCGGCCATCACCCGCGCCGGCCTCAACGACCACCGGGCGTGGTCCCGGCTCGAGGCGCTCTGCGACGACATGGGCGCTGGCGGAGCTGGACACGCGGCTCGGACGGTGAGATGATACCTCACAGTGCTCCGCGCCATGGGTGGCAACAAGAACGATGATGACGAAGACCTGGAGATTCAGAGATGAGCCCAATAGCCAGGCTGGTGTGGTTCGGCGGGACTCTAGCCGCAGTGTTCGTGCTCGCCGCAATGACCGATGGCTCGAAGACCACCGTCGCATCGCGGGCGGACGCGAGCTGCATCGGGCCTCAAGAAGCGTGTGCGTGTGATAATTCGCGCTTCTCGGGAAACCCCTGGGAGGGAGAGGTCATCAACGTCGGCGAGCCCGGAACGGCCTCGGCCCTGACCCTCCGCGTGGAGCGCCTCCTCGGCAGCAGCGATCCCCCGCGCGTGGGTGACGAGGTCACCTTGCAGTGGGACGGACTGACCGCCTGCGACGACCGTGAGGTGATTCTGGAGCCAGGGCAGCGCGTGATCGTCTTGCATCGCGACGAAACAAGCTACGACACATGCGATGAATATGAAGAATGCTACTATATGAATTGCGACGGCCTTGCCTCGGGCACCGATGAGCGTGGGACCTGCCTCCAGAGCTGCTTCGAGCTCACCTACGACGCGTGTGAAGTGCGTCGACAGGCTCGCCTCGGCCCGCAGATCGCCCACGCCGTCCTGCCCTTCGAGGGCAACGAGCTCCTGATCGGCAGTGATCCCTGGGGTGAGTATGCGATAGAGGAGGGTGACCTCGAGCTCGTCTCCAGCTACGACGACGCCAACAGGCGCGCGTGCTTTGAACGTTGGCCCGGCGAGCCGGATCGCCCCTGCAACGACACGGTCGACACGGGGCCGTGTGCCGTCGCTGTCTCGCGCGACGTCCCGCGTGGCCCTCTCCTGTTTGTCCTGATCGGGCTCATGGGGCTGCTTCGGAGGCGCTGAACGCGGCGTCGAAGAGCACCGCAGCCTTCCGGGCGGTGAATTGCTCGCAGGATCATGAGAGCCAGACGCGACCGCCCCGAGGGCGAGGCGGCGCGCCGTGCTCACCTCGACAGGTCGTCGAAGCCGTCCTTGAGCGCCTTCATGTCGTCCTTGATCCCGGCCCGGAACGCAGTCCACGTCCCGGAGTTGTCCAGCGCCTCGTTGTAGACGTTCAGCTTGTCCTGCGCAGAGATCTGGCGCTCCCGAAGCGCGTCGACGCGCAGGCGGTAGGCGTCGTGAAGCTGCGCACCGGCCTCGTGGTAGCCTGCGATCAAGTCATCGAGCTGATTCGACCACTCCGTCAGCTGCACCTCCATCGCCTCAACGGTCTCTTCGTGCTTGGTCTCGTTCTCTTGCTTGGTTCCCATCGTCTCTCTCTCTGCCTGACGGCGACCAGGCCGTGGCCGCATCCGTCGTGATATCATCGACCAGGCCAGACATGGCTGGAGAGGCGTGCGTCGCCGCATCATCCGGGCAACACACCCGTTTCGATGATCTCTGACTGTGCACGAGATGTGCCGTCGCCTCGCAGACCGTGAAGGTCGAGCGCCGCGGCGTTCTCGCTCCCTGGCCGCACCGCCGTGGGCGCGCCGCCCGCTACCCGACGGCGTCGGCAGCCTCGACGCAACGGGCGACCCGCTCGCCAGGGAACCACGAACGGCGCGCGAACACCCACGCCATCACATTGATATCGGGAGCATCAAACTGATTGCCTGACAACGCGCACCGCCCACTCCAGCGTCTGCTCACCGTTGCGAGCGACCTGCTCGGGGGCGTCGTGGCGCCGTGGAACCGTGGAACGTCTCGAGGTCGACGCGCTGGGCGAACGTGCCCGGTCGAAGGTGCCGCCCCAAGCCGCCCCACCTACCGGCCTCCCCCATACCGCACCGTCTCCACCGCCTGCCTCACGATGTCCTCGGCGCGGTACCCATTGAGCTCGGCCTCCGGTCGCAGGACGATGCGGTGGGCGAGCACGAGCGGCGCGAGCTGAACGATGTCGTCAGGCAGGACGTAGTCGCGGCCGCGGAGCAGCGCACGGGCCTTGGCGGCCTTGAGGAGGGCGATGGCGGCGCGGGGTGAGGCGCCGAGGTGGGCCTGCTGGTGTTGGCGGGTGAACTGGGCGAGGCGGACGATGTAGGCGACGAGCTCGTCATCGACGTGGACGCGATCGGCGAGCTCGGACATCTGGAGGACCTCCTCGTGCTGGAGCACGGGGGTGATCTGGGCGCGGGGCCGGTCGTGGGTCTTGAGGACCTGAACCTCCTGGTCGAAGCTCGGGTAGCCCATCATCAGCTTGATCAGGAAGCGGTCGAGCTGGGCCTCGGGCAGGGGGTAGACGCCCTCCTGCTCCACGGGGTTCTGGGTGGCCAGGACGAGGAACGGCGGCTCGAGGCGCTGGGTGCTGCCCTCGATGGTGACCTGCATCTCCTGCATGGCCTCGAGGAGGGCGGACTGGGTCTTGGCCGGCGCGCGGTTGATCTCGTCGCCGAGGACGATGTTGGCGAAGATGGGCCCCTTGCGCAGGACGAAGTTCGACTCCTGCATGTTGAGGATGTAGGTGCCGGTGATGTCGCTCGGCAGCAGATCGGGGGTGAACTGGATGCGCCGGTACTCGCAGTCGACCGCCTGGGCGAAGGCCTTGACCAGGGTGGTCTTGGCGATGCCGGGCACGCCCTCGAGGAGGATGTGGCCCCGGGCGAGCATGGCGATCAGCAGGGACTCGGTGAGGTAGCGGGGGCCGACGAACACGCGATCGATCTGCGCGTAGACGGCCTCGCTGCGACGGCGCACGCGGTCCAGCAACGCGGGCTCGATCCCGCTCTCGGCGCCCGGCTCGGCGCCGGGTGGAAGCTCAGTCATGGTCCTCCTCAACCCCTAGAGTCGTCAGGATGGCGTGGCACTGCGTCCAGATGCGGAGCAGGTCGCGCTCGGTGAACGTGAGCTCGCTATCGAGGAAGAGCCGATCGCGAGAGGGCAGGCGCGCGAACAGCTCGAGCAGGCGCGCGGTGCTCTTGTACGCCGCAGCTTGCCGGTGGGCGGGCTGGTCTGCAAGGTGCCGCTCCACATAGCGCTGGGCCATGCGGCGCAGGAAGGCCGGACGGCCGGGGTCGCCGGTCGGAGGCACCTTCTCGCCGTGGGCGACCCGGGACAGGAAGGCGCGCTCGAAGTCGGACTTCAAGATGGCGATGGGCAGGGCGTAGTTGGCCTGCTGCCCGGAGAAGGCGTAGCGCTGCACGTTCCACTCGAACTCGGACAGCGGCTTGACGTGGGCCGGCGGGCCGACCCGCGGCACGATCCGGGCGGTCCGGCGCATCGGCAGGATGGTCGCCAGGAAGATGATCAGGCCGAACATCAGGATCAGGCTGGCGAAGTAGATGGCGTTGCGCGGCGGGTCGTAGTCCTTCAGGCGCGACAGGCCCTCGTTCATCCAGTCGATCGCCTCGGTGACGGCGTCGGAGACGGAGTCGTCGGGCTCGTTGACCGAGTGGTAGGTGCCGGTCAGCTCGAACTCGCCGACGAGCAGGTAGGGGCGGCAGTCGGGCACGCCGTCGCAGAGGTAGTTGATGGTGTTACCGACGAACTTCCGGTTGTCCGCCACGCGAAGCATGTGGTTGATCAGCAGGCTCGCGTCGCCCACGACGATGACCTTGCCGCGGGCCAGCCGCATGTCGTAGACGAGGCCGTGCTCGTCCTGGTCGTAAGGCAGGATGGCGCCGCCCTGGGTCGTGAGCGCCGCCGGGTGGTTGGCGACCACCTCGTCCACGCCCTCCAGCAGAGCGTGCTTGCCCTTGGGGCGGAAGATGGGCAGGCCCGGTCGGCCGAGGTAGTGCTCGGTGTGGTTCACTCGCCGCATCGGCACCCGGCTGATCCCCAGCCGCTCGAGGAAGCTGTCCGACGCCCCGAAGTCGTCCACCAGCAGCACCTTGCCGCCGTCGATGACGAAGCTCGCCAGGGCTTTGCGGTCAAGGTCGCGGGTCGGGTAGACGACGATCACCCGGTCGTTCGGTTGCAGCTTCGACAGGTCCAGGCCGGAGCCGGGCCGGACGGGGTGGCCGAGGCTGTTCGCCAACCCCACGAAGTCGCTCAAGCCGTTCCAGCGCACGTTCTCGATGCCGTAGTCGCCGGCCATGAGCTGCGGGCGGCCGTCCGGCGGCTCCTGGCCGGCGGCGGGCGAGGCCAGTCCGAGCAGCACGGCGACGAGCGCGGCGGCGCAGAGGGTCAGCGGGAGCGGGGTCCTCATGCGTCCGCGTCCTCCGGGTCGGCGACCGCGGGGAGGCCGCGGTCGCGGGCCATGCGGCGGATGGCCTCGGCGAGTCGCTCGGCGATGGCGATGATCTGCTCATCGTGGAGGCGCTGGCTGAAGTAGACCTCCTCGATGACGTGCGTGAACGTCTCCACGAGCTGCGGACCGCTCAGCGCCTCACGCTCGCCGCGCGTGGCCTCCAGCAGCGCCGCCAGCGAGCGGCGGAACGCCTCGAGGCCCTCGTCGCCGGGCCCGACAAGCTGCCCGCTCACCACCCGCTCCACGGCCTTGACGAGGATGCGGTAGACCTGCCGGGGCGTCAGCCGTCCCCAGGCCGCGTCCTGCCGGCAGAGGTCGTCCACCAGCTCGCTGTAAAGGTCGCGCACGACCACACGCACGGGCGTCAGGGGGAAGCGGACCCAGGCCAGCTTGCCTTTGTGCGGCGCAACAAAGCGATGCGTCGCCGTCACATAGCCCCGGCTCCTGCCCACCAGCACGTAGCGGCCCGGCTCGGGCGCCTCAAAGCTGAAGCTGCCCCGGGCGTCCGTGACCCGCGCCTGCATCGGCTCGCCCAGCCCCGCCACGTCCACGCGCGCGCCGACGTCCAGGTGGATCGCCACCGTCCCGCCCTTGAGCGCCCGGTCCGCCTGGCCGTCCCAGAGCACCCCGGCGACCCCCTCGCTGTGCGCCGCCCCCACCCCCTCCGGCCGCTCCGCCGGGTCCATCGCCACCAGCCTCGCCTCCCTCGCCGAGGCCACCGAGACGCGGTGTGGCCGCTGGGCCACCTCTCGCCGACGCCGCTTGAGCCGGTCCCACACCCCGAACCCCGCCACGACCCCAAGACACAGCCCCAGCACCCCGCCGATGATCCACAGCAGCCCGCCCGAGTCGGTCTTCTCGAACCGCACCACCGCCGCTGGCGCCACCACCGACTCCCCCCGCGCCAGGGTCACCATCGCCTCGACGGTCAATGCCCCGCTCGGGAGCTGGTCGTCCGCCACGAAGAAGGCATAACCCCCGTCCTCCTCCGTCGTGGCGATCAGCCGCGCCGTCTCCACCCCCTGCGACGACACCACCAGCGTCACCGGCTGTCCGCCCACCCCGCCGAACCGGTCGGTGAACGCGCCCTCCACCTGGAGCCCCCGCTGCAGCCGGGCCCGCACCGCGCGCGCCCCCACGGTCAGCTCCGGACCATCGATCACCCGGATCCGCCCCGTCGTCGTCACCGGCTGGAAGTCACGCGTGTCCACCAGCCTCGCTGACAGCTCCAGCCACGGCCCCTGCGCCTCCGCAAGGTCCACCGCGAACGACGCCGTCCCGGCGCCCCCCGTCTCGACCTTCAGCGGCACCTCCCCCACCTGCACCTCAAGCGGCAGCCCCTCCACGGGCTCCCCCGCGCTCACCGCCGACACGGCCCCCTGCACCGTCCAGTGCCGACGCCCCACCGCCGCGTGCCGCAGCTCCAGCGCCACCTCCCCCCGCTCGGTCCGCAGCGCCCCCAACTCCACCTCCGAGCCCTCGAAGTAGAACTGCTGCCCCGTGTAGTGCACCGTGCCCTTGTAGTCGCCAGCGGGCAGCGTCAGCGACACGTAATACCGACCCGTCCGGTCGGTCACCACATCCCGCCGGATCACCCCCGTCGAGCCCCGCAGCCGCTCGAAGTCGATCGAGATCCCCATCCCCGGGATCCCCTGCCCGACGTTGTCCCGCAACGTCCCATCCACGCTCACCCGCGTCCCCTGCACCCGCACATTCGACGACAGCCGCGTCCGCGTCCCGATCCGCAGGTCCCACGCCCCCGCCTCCGGCGCGCCCCCGACCCCCACCGCCGCGCCCACCAGCCACAGCCCCATCACCCACGCCCACCCACGCACCGACGCCCTCCGACGCCACACGCGCGCGGACGTCCGCGCCGCGCCCACGGCACACAAGCACTGCACAGGTTGACCGGATCCAGAGCCCAAGCGGGGTATCCTTCGTGACAGGACTGAGACTCACGGCGGTATAATCGGCACGCGCCGCCGATTGTTCCGCCCGATGGTAGCACAAGTCGGCGACGCAGACCCAGATGGAGACGGCTCCCCCGCGCACGCACTGACTCTTGTTCACTTCTCGGTGGAGACCGTGTTGACGGGGGCGGTGGTGGTTCGGGAGCGCTCCCCCTCCGCTGCATCCGTTCGGGCTCCGCCCTCACGGGCAGCGGAGACCCCTCGTGAACGAGGGGTGATCGGGCGCTCTTCCTCCCTGGGACATGGGTTCACGTCTCTCGGCACGGTCGTGACCTCGACGCTGCGCGGCATGTCAGGACGGGCAGAGCCAGTTTCGGATTCACAAATAATAGACAAACAAAATACCATGCAAACAAAATATAACTTTTCCATGACTCGAGACGTGAACTACAAATCGTGGATCATGAGAGGGCCCGATCACCCCTCGTTCACGAGGGGTCTCCGCTGCCCGCGAGGGCGGAGCCCGAGCGGATGCAGCGGAGGGGGAGCGCTCCCGAACCACCGCGGCTCCCCGGTGACATCCCCCCACTCCGCGCTAATCTACACCCCTGACCGTCCCGTCCCCGCACCTCCAACCCATCGAACCGCCCCATGCACAAACAGCCGAAGCCCAAGCTCTTTCGCGACCCCGTCCACGACATCATCGCCATCGACCAGGCGACCTGGATCGGGCGCGCGCTGATGGACCTGATCGGGACGCGTGAGTTTCAGAGGCTGCGGCGGATCCGGCAGCTGGGGCTGGCGAACCTGGTGTATCCGGGGGCGGAGCACAGCCGGTTCTCGCACTCGCTGGGGGTGCTGCACATCGCCGGGCGGATGCTGGAGCAGATCGGGCGCAACCTGCCGATCTCGGAGGACGACCGGTTCAGGACGTTGGCAGCGGCGCTGCTGCACGACATCGGGCACGGGCCGTTCTCGCACGCCATCGAGAAGACGACGGAGGTCAAGCACGAGGCGATCACGATCGGTTTGCTGCTGGACCCGGACTCGGAGGTCCATCGCGTGCTGGCGGGGATCGATGGGACGTTGCCGGGCGAGGTGGCGCGGTTGGTGGACGTGCATCAGCCACGGTCGTGCCTGTCGGACATCGTGAGCAGCCAGCTCGACGCGGACCGGCTGGACTACATCCTGCGGGATGGGCACATGACGGGGGTGAAGATCGGCGTGTACGACCTCGAGCGCATCTTGTCGATGCTGGAGGCGGACGACGACTACCTGATCGTGAACGGGCGGGCGAAGGAGGCGGTGGAGGGGTATCTGCTGGCGCGGTTTCACATGTTCAAGCAGGTCTACCTGCACAAGTCCGCGCGAGCGGCCGAGGCGATGCTGGAGGCCGCGCTGGGGCGTGCGGCGGAGCTGGTGCAGGCGGGGAAGGCGGTGGAGATGCCGGCCGGGCCGCTGCGGCGGCTGCTGTCGGGAGAGCAGCTGTCGGCGGTGGCGTTCGCCGAGCTGGACGACATGGACATCTGGGTGGCGCTCAAGGCGTGGTGCCAGGCGGCCGACCCGACGTTGGCGGAGCTCGCCGATGGGCTGCTGCACCGGCGGATCTACAAGACGATCGACCTGTCGCCGACACCTGAGGGCATCGAGGAGGCCGTGGCGCGGGCGACCGAGGCGGTCGTGGGGCTGGGGTTGACGGCGAGCTACCACGTGCGGGTGGCCCATGCGGGGGACACGCCGTATCGCCCGTACGATCCGGGGGCCTCGGCCAGGCAGCGGCCGATCATGATCAACGTGGACGGGACGTTGAGGAGGATCGAGGAGATCAGCGATCTGGCCCATCTGCTGGGCCGGGACCGGTACACGTCGGTGCGATTGTGCTTCCCGGCGAGGGCGCGGGACGCGGTGATGAGGGCGCTGGGGAGGTGATCGGGGCGGTTGACTTGCCACGGAGTACGGGTCGCGCCACACTCAGCGCGTCAACACCCACGGCCGCCGCAGGCCGCTCGACCGAGGACACCGCCCATGCATTCCCCTGCGACCACCGCCGCCTTGATCCTGACCACCCTGGCGACCCTGGCCATCGTCGTCGGCTGCACGCCCGACCGCGACCTGAACGGCAAGGGCGGGGGCGGCAACAACGGAGGCGCCAACAACGGGGTCTTCAACAACGGCGGCAACAACGACATCCTCGACCAGTACGGCACCGGCGATCCGGTCACGAACGTGCCGGCCAGCCTGACCGTCGACCAGTTCGCCGGCACCTACGTCAACGTGCTCTGCGGCAAGCTCTATCAGTGCGAGGACGAGGCCGCTGAGGAGCTCATACAGCTCGAACAGTTCCTCAACTTCACCGACGAGGCCTCCTGCAAGCAGAACCTGAGCGCCCTGTTCACGCCTGCGGTCGAGGGGCAGATCAAGGACGCCATCAACAAGAGCCGCGCGCGCTGGGACGGCGCGGCGGCGGGCCACTGCCTCCAGAACCTCAACGTCGTCGCCTGCGGCATCTTCAGCGACGGAGACGGCCTCGGGGACGGCCTTGAGGACTGCGAACGGATCCTGATCCCGCTGCAGGACATCGGCGAGGACTGCGGCTCGGACGGCGAGTGCAAGGGTGAGGACGTCTTCTGCAACGGCGGCGAGTACGACCTGAACGCGCAGAAGCTCACCCTCGGCGTCTGCGCCGAGCTGGGCCGTGATGGCGACAGCTGTGAATGGGATGACAACTGCGCAAGCGGCTTCTATTGCGAATGGACCGGCGGCGAGCAGCAGGCCTTGCCGGGCCACCCCGCAGCCCGGCGAGGCCTGCACCGGCAGCTGCACGGACGGCTACACCTGCGCCTGGAATGGCGAGACGAGTGAGCAGACCTGTCAGGTGGAGCCCGGAGAGGGCGATCCGTGCAGCGGGAGCTGCGCCGATGAGCTGTACTGCGACTATGAGCTGGAGCAGCCCATCTGCAAGGTCCTGCCGGGCGAAGGCGACACGTGCACCAGCCAGTGCGAGTGGAACCTCGCGTGCTCGGCCGGCACGTGCCAGGACGCCAGCCTCTTTGAGGAGTGTGGCAGCGGTGGCACCTGCCCGGATGGCCTGGAGTGCGGGAACAACTTCCTGTGCGTCGAGCCCAACGGGTGAGGGAACGGTCCTGCTGGAGCTCTGAGCGGGCGGGGGCTGCGGCGCGTCGTCACGTGCTGAGGGTCGCAAGCTCCGCGACCTCGTCCCCCTCCCCCACCGCCACGCACTGCTTCAGAAGCCGTTTCAAAAATATATGCCGTGTTTCCTCGTATCTTCTGGCCCCATGCGGGTTTTCTGCTCGGTCATGGGCCTCTGGGCCCACTCCCTCACATCAAACGCCGCCTGGAACCAGAA
>Ga0100377_1001686_pt1 | contig 18935 bp, 13 predicted proteins | sample CryGeymeta201501_FD_83664 | JGI IMG/M metagenome (GOLD analysis project Ga0100377, IMG submission 83664) | Groundwater microbial communities from Crystal Geyser aquifers in Utah, USA - Crystal Geyser metaG 2015-01 | ecosystem: Environmental > Aquatic > Deep subsurface > Groundwater | place: USA...
CACCCGGCGAGGCACCCGGCGAGGCACCCGGCGAGGCACCCGGCGAGGCACCCGGCGAGGCACCCGGCGCCATGTAGCCCAGGGCCTCCAGCGCCCGCTGATCCGCTGCCGACAAGCCCGGGGCGCGCTGCCCCGCGGCACCCGGCCAGCCCGCGTCGCGCCGGAAGTCCGCCGCGATCTGGCGCATGTGGCGGAGCTGGGCGGGGTTGCGGGCGCTCTGCTCACCCTGCTGGTGGGGATCCGTGGACAGGTCCCACAGGGCCTCGGGCGGGTACCGGATCGCGTTGCGCGGGCTGTCCTCCGGCAGGCCCGCCGCATGCAGCTGCGCCGGCGGCACCATGGCTACCGGGTCCAGGTCCTCGCTGTGCAGGTAGGCCCAGTGGCCCTCGTAGACCACCTGCTGGCTGAGACCGAGCTCGGCGTGCACCGGCAGCTCCGCCAGCGACCGCCCCTCGACCGCCGGCCGCAAGCTCCGGCCCCGCCAGCCGGCCGGCGCCGACACCCCCAGCAGCTCCACCAGGGTCGGCGCCAGGTCGATGAGCGAGGCCGGGCTCGCCACGACGCGCCCCTGGGGCAGGACCCCGGGCTGGGAGAGGACCAGGGGCACGTGCAGCACGCCGTCGTAGGCCGAGGCGAAGTGGAAGAGGTAGCCCTGGTGCTCGCCCAGCTCCTCGCCGTGGTCGGCCGCCACCGCCACCAGGGTCCGCGAGGAGAGGCCGCGCTGCTCCAGGATCGAGAGCAGGGTCCCGATCTGCGCGTCAGCGTAGGCCACCTCCTCGTCGTAGCGGGCGACGAGCTCGGCCTGGTCCGCCTCGGTGAAGGGGGTCGGGCCGAGCATGCCGCGCACCAGGCTGTCCTGGGCGTCGCTCACCGGGCCCCCGTAGGCCGGGTCCTGGAAGACCGGAGCGCGCAGGTCCGGGTCGTCGGCGTGACCCACATAGGGGTCGTGGGGCGACATCAGGTGCACCCACAGGAACCAGGGCTCCGGCGCGGTCGCCAGCCAGGTCGCGGCGGCCTGGGCAGCGCGCAGATCACGGGGCTCCCGGTACTCGCGATGGCGCTCCTGGAAGCCCGACCAGGGCACCTCGGCCGCGTTCGTGAGGAAGGCCGCCGTGTGGTAGCCCTGGCCGGCCAGGACCTCGGCCAGCGAGGTGAGGCCCGGTCGCATGCGGCCCATGTTCTCGCGCACGCCGTGCTCCACCGGCAGGGTCGAGGTGTGCAGCGAGGTGAGGGCCGGCCAGGTGGCGCCGCGCGGGCTCAGCACCCGGTCGAAGCGCAGGCCGCGGGCCGCCAGGCCGTCGATGACCGGGCTGGTCGGCCGCGCATAGCCGTAGGTGCCCAGGTGGTCGGCGCGCAGCGTGTCGACGGTGACCAGCAGCAGGTCCGGCCCGGCCCGGGGATGGCCCTGGCAGCCGGCCAGGGTGAGCAGCGCGGGCAGGAGGGGGATGATCATGGGCCCTGGGGGAGGGGGCGCGGAGGCGCGGGGGCGCGGGGGCGCGCAGCCGGGACCGGCGGGGAGACCGGCGGGGAGACCGGCGGGGACATCCTGCCTCAGGGCGGCAGCAAGGCGGGGGCTCACCCCTCCTCGCCCAGGGCCTCGGCCGTCCGGGCGCTCAGGAGGTCGCCCAGGTTCGGCGCGTCCAGGGTCTCGGGCCGCTCCTCGCCCAGGGCCACGCGGCGCAGCAGCTCGTCGACACAGGCGAAGAGCATGTCGTTGTCCCGCGGGAGGTAGTCGGCCAGCGCCTCCTGGTAGGCCGGCAGGCGGTCCAGGAAGTGGCGCAGCCCGGCCTCGCTCAGCTCCGGAGTCCAGGCGCCGTAGCCGAGCTTGTCCAGGTACCGCGCGTTCAGCTCCTGCTCGAACTGCTTGCGCAGGGGCACGGCCAGCATGGGCACGTGCAGGTGGACCGCCTCCCCCATGAGCGAGTAGCCGCCGCCCGCCACCACGGCCCGGGCGGTGCGCAGGTCGTCGATGAAGCCCTGCTGCGAGAAGGGCCGCAGGGCCACGTTGCTGCCCAGGCCCGGGTCCCGGTCGGTACCCATGCCGTAGACGCGGAAGGGCAGGTCGAGGCGGGACAGGGTCTGCAGGAGGGCGCGGTTCTCGCCCGAGGTCTGGTAGACCAGCACGTGCTCGCCGGGCTGTCGGACCGCGGCGAGGATCTCGGGCCGCAGGATGGGAGGGACCAGGCTGGTGCGAGGCTTGCGGACCGGCGGGTGGAAGAAGCTGCTCACCAGGTAGTGGAACGCGCCAGGTAGCTTGATCTTCACCGAGAGCCTGGCCAGGCCGAAGTCCACGGAGGGCAGGCCCGAGGGCCCGGCCTTGACGTCCAGCCCGTGGCGGCAGCGGTTGAGGATCTGCATGTTGTCGATGCTGATCACCGGGATCTCGTGCGCCCGGCCGAAGAGGTAGGCCCAGGACTCGAAGTCGCTGATCACGACCTCGGCCGGGAAGCTGCCCACCACCTCTTCATAGACGCGCAGGTTCTGGAGCACCCCGGCGGGCGCCTGCTCCAGGTTGCTCCACAGCGACTCGCTCTTGTCGACGGCGCCGCCCTCGTAGACCAGGTGCAGGCCGTGGATCTCCTGCACGTCGACGATGCCCGGCCCGTCTCCGGCCCGGTCGGCGAAGCTGCGGGACAGGAAGTCGAAGGCCCGCCCGCTCACCACTACGTGCAGCTCGTGGCCCGAAGCGAGCAGGTGCTCGAGGACCACGCGCGACCGGGTGGCGTGGCCCATGCCCTCGCCGACGACACCGTAGAGGATCTTCATGCGCCGCCCCTATCCTGCAGGCCCGGGCTCGCGGGCCCCGGCTGGCTCAGGCCTCGTCCTCCTCCTCGCCCCGACCCACCACACCCAGGACAGGGGCGCCCGGGACCGCGGCGCTCAGGGCCGCGGTCCAGCCGGGCAGCGCGTGCAGGGCCTCGAAGTCCTCCTCCTCCAGGGCCGCAGCGCGCAGGCTCGGCTCCAGGGCCAGGGCCACCCCCAGGTCGAGCAGCGCCGGCTCGGCCCGACCCAGCCGCGCCTGGGCAGCGCCGCGCCAGAAGCGAGCCTCGGCCACCTCCTGCCCGGCCACGATGCGGTCGGTGTAGCCCTTGACCGCGCGCTCCAGGGAGGCCTCGGCCTCGGCCTGCCGGCCCAGGGCCTGCAAGACGTGGCCCTGGACGTGCCAGCCCTCGGGCTCGTCGCCGCGGGCCAGCCCCTCGGCGATCAGGGGCAGCGCCTCTTCGAAGCGGCCCATGCTCTTGAGGAGCTGCCCGCGGTTGAGCCAGGGGCCGGCGGCCGCCGGATCCAGCTCGCCGGACCGGGCCCAGGCCGCCAGGGCCTCTTCTTCCTGCCCCAGGTCGTCCAGGGTGTTGCCCAGCTCGAACCAGGTCTCGCCGTCATCGGGCGCCTGCTCCAGCGCCAGGCGGAACAGCGGCAGGGCCACATCGGGGGCGTCGACCTCGATGCGCAGGTCCAGGCCGAGGTTGTAGAGGACCTCGAGGGGGGCGTCGGCGGGGGCCACCTGGGCCAGGGCGATCCACAGCGCCGCCTCCTCCGGCGAGGGCGGGACCAGCTCCAGCACCGCCTGGTACAGGCTGTTGAAGTCCAGGCCCACCTCCAGGGCCAGCCGGGCCAGCCGGGCCACGGCCTCGGGCCCACGCCCCGCCCGCTCCGACAGCGCCCGCCCGAGGGCCGGGCCCAGCTCATCCTCGCCTGTGGCCCACAAGGCCAGGCCGCCGGCAAGGCCCTCGTCGTCCTCCAGATCCAGCTCGAAGGGCTCGTCCACGGTGGCTCCTCGCAAAGGGGGGCAGCAGCAGGCCGCGAAGCGCGGCGCCCAGGCCCTATCACGCAGCGTTCGCAGCATCGGCACTGCGCTGGTAGGCTGGCCCTCCGCTCTCCTCACGCCCTCCCGCCATGGGGGTGTGCGTCGGGTCCGGGAGCCATGGACGCGCCATGTCGGGGATCATCCTCATCGTCGACGACGAGCAGGAGCTGGTGCAGACGCTGGCCTGGAGCGCCCGCCGCGAGGGCTACCAGGTCCGCACCGCGAGCACCGGCACCGAGGCCCTGGCCCAGGCACGCCTGGAGCCGCGCCCCGACCTGGTCGTGCTCGACCTGATGCTGCCCGACCTGCCCGGCACCGAGGTCTGCCGGCAGCTGCGCAGCGACCCGGCCACCCGGGAGGTCGCCATCATCATGGTCACGGCCCGGGCCGAGGAGATCGACCGCGTGGTCGGCTTCGAGGTCGGGGCCGACGACTACGTGACCAAGCCCTTCAGCCCCCGCGAGCTGATGCTGCGGGTGCGCGCCGTGCTGCGGCGGGCCCGCCCGGCACCGACCCCCACCGACACGCTGTCCTTTGGCGTGCTGCGGGTCGACGAGGCCGCCCACCAGTGCTGGGTCGAGGGAGAGGAGATCCCGCTGACGGCGCTGGAGTTCAAGCTCCTGAGCTTCCTCATCACCCGCCGCGGCCGCGTGCAGTCCCGCGAGGTCTTGCTGGATGAGGTCTGGGGCATCGCCGCCGCCATCACCACGCGGACCGTCGACACCCACGTCAAGCGCCTGCGCCAGAAGCTGGGCGCCGCCGGCAACTACATCGAGACCCGTCGCGGCTTCGGCTACCGCTTCCGCGCCAGCCCCCCCGGGGACGGGTCCGGAGCGGACTGATGCGCAGCGCGCTGTCGGCGGTGGGCTTCCGCGGTCGGCTGTTCCTGGTCTCCTTCGCGCTCATCCTGGGCGTCGGCGCGCTGAGCGCGGCCTGGCTGGAGCGCTCGCTGCGCGCCTTGATGGAGCAGCAGATCGAGGACGAGCTGCGCCACGTCGCGGCCACGGCCCAGGTGGCGCTGGACGGCATCGCCCCCCCCGCCACCATCACCGACATGGACGCCCTGGCCGACGCCCTGGGGACCGAGGGCGGCGTCCGCATCACGATCATCGACCCAGAGGGCCGGGTCCTGGGGGACAGCCGCCTGGACCCGGCCGCGGTGGCCGCGCTGGACAGCCACGCCGGCCAGCCCGAGGTGGCCGCCGTCCTGCGCAGCGGCCAGCCCGCCATCGCCAGCCGGCACAGCGAGGCCCTGGACCGGGACATGATGTACGCGGCCCGACCTTGGGGACCGCCGGATCACCGCGGCGTGGTGCGGGCCAGCGTCGACACCGACCGGGCCGACGCCATCCTGGACCGGGTGCGGGTGGCGGTGGTCGCGGCCGGCGGCGTCGGCCTGCTGGTCGCCGTCTTCATGAGCGGCCTGGCCAGCCACCTGGCTTCACGCGACGTGCGCCGGCTCATGGCGCGCATCCGCGAGGTCGTGGCCCGCAGCCGCCGAGACGGCCTGACCGGGCAGCTCACGGACCCCGATGAGCTGGAGGGCCTGGCCGGCGGGGTCGAGGACCTGGCCGACCGCCTGCAGGCCGCCGTGGCCACCGTCTCCACCGAGCGAAGTCGCCTGGGCGCCCTGCTGGCCAGCATGAGCGAGGCGGTCCTGGCCCTGGACGGCGAGACCCGCGTCACCCTGGCCAACCCCGCCGCCCTGCGCCTGCTGGGCCTGTCCGCCCCTCCCGAGGGGCAGCGCCTGGCCGAGCTGTGCCGCTCGCCCGACCTGGTGGCGGTGGCCCGCGATGCCCTGTCCGGAGAGGAAGAAGGCGCCGACGAGATCGAGCTGCCCGGCGGCGCCACCGTCCTGGCCACGGCCCGCCCGCTCCAGAGCCGGTCGGGCTGCGTGCTGGTGCTCCACGACATCACCGGGCAGCGCCACCTGGAGCGGGTCCGCCGCGACTTCGTGGCCAACGTCAGCCACGAGCTGCGCACCCCGGTGAGCATCATCCGCGCCAACGCCGAGAGCCTGGTGGACGGCGCCCTGGAGGATCCCACCGTGGCCCCGGTCTTCCTGGAGGCCATCGTCCGCAACGCCGAGCGCCTGAGCGCCCTGATCGGCGACCTGCTCGACCTGTCGCGCATCGAGGCCGGCCGCTGGCACCTGGGCGCCAGCCCCGTAGCGGTGGCCGAGGTGGCCCGGCGCGCCGCCGACAGCCTCCAGCCCCAGGCCGATGCACACCATCACAGCCTGACCGTCTCGGTGCCCGAGGCCCTCTGCGTCATGGCCGACGAGCGCGCCCTGGAGCACGTCCTGCTCAACCTGCTGGAGAACGCGGTCAAGTACACGCCGGCCGGCGGCCACATCCAGGTGCGGGTCCAGGCCCCGGCGGGCGGCATGGTGCGCATCCTGGTCGAGGACGACGGCCCCGGCGTGCCCGAGCGCCATCGCAGCCGCGTCTTCGAGCGCTTCTACCGGGTCGATCCCGGGCGGGCCCGGCAGCAGGGCGGCACCGGCCTGGGCCTGGCCATCGTCAAGAACCTGGTCGAGTCCATGGGCGGCCACGTGGGCCTGGACCCCCGCCTGCCGCGCGGCAGCAGCTTCTGGCTGGCCCTGCCGGCCGCCCCCCTCTCCTCCTCCACCCCCCCAGCTCCCGACGCGATCCCCGGGGTCCCGGGCTAAGCTTGCACTCTCCCCCCTTCCTCCTGTCTCCTCATGGGACCGATGCTCCACACCGATCGTGAGTTCCGCGCCGAGCTGGCCGAGGTCCGCGAGCGCCTCATCCTGATGGGCGCCCGTGTCGAAGAGATGATCGCCCGCGCCACCCAGGCCGTGGTCGAGCGCGACGTCGACCTCGCCCGCCAGACCATCCTCAACGATCGCCAGGTCAACGCCGACGAGATCGAGATCGATCGCTTCTGCCTGCGCATCCTCGCCCTGCGCAACCCCATGGCCAGCGACCTGCGCTTCGTGACCCTGGTGCTCAAGATGGTCACGGACATGGAGCGGATCGGCGACCTGGCCGTCAACATCTGCGAGCGGGCCCAGGACCTCGCCGCCCTGCCCCCGGCCCCCCACGCCCAGCAGCTGGAGCAGATGGGCCAGCTCACCCGGGACATGGTCCACCAGGCCATCGACGCCTTCATCGCCGGCGACGATCTCAAGGCCCACGGCGTCATCGCGCGCGACGACGAGATGGACGAGGCCTACGACCGCTTCTTCTCCGAGGTGCTGGCCGACATGCTGGTCGACACCTCGAATGTGCGGCGGGGCGTGCAGCTCCAGGCGGCCGCCAAGTACTATGAGCGGATCGGCGACCACTCCACCAACCTGGCCGAGCACGTGCTCTTCCAGGTGCGGGGCGAGGACCACCGCCACCGCGGCAAGCTCGCACCCGGCCCCGGCGCCGGGGCAACGTGACACAGGGACGCAGGCAGTAGCAGCGTCCTCGTGCCGTCCCGGGTCCAGCGTCATATGCTGCGCCCCCGCGCGGGCCCGCCTCCGGAGCCCGGCACACCGGAGCGCACCCATGCAAGTCGGCATTCCGCGAGAGCTGGCGGCGGAGGAACGCCGCGTCGCCGTCGCCCCCGACACCGTCCCCCGCCTCAAGAAGCTCGGCTTCGAGGTCGTGGTCGAAGAAGGAGCCGGCCTCGCCGCCGGCTTCAACGACCAGGCCTACGTCGACGCCGGCGCCCGGGTCGTCGATCGATCCGAGGCCTGGGGCAGCGACGTCGTCGCCCACATCGAGATCCCCGGGCAGCGCCCCGACGGCAGCCACGAGGTCGACGACCTGCGGGCCGGCGGCATCCTGGTCAGCCTGCTGGACCCGGCTCGCAACGACGAGCTGCTGGCGCGCGTCGCCGCCCGCGGCGCGACGGCCATCTCGCTGGAGCGGGTGCCGCGCATCACGCGGGCCCAGAAGATGGACGTGTTGTCGTCCATGGCCAACATCGCCGGCTACCGGGCCGTCGTAGAGGCGGCCCAGGTCTTCGGCAGCTTCTTCACGGGCCAGATGACCGCGGCGGGCAAGGCGCCGCCGGCCCGGGTCCTGGTCATCGGCGCGGGGGTGGCCGGACTGGCCGCCATCGGCGCCGCCCGGGCCCTGGGCGCCGAGGTTCGCGCCTTCGACGTGCGCGCGGCCTGCCGCGAGCAGGTCGAGAGCATGGGCGCCTCCTTCCTCCAGGTCGACATCGACGAGAGCGGCGAGGGGGCCGGCGGCTACGCCAAGCAGGTCAGCGCGGCCTTCATCGAGGCCGAGATGGCGCTGTTCCTCCAGCAGGCCAAGGAGGTCGACGTCATCATCACGACGGCCCTCATCCCGGGCCGGCCGGCGCCCAAGCTCATCAAGGCCGAGCACGTCACGGCCATGAAGCGGGGCAGCGTCATCGTCGACATGGCGGCCGCCACGGGCGGCAACTGCGAGCTGACCGAGCCGGGCCGGGCCGCCGTGGTCAACGGCGTCACCATCGTCGGCTACACCGACCTCACCAGCCGCATGCCGGTCGTCGCCAGCCGCTTCTTCGGCCAGAACATCGCCCACCTGCTCGACGACATGGGCGGCGGCAAAGAGCTGCACATCGACCTGGAGGACGAGGTCCTGCACCAGGCGACGGTCGTCCTGGACGGCCAGGTCCGCTGGCCCATCGCGGCCTTCCCCAAGGCGGCCCTGCCGGCGCCGACGCCGGCCAGCACGGCCGCCACCGCCGCGGTCCCGGCCATCGCCACCCGGCCTCCGGTCAAGTCGGGGGCCTGGAAGAACGTCCTGATGCTCTTCGGGGCCATCGCGCTCACGGTCCTGGGCCTGACCGCCCCAGGTGAGTTCCTCCAGCACCTGACGGTCTTCGTCCTGGCCTGCTTCGTCGGCTGGCAGCTCGTCTGGAACGTCAGCCCCGCGCTGCACACACCGCTGATGAGCGTGACCAACGCTATCAGCGGGATCATCGTGCTCGGCGGCATGCTCACCGCCGGGGCCCAAGACCTGTCACCCGCCGCCTTCGTCGGCACGGTGGCCATCCTCTTCGCCAGCATCAACATCGCCGGCGGCTTCCTCGTCACGCAGCGGATGCTGCGCATGTTCCACAAGTAGGGGGCCGGCGTGACCCACAGCTACCTCTTAGCCGCCTACCTGGCCGCCAGCGTGCTGTTCATCGGCAGCCTGGGGGGTCTCTCCAGCCAGGAGACGGCCCGCCGCGGCAACCTGTTCGGCATCATCGGCATGGTCCTCGCCATTGGCGTCACGGCCCTGGATCCACAGATCCAGCGCTGGCAGCTCATCGCGGGCGCCGTGATCGTGGGCGGCGTCATCGGCGCCGTGCTGGCCAAGCGCGTCGTCATGACGGCCATGCCCCAGCTCGTGGCCCTGCTCCACAGCTTCGTCGGCCTGGCCGCGGTGCTGGTCGGGATCAGCTCCTTCCTGCACGGCACGGGGCACAGCGCCACGATTGCCGAGCAGGTCGTGCACCTGACCGAGGTCTGGGCAGGCGTGGCCATCGGCGCCATCACCTTCACCGGCTCGGTCATCGCCTGGGCCAAGTTGCGCGGCAGCCTGAGCGGTCGTCCGACCCTGCTGCCCGGCCGCCACGCCCTCAACCTGATGGGTGTCATCGCCGTCTCTGGCGCGGGCATCGCCATGACCCTGGGCAGCTCCGGCGTGGTCACCGCCGCCGCGCCCCTGGCCCTGCCGCTGCTCCTCGGCATCACGGTCGTCGCCGGCCTGCTGGGCCTGCACCTGGTGCTCGGCATCGGCGGCGCCGACATGCCCGTCGTGGTCTCGCTGCTCAACAGCTACTCGGGCTGGGCGGCCGCCGCGGCCGGCTTCATGCTCAACAACGACCTGCTCATCGTGACCGGCGCCCTGGTCGGCTCCTCGGGCGCCATCCTGTCGCACATCATGTGCCAAGCCATGAACCGCTCCATCTGGAACGTGGTCTTCGGCGGCTTCGGGACCGGCAAGGCCAAGGGTGGCCCGGCCATCGCCATCGAGGGCGACGTCACGCCCATCGAGACCGACGACCTGGTCGATCTGCTCAGCGACGCCAAGAGCGTCATCATCGTGCCCGGCTACGGCATGGCCGTGGCCCGGGCCCAGCACCCCGTCGAGCGCTTCACCAGCATCCTGCGCAGCCGCGGCCTGACCGTCCGCTACGCCATCCACCCAGTGGCCGGCCGCCTGCCGGGCCACATGAACGTGCTCCTGGCCGAGGCTGGCGTCCCCTACGACATCGTCATGGAGATGGACGAGATCAACGAGGACTTCCCCAAGACCGACGTGGTCCTGGTCATCGGCGCCAACGACATCGTGAACCCCAGCGCCCAGACCGACCCCAACAGCCCCATCGCCGGAATGCCGGTGTTGGAGGCGTGGAAGGCCAAGACGGTGGTCGTGCTCAAGCGCGGCATGGGCTCGGGCTACGCCGGCATCGAGAACCCGCTCTTCGTCGGCGAGAACACCCGGATGCTCTTCGGCGACGCGCGCGACACCATGGAGAAGGTCGTCACGGCCCTGGGCTGATCATCAGCCGCGCCCCGGGCCTGTGAAGGTCCTGAAACACGACGACAATCGGGTGAATTGGGGCGCTCGCGGGGGTCCTGCACGGCTCTGGCCGTCCTATGGACTGCGAGCCGGATGCCCCCCCAGGGGACCGGGCTCCCCCCAGGCTGCCGCCCCGTGACCACGTCCTCTGCCCCACCGCTGCTGTCCTTCGTCCCGCGTCGGCGGGGCGAGCTAGCTGTGGCTGGACACGAGCACGAGGGACCGGTGGTCCAGGTCGAGGACCTGGCCTTCCGGGTCGGCAGCGGGCGCATCGCCGCCTTCCGGGTGCGGACGCCCGCCGGGCTCCGCCTGGTGGTCGAGGCCGTCTTCACCACACCCCTGCGGGACGGCAGGGTCCGGGTGCCGCCGCCCACCGGCCGCGGCTGGCTGGCCGAGGACCCGGCCCATGCGGGCCTGCGCTGGGCGGGCTCTGTCCGCGGGGCCCAGATCCTGGACTGCACCGGCGCCCGGCGCGGCCAGGTCGAGACCCTGGTGGTCGATCACCTGCGCCAGGTCGTGACCGACCTGCTGCTGAACGACGGCAGCCGCTTCGCCCTGGGCGACGCCGCCTTTTTGGGGGACGGTCGGCTCGTCGTCGATGACGAGGGCCGCGTCTGCGAGCCCCTCGCGCTGTGGCTGGCCTGGCAGGCAGACCTCGAGGCGGGCTGCCTGTGGCTGGGCGAGGGCCTGGCTCCGCCGCCGCCCCTGTCCCCCCTGGCCCTCGCCTCGGCCCGCTGACCCCATGCCCCGATGATCCGCGAAGACTTCGTCCTGCGGCTCATCCGCCAGATCGTCCTGCTGGTCCTGGGCAGCCGGCGCCAGCGCGAAGAGGGCCAGCTCGAGCAGGCCCTGGATGACCTGGACGAGGGCAGCCGCCGCCTCATCGGCCTGGACACGCGCGTCTTGTCCTCGCTGACGCTGCCGGTGCTCCTCTCCATGCTCACGCACGAGGGCGAGCCCGACCGGGGGCGCATCGCCAGCGCCGCCCTGCTGCTGCGCGAGCGGGCCGCCATCCGCGGGCTGCTGGGCCACCCCCAGGAGCAGGCCACCCTGCGGGCCCGCGCCAGCGCCCTGCTCGCGGCCGCCCGCGATGGGGCCACGGGGGAGGTCGCCGCCGAGCTGGAGGCCCTGGAGCGGGAGAGGCTGGAGCCGGGCCCGGAGCCGGAGACCCTGGAGCCTCAGGGTGGCGAGTAGCGGTGCCCCACGCGCCAGACGGTCTCGCAGGGCCGGCACAGGGCGGTGGCCAGGCCGCTGTTGCGGCGGGTGCGGCCGGCGACGGCCTGGAAGACGGGGCCGCTCTCGTCCTCGTCGCACTGCAGGCAGTCGTTCAGGCTGCCGTCCGGCTGGTTGTAGGGGTCACTGAGCTCGGCCATGCAGATATCGAAGCAGGCGTCCTGGGTGTGCTGGGCGTTGTAGGCCCAGATGCGGGCACAGGGCGGGGTGAAGCCCAGCTCCTGCAGGCAGGCGTCGGTCGCCTCCAAGCCACCGAGCACGCCCGCCAGACCGCACTGGCGCACGGGCTGGGTCAGGTCGGGGATGCCGGCGTAGACGGCGAGGTCGGCCAGCGAGGAGCACAGGCCGCAGGAGTCGCCATGGGTCACGACACCGCCCGAGGCCCGGGCTTCCGCCGCAATCGTGAAGGAGATCAGGCGGTAGGCGCCACCGTCCTGGGGCACGACAGCGCAGACGGCGAGCGGGTCGAAGGCGAGCACGGCGTCGGGGTGGGCGTAGGGATCCTGCTCGGGCACGGCCGGCGGATCCAGCAGGGTCCAGGCGCGCAGGGCCGCCAAGGTTGCCTCGTCCCAGGCCGGCGGGGTCCAGGTGCCCTCGGCGCCGGCGACCTCGGCCGTGCAGCTGTCCCCGTCCAGGCCCGTGTTGTCGTTGGGCGCGCCGTAGATGCCCGAGCAGGTCGGGTCGGGCTCGGGGAAACCTTCCAGGGCGCCGCCGGGCGCGGGGTCCGTGGGCCCGGCGCCGCAGGCTGTGACGAGCAATAGCAACCACATCGTGCCCACCTCCGCATGCATCCTACTGCGGGGCTCAAGGGGTGCCGCGACGTGGTCTCCCAGGTTGTGCTCTGGACCCGCTTCGGGCCTTCCGGGCTGTGCCTCGGGGCTCCCCGCCTGCGCACCTGTCGTCGCGCAAGCACGCGACTACCAGAATGTGCGCCGGCAGGGACCCCTCGGCTGCGCCCGGAAGGCCCTTCGCTACCGGAACACGTGAACGGGGTCGCGGGGGCGGAGGGCGGTGAGCGGCCAGACCGCCACCAGACCGCCGGTCTCCCTGAGTAATGACCGCCTTGAGAGCCCGGGGCCTGCCTTGGGGGCACCGTGACCGATGTGCCCGCCTCGCCCCGACCCCGCGACCTGCCACCTTCCCTTCGTGTCTTCGAGTCGTTGTGGTTCCCACCCCCGTTGTCCCCACTCGCCCCCTTGGCCCCTTGCAATCCCGCCCACGCGCTCCTCCCCCACAGCCTCACCTGGACTCGCGGAGCGTGGGCCCTCGGCTGTGCTGCCCGCCAGGGGCCGCTACTCCTCGTCGAGGGGAGCCACGACCTGCATCTGCCCCGTCTCGGCCTCGGCGCGGGCTTCGCGCTGGGCCCGGGTCTCGCGGTGGCGCCGGTAGCGGCCGCCCTTGCGCAGGCGGCTGGCGACGATCTCCCGCTGCCGCTCCTTGTACAACGCGTGGGCGGCGTCGCCCTGCTCGTTGCGCTCGGCCGTCTCGGCGTCGACGACCTGGAACTCGACCTGGACGAAGACCACGCGGCCCAGCAGGGCGCCGTAGCGGGCGTGCCCCAGATGGTCGATGCGCACCGGGAAGTCGACGATGAAGTTGATCACCCGGTAGGACGGCCCCGAGAAGGGGTTGTCGTCGGGGTTGAAGGGCTGGTCGCCCTCGGCCGTGAAGCCCTGCAGCGCCTGGGCGACGTCCCGGTAGGGGCCCTGGGTCCACTCGGTGTGCAGGTCGATCAGGTTGTTGTGGCTCTGGCCGGGGATCGTGTAGTTGAAGGGGAAGAGGTGGCGGGTCAGCCAGGCGATGGCCGGCACGATCTGGTCGCGGCGCTGCGTGATGACGCGAAAGCGCAGCTTGTCGAAGACCGTCGCGGCAGTGGCTTCTTTCTTGGCCAGCAGCTTGGTGATGATCGAGTTGCGGCTCTTGCGGTTGCCGTAGAAGGCCGCGAGGGGGAAGCCCTCGTCCCGCATGCGGGCGGCCGACTCGTAGATCCGGCGCTCGGCCAGGTCGAGGAGGTCGGCTTCAGACATGGCCGTCTGGAAGCGCAGCTCGGCGGCTTCGAGGTGGGCGATGGTGTGCATCAGCTTGAGGATGGCGCAGGCCAGGATCTGGCGGCGGCGGAAGCCCCCGGTCTGGCTGGCGAGCAGGAAGATCTCGCGCACGTCATCGGGCTGCTGCAGGTCCTGGGGGAAGCGCAGGCCCAGGTGCTCCTCGAGGTAGCTCACGGCCTGGCGGTGCACATACTCGACCCGGCGGCGGTCCTCTGGGTCGTCCCAGTCCAGGCGGTGCAGGCCCAGGTAGCCGTTGACGTGCTCCAGATCGGGGAAGACCGCCCGGTTCCAGTCGATGACCGAGCTGCCGCGCAGCAACAGGCGCACCGACTCCAGGTCCCCCAGCTCGAGCTGGAGCTCAGGCGGCAGATCCTGCAGGCTGGCGTCGAGGGTCAGCGTCCCAACGGTTGGCGTCGCAGGGAGCAGCGTCCCGGGAGACAGGGCTGCGGGCTGCATGCTCGGAGGCTGCAGGGGGTCTGCGGACACGGTGCTCCCCGGGGGTGAAGGTCAGCTAACGCGACCGGACCCGCGTCACCCGGCCCACCTCCTGCGGCCCTCCCTGGTTGCTGTCGTGGATCGCCGTCGTTAGCTGCGCACCCATGGCCAGCACCGGCACCTTCCGCAACGCCACCGGCGCCTTCTTCGAAGGCCTGAAGGCGACCTTCTCGAACCTGGGCACCGTCCTGCCCCTGATGCTCTTCATGGGCATGGTGGCGGCAGGCGGCGACATGCTGATCTACCGCAGCCTGGGCGGGGACTTGAGCCAGGACCAGGGCACCCTGATCAAGGTGGTGCTGGCCTGGACCGGCTTCGCCCTGGCCCAGGAGATCCTGCTGGGGCCCATCGTCAGCGCCATCGCGATCTACATCGGGCGCCTGCACTCTGCCGGAGAGCCCGTCCGCCCCTACGCAGCGCTGAACTTCGCGCTGGGGCGCTACGGCCGCATGTTCGTGCCGCACATGATCGCCCAGCTCTCGATCCAGATCGGGCTCATGCTGCTCATGTTCCCCGGCATGATCTACGTGAGCATGTACGCCTTCGTCGACTCGGTCGCCTGCCTGGAGCAGAAGGTGTGGCCGATCGACCAGAGCAAGAAGCTGACCCGGGCGCGGCGCGGCAGCATCGTGCTGATCTACCTGCCGGTGGCCCTGCTGGTGCAGGTCGTGGCCTTCGCCGAGCTGTGGGCCCTGGAGCAGGGCCTCTTCATGCTCAGCGCCGTCTTCGCGACCGTCGCCCTGCTGTTCTTCATCGTCGACGTCGCCTTCTACAAGCTCTACGAGCGTCGGACCGCGGCGGTCGTCGCAGCCGCCGTCGCGACGGCGGCGCCGGACGCGGCGCTGCCCATCCAGTAGAGCGGACGGGCGCTCCCGGCGCACGGGGCCCGCGGCATGCCCGCACCTGAAGACAACCGCGCCTGGCTGCGCCAGGTCCCCGAGCTGGCCCGACCCGGCACGGCCTTGGCTGGCCTGCCCGAGGGCGCGGCCTCCTGGGCGCTGGCCCACCTCGCAGCCACCCGCCGGGCGCCCATGCTGGTCGTGGCGCCCACCCCCGAGGACGCCGCCCGGGTCCGCCAGGAGCTGGCCTTCCACCTCTCCCGGCCCCAAGACCCGCCGGTCCTCTCCTTCCCCGCCGACGACGTCCGCACCTGGGACGGGGTCTCGCCCCACCCCGACCTGCCACGCGAGCGCCTGGCCGTGCTCGACGCCCTGGCCCGCCACCAGCGGGTCGTCGTCGTCGCCAGCGCCCGGGCCCTGCTGCACCGCGTGCTCTCGCCCCAGACCCTGGGGGCGCTGCGCCTGGACCTGGCCCCGGGTCAGCAGGTGGACCGCGCGGCCCTGGTCAGCCGCCTGGCCGACTGGGGCTACCTGGCCGTGCACCAGGTCGAAGAGCCCGGCACCGTGGCCATCCGCGGCGGGATCCTCGACCTGTGGTGCCCCGGCTCCGACCCGGTCCGCATCGAGTTCTTCGACGACGAGATCGAAGAGATCCGCAGCCTGGACCCGCGCCGCCAGCGCTCGGGCGAGCGCCTGCAGCGCACCCACCTGCTGCCGGCCCGCGAGGCCGTCGTCACCCCCGAGGCCCTGAGCCGGGCCAGCGCCCGGATGGCCGAGGCCGTCGATGCCATGGGCGGCGGCCAGGCCACCCGGCGGCGGATCCTGGCCGATCTGCGCGAGGGGCTGTGGTTCCCGGGGGCCGAGGACTTCCTGGGCGCCCTGCACGAGCTGGTGCCCTTCCTGTCGTGGTGGCCGGCCCAGGGCACCGTGCTCGTGCTGGACCCACCGGCCGTCGACGCCGAGCTGGAGCGCTTCTCCGGCCTGGTGCACTCCCGCTGGCAGGCCATCCCCGTGGCCGACCGCGCGCCCGTGCTGCCCGACTGGCGCTTCGCCGACCCCGCCCAGGTCCGCGCCGAGCTGCGTCGGGCCGTGCGCGTCGAGTCCGTGTCCATCGACGACGCGCCCGACCTGGGCTGCCGCTCCAACGAGAGCCTGCGGGTCGGCCACGGCGAGCTGGCCCCCGTCGCCCGCCTGCTCGCCGACTGGCTGGAGGAGGGCTGGCGCGTTGCCCTGGTCTGCGACTCGCGCAGCCGCGCCGAGCGCGTCCTGGGCCTGCTCCAGCCCCACGGCCTGGACCCGCGCCCGGCCCCACGCGGCGAGCTGGGCCGGCCCGGCACCCTCTCCTTGTGGCTGGGCGACCTGCCGCGCGGCTTCCACAGCCCCCGCGACCAGGTTGTCATCCTCACCGCCGACGAGCTGTTCACCAGCAAGGACCGAGCGCGCACGGTTCACGTTCCCGCCTCGCTCAAGGACGCGGTCCTCACCAGCCACACCCAGCTCCGGCAGGGCGACCTGGTGGTCCACGCCCTGCACGGCATCGGCCGCTTCCTGCGCCTGCGTCGGCTGTCCCTGACCGGCAAGGACGGCGTCGAGCAGGACTACGCCGAGCTGGAGTACCGCGACGGCGACCGCCTGTACCTGCCGGTCGCCCGGCTGGAGCAGCTCTACCCCTACCGGGCGGTCGGTGAGGTCGGGCCCCGGCTGGACAAGCTGGGCGGCGAGACCTGGGCCCGGCGCAAGCAGAAGGTCCGGGACCGCGTGCTGGCCATGGCCCACGAGATCCTGGAGCTGCACGCCATGCGCCAGGTGGCCGAGGGCCACGCGTACACCGGCGAGCCCGAGCTGTACCGGCGCTTCGTGGAGAGCTTCCCCTACGTCGAGACCATGGGCCAGCAGCAGGCCATCGACGAGGTCATGGCCGACCTGGCCGAACCAAAGCCCATGGACCGCCTGGTCGTGGGCGACGTCGGCTTCGGCAAGACCGAGGTCGCCATGCGTGCCGCCATGCGCGTCATCGTCGAGGGCCGCCAGGTCGCCGTGCTCTGCCCGACCACCGTCCTGGCCTTCCAGCACCTGCGCACCTTCCGCGAGCGCATGGACCCCATGGGCGTGCGGGTGGAGATGCTTTCCCGCTTCCAGTCGCCCGCCCAGGTCCGTCACATCCAGGGCGAGGTGGCGCAAGGCAAGGTCGACGTCGTCATCGGCACCCACGCCCTGCTCGGCCGCGAGCTCCGCTTCAAGGACCTGGGCCTGGTCGTCGTCGACGAGGAGCACCGCTTCGGCGTCAAGCAAAAGGAGAAGCTCAAGAAGCTCACCCGCTCCCAGGCCGGCGTGCCCGTCGACTACCTGGCCATGTCCGCCACCCCCATCCCCCGCACCTTGTACATGGCCATGGGCGGCCTGCGCGCCGTCAGCATGATCACCACGCCCCCGCCGGGTCGCCAGGAGGTCCGCACCCGCCTGGCCCGCTTCGACGAGGCCCGCATCCGCGAGGAGATCCTCCACGAGCTGCGCCGCGGCGGCCAGGTCTTCTTCGTACACAACCGCGTCGAGACGATCCTGCAACTGGCCACCAAGCTCAGAGAGCTGGTGCCCGAGGCTCGCTTTGCCGTCGCACACGGACAGATGTCCGAAGACGAGCTGGAGCGCGTGCTGGTCGGCTTCGTCAACAATGACAGCAACGTGCTCATCTGCACCACCATCATCGAGTCGGGCGTCGATATGCCCAACGTCAACACGATGATCGTCAACCGCGCCGACCGCCTGGGCCTGGCCCAGCTCTACCAGCTGCGCGGTCGCGTCGGGCGGGCCACCCGGCGCGGCTACTGCACCCTGCTCATCCCCGGAGACATCGGGGACCTGCCCGGCGACGCCGCCCAGCGCCTGCGGGTCCTGGTCGAGCACCAGGAGCTGGGCGCTGGCTTCCAGATCGCCCACGCCGACCTGGAGCTGCGAGGCAGCGGCAACCTGCTGGGCGACAAGCAGCACGGTGCCATCCAGGCCGTCGGACTGGACACCTACGTCGAGCTGCTCGAAGAAGCCGTCCAGTCCGCCAAGGGCGAGATCACCCGGGCCCGCCTGGACCCCGACCTGGACATCCCCGTGCCGGCCCTGATCCCCGAGGAGTACATCGACGACCTGGACGATCGCCTGGCCGAGTACCGACGCGTCGCCACCAGTCGCACACCCCAGCAGGTCCGCGACCTGGTCAGTGCCTGGGAGGACCGCTACGGCGAGCCCCCGCCCGAGGTGCTCAACCTGGGCTGGATCACCGAGTGCAAGCTGCGCTGCCGGGCACTCGGCATCGAGCGGCTGAAGTGGTTCCCGCTACGGGTCGAGCTGGACTTCCACGAGACCACGCCCGTCACACCCGAGAAAATCGGCCAGGTGCTGCAGAGCTGGCCGGACCGCATGGCCCTGGGCAAGCGCAAGGGCGCTGCCGAGAGCGAGCCGGCACGGCGGCTGACCGTGCGGTTCACGCCGCAGGAGGGAGAGGCACCGTTCCGGTTCCTGCACTGGGTGTTTCGGTTGTTCGAGGGGTAGATCCCGGCTGTAATACACTTACAACCACGCCTTGATCCAAATTGTCCTTGCAGCCTCTCCACCCGTGGACTACCGTTCCATCAGTTCTTGGAGGTCCCATGTCGTCTCGCCTGCTCTCTCTCTGTCTCAGGAACCTCGGCGACCTGCCTGGACTCGTCCCGCGCCCCGAAGCTTCAACGCCGGTAATCAAGGAATGTCGCAGAGAGACGAGGGCGCACGATCCTTATCGGTGAGGGGATCGACCGCCAGGGCCGGCAGTGATGTGCTCCTGGCATGCGCACACCCCGCCCCACCACGTCGTCCCCTTCGGCCCTGACCCCCCTGACTTGCAGGCTCCAGGCGAGCCTGCCACCGGAGCGCTGGGCTGAGGTGGAAGCTCGCGCACATGAACGAGTCCGCATCCTGGCTGCCGCGGAGGAGGCTCGTGCAGGCGGGCTGAGTCGGCGGAAGG
>Ga0100377_1001690_pt1 | contig 18924 bp, 15 predicted proteins | sample CryGeymeta201501_FD_83664 | JGI IMG/M metagenome (GOLD analysis project Ga0100377, IMG submission 83664) | Groundwater microbial communities from Crystal Geyser aquifers in Utah, USA - Crystal Geyser metaG 2015-01 | ecosystem: Environmental > Aquatic > Deep subsurface > Groundwater | place: USA...
AGATTTTTTGCTTATCAAGTAAGGACTTACTGTCCGGCCCCCCCTCTACCCTCATAGGGGAGAGGGGGCTGGGGGGTGAGGGCCTCCCCCTCTCCCGTCATACGGGAGAGGGGGCTGGGGGGTGAGGGCGGGCTGGGGGGTGAGGGCGCCTACTTCCCCGCCTTCCCCAGCCCCGACGCCGTGCGAGACGACGGATAGATCCCCTCACCCTTGCCCAGATCCGACAGTGAGCCATTGATGAGCAGGCCGTACCAGTCACCGGCTTTGGCGCGACGGGCCTTGCTGTTCTGGTTGAGGATGATGGTGAGGGCGCTCTTGTCGAGGAACTCGTTGGAGGGCTTGATGCGGGCGTTGAGCTTGGCGCGGCTGCCGCCGAACTTGCGGGCGAGGGTGATGTTGCCGTTGGCTTCGAGGATGACGTCGGGGCCGGTGGTCTCGAGCGTCTCGACCTCCATCTTGCCGCCCTCGATCTTGATGTCGGCGGCGAGGGTGCCGAAGCGAATGGCGTCCTTGACCTCGGGGTAGCCGAGGGGGGTGTCGATGGGGATCTCGCCGGGGCCGAGGGCAACGCGCTCGATATTGAGGGAGATGGCGCCGTCGAGGAGCTGGCCGTCGTGGGAGAAGAGGAGGTTGGTCTCGCCGGTGACCTTGCCGATGAGGGGCATCCCGATGGCGCCTTCGATGAGGGCGATGGAGCCGAGGGGGAACGCGTCGAAGGCGATGTCGACCTGGTGGCCGAGCAGCTCGCCGTCCTCGGGGGCGTCGGAGGCCTCGTCGGCTTCGGTGGGGGCGTCCTCGGCGGGGGCGTCCTCATCTTCGGTGGGCTTGGGGACGGCGCGGCCGGGGCGGCGAGGAGGGGGTGGGGTGCGGCGGGAGGCCGCAGGGGCCGGCTTGGGGGAGGGGAGGGGCTCGTAGGGGACGTGGCTCCAGGAGCCGTCGATACGGCCGTCTCCCTGCTCGACGACGAAGTTCACGGTGGTGTCGCCGAGGAGGCTCTTGAACAGGGCGAAGTCCACCTCGACGCGATCGATGTTCATCGTGACGCGCTTGAACTTCGGGGGGGCCTCGCCGGGCGCGGCGGGCTGAGCGGCCATGGCAGGGGGCTTGCGGCGCAGCTCGATGCCTTCGAGCTCGATGGCCGTCAGGCCGGACAGGCTCATGTCGAGGATGGTGACGTCGTACTCGTCGCCGAGGGCCGCCTCGATGCGGTGTTCGAGCGCGCCGCGGAACAGGTCGATCGGCAGAGAGAGCCAGATGAACAGGAGGAAGGCGGCGATGCCGAGCGCGACGAAGCCGATCCACTTGAGCAGGCTTCGATTCATCAGGACTCCTCTTTCTTCTTCTTGAACGTCGAGACCGTGAGCTTGGCGTCGACCTTGTCCTGTCCGCCACCGCGGCGTGCGCGGGTGATCTCGATGCGCTTGACCACGAGGAGCTCCGGGGAGGACTGGAGCGCGTCGAGCAGGCGGGTGACCTTGTCGTACTCCACCTGATCGATGTCGACAGCCACCCACTCCTCGACGATCCCGGTGGCGACCTTGGCGCCCTTCTTGCCGCCGACGGGGTTCTCGCCGTCCTTGAAGTTGGAGATCTTCACGTCGAACCGGGTCGCCTGCTTGTCCAGGTAGGTGGTCAGGCGGATGTCGTTCTTGGCCAGGCGCGCGTCGAGGCTGTTGCCTGTCCCGCCCTTGGTGGCGAGGTATTGGGCCTGCTTGCGGGTGATGAGATCCAGGGCTTCCTGGTTCTCGGCGATGCGCGTCTCCATATCGTCGAGGCGGCTGAGCACGGTGGTGCTGAGCAGGAACCCGGCGATGATGACCATGGCGACGATCCACAGCAGGAGCAGCTTGCGCTCGCGCGGGCTGAGCCGCGTGAACGCCTGCTGGAGCTTTCCGGAGCCGGAGGGGGCTTCTTCCATGAGAGAACCTGACGGTGCGAGGTGGCCGAGCGCTTCGGGGCGCCGAAAGATACTACTTCTTCTTCTTCTTGTCCTGCGCGATGGGAGCGCACTGCGGCGAGATGTTCAAGGTGAACTTCACCTCCTCGCCGACCGACTCCACGTCGCCCTTCTTGACCTGATTCTTGAAGCAGACGAACTCCTCGTAGGAGGCCGCGAGCTGATCGACCGAGGCCGCAGAGTCGGTCTGGCCGTCGATCTTGATGACCTGACGCAGCAGGTCGATGCGCACGTCGTAGAGCTCGACCTTGAGGCCCTCGGGGATGCGGGTGCTGAGCTCGAAGTACATGTCGTAGGCGCTGTAGCGGGGCACGATGCTGGTGTCGGTCTCGTCGCCCTTCAGATCGCGCTTGATCTTGGCCAGGTCCGTCGTTGGCTTGCCGAACAGCCGGGCCGTCGACTCGCTGACTGCGCCGTTGGTGGCCTCGAGCTGGGCGTCGAGCGCGAGATAGCGCGTGATGAAGTAGAACGTCAGGACGACCACCAGCACGGCCACCGCGGCGCCCAGCCCGATCAGCTTGCCGCGCATCCACTTGCCACGACCCTCGTGCTCGAAGCGCCCGCGGCGGAAGTTGATCGTGGCGAGCTGCTTGCGGTCCACCACATCGCGCAAGCCGAGGGAGAGCGCCTGAGCGGCCGACGGCGAGGTGCGCTCGTCGAGCCTTGCGACGCCCGCGAACGGCTCGCCTGCCAGCGGCAGCGGATCCACCGGCACCCCGACGGCCTCCTCCAGCCACGGCGCCAGGTTGCGCAGCCGCGCCGTGCCGCCGCACAGGTAGACCCGGAGCACGGACACGCGCCGCTCGGCCATGTGCGCGTGGAACGTCGCCATGAGCTCCCGCACCAGGCGGCTCAGGTTGCTCTTGAGGGCGTCGGAGACCTGGATCTGCGTGACGTCGCCGACCATCGTGTCGAGGCCGAGCATCGCGCGCTGGTGCTTGTAGGCCTCGGCGTCGGCGTAGCTGCAGCCGAGGACGCGCTGGATCTCCAGGGTCAGGTTGTGGCCGCCGTACTGGATGGTGCGGGTGTAGCCCAGCGTCGCCCCCGACGCTGCCCCGCGCGGATCGGGCTCGATGCACACCATGCGGGTGAACCGGTGGCCGACGTCCACGATGGCGTACGGCGTCCCGACCTCGGGCAGCAGGCTGCTGGCCAGGTGCAGCATCGAGGCGTCGCCCATCAGCACGAAGTGCGGATCGAGGCTGCCGGCCCGCCAGATGTCGAGGAAGGTCTGGATGTCCTCGGTGCGCGCCGCCGTCACGAGGATGTCGTTCATGCCCGGCTGAGACGCGCTCGGGCCGATGACGTGGTGGTCGATCAGGAGATCCTCGGCCTCGGCGAGCGACTGCTCCTCGAACTGGACGGGGATGACCATGGAGAGCTGGCGGGCGTCGGTGAACGGGAACACCATCCGCGTGCTCATGATGAGGTCGGGGGGGAAGGCCACCGCCACGGTCTCGGCGTCCATGGAGGAGCGCTCGCGGAGGTTGGTCAGCGCCACGAGCAGCGCTTCGTCCTCGGCCTCGTGGATGGCCGCCTCCAGCTCGTCCTCGGTGATCACGCTGCCGGGAGCGGCGCCGTCGGGCAGGTCGTCCCGGCTCTTGACCACCGCCACCTCGGGCACCGCGATCACGGTGTCGAGGACCTCCTCGTCAAAGGCTGTCACCCGGAAGGAGCGGTTGTCCACCTCCAGCCGGAGCGCCTTGATGGAGTAGCTTCCAATGTCGAGTCCGATGATCGTGCTCATGAAGGCTCAGTATTCGCGCCAGTAGAGATACTTGACGTTCTTGATATCAGAGAAGTCGACCACTGACACCAGCGTCTTCCTGGACTCGCCGTAGGTGCCCTCGGCGATGACCTTGAAGATCTTGGGGCTGTCGACCGTGACGCTGCGGAGCAGATCGCGCTCGTTGAACTCGATCGCGATCTCAGGGGCCGCCGCCCCAAGCTGCTGCGCCAACGGCCCAAGCATCTGCAGGGCCGTCGGCGAGTAGGAGATGAACTGGGCCAGGAGCTCCGGGGAGCGCTTGAAGGCCCGGATGTAGCGGACGAGCTGGCGGGTGTTCACGTAGGCGACCGTCTGGCCCTGCTTGGCCCCGTCGATCACGATCGGCGAGCTCTCCGAGTTCATGTAGTAGAACAGGAGGTTGAGCGGGTTCGAGAAGAACTCGCGAAGGCCGTCGAGCGCCAGGGCGATGTAGGTCACCTGCGTCGCCACGTTCGGGTCACGGCACGGCCACGTCGTCTGATTGGCGCCCGCCACGTTCGAGCACAGCAGCGACTGCACCACCCAGAAGTTGGCCAGGTTCAGGTTCACCTTGTCGACCGGGTAGACCGTGAAGCTGTCGGCGAACCGCTGCATGAACGCCTCCGAGACGCCATCCACCATGCGGAGCTCCTCGATGGTGGTCATCTTGGCGTTCTTGACCTCGTAGTTCACGTCGCTGCGGGCGTAGGGGCCGCCCTCGTCGCCGCTGCTGGTGCCCTCCGGCACGCAGAACTCGTTGAGCAGGGAGCGCTGGTCATCCTCGTCGACCCAGTCGACGATGTTGCTCACGAGCTGCTCCCGCTCGATCTTCTGGCCCCCTCCGGACCCGATCTCCGTCTCGAACAGGTCGTCGTGCTGCTCGCCGAACGTCAGCAGGCAGAGCTGGGTCAGCAGCGCCTGGTTGCGGGTCCCCTTGGAGAAGCTGTTGAGGTTGATCTTGCCCTCTTCGGGCTCGATGTGCACATCGAACGAGCCGTGGAAGCCGCCGAAGCCCGTCGCCCCCTGGGACAGCTCCAGCCCGCCGACAGGCGTCTGGAGGCTGCCTGTGTTGAACGGCGTCAGGAAGAGGTTCATCAGCGGGTACAGCTGAAAGTTGCTCCGCTTCATGAAGCGGCCGATCAGCGGGTCCTTCTCCAGCTCGAACTGGAAGGCCAGGATGACCACGCCGATGTTCATGCCGCTCTTGGCCAGGTAGTAGGCCTTGAGGTCGTCTCGGGCGTTGGCCGCGATGAAGACGTTGACGCGGGTCTGGTAGGCGAACTCGGTGATCGACAGCGAAAGGATCGCCACGGTCGCCATGGCGATGATCAGCGCGATGCCCTTGCGGTCGCGGCGCATGGGGGTGCGCATGCGGGAGACGGCGGCGAAGGTCGCCAGCGCCACCGCGTCGAACGCGGCCTCGGCGGCGCGGCCCGGTGCAGATGCACGCCAGGCCGTCGCGGCCGTGGGCTGCGATGCGGGGGTTGGGTTGTCGAGTCCCTTGTTCTGCATAGGTCCTCGGAAGGCTCAGTAAGCCAGGGCCGTGGTCATCATGATCTGGGCCTGGGTGGTGAAGGTGCGCGTGTTGTCGCGGCCGCGCTCGACGCCGGGGCGAGGGACGGTGATGGTCATGCGGACGCGCCGTGGCAGTGTTCCACGGTACTCGGCTTTGCGACTGTCCCAGGCGTCGACCCACCGACCGCCGTCCTCCAGGTCGCCCTCCTTGCCTTGCTTCCAGTATTCGAATTTGACGTCCTCGACCTCATCAATGAGCGTATAGATGACGCCGCCGTCCTCGATGTCGTCGTCCAGGGTGGTGTCTTCGCGGCGGACGAGCTCGCGCACGAGGCGGCCGTCCTTCTGCCTGCGGCGCGAGGTCCGCACGAAGTAGCTGATCTCGCACTGCTCGCTCGACCGCTCGCCGGCCCGCGTCCGGGTGTGCGCCATGGAGGTGAACGTCACCTCCTGCCCCTTGCCGACGAAGGCGGTCTCGTAATAGTGGCTGCGCGCCTTCTGCTGATCGAGCTGCTTCTCGATCGAGCTGGCCAGCGCGTCCTGCAGCCGCTCGTCTGCGCTGTCGATCTCGCCTTCGCCGCTGGCGGCGAGCTCGGCCTCCAGCAGGCCCTTGGGGTCCGGGAGGTTCTCGCGGCGGTTGGCGTGCGTCGAGATGTACGCCATCGACAGCTCTCGGGTCATGCGGTCCATCGCCTGGCGCAACGACTGGAACTGGTCGAACGACTCGACCATCTGCGCCCGTGACTGGAAGCTCAGCCCGATCGAGCCCCACACGATCACCGTGATGCTGACCAGGATGCCGATGGCCATCATCACCTCGATCAGCGTAAACCCAGCGGCCGTGGGTCGCCGCGCGCTGTGCTGCCTGTGCCCGTTCATCACGGGTCCCCCAACAGGCCGTCGATCACGTCCGCGCCCTGCGTGGCCGCGTCGAGCTCCTTGGCCCGATCGTCGGCGTGCAGATCCGAGACGTACTGAACCAGGGTGAGGGTCTTGTCGCTGCCCCGGACGTCGCGCCACCGGATCTCGAGCGTGACCTTGCGCATCTTCTTGCCGAGCCGGTTGATGAAATCGGGCAGCAGGCCCACCACCATGGGCAGGTACTGCGCGAACGCCGCGTTCCCCGTGAATGTGCCGCCGCTCCCGTCGTCGCCCTCGCCGAACAGCGAGCCGTTCATCTGCCCCATCAGGCTCTCGGTGGCCGTGTCGTCGATCTCGATGGGCTCGATCAGCACGTCCCAGTCAAAGTCCGCGAAGCCCTCCTTGCGGAAGTCGCCGCGGTCGGTCTGCTCGCCTTCGTTGAAGCCGTCAGCGAGCAGGTCGGACTCGATCTCGAGCATACGGGAGCGGCCGAGCAGCGTCGCCGTGGTCGTCTGGTTGGCCATGGCGCCGCGCTGCACTGCGTTGCTCTGCGTGCCGAGCAGGACCGTGAGGACCAGCGCCAGGATGGTGATGGCGATCAGGACCTCCATGAGGGTGTAGCCTTTGAGTGGACGCGAACCTGTGCGTGCCATGGCGTGGGGTGTCCTGTGCGCCGAATCACTCATCGGACTCGGTGTCGAAGAAGTCGCGGGGGAGCGGGTGCTTACCGCTCTCGATGTTCACACGGCCAGTCAGCGGAGCGATCTCCAGGGTCATGTAGCCGTCTCCGCCGTCGCTGAGCACGATCTGGCTCCGCTCGACGAAGCCGTTGGGGAAGAACGTGATCGAGGCCTGCCCGTGCGTGATCGGTTGCTCGGACTGCGGCGTGAAGACCGACTCGAACTTGATGTTGCTGTCGAGCTTCTTGCGTTTGAGGATGAAGTCCTCCTTCGGCTCGAACGTGGGGCGGGTCAGGCCGAACACGCTGCCCTCGGTGTCGTCGTTGTCGTAGCCCCTTCGCTTCTTCGACGGCTTCGGCTCGTCCTGCTCGGGGCCGCCGATGAGCGCGGCGTCCGGGATGATCGGAGGCCCGCCCGGGGCGTCCTGCCCCGCGCTCTCCACCCAATACTCGCCCGAGTCGAGGTCGATCACGAGGCGGTGGTACCGCTGATAGATCGCCGCTTGCCCGTACGTGTACTTGATGACGCCGGTCACTCGCATGCTCTGCTGCTTGAGCGCCGCGCGGCTGAGCTGGTCAAACAAGACGATCCCGCCCACCAGAAGCCCCGCGACGATGACCAGCACGATCATGATCTCGATGAGCGTCATGCCCGCGTGCGTCGCGCGACGACGGATCCGTCCGTGCTGGCCCGGGACGGTGAGTGTGGGCAGGGCGCGGCTCAACAGCTACTCCTCGACCGTGATGTCGTCTTCGTTGCCGTCGTTGCCGTCGGGGCCGGGAGAGCGGAGCTCAAAGCCACGATCGCCCGTCTTGTTGTAGACGATGTCGTTGTTCCAGGCGTCCTTGAGGTCTTCCTCCTTCAGGTAGCCCTTCTCCCCACCGGGCGGGTTGACGAGGTCGGTCAGCTGACCCGGCAGAGCGTTGGGCTCCTGGAACGCGTAGTAGTCCTGGAGCGCGCTGGAGACCTTGTTCACCTTGATCTTGGAGGTCTTGATCTTGGCGCGGTCCAGGGCGTTGAAGCCGGCCACGCCGACCGCCACCATGATGCCGGCGATGATCGTCAAGACGATCATGATCTCGACCAGCGTCATGCCGCGGGGCACGGGCAGCAGGCGGTGCCGCCGAGGGGGCGTCGGGGCGAGGACCTCCTCGGGCGCGAGGAGCTCGGGCGCGAGGACCTCCACGGGGAGGAGCTCAAGCGCGTTGGGGTTGGCGTCGTTCAGGGTGTCGAGCGTGTTCATCGTTGCCTCTTCAGATCGGCGCCGGGGCGATTCCACGGCAGAGTGTCAGTTGCGGACAGCGTGAGGCCAGCGTGGAGAGAACCCGCGGACGGGCCTCAACATGCCGGGCCGGTGGGTGCTCAGAAGGTCATCTTGATGTCGTCCGGCGTACCATCGGCTTCGTCGGGGCCCGCGCTGACGAGCTCGAACTCGAACTCGCCCTCGGGGCCACGGTTGTAGAGGATCTCGTTGCCCCAGGCGTCGGTCAGGTCGGCGGCCTTGAGCCACGGACCGCCGTCGTCGGCGCGGGTGAGCGGGAGGAGATCGAGCGGGAGCTTCCCGGCGTCGTGGTCGTAGCGGTCGATCTTCTTGCTGAGCTCAGCCAGCTTGAGCCGCGTGGTCTGGATCTGGTCGCGCTCGCTGGCGTCGAACGCGTAGGCGGCGACGGTGACCGAGATCACGGCCAGGACGGTGCCAGCGACGAGAATCTCGATGAGCGACAGACCCTTGTAGGGCATGATACGGCTTCTGTCAGGGTGCGTGTTCATCAAACGAAGCCCTCGTTGAGCTGGAGGATCGGCAGCATGATGGCGAAGACGATGAAGGCGACCGCGCCGCCCATGATGACGATCATCAACGGTTCGAGCAGGGTGGTCAGCGCGTCGATGCGCGCGTCCACCTGCTGTGCGTAGCTCTCCGACACGTTCTCGAGCATGTCCTCGAGCTGGCCGGCGCGCTCACCGACCGCGATCATGTGGGTGACGATGGGCGGGAAGTGCCCTGAGCGCTTGAGCGGTCCGGCGATGGAGTCGCCCTCACGGATGGAGATGGCCGCCGAGTTGATCACATCCACCAGCGTCAGATTGCCGAGGATGTGCTTGACGATGTCCATCGCCGACAGCAGCGGCACGCCGCTGGACAGCAGGGTGGAGAGCGTCTTGGAGAACCGCGCGATGGCGACCATGCGCACGAGCCCCCCGAACACCGGTAGCTTCAACACCAGCTTGTCCCACACCGGCCGTCCCACAGCCGACCGCTGCCAGTACCGGAACGCGAACACCAGGCCGATGATGGCCGGGAAGATGATGAACCACCAGTTGGCGAACAGCCCGGAGACGGCGATCAGGATCTCGGTGATCAGCGGCAGCGCCTTCTTCTGATCCTGGAACAGCTGGGTCACCTGCGGGATCACGAAGGTGAACAGGAACATCACGATCGAGCTGCCCACCACCGCCATGATGATCGGGTAGACCATCGCGCCCACGATCTTGCTCTTGAGCTTGACCTGCGCCTCGAGGAACTCGGTGAGGCGGGACAGGACGAGGTCGAGCTTGCCGGAGGACTCGCCGGCGCGGACCATGTTGACGTACAGGTCATCGAAGATCTTGGGGTGGTCCTTGAGCGCAAGGTAGAACGCCGTGCCCTCGCGGACCTTCTGGCGCACGTCGTCCAGCGCCTCCTTCAGGCGCGGGTTCTCCTCCTGCTCCACGAGCGCGCTCAGCGACTCGACCAGCGGGATGCCGGCGCGCAGCAGGGTGGAGAGCAGGCGGGTGACCACCGCCACGTCCTGATCCTTGACCCGGCTGCCAAAAATACGGCCGAGGTCGACGTCCTTGGTCGCGAGGCTGTCGGACTTCTTGTCGCCCTCCCAGACCTCGGTCACGTAGACGGCCTTGGCCTTGAGGGTGTCCTTGAGCGCGCGCTGGCTCTCGGCGTCGAGGGTGCCGCGAACGGTCTTTCCGGTGGCGTTGAAGCCCTGGTAGTTGTAGACAGGCATGGTTCGTGGCCTCTTACGCCATCTCCTCCTGGGTGACCCGCAGGACCTCTTCGATGCTGGTGAGGCCCTTGAGGATCTTGAGGGCGCCGTCGTCGCGGAGCGTTCGCATACCGCGGCGCAGCGCCGAGCGCTTGATCGTGCCGGCGTCCTCCTTGGCCATGACGAGGGCCTGCATCTCCTCGGTCATCACGAGCAGCTCGTAGATGCCAAGGCGCCCCGAGTAGCCCGTGGTCAGGCACGCCGAGCAGCCGCCCGCCTTGTAGATGTGCCCGCCCACCCGCTCCACGTCGTCCAGCGTGAGGCCGATCTCGGCGAGCTGCGCGGTGCTCGGCACGACGGGCTCGCGGCACTCCTTGCACAGCCGTCGGCACAGCCGCTGCGCCATGGCCGCCTGGATCGACGAGGCGACCAGGAACGGCTCCACGCCCATCTCGATGAGACGGGTGAACGCGCCAGCGGCGTCGTTCGTGTGCAGCGTCGAGAACACGAGGTGGCCCGTCAGCGAGGCCTCGATGGCGATGTCCGCCGTCTCCCGGTCACGGATCTCGCCGACGAGGATGACGTCGGGGTCGTGCCGCAGGTACGAGCGCAGCCCCGAGGCAAACGTGAGGCCGATCTTCGGGTTGACCTGCATCTGGCTGATGCCGTTCAGCTGGTACTCGACCGGGTCCTCGACGGTCAGGATGTTCTTGTCCGGCGTGTTGATCTCGCTCAAGGCCGAGTACAGCGTGGTCGTCTTGCCGCTGCCCGTCGGCCCGGTGACCAGCACGATGCCGTGAGGCATGTGGATGAGGCGGTGGATCTCGGCCAGGATGTCCGGGCTCATCCCGATGCCGTTGATGTCCAGCAGGATCGCGCTGCGGTCGAGCAGACGCATGGTGATGCGCTCGCCGTGCGCCGTCGGCGCCGTCGCCACGCGGATGTCGATGTCCTTGCCGGCGATCTTGATCCGGATGCGGCCGTCCTGGGGCAGCCGTTTTTCGGCGATGTTCAGGCCAGCCATGATCTTGATGCGCGCCACGATCGAGGACTGAAAGCGCTTGGGCGGCTCGGCGACCTCCTTCAGCACGCCGTCGATGCGGTAGCGCACCGACACGTTCTGCTCGCCGGGCTCGATGTGGATGTCGCTGGTGCGCTCGCGCACGGCCCGGACAAACAGCGAGTTGACGAACTGGATGACCGGGGCCTCATCGTCGCTCTCCTGCCCGACGAGGATGTCCTCGATCTCCGGCACGTCGTCGTTGTCCGAGCGCGACTCGGCCGACTCGAGACCCTCGGTGAGGCCGCCGGTCAGGCGGATCTTGCGGTCGAAGGCGGCGTTGATGGTGTCGGCGAGCACGCTCGGCGGCACCAGGACGGGCACGGGCTCCTTCTGGAGCAGGAACCGGAGCTGGTCGAGCACGCGGATGTTGAGCGGGTCGGCCACGGCGACGAGCACCTCGTCACCGACCTGGCGGATCGGCAGGATCTTGTTGTCGCGCGTCCACCGCAGGCTCATGTCCACGATGAGGTGCAGGTCGATCTTGTCGATGTCGAGGGTCGGCATGACCTCGTAGCCGAGCTGCTTGCCCAGCGCGATCACCACGTCCTTCGCCTCGCAGTCCTTGGCCGCCACCAGCACCTCGCCGAGCCGCAGGCCCGACTCGAGCTGCTCGGCAAGCGCGCTCTCGACGTCGTCTTGCTTGACGACGCCCATCTCTACGAGGATTTCACCGATCCTGGGACGATTGAACATGACGGCTGCGCTCGCGGCTGGGGTGGATCAGCGGTTCTCGAGGGTCTTGACCTTGTCGGAGTCCTTGCCCTCGGGGACGATGATGATGTCGCCGCCATCGGCGGGCTGGCTCTCGTCGAGCGTCTTGACCTTGTCCGCCGGGGCCTTCCTGCCGTTCTCTTCCTCTTCGATCTCGCCGTAGGCGCGGCGGCGCGTCTCGTCATCGGACTCGGCCTTGCGGACGGCGCGGTTGATGCCCTCCATCAGGCCGTGCTTGTGCGAGTAGTTGACCGAGGCCATGTAGGTCTTGTCGTGCTGCGCGAACAGCTCCTGGAACCGCGCGCGGGCCTCCTGCTTCTCCTGGGCGATCCGGTCGAGGTCGTCGGCCGAGTCGATGATGTAGGGCGTCAGCATCAGGACGAGGTTCTGCTTGACCACCGTCGTGTTCGTGCGCCGGAACAGCCAGCCCAGGATGGGGATGTCGCCGAGCAGCGGAACCTTGGTCACACCCTCGTTCTCGACGTCGCGAATCAGGCCGCCGATCACGATGGTCTGCTGGTCCTCCGCGACGACGACCGTGGTGGCCTCACGCTTGGTGGTGGTCGGCGTGAGCGAGTCGCCCGCGCCGGGCTTCAGATCCTCGACCGTCACCTTGACGTCCAGCCGCACCAGCCCGCTGGCGTTGATCTGCGGCGTCAGCGACAGGCTCAACGCGACGTCCTGATAGTCAATGCCCGCCCCGAGCCCCCCGAGGCCGCCCAGGGCGCCGAGGCCGCCAAGCCCGCCAAGGCCGCCCGCCGCGCCACCGGCCGCGCCGCCGAGCCCGGCCAGCCCGGCCAGCCCGGCCAGGCCGCCGAGGCCGCTCGTGTTGGTGGCGAAGGGCACGCGCTCACCCACGCTGAACTCCGCGTCCTCGTTGTTCAACGCCAGGATGGACGGCGTCGACAGGATGTTGACGTCCTGGTCGGTCTGCGTCGCCTCGAGGAAGAGCAGGAAGGCCGGCAGCGAGAACTCCGTGCCCGGGATCGACACCGAGGGCCCGATGATGCCAAAGCCGAGGCCGCCCTGACCCTGAATCGCCTGGGTGAGCTTGGACAGCTCGAAGTTGGCCTGCCCCAGGATGAGCCCCGTGTCGCCGATCTCGTCCGCGGCCTCCGAGGGGATGAAGTCGAACTTCTTGGGCAGCCCGGCGTTGACGCCGATGCCGACCCGTCGGTTGCGGTCGATGGAGATCTCCATGATCGCCGCCTCGACGTACACCAGCTTCCGGCGCTGATCGAGCTGCTCGATCACGGTCTTGATCGCCACGTAGTCCTTGTAGGAGGCGGTGATGATCAGCGAGTTGGTGGCCGGCTCCGCGGTGACCTGGACGTCACCCGACAGCAGCGAGGCGCCGCCAGCGGACGAGGACGCGTTGCCCCCCGACGCGCCACCCGCGGCCGCCGCGGCCGCCGCGCGATTGGCCCGGCTCCCGGTGGCCGCGGTGGACCGACGGTTCTGGGCCCCGCCCGAGGCCAGCCCGCTCAGGACGCCCGCGAGGTCTTCGGCGGTGGCGTGCTGCAGCGGATAGACCCAGATGCGACCGGCGTTGGTCTCCACGTCGAGCTTCTCGATGATCTCGACGATCCGGGCGTAGGAGCGCTCGTTGGCGATGATGATGAGCTGGTTGGTGTTCTCGTCGGCGATGATCTTCTTGATCGTTACATCGTTGCTGCCTTCGCCCCCCTCGATGTCTCCGGCCTTGGCGGTCGCGCCCTTGGTGGTCGTGCCAGGCCGGCGGCGCGCAGCGCTCGCGGAGCTGTTGCTGGAGGCGTCGCTCTCGAAGATCTCCATCAGCTTGCTGGCCAGATCGGCGGCGTCGGCGTACTGGACCTGGTACAGGTGCAGCTTGTCGGCGCCGGTGGGCTGGTCGAGCAGGTTGATGAGGCGGAACATGCGGCGCAGGTTCGTGCCGTACTCGGTGATGATGAGCGTGTTGGTCGGCGCGTACGAGATGATGTCCGCGTCCTTGCTCTTGATCTTGCCCAACACCCCCTCGATGTCGCTGATCGAGACATGCTCGATGGGGATGATACGGGTCTCCATGATGTCGGAGCTGGGCGCGCCACCCTTGCCGGTGCGCGTCGGCAGATCCTCATGGGCCGCCTGGTTCGAGTCGACGATCTTGAGGAACGCCCCGTGGGGGACCAGCGTCAGGCCGTTCATGCCCAGCGCCGCCAGGAACGCCCGGTAGGCCTCGGGCACCGAGACCTGGCGCGGCGCGATGATGGTGATCTTCTTGCCCGCCTTGAGGCTGTCCGCGATGATGAAGTTTTTCTTGAGTAGTTTGCTGTAGAATTTGACCACGTCCTCGAGCTCTGCTTTGCGGAAGTCGATGGTGATCTTCTCGTTGCCCGGGATCGGACGCTCGTCGCCCAGCGGCGGATCGAAGTTCTTCTCGATGTCGACCGTGTCGTTGTCGAGCGGGTTGTTCGCCTCGCCGCGGTCGGCGGGCTTGTCCTCGGGCTTGTCGTCGCCCTTGTCGTCGGCGGGCTTGTCCTCGGGCTTGTCGCGGCGAAGGACCGCGGGGCGGTTGCCCTTCTTGTCGATGACGTTGTCCTTCGGCTGGGCAGCGACCCGGGCTGGCGCCAGGGCGAGGGCCAGGAGCGCCGTGGCCAGCAGGGAGGAGGCGACGCGAGCGAGGCGTCGAGGGAGCGTGTGGGTAGGGAGGGTGGACAAGGGATCACCTGATGTGCGTGTCGAGCGGGTCAACGCCCCCGGCCTGCTCGGCCTCGCGTGCCGCGACGAGCGCGGAGCAGGGCGGGGGAGTCGCTCACCATCGATTTCGATCTATTTAAGCTTGTAGCTGAGGTTCTGGCTCTTGCCGCCGCGCTCGACGGTCACGCTGACGTTGTTCACGCCGCTGAGGTTGCCCATCTTCTGGTAGAGCTGAAGGGCCTTGTTCGGGCTGTCGAGCGAGGTGCCGTTGACGGCGGTGATGACGTCGCCGGGCCGAAGCCCGATGTCGTAGAGCGGGCTTCCTGCGCTGAGGCCGGAGAGCCGGAAGCCGTTGGGCTTGCCGTTCTTGTAGTTCGGCCGGACCTGGGTGCCATCCTTGAACTTCTCGGGGTTGGTCAGGACCTGGCTCAGCACGCTGCGGTCCACGGCGTACTCGCCGTCCTTGACCTTCTCGATGCCCTTCTTGAGGTCGGCGAACTTGTCGTTCCCCTTGCCACCGGCGGCCGAGACGGCCTTGCCCGCCGACAGGTTCGACGGCCTGGCGCTCAGGGGGGTGGAGGCGGGGGCGCGCTTGGGTGGCGTGTACTTGCCGGGGGGCTTCGGCTTGCCATCGGACTCGAGGTCGATCTGCTCAAGCTGGTTGTTGCGACGGATGACGATGCGGTCGCGCTCGATCTTGACGAGCTCAGCGTCCTCCAGGATGCGATCGCCCTCCTGCAGGAGGAGGGTGCCGCTGCTCTTGCGATCGATGACCAGCGCCATCGACCACTGCGCGGAGCTGGCGACGGTGGTGCCGGTCAAGGTCACGTCGAGGTCGCTGAGCGGATACTCGCCCTCGGCGAACGCGGGGGCGGGCTCCTCAACGGGCTCCTCAACGGGCTCCTCGGCCGGCGGCGCCTCGACCTTGGGCTCGGGCCTCCAGACCGCGTTGTCGAGGTTGGACAGCTTGCGCGACGGGTCGGCGTTGGCCTGGGTGTTGGCGTCCGTGGTGCTCGGCGCCGGCGGCGCCAGGACAAGCAGCGGCGCGACCTTGGCCGAGATGAGGTTGGTGACCGAGAGGGCGGCCAGCAGGGCGATGAGCAGCACGAGCACGAGCTGCAGCACCCAGAAGTACTTCTTGAGCAGGTTTTCCACGGGGTCACCTCACGGGAGAGCGTCGAGAGCGTCTCGGCGTGCATGGCGGGACGGATGCGATGAATGAGTCCCGTGCCAGGAGCACAGCACAGCGTGTGCCAGCTTTCTCGATGTCGTGGTGGACGGGGTCCATGGCCGGCGGGCGGGGTGCGATGCGCCAAAGGATCGCTCCAGCCGAGGGCATGAATTGACAATTTGGCAATCGGGAACCAGAGCGTGGTATTGCCGTGACATTCTGTCACTCCATCGGCGGCGCGTCTTCACGGGTTCGGGGTTCCGGGGCGCGGTCAGCGGCGCCAGAATCGCCACCATGCGGACGGCGCTGCCGCCGCGCCGTCGTCCAGGGCCGCCGCGGCCGGGGCGGCCAGCGCGTCGAGGGCCGGTGCGGTGAGGGCGAGGGCGCGCAGCAGGAGCTCCGCCGGTGAGAGGTGTGCGTGGGTGGCCAGGGCGTCCAGCTCGGCCGAGACGCGCGGGTCGAGCACGACCCGCAGGGGGGCGAGGGGGCCGTCCTGACGGGGTGCGGGCTCCTCGGCCAGCGCCAAGTCGTAGCGGAGCCATGGCGGCAGGCGGGTCGCGGGGCACTCGAGGACCTGCCCGGTCCCTGGCGCCCGCGAGAAGATGTGGAGCTCGCTCTTGGCCGCCTCCCAGGCACCCGCGACGATCTCGTCGGGCGTGCGATCGACGGCGACGGAGACCGCCTTGACGGCGGTCAGCAGGTCAGGCGGCAGCAGGAGGGACAGGGGCGTGTCGTTGGGCACAGGCATGGTCGGGTGCAGCGGTGTGGCCGGGTCAGCTCATGCGCTTGGCGAGCCACTCATTGGCGGTCGCCCGGAGGTCGGCGCGGCGCTCGAGGAGCTCCTTGATCAGCGTGTTGAGCACGTCGCGGTGGTCGTCATCCCGGTCGAGCTCCAGGGCGCGGAGCGCGGCGCGGATGGCGTCGTCGATGCGGTCGGTCTCGGCCAGGGTCCACGCCAGGTTGAGCCAGCCTCGGGGGTGCTCGGGGTTGACGCGGGTCGCCTGCAGGTAGGCGTCGTGGGCCGCCGGCTTCTGGGCGAGGTTGTAGAGGCCGTCGCCGTATTCGTTCCAGGCCAGGGCGCTGGTGAACGGGTTGATGTCGAGGGCGCGGCGGGCGAGGTCGACGCCGCGAGGGTAGTCGCTCAGGAGCTGATTGACCACCGTCGCCCACTCGGCCAGGATCGCCCAGCTCCAGGGGGCGATCTCGTGGGCCCGGGCGTAGAGGGCGTCCGCTCGGGAGCCCTCGGCGTCGCGGGCGGCCGTGCGGGCCTCGTCGACGAGGTCGTGGTAGTGGCGGAGCGGGCCGTTGTCGAACGCGTCGGCGTAGACCTCGGTGGTCGCTGGCAGGGGGCGCCGGGAGAGCAGGCGGGACTGGACGGGGGCGATGTCGTCCGCGTCGGCGATGGCGACCGCGGCGCCAGCGCGCGCCATGGCGAAGTCGAGCAGCGGGAAGTTCAGGCCGACCGCCGTGGAGGTGCCGAAGCGGCGGTAGCCGTAGGCCTCGAGCGAGGCCTGCAGCGTGGGCGTGCCGAAGTCGTTGAACAGCAGGATCCCGTCGGGGGCGAGCTGCGCGACCGAGGCGTCGAGGGCGTCGAGGGCGCCGTGGGCCCACGAGATGCGGACCTGGTAGCCTGGGTTGGCGGCGATGGCCGGCTCGAGGTGCTCGTCGATGTAGGCCCGCAGGCGACCCGCCGGGTCGATCGCGTCGATGTCGACAGGGAAGTAGGCCCGCTCGATGTCGAGCACCGGGGCGATCGCGCGCAGGCGCGGGTCGCGGTCGGCGTCTTCGGCGCGGGCGGCGGCCAGCAGAGCCTCCCGGTCAAGCCCGCAGATCCGGTGGGCGAACTCGGTGTCGCGGATGCGGGTCTGCACCCGAAGCTCGAACCACTGGGTGTCCTGGCGCAGCAGGAGGGTGAACGGCAGCAGATCGAAGGTGTAGTTGGCCAGGATGAGCTGAAGCGCGGGGATCTCGACGGGCTCGGCGGCGTCCAGCGGCACCGGGCGGCCGAGGGTGAGCGCGTCGCAAACAGCCAGCCGGACGCGGTCGCCGTACTTGTCGAACAGGCCGAGGTCGCGCTGGTCCTCCAGCATCTTGCGGGACAGATCGGTGACCCAGAAGGTGAGGCGCTGGTCGTAGTCGAGGCCCCCCTTCGCGGACAGCTCGGCCACATGGTCGAGGAACAGGCGAGCGAACAGACCCAGCCCGCTGCCGAGCTCCATGATGTGGATGCGATCGGGCAGGGTGCCGGCGGCCTCGGCCTCGCGGCAGTTGGCCAGGAAGACCGTCGCCGCCGCCCTCGCCCGCACCCCGTCGTTGATGACGGTGTTGGGAACCTCCTGCATGACGAACGCCTGGACGCCGCGGTCGTGCCAGTAGGCCTGGCCGATGCGCCACTCCAGTGAGCGGCACGGCGCCACGAAGGGCTCGAGCACGAGGTCGAAGAGGGTGATGGGAGTGCTGCCGTCAGGCCGCTGGTGATCGGTCATGGGTCTACCAGGTGAGGAGGTCGACCTTGTCGGTCCGGCCTTGCTTGCTGATGCCGCCCACGACGAGCACGGCGCCGTCGCTGAGCTCGGTGGCCGTGCCGTAGTACCGCGGCGTGGGCATGTTCGGGAGGTCGGTCCACTCGTCGCCCTCGGGCGTGTAGACCGAGGAGACGTTGACCGCGCGCTTCTGGAGCCGGCCGGTGGCGCCGCCGAGGATCAGGGCCTGGCCGCCCCGGAGGCCGACCACGAGCTGCCCGACCCGCCCCGGCTGGATCATGCCGACCTGGGTCCCGTGCGTCGTGTCGGGGTTGAACGTCTCCACCTCCTTCACCGTGTACTCAAAAGGGTCTTCGCCGCCCAACAGCAGCACCACGCCGGCGGGCAGCGCCACCGCCGAGTGGTCCGCGCGGGCCTGCAACATGCGGCTGGCCCCGGTGAACATGTTGTCCTTCGGCTTGAAGAACTCCATCGTGCGCGAGGGGCGCCCCTGCTGATCGTAGCCGCCGGCGATCAGCACCCGGCCGCCGGGCAGCGGCGTGGCCGTGTGGGCCTTGCGCGCCGTCTTCATCGACACGGCGTGGGCCCAGCTGTCGGTCGAGGGGTCGTAGAGCTCGCTCGACCGCGTGGCCGCAGAGTCGAAGCTGTCGGCGGTGGTTCCTCCGGCCACGAGCACGCGACCATCGTCGAGCAGGGTGGCGGTGTGCCCGACCCCGAACTTCGAGGTGGGCTCGGCGATGGGCTTCCACGTGTTGTCGCCCGGGTCGAACCGCTCGCCGCGGCTGTGCCCGAGCACGAGGACGCTGCCGTCGGCAAGGACCGTCAGGGTGTGGCGGCGGTACGCCTCGGCCGAGGGCGCGACCGTGGTCCACGTGTTGAGCTTCGGATCGTAGAGCTCGGCCGAGGCCAGGTTCGAGTCGCCGTCGCTGGTGCCGCCATGCACCAGCACCCGGCCGTCCTGCAGGAGCACAGCGGCGTGGTGCGCCCGCGGCACCGCGGTCGGGGGCGCTTCCTTCCAGGTGGAGGGGACGCCCTTGTGGTCGGTGTTTGCGGCCGGTTCGTCGGCCCTGGGCTCGTCGGCCCTGGGTTCGTCGGCCTTG
>Ga0100377_1001692_pt1 | contig 18914 bp, 20 predicted proteins | sample CryGeymeta201501_FD_83664 | JGI IMG/M metagenome (GOLD analysis project Ga0100377, IMG submission 83664) | Groundwater microbial communities from Crystal Geyser aquifers in Utah, USA - Crystal Geyser metaG 2015-01 | ecosystem: Environmental > Aquatic > Deep subsurface > Groundwater | place: USA...
ATCTAGCGGCGGGAACAGCGGCGGGAACAGCGGCGGGAACAGCGGCGGGAACAGCGGCGGGAACAGCGGCGGGAACAGCGGCGGGAACAGCGGCGGGAACAGCGGCGGCTGAGCCGTGCGCCTCAGGCCTGCGCGGCCCACCAGTCCAGCGCGGCCCGGATCGCCTGCCCCACCGGGCGGTGGGTGTAGCCCAGCTCCCGCTCGGCCTTGGCGCTGCTGAAGCGGAAGCCCGGCGCGTAGCCCCAGGCGATGGTGCTGGAGTTGAGGAAGGGCTCGGCGCTGCTCAGCGACTCGTGCAGATCCCCAGCCCAGCCGGCCACCCGAGCCGCCCAGGCCGGGATGGCCCGCCGTGGGGGCCGGACCCCGGCCACCCGGGCGATGAGGGCGAAGACCTCGCCGTAGTGCAGGTTGTCGCCGCCCAGGATGTAGCGCTCGCCGCAACGCCCGCGCTCGGCGGCCGCGATCATGCCGGCCGCCACGTCGCGCACATCCACGAAGCAGTTGCTGCCCGGGGTGCTGCCGATCATGCGCCCGGCCACGACCTCCTGGATCATGCGCCCGCTGCTGGGTCGGATGTCCATGGGACCGAACATGTAGCCGGGGTTCACCATGACGGCGTCGAAGCCCCGGGCGACCGCGGCGTGAACAAGCTGCTCGCTGTCGTGCTTGGTGAGGGCGTAGCCGTCGTCCAGGCCGTGGGCTGGCAGGTTCCAGGGCGCCGTCTCGTCGATGGGCGCGGGCCCCTCGGACACACCCACCGCGACGGTGCTGGAGCAGTGCAGCAGGCGGCGCACGCCGGCCGCCTGGCAGGCGTCGATCACCCGCTGGGTGCCGGCCACGTTGGCGTCGACCATCCAGGGGGGTGGCACCCGCCGCACGCTCACGGCGGCCGCGCAGTGGAAGACCACCTCGGCGCCCTGGAAGGCGTGGCTCAGGCCCTCGGTGTCCGAGAGATCGGCCTGCGCCCACTGCAGGTCGAGCTCGTCGAGGTGGGCGGCGCGGGAGCCGCCGCGGCGCGTGGCGGTGACGGTGTGGCCGGCGGCGAGCAGGGCCTGGGCCAGGTTGCCACCGACCAGGCCGGTGGCGCCGGTCAGCGCGACGTGCATGGGGACTCCCGGGCGAGAGACCCGGCTATCGCAGCGCCACCCGGCTCGCGCGGCGCCGCACCAGGCCCAGCAGCAGCAGGGGCAGGCCGGCGAACGCCACGGTCCCCCCACCGGTGCTGCAGCTGCCCTGGCCCCCGCTGTAGGTGCCGGGCCCCGCCGTGTCGACGCCGCCCCCCCAGTCGGGGTTGTCGTCCATGTAGGTCTCGACCTGGTCGCCGGTGTTCTTCAGGGCACCGACGAAGGTGTGGAGCATGAAGGCGTTCGCCTCCATGCTGGCGAGCTGGGCCACGAACCACACGGTCTGCATGCGGACCATGGTCCCGTCGTCCAGCGGCATGGTCACGGTGGTGAAGAACTCGGCGGGGATCGTGGCCAGGGCCGGGTTGATGTCGGCCGGCGCCGTGAGCCAGGCCCGGTGCACCATGGCGCGGCGGTTCTCGGTGTCGACCCACCGCCACTGGGCGTGGTTCTCGCTCTTGACGTTCATCACGCCGGCGTAGCTGGCTTCGCTGTAGTTGAGCGCGTCCACCTGGCCGCAGCCGTGGGCCATGAAGCAGCTCTCGTCGGTCAGGAAGGTCCGGTCGAAGACCTGGTAGTCATCGGGGAAGACCTCCTGCTGGTCGGCGATCACCAGGGTCCACACGATCTGGTCCAGCTCGTGGTTGTGCTCGGTCACGACCGCGGCGCCGACGATGCCGTCTTCGAAGTCCTGCTGGGACAGCTCGGACAGGTCGATGTCGGGCAGGCCGTAGGCCGCCTCCGTGCTCATGGCCTTGACCTCGAAGCCGTCCTCGGGCTCCGACAGGCCATTGTCCTGGTACCAGGCCGCCAGGTTCTCCACGCCGGCCGCCAGCGCGGCGTCGTCCTCGTCCGCCATGTGCTCAAAGAAGTAGCTGGACAGTTCGGACAGCTCCCCGGGGGCCGAGGGCGGGCGCTTGCAGCCGGCCAGGGGCGACGCCAGGAGCAGGATCGGGACGAGAAGCGGAGCGGCGCGCACGGGAACTCCAGCGGCGGACCGCCAGGAGGCGGTCCTCCCCCACAGCCTATTCCCAGGCGACCAGAGCTGCTGGAGGGCTAGGCCTTGCCCAGCGCCTTGCGCAGGAAGGGCGGCATGTAGTCGTCGGGGATCATGCCCGCGGCCTGCTCCACGGTCGCCTTGAGCGCCGTGCGCCCCAGGTTCACGGCGGGCCCGGCCTCGGTGTAGTAGCGGGCCAGCACGTCGTCGAGGGCAGCCAGGAAGAAGTCGACGTCGTCCTCGGTCGCGACGGCTGGCGGCAGGAACTTGATGGCGTTGGCGCCGGGGCCCGGGACCTGGAGCAGGATCCGGTGCTCGCGGTACAGGTCGACGTGCACGGCGGCGCCGAAGGCGGCCGGGTCGCCGGCGGCCAGCAGGTTCTGCTGGACCCGCAGCTTCACCTGCTTGCTGTCCTTGAAGTAGATGCAGCGCATCAGGCCTTCGCCCTTCAGGCCGTCGATGCAGTCGTAGCGGCTGGCCAGCTCGGCCACGCCCTTCTCGATGCGCTCGGAGAGCATCGCGACGCGGGCCGGGGCGTCCATGTCCTCCAGCGCCTGGATGGTGGCCAGCGCGGCGGCCATGGCCAGGTTGCCCTCGGCGAAGGTCGAGAAGTAGAAGGGCCCGCTCTGGAACTTGCTGAAGACCTTCTGGTAGACGTCCTCGCTCACCAGCACGGCGCCGACGGGGATGGCCCCGCCCGACAGGATCTTCGAGCAGCTCAGCATGTGGGGGCGGATGCCGTCGGCGGTGCTGCGGAACCAGGGCCCCGTGCGGCACAGGCCCGTCTGGACCTCGTCGGCGACGAGCATGGTGCCGTACTGCTCGCAGAGGATCTCGGCCTCGCGCAGGTAGCCCGTGTCGAGCACCTCGCAGGTCATGCCCTGGACCGGCTCGTAGATGAAGGCCGCCACGTCGCCCATGGCCAGCTCACGCTTGAGCTGGCGGATGTCGTTGGGCCGCAGGGGGGTGCAGGTCGGCATCATCGGCTCCTGCCCCTCGCGCAGGGCCTTGGAGCCGCACATGCTGATCGCGGCGTAGGTGCGGCCGTGGAAGGCGCCCTCCAGGTACAGGAAGCGCCGCCGACGCGTGACGTAGCGGGCGAAGCGGACCGCGACCTCGGTGCACTCGGTGCCGGTGTTCGTGTAGATCACCTTGCCGTAGTGGTTGCCGGCCTTCTCGATCAGCTTGCCGGCCAGCAGGCCGGACAGCAGGTTGGGGTTGACGATGGACCAGTTGGGCAGGTCCATGTCGACCGTCTGCTTGATGGCTTCCCGCACGCCGGGGTGGTTGCGGCCGATCAGGTAGACGCCGCCGCCGGTCAGGAAGTCCAGGAAGCGGTTGCCCTTGTCGTCCCAGAGGTACTGCCCCTCGGCCCGCACGAAGGTGGCATTCATGCCCGCCAGCTCGAACATCTTGGGCAGCTTGGGGTGGACGTAGCGCTTGGACTGGCCGCTGGCGTCCTGGAGCTGGCCCTCGATGACGGTGCGCATGTCGTTCATGCCGGAGTCTCCTCGGAAAGGGTCGGCGCCGCGGCGCCGTTGTCTGGGATCGTGCTGTCCGGAGCACGGCTGTCCGGAGCACGGCTGTCCGGAGCACGGCTGTCCGGAGCACGGCTGTCCAGACCACCGAGGACCTCCTCGGCGTCGAGCACCGGTCCGTCGGCGTCCAGCGGGTCCTCGGCCGAAGCCGGAGCCGCATCTGCAGAGGCCGGCACGATCTCGGGCTGGGCGGCCCGCTGGGCAGCGCCCGTCGGCGGGTAGTCCCGCTCGTAGCCGAAGGCGTCAAAGACGGCGTGCCACTTCTCGTAGACGGCGTCCCGCTCCTTGCGGCCGATCTTCTTGAGCTTGTTCGTCTTGTAGCCGGCCAGGCCATCGACGTAGCTCTGGAGCACCGGCTCAGCGGTGGCCCAGCCCGGCAGGCGCAGCCGGGCGTAGATGTCCGACATGACCTCCATCTCGCGGCCGACCAGGTCGGTGTAGGCGATCTCGTAGAGGTTCTCGGCCGGGATGAGGTGCCGGTCCTCGAGGTAGCGCTCGAAGATGCGCTGGCCCAGGATCAGGGTCTGCTGCTCGCGCTGTCCCTCCCAGCTCTCCTCTGGCGCGTGGAAGAAGTTCTCCCAGTCCGTGTGGCTGCGCATGTGCAGCGTGCTGAGGAAGACCTCGTAGGGGTTGCGGTGGATGAAGACGAAGCGGGCGTCCGGAAACATCTCCAGGATCATGCGGATCCGGGCGGTGTGCGGGCAGCTCTTGACGATGACGCGGCTGCCCCCCGTCGCCAACATGATCTTCTTGATCAGGTAGCGCAGGGACTCCTTCCACCGCTCGCGCTCGGCCCCCGCGACCTCCAGGAAGTCCACGTACTTCTCGTACTGCGGCATGTGGTCGGGGAACATGAAGGCCAGGTAGGGCGACAGCCCCGTCAGCTTGGCCAACGCGATCTCGTCCTCTGCCGCCTCGTGCCAGCCGTGCTTGACGTTGTCGTAGCTGCGGGTGTCGTCCATCAGGCGGGCGGTCAGCTCGGGCAGGACCCCGCCAGTGGTCAGGAAGTTGCCCGGCATCACGACCTGGTAGACGGTCGGGTAGGTGTGGCCCGGCGCGCGCCCCAGCAGGTTGTGCATGTGGGTCGTGCCGCTGCGCCAGTGCCCCAGCACGAACAGCGGCGTGGGGTCGATCTCCATGGCGGCGAGCTGGCGACCGTAGCGGGCGTCCTCAAAGGCGCCCAGCGCAGTCGTCGGCAGGGAGAAGGCGGAGATCCAGGCGGCCCGGTGGGCGTAGCCGGCATCGACCTTGTAGTCGTTGCTCTTGAGGACCCGCATCCACTCCGGCAGCTCGATGCCCGTGATGAGCTGGTCCATGGACCAGCGCTTCTTGATCGTGGTGATGCGCTTCATGGGAGGTCCTCCAGGCCCTGCCGGGGCCGCGAGGGCAAGGCGCCCACCTACGACGGGCGCTCGGGCAGGTCAAGTGCGAAGGCGATTTCGCACCCCGACCCGGAGGCGGCCCGGTTAGCCGCGCCGGCCAGGAGGCGAAGATGCGCTTCAACCTGACGGACGAGATCGAGTTCCCGTTGGAGCTGGTCTACGACACGCACCGCGACAAGCTGGAGGACATCCTCAGCTACCTGCCCAACATCGAGAACATCGAGATCCTCGAGAAGCGCGTCGAGGGCGAGGTCACGCGCTTCGTCAAGCGCTGGACCGGCTCGAACAAGGACGTGCCCTCGGTGGTGCGCCCCCTGCTCAAGCCCGAGTACCTGCAGTGGATCGACCGGGCGACCTGGGACCGCGGGCGCTTCACGACGGACTGGGAGCTGGAGCTGGGCGTCCTGCCCGGAGCGATCAGCGCCAAGGGCCACAACCGCTTCATCGCCGACGGCGACATCACCCTCATCGAGATGGAGGGCGAGTTCGTCATCCACCCCGAGCGGCTGACCTTCGTGCCCCAGATCGTGGCCCGCAAGGCCGCGCCGGTGCTGGAGCGCTTCATCGTGGCCCAGGTCAAGCCCAACCTGCGCGGCACCAACGAGGCGATCCAGCGCTTCCTGGAAGCGCGCCAGGGCTGATCCAGGGCGCGGGGCCCCCGTCTACCTCAGGGATCGGAGCGCAGGAGCAGCTCGCGGTCCTGCACCCCGTAGATGCTGCCCCCCTGGCCGAAGCCGGGGTCCAGGGTGCCGACGCGGCGCCGCTGCACCGTGATCCGGGCGTCGCAGGAGGTCGGGTTGCTTTCGTCGATGGAGGCGATGGTGCCCGGCGAGATCTCGAAGGTCCCCGGGTCACCCGAGACGTCCTCGACATCGTCGAAGAGGCAGTCACCGGAGACGCTGATCCGGATGGTGTCCTGGGTCCCCGAGGGCGTCCAGGACACGGTGATGGGATCCAGCTCCCGGCTGAAGGTGTCGCTGTCCAGCGGAGCGGTGATCTCGAAGGGGGCCGGCAGGGTGCAGCGGCTGTCGGGGGCGCCGGCGTCGATGCTGCGCTCCAGGGAGAACTGGAACTCGGTGTCCTCGGCCGACAGGGCGAAGTCGGAGCTGTAGATGTAGAGGTCCCCCAGGTGGCTCTCCAGCATCGTCTGCGTGGTGCCGTCCGCGCTCACGGTGAGCGCGTCATCCCCCTCCAGGTTGACGAAGGTGTTCGAGGTGGCGCCCCCGACCCGCAGGGTGGCCGTGGTGTGGGTGCTACCGCCGTCCGAGGTGGCCACCAGGTCGGCGTAGATGCCATCCGTGCCCACAGAGCCGGAGTCGACGGAGGTGCAGCCGGCGGCGAGGGCCGCAATGCTCAGGAAGCGGATGTCGCGGATCTTCATGGTCTCCTCCCGGGTGCCCGGGCTGGGTGCCGAGGCGCTCCTGCTGGCAAGGCTACACGCGTCCGCGCCCTGGACATCCCAGGCGAGCGCATTGCCGCTGGGCAGGCGCGCCGCTGGGCAGGCGCGCCGCTGGGCAGGCGGGGGCAGCCGCCGAGACGCGGCGTGACAGGCGGGGACCAACCGTGGCCCCGCGCGCCTTGGCGAAGGCCCCCGGCGGTGTCACCTTGGAGACATTGGTTTGGAGCATTGAATGACCCGCCTTCACCGCCTTCACCGGCGGCACCGGCGCGCGCGCCGCGGCACGCACGCCATCGAATTCGCGATGTGCCTGCCCATCTGGCTCACCGTGATCTCGGCCATCTTCGACTTCGGCTGGCTGCTCTTCCACCAGACCTCGCTGGACGCGGCCGCCAACATGGGCTGCCGCTCGGCCTCGCTCGTCGACCCCGGCAACCGCGACCAGGACGTGGCCCTGGTCCTGGCAGAGGCCCAGACCGCGACCCTGGACGCCATGCAGCAGCTCGGAAACGGCGCGTGTCCCGACTGCGTGATCACCGCCAGCCTGGTGGGCAGCGCGCCGACCCGGACCCTGGTCTGCGTCGCCACCCGCAGCGTGCACCCCCTGGTCGGCCTGGCCCTGGGCGAGCACCAGATCGTGGCCACCCAGGCGGCCCGCATGGAGTGGCAGTACTGAGCGGGTGGCAGCACTGAGCGGACGCGGCCCCCGCCAGCGGAGGGCCCCTGGGGCAGATTGTTACGCAAATTCACCCAGGGGCGTTCACATCCGCCGCAATCGGCGGCAATGATCTTCATCACAGTGGAGGTCCCATGCCGGGGCATGCAAGCCATCGGCCCCAGGGCGCTCGGAGCGGCAACTACAGCTTGATGTTGGCTGCCGCGGTGATCACCCTGCTGGGCTTCGGGGCCCTGTCCATCGACACGGCCTACATGCGGCTGTCCCAGGCACAGGCCCAGGATGTCGCCGACGCCGCCAGCCAGGCGGCCCTCATCGTGCTGCGGCAGACCGGCAGCACCGATCAGGCCCAGGGCGCGGCCCAGCGGGTGGTGGCGTCGAACAGGGTCGCCGGGCGCGATCCCGACATCGTGAGCATCGACTTCGGGGCCTGGGACGACACCGATCCCTCCCCCAGCTTCGGCCCGGCGACCGCCGTACCCAACGCGGTGCGCGTGACCGTGGGCCGCCAGGGCACCCACGCCATCCCGCTGATGCTGGCCCGCATCTGGAACTTCGACTCCTTCGACGTGCAAGCGACCGCCACCTCGGCCACCCGCAGCTTCCAGATCATCTTCGTCATGGACATCACCGGCTCCTGGGGAGAAGCCGACTACATCAAGGCCCACGACGCGACCCTGGTCGCCCTGGACATGGTCACCGGCTCGGCCAGCGGCGTGGACACCGTGGGCATGACCATCTTCACGAACCGCTACTCCTGGGAGTACACGCCGCTGACCCAGATCGCCGTGCCCGCCAACGCCGCGGCCGTCCGCGACTCGTGGGGCAAGCTCAACATCGCCAGCAAGGGCGGCAAGGACAGCAACCACAACGACGGCAGGAGCTGCGCGCTGAACCCCAACAGCCCCGCCGGAGCCGTCACCAGCAAGCGCAACAACTTCAACGTGCCGCCCGGCGGCTGCTACCCGGACATGCCCCGCGAGTACACCGACGAGCCCGGCACCGACCACTCCGCCGGGGTCGAGCTGGCCAAGCAGATGTTCCAGGAGTCCGACAGCGGCGCCAACTACCGCGCCATGATCGTCGTGACCGATGGGCGGCCCAACGGCCTGGGCGCCGGCTCGGGCAAGGTCCGCGCCGCCCAGCACTACGTCGAGACCCGCTGGCGCGAGTACCAGGGCCCCGTGCCGCGCTCCGCCAATGACATCCGCTACGCCAGCATCGACGCCAGCCAACAGCTCTGGGACGATCTCCAGGTCAACACCTGGGTCGTGACCCTGGTCCAGGACGACTGGTTCATGCCCGCCATGGTCCACGGCGACGGCTACTACCGGCGCATCAACAAGGCCGACGAGCTGGCCGCCATCCTCGCCGAGATCATCAGCGAGATGCCGCTCGCCATCGTCGAGTAGGAGGCAGCATGAGACACCCCCTCCGCCACTCGCGGCGCCGCGGCAACAACGCGGTGGAGTTCGTCCTGTGCCTGCCCATCTGGATCGCCGTCGTGATGGCGATCATGGACTATGGCTGGCTCTTCTTCCGCCAGACATCCCTGGACGCGGCGGCCAACATCGGCTGCCGGGCCGGCTCGCTGGTCGACCCGGGCAATGGCGACGAGAACATCGCCATGGTCGAGCTGCGCGCCACCGGCCGCATGCGGGCCGAGATGGGCCGCCTGGGCTCGGGCACCTGTGACACCTGCGATCTGGTGGCCTACACCGCGGGCGCGCCCCCTGAGCGCAGCCTGGTCTGCTCGGTCACCGAGCCCCTGACGCCGCTGGTCGGTGTCTACGTCCAGGCCCGCTCCCTCACGTCCCAGCAGGTCGCCCGCCTGGAGTGGCAGCGGGAGGCCGCACCATGAGCGCCCGTCCCCTCACCGCGCCGCGCCGCCGCACCCGCCGCGCCGCCGCCGCCGTCGAGTTCGCTCTCACCCTGCCCTTCATGCTCTCGGTGGCCCTGGGCATCATCGAGCTGAGCCTGCTGCAATCGCGCATGTACGTGATCAGCCGCGCCGCCCGCGACGCCTGCCGGGTCGGCTCGGGCGTGCTCGAAGGCACCGTTCCCACGGGCGACCTGATCGAGGCTGCGGCCGTCAGCCACGCACGCTTCGTGCTCGACACCGCCGGCGTCGACTGTCACACCGGCTGCGACATCCGGGCGGACTGGTTCGAGCAGGACGGCTGGCGCATGCTCAGGGTCGACGTGGGCGTGCCCTACACGCCCTTCACGGGCCTGCTGCCGATGATCCCGGCGACGACGACCGGCGAGTTCGTGATGCTCACCCAGCAGCAGGTGTTCTGAGGCATTCTGAGGGTCCAGACCCGATTGGTATGACCACCTGACCAAAGCGGGCTAAGAGCGGGGGCGGAGGCCCCATGCCCCTGGAAGCCATCGCCCGAAGCTCTGTCGCTGGCGCCGTCTACGACCAGCTCTCCGCCGAGATCCTGGGCGGCCACTTCGAGAGCGGCTCGTCCCTGCCCTCCGAGCGGGCCCTGGCCGAGCTGCTCGGCGTCAACCGCGGCGCCGTGCGCGAGGCCATCCAGCGGCTGTCGGCCGCCGGCCTGGTCCACAGCCGCCAGGGGGACGGCACCCGGGTCCTGGACTTCCGCCGCAGCGGCGGGCTGGACCTGCTGCCCCAGCTCCTGCTGCGCAGCGAGGGGGTCGATCCGGCGGCCATCCGCGCCGTGGCCGAGCTCCGCAGCTGCATCGGCACCGACGCCGCGCGGCTCGCGGCCCTGCGGCGAGGGGAAGAAGACCGGGCCCGGCTGGCAGAGGTCCTGGGACGCATGCAGGCCGCCCTGGACCCACAAGCACACCAGGCCGCGTCCCTGGCCCTGTGGGAGGCGGTGGTCGACGCCGCCGACAACATCGCCTACCGGCTGGCCTTCAACAGCCTGGTCCGCGCCTACGAGCCCTTCCAGGGCCTGCTCCTCGGCCTGCTCTCGGCCGAGCTGGAGGACGTGGCAGGCCACGCCGCCGTGGTGGCCGCCATCGAAGCCGGCCAGCCCGAGGCCGCCGCCGACGCGGCCCGCCAGCTGCTGGGCCGCGGCAGCGAGGCGCTGAGCGCCGTGGCCAGCGCCCTGAGCGCCGGGCCCTGAGCGCCGGGCCCTGAGCGCAGGACCCTGAGCGCCGGGCCCTCTCTCGCGGATGCCCCTGGGCGGCATAGGAGGGGCCCATGCCGATCGCCTTGCAGTCGACTCCGATCAGCCTGCCGCCCGACCTGGTCGAGGTGCGGGCCGGTGACCTGGACGGCGACGGCCGCGCCGAGCTGGTCCTCATCGGTCGCACCGAGCAGCGCGAGGCCCCCGCCACCATCACGCTCACCGTCGTGCACTTCGACGCCGCCGGTGCGGAGCTGGCCCGCCAGACCCTGCCCCTGGGCAACCGCGCCCAGCTCTGGGACATCCAGGAGGGCCTGTGGATCGTGGACGGCCAGGGGGTCGCCTCGCTGGGCCTGGACGGCAAGCGGTCCCGCGTGGCCGCGCTGGACGGGCTCTTGACCCGGCTGGGCCCCACGACACCGCTGGCCGCCGACATCGCCCAGGACCTCGACCGGGACGGCGTGGCGGACATCCTGGTCTACAGCGGCGGCGCCGTGCACGCCTTCGCCGCCGACGGCCGCGACTGGGGCGCTGTGACCGCGGCGGCCGAGGGCGGGCTGCACAGCACGGACCAGGCCGGCGGCACGATCCTGGGCGCCGCCATCCGCACCCCCTCCATGGAGGTCGGGGACGTCGACGGGGACGGGCGGGACGACCTGCTCCTGCCGCGCCGGGCCGAGCTCCGCGTCGCCTTCACGGGCGCCCGCCTGGGCGAGCGGGAGGCGCGCATGAAGCTGCCCCTGGACCTGGCCCCCCCCAAGGACGGGGCCGTGGACACCAGCAAGGAGCAGCGCCGCATCGCCCGATCCTGGTTCCGCGACCTGGACGGCGACGGAAAGGTCGACCTGCTGGTCCACACCCAGGTCAGCCACGGCAGCTGGTTCGGCGCCACCGCCGAGCTCATGGTGGCCCGGGGCACCGGCCAGGCCTTCCTTCAGAGCCAGGTCATCCGGACCCAGGCGGCCGCCATCGATCCCAAGCTGGTGGACGTCGACGGGGACGGCGACTTGGACCTGCTCGTGCCCCAGATCGACCTCACCATGGGCAACCTGGCCAGCGCCCTGGTCAGCCACCAGGTCAAGGTCGACGCCACCCTCTACCGCATGCAGGACGGTCGCTACCTCGAGCCTCCCATCACGCTGCGCCGCATCAAGCTGCCCGTGGACAACAGCGACACCATGCAGCTCAACCTGGAGCACGACGTCGACGGAGACGGCATCATCGACATGGTCAGCAACGACGGCGAGGACGCGGTCCGCGTCTACGCGGGTTCTGCGGACGCCATCGCCGACACCCCCCTCGCCCAGGTCACCGTGAAGGTGCCTCCTGGCCACGATACCCTCTTTGTCCAAGACCTCACCGGCGACGGCCGGGTGGAGATCCTGGTCTGGGGCCCACACCAGCGCCAGGGCACCCTGCTTCGCCTGCCCTGATCACCCGCCCCGGACCGACCATGCGCCTGCGCTCCTCGCTCCTCGTCCCGCACCTGCTGGCTGGCACGCTGCTGGCCGGCGCGCTCTGCCCCGGGACCGCGCGGGCCGCCGCCCCCCCGCCGGAGATCCAGCAGGCCCTGGAGCGCATGCGCAGCGCCTCGGCCGCGCTGACCCAGTACACCTACGAGTTCCGCCGCGAGGAGTGGAAGGACGGCAAGCAGCTCCCGCCGCAGCTCATGCAGGTCAAGTTCCGCAAGCCGCTGGACGTCTACCTGCAGTGGACCGGCGACGCCTACAAGGGCCGCGAGCTCATCTACCGCCAGGGCTGGAACGACAACGAGCTGCACGTCAAGCCCGGCCCCCTCATTCCGGTGCTGAACCTGGACCCCGCCGGGCGCCTGGCCATGCGCGGCTCGCGGCACGGCATCGACATGATCGACATGAGCAAGGTCACCGATCTCATCCTGCGTCAGACCGACCGGCTGGCCGCCAACCCGGACCTGTCGGCCACCTTCACCGCCCAGGGCGCACAGCTCATCAACGGCGAGCCCAGCCACTGTGTCGAGATCGACCTGCCCAAGGAGCGCGACCCGGCCCTGTACGCCACCCGGGTCGACATGTGCTCCAGCGACGCCACCGGCCTGCTGACCCGGCTGCGGGCCTGGGACCAGGAAGAGGGTGCCTTGCACAAGGTCGAGGACTACGAGTTCCGCAGGCTCGACCTGCACCCGGGCCTGGTCGACGCCGACTTCGACCCGGACAACCCCGCCTACAACTTCTGAGGCTGTCCGGCGCGGCGCTGGCCGGGTCCAAGGGCCGAGGCAAGGCGAGCGCGGCTGCCCGCGCCCGCCTAGCATCACTCAGGGCGCCACTCAGGGATCCGTCAGGCCCGCCGCTGCGGTCTGCCAGCCCTCGGGAGGAGTCGCGGCCCAGGTGGTCCACAGCCCCGCGCTGTCCGGCCCGCCCATGGCGTCGTAGGTCGGAGCGCTGGCCCCCGCCACGGCCCGCAGGCGATCATCGGCCTCCATGCGGATGAAGCCCTCGTCCACCTGGGTCAGGTGGGCCAGGGACTCCAGCCCCTTGGGGTCGCCGCCACGCGCCAGCACCACGGCCTGCTGGAGCAGGCTCAGGGGGTCGCCCGCCGGAGCCGTGGACGCGGCCGCCGTGCCCTCTGCTCCGCCCGCCGCCAGCTCGGTGGCCGAGGCCGCCTCGGCCTCTCCCTCGTGGTGATGCCCCTCGACCGGCACCTGGCCGAAGCCCCACAACACGCCCATCACCACCGCGAGCGCGCCGCCCAGCTCCAGGACCCGCAGCCCGGGGCGCGCGGCCTGGCGGACGCTCACGACCCCCAGGGCCAGGGCCAGGGCCGAGCCCAGCAGGGCCACGATGATGGGCCCCGTCGAGTGCTCGTAGCTGACTGACACGCCCACCACGCTGGCCATGGTGGCCAGCGAGTAGCCGATGAGCAGCCGCGGGCCGATGCGCTCGCTGAACAGCCGCCCCACGACGGCCGGGATTACCAGGAAGCTGAACACCAGCAGCACGCCGATGATGCTCACGATGGCCGTGAGCACCGCGCCGAAGGACATGTAGAACAGCAGGTCCCACAGGGCGACCTTCACGCCCCGTCTGGCCTCTCCCGCCGCGTCCAGGCTGATCGCCAGGAAGCGCTTGCGGAAGGTGATGTGGATGAGGCCCACCACGGCCACCACCACCGCCGCCGTCGCGATCTCGCTCCACCGCACCCAGACGATGTTGCCCACCATCAGGTGCTGGACCTTCTCCGCCCCGTGCGGGTCGGCGGCCAGCTCGATGAGCAGCACCCCCAGGGCCGCCGAGACGGCGTAGGCGATGCCGATGATCGCCTCCTGCGGGACCCGCTTCTCGAACTGCCGGATGCTGGCGAAGGCCAGCGCCCCGAACATGGTGAAGAGCAGGCTCAGCAGCAGGGTGATGGGCTCGTCGGGATCGTGGCCCAGGTAGACCGCGTAGGTCGCCCCCAGGGCCGCCATCTGGGCCAGCGCGAGGTCGACGAAGATGACCCCGCGCTGCAGCACGTGCAGGCCGAACCACCCCAGGGCCGCGACCGCCACCAGGCAGACGACCACCGGGGCCAGCATCCAGGTCAGGTCGGTCACTTCAGCAGCCCATCGACCAGGGTGTCGATGAAGGAGAAGTAGGCGTCGGCCGAGGGCACGCCGCCCACGTCACCGGGGATGATGACCACGGTCGCGCCGGTGGACGAGGCCAGGGCCTGGGCGATCCGGTCGCTGTAGTAGCTGGTGACCCCGATGGTCTTGCAGTCGGCCGCCTTCATGGCGCCCGCCAGCTCGTCCTTGTGGGCCGCCGAGGGGCTGACACCCGGGCGGTCCTCGACGGTGCCAACCAGCTTCACGTCGAAGCGCTCGATGAAGTAGGGCCAGCTCTGGTGGTAGAAGACCAGCTCCTTGCCCTGGGCCGCCCTGCCGGCCCAGCCGCCCAGGCGGCTGGTGAGCCCCTTGGCCTGCAGGAAGTCCATGAGCTTGCCGGCCCGGGCCAGCTTCTCCAGCGAGGTCCCGCCCAGGAAGCCGACCAGGTCCTTGCCCCACATCCGCTCGTAGATCTCCTGGCGGAAGGCCTGGGCCCGCGCGGTGTAGGCGGCCGCGTTGGCCGGATCGACCCGCCCCAGGCCCTTGGCGATGTTGTCGGCCGCGATGGGGGCGTTGAGGGGGTCGGTCCAGACGTGCGGGTTGCCGTCGGGGTGCAGGTCCCCCTTGGCCCGGGTCAGCTCGGTGGGGATCTCCAGCCGGGGCACACCCTCGGTGGCCTTGACGTAGCCGGGCTGGCCGGAGCGGATCTTCGGGTTGCCGGCGCCGTCGAGCAGGCGCTCGGACCACATCTCCAGGCTCAGGCCGTTCTCGACGTAGAGATCGGCCTTGCTGACCTGGGACATCAAGGCCGGCGTCGGCGAGAGGAAGTGGGGATCCTCGGTGCCCTTGGCCAGGACGATGACGGTGGCGTCGGGCGCCAGCTGCTTGGTGATGTCCCCCAGCCACGGAAGCGTGCACACCACGTCCAGCGCGTGGGCCGGCATGCTGATGAAGGCCAGGAACAGGGTCGTGAGGAGGATGCGCAGCTTCATCGGTTCACCCAGTAAGGCTCGACGGGGTGCGAACCCCAGACGAAGGTGAGCTGACCCGTGGCGAGCACCGACGACAAGTCGGTCGACGCGCCCGCCCGGATCCGCAGGAATTCGGTCGTGTAGTAGGAGATGTACCCGGCGTACTCCCAGCTCCCGCCCATCTCGTCGACGCGAGCGCCGAAGTAGAGGGGTCGCGTCGGCTGCACCTGCAGGGTCGAGGTGATGCCGACCGGGCCGCCCGTCCCGGCCTCCACGTTGCGGAAGGCCTCGCCCATCAGCACCACCGAGTGCCACGAGTCCTTGCGCCAGCGCAGCATCATGTCGGCGCCGTCGACCCGCTTGTCGGTCTGGCCCACGGTGCTGGCGCCCAGGCCCAGCTCGAACTGGCCCAGGTCCTGGAAGTACTCGGCCCGGCCGATGAAGCCCGGCACGGGGCTGGTGTTCATCCAGTCCAGCGCGTTGCCGCCGGTGACGCCCCCCTCCAGGGTGAAGGCCACCCCCCAGGGGTTGGGGATCCGCCAGGAGGCGGTGGCCGCGGTCTCCGCCATGCCCTCAGAGCCCAGGGTGTTGACGAAGGGCATCGGCGCGTCCGGCCAGGGCCAGTCGTGCGGGTGCATGCGGTTGGTCAGGCCGAAGGGCAGCTTGAACTGGCCGACCCGGGCCGAGATGCCGGCGGGCAGGCTGACCAGGTCCAGGTACAGCTCCTCGGGGGCGATGCTGAAGCCGCCCTCGGGGTCCACACCGCCCGCCAGGGGCGGCGGCTCCTGGCCGACCGCCACCACCGCCACGGCCTTGGCGAAGGGGTCCACGTCGGCCCGGATGTCCATCTCGAAGCTGCGGACCCAGGGGCCCGAGCCCGGCATCACGCCGGCCTTGTCGATGCCGACCGAGGTCAGGATGTCGCCGAAGGCCGTGATCCGCGGGTTGAAGGCGTTGGGGTTGTTGGGCGCCGTCGGGGCGGGCGGCGGCGGGGCCGATAGCGTGCTGGCGTCGGACTCGCCCAGGAATTGGGCGATGTCCAGGTCCATGCTGCCGGGCACCTCGGCCGGCGGGGTCTCGGCGGCGGGGGTCTCGGCAGGGGGCGCGTCAGAGGAGGGCAAGGTGCGCGGGGTTTCCTGGGCCCGCGCCACGGTGCCTCCCCACAGCGCGAGGGCTGCGAGAGAGAGGGTCATGGCTTCCTGCATCGAGTGAGCATGGAGAGGGGCCGCCAGGGAACATCCCGGCGACCCGAGGGGGCGTCAGCTCACGCGCGCAGGGGAGGCGATGTCTTGGGAGCCCAGGTCAGGGGAGGGGCCCGCGGGGCCGCGGTCCGCAGGATGGGGGCGTCGGTCAGGGCCTCTGCCAGCACCACCGGCATGGCGGCGTGCAGGGTCAGCAGGGGCGACACGCCCTGGTGGAGGGTGCAGTGCTGGTCCTGGTGGTTCGACAGGCCCTTGGTCGCCAGCGGGGCGGTGTGGGCGTGGTGCGGACCGGCCTGGGCGCTCTCCGCCCGGGAGAACTCCACCAGCTCGCCGTGCTCCAGGCAGCGGACGTGCCGCACCTCGGACTCGTGCAGCTGCAGGACCAGGGGCGCCACGACGACCGAGACCGCCGCCACCAGGGCGGCGAGCACGGTCATCCAGCGACGGCGCAAGCGCAACACGCCGCGGACCGTAGTGCCGGCCCGACCCGTCGTCAATGGCAAGCCGGATCGTCGCTGGTCCCGAGCCCCAGGGTGCCTATGTCCCTGGTCGGGAGGAAGCATGCCCCGGGCACAGGTTGGCGACATCGAGATCGAGTACGAGTCCTTCGGCAAAGGCGAGCCCCTGCTGCTGATCATGGGCATCGCCGCCCAGATGCTGCTGTGGCACGACGCCTTCTGCGAGCGCCTGGCCGCGCGCGGCTACCAGGTCGTGCGCTTCGACAACCGCGACGTCGGCCGGTCCACCTGGCTCGACGGGGCCCCCGTGCCGCAGCTGCGCCCCCTCCTGCTGCGGTCCAGCCTGGGCCTGCCGGTCAGCGCCACCTACACCCTCTCCGACATGGCCTCAGACGCCGTCGGCCTGCTGGACCACCTCGGCTGGTCACGGGCCCACATCGTCGGCGCCAGCATGGGCGGCATGATCGCCCAGCACCTCGCCATCGAGCACCCACAGCGCGTCACCAGCCTGGTCAGCCTGATGAGCACCTCCGGCTCGCGGCGAGGCAGCCTGCCCCAGCCTCGGGCCTTGCGGGCCCTGCTCGGCGACCGCCCACGCAACGCCGACGACGCCGAGGCCTGGATGCTGCGCTTCGTCCAGACCGTCCAGGGCCCTGGCTTCCCCGTCGACGAGGTCGAGGTCCGCGACCTCGCCCGCCGCTGCTGGGACCATGGCAACAACCCGCCCGGCTTCCTTCGCCACTTCGCCGCCATCCTCGCCAGCGGCGACCGCAGCGACCGCCTCCGCCAGGTCCGCGCCCCCACCCTCGTCCTGCACGGCAGCGCCGACCCCCTCGTCCCCCTGCGCGGCGGCCGCGAGGTCGCCGCCGCCATCCCCGGCGCCCGCCTGCAGATCATCGAGGGCCTGGGTCACGGCCTGCCCAGCGGCGCCTGGCCCACCCTGCTCGACGCCATCGCCGGCCACGCAGCCAGCGGCCGCGGCGCGGCCTGAACCGGCAGGCGCGGCGACCCGTCGCCGGTTGGGACCAGAGCGGCTAGACGGGCGGCACGCCCTCATAGCTCAGGTGGATAGAGCACCGGCCTTCTAAGCCGGTGGTCCCAGGTTCGAGTCCTGGTGGGGGCGCCACCTGCGCCCCCCGGTTCGCAGCGGCGGCCTGGGTGTTCGCGGCCCTTGACGGCCAGCTTTGCGACCCCTCCAAACGCGGGCTATTTTTTCCATGGGCCCACATGGCTTTCCATGCCGAGCCCGGGGTGCACCATGCCGACCGACGCTCAGGTCTCCGCCACCATCTCCGCTGCCACCAAGGACAAGCTCGACCGCTTCACCGAGCAGCTCGGGCTGAAGAAGAACTTCGTGGTCGAGCAGGCGCTGCTGTTCTTCATGGAGTCGCGGCGCGAGCTACCTGATGAGGCCTTCATCCCCACCCGGCTGGTGCTCGACGACGACCGCTTCGACGAGCTGGTGGAGCGACTCGAGGCCGCCGCAGCCCCGACGGATCGCATGGTCGAGTTGATGCGTGGCTGACGTGGAGATCCGGCTCCTGCGGCGCGAGGGCGACCGCAGCGTCTTCTCCTGCGGCGAGCCCGCGCTCGACCGCTTCTTCCAGCACTACGCGGGCCAGAACCAGTTCAAGCTCCACCTGGCCGCGACCTGGGTCGCCGTGCGCGCGAGCGACCTTCTCGGCTTCGCCACGGTTGCCTCGGGGAGCATCGAGCGCCGGTCGGTGCCCGACGAGCGACTGCGCACGCGGCTGCCCGAGTACCCGCTCCCCGTGCTGCGCCTCGCGCGGCTCGGAGTCGATCGTCGCGCCCAGGGCCTGGGGCTGGGAAGCGCGCTCGTCCGGCACGTCCTGCGCATGGCCTTGTCGCAGCGGGACCAGGTCGGCTGCGTCGGGGTCGTGACCGACGCGAAGCCCTCCGCCGTCGCCTTCTACGAAGGTCTCGGCTTCACGCCGCTCTCGGGTGTCCGCGAGGGCCTGGTCCATGGCGACCCGACCCCGATGTTCCTGGGCATCGCGACGATCGCGGCCGCGGTCCAAGCCAGGCGCTGATCCGCCTTCACTGCTCTCGCCACCTCCCCTCACCCGTCCGACGGGGACGGCAGCTCGACGCACACGGCCTCGACGTGCACCTCCAGGGACCTCAAGGAGCGCGAGGACTCCGCCAGGAGAAAGGCCGCGGCCACCACGACGGCGAGCAGGGCCAGGCAGGTGAGCGCGGTCATGGGGACCGGGACGTCGACGCCCACACCGACCAGGCCACCGAGCACGCCGCCAGCACAGAGCAACCCGACCGCGAGGTAAAACAGGCGGAGGGCGTCGCGGAAGTGGCGACCGCGCAGGACCAGCATGCGGCCGGCCAGCGCTCGCTCTCCTTGGGAGGGGCTGTCCGCGACGCGGAGCACCTCCTGGTGGAGCTGGGCCATGCGCGCAGAGGCGGACAGCACCAGCAGCGCGACGCCGGGCAGGATGATCAGCGGGGGGAGGGCGGCATCGGTCGGCATC
>Ga0100377_1001694_pt1 | contig 18908 bp, 9 predicted proteins | sample CryGeymeta201501_FD_83664 | JGI IMG/M metagenome (GOLD analysis project Ga0100377, IMG submission 83664) | Groundwater microbial communities from Crystal Geyser aquifers in Utah, USA - Crystal Geyser metaG 2015-01 | ecosystem: Environmental > Aquatic > Deep subsurface > Groundwater | place: USA...
CCCCGCGATCTATTTTCCCTGCGAATTTATGCGTGTGCACGAGCAGCCGCGGCAGGCTCCGCCCACGCAGCGTTGGCGCGCGTTCCGCTCACCGCGGCGCAGCCGGTCACCAATCGAGGCTAGAGAACACCCCCGCCGCCGCGCACGCCGCCCGGTCACCTGGACGCTCAGCCCTCCCAGTCCGCCGCCTTGTAACCCGTCGAGGAGGAGCCGGCCTCGGCGGGCGCCGCGTCCGCAGCGTCCGCGGCGCCCGGCGCAGGGGCGCCGTACGCCTGACCTTCAGGGAAGCCGGGTGTCGAGCTTGAAGGAGGCGGGGCGTACGCGGCCTTCGGTGTGGCCTGCAGCCCCGAGAACAGGCGCTCGGCCAGCCCGAACGACAGCGCAGGCTCGTCCATGCGGCCATTGGTGGCGATGATGAACCCATGGATCGCCGGCACCCACGCCAGGAAGATGAGCGGCACCGCGACCGCCCCGACGCCGCACGTCATGAACGCCAGCGCCATGGTGACCGCCGTCAGGGCCAGCATGAGGATGAAGGCGACCGCCGCCTGCTTGGCGTGGAAGAGCGCGAAGCGGTTGTCCTTCTGGACCATCGGGATGATGAACAGCGGGAAACCCACGAACATGGAGCCGTAGGACAGGTAGGCCCAGACCTGCCCGTCGTCGACCTCGCGCTGCCAGGGCGTCTTTGAGGGGTAGCCTTCACCCCACGAGGGCGCAGGAGAGGGCTGGTAGCCCGGAGGCGGGCCGGGAGGCTCCTGGTGATCGGTCATGCGCGGACCTCTGGTTGGCCGCGGCCGGGGCGCGCGGCGGTGTGACGCTGGCCTGACAACACCGATCCCTCGTCGATCATTTCATCGGACCCGATGCTCCCACAGCGCCTGCACGCCCCGCTGTCCGATCCCGATCACCTCGATGGCCACCTCGTCCAGCCCGACGGGCCTCGATGGATCGAGCACCTGCCCGGCGTCCCCGACAAACAGGCCCAGGTTCAGCCAACCCACCCGCACAAACTGCGTGAGCGTCGTGTGATCGAGGGAGAACTCGACCCGGACGCCGTTGTGGGCGTGGTGGTCGCGTGCGGCCGCGCTGCTGGTCGACGCGAACAAGAAGCGCCCGTTTCGCCACGGTGCGCGCCGCTCCACCGCCGTGCCGCCGAGCCCGAGGCGCTCGGGTTCGCCCGCGTCCAGGTGGCGCACGACCTCGGGCTTGAGCGACGCGAACAGCGCCACGGCCTCCTGCCGCGCGAGCAGCCCGAGCAGCAGCTCGGTGTGCGGACGGGCGGTCACGACGCCCTCCTCATCGAGCGCGAGCCCCGTGGTGCGCAGCGCGGGGTCGACGAACGCGAGATCGGCCAGCATCAGCCATCGCTGGGCGCTCCAGACCACGCTCAGCCGCCTCCACGGTCCGGGCAACGGCGCCCAGGCCGGCGCCGCACGCGGCGCCCACACGGTCGGCGGTGGCGGCGAGGGCTCGCTCACCCCCAACACCTGCCGATTGGCGTCCAGCAACCGCGTCAGGACGCTGACAGGGACGTGCAGCCGCGCTGCGCACGGCTCGACCGCGGGTGTGGAGGGTCGAGGCTGCGCTGAGGGCCTCGCCGATCGCTCAGTCGACACCTGCGGTGCCCGCTCTGGCGACGAGTCGCGGGGCGCGGTCAACCATGCGTCGAGCGCAGCACAGGCCGCGTCCTGAAGCGCGGTCCAGCCTTCGCGCTGGGGGGAGAGCGGGATGGTCAGCTCGTCGAGGAGCCGGCCGTGCGCGAACTGCCGGAGCAGGGCCGCGGGGTGTCCGCCGTCGCGCGACAGCTCCACCGCGAACACCTCGCGCGGGTCGTCGATGCCCTCCACGACGAGGTCCACCATCCGGTATACCTCCCCGTCCACGGTGCGCTCGGCGAGTCCAGGCGCCAGCCGGATCACCTCGCCTCCCTGCTCCGTGACACGGCGCGCGAGCGCGTTGGCCCGCGCCGTCACCGCCTCGCGGTGCCGCTCAAGCGCCGCCCAGCCGTCCGCGCTCGCTGCCAGGACCCGTCGCTGGAGCAGGTCGAGCGTGGCCGGGCCTGCGCGCAGCAGCGTCGTCACATGGTCCCGCAGCGCTGCGAGGTCGTGGCCGTCGCGCTCGAGACCGTCCAGCGTATCGAACAGCCGCATCCACGCGCGCCCGTCGACGCCGAGCTGAACGAGCTCGCCAGGGCCGGGCTGCCGAACCGCGTCCAGGCCATCGAGCAACCGCCGTCGCAACCGCACCGCCGTCGCCGCCGATGGCAGCCGATCCAGCGCCTCTCCCCTTCGCAGCAGCCCCCGCACGACCCCGTCGTCTGCGATGGCGACCAGCTCTCCACGCTCACGGTCAAGGCGCACCACCTCCGCCCGCTCCCCACGCTTGAGCCCCGTGTCCAGGGCCAGCAAGTGACCGATCGGCCCCAGCCGTTCGACCTGGTGGACGGCCGCCATCACAGCCGGGTTCGTCGTGTCGACCCACTCGCCCGGCGGAAAGCCGAGGAACGGCGAGTGCCCGACGGCGAGCAGGTCTGCGCCGGCCGCCGCCAACCATGGCAAGACCAGATCCCCGTCTCGCGCGACCGCATCGCTCGAGGTCGATGGCGCGAACAGCGAGCTTCCCTCGCCGAAAAAGTCGTTATGGAACGGGGTGTTATCGTGCAGGCTGAGCCAGCGGGCCAGGAGGGCCGGTCGATCGATGTCGCGGCCGAGCAGGGTGTCGGTCAGCCGGCGCGTCGGCCCTCCGTGCATCGCCAGGACCGGCCCGGCGCGCAGCACCCACGGGCTGCGGGCCAGCCACCCCAGCAGCGGGACGGCATCGAGCGCATCAAGCGCCGCCGCGCGGTCGGGCGCCGCCCGAAGGGTCGCCACCAGCGCATCCGGCGCCGCGACGCCCAGCAGCCGAAGCAGCGCCCGCTTCTGGTCCCCGTACCACCACAGCCGCCCCGACCACAGGTCGAGCTCATGGTTCCCCGTCAACACGACGACCCGCCCGCCCGCCGCCTCGGCCAGTCCGGCGAGCCGCCGCACGGACTCCAGCGTGCTCAGCACCCACGACGCCCCCAGCACGTCGAGCCGCGCTTGCCGGGTCAGGGCGTCGTGGGTGGTCGCGTCGACCGCCGACAGCGCCTCAAACGCCTCCCGCCGTCCGCCCGTCCACCCGTTGGCGATGTGGCTGTAGGTCGCCCACGCCGCATCACCGCGCGGGTCGGCGTGGCGCGGAAGGTCCCAGGCGAAGTCCGCGTCGACCAGATCCCCCACGAACACCACGAGCGTGCCGGCCGGCGCGACCCACCGGCCAGCCTCATCCACGACGCGCGCGTGCCGCAGCGCATCCTCGGCGCGGTCGTACCGGCCATGAAGGTCGCCTACGAGCACGACGCGTCCGACCTCTGGCAGCAGCACCACAGGTCCATCGTCCACGGTCACGTCGGGGGGCTCGGCGAGCGCGCGGGCTTCGGCGAGCAGGGCGTCGAGAGGCGGCGAGAGCGCGCTGTGTCCGAGGAGCGCGCCGAGCACGGCGGCCCCTTCCGGACCCCGTTGTCGGAGGTCGTCGGCCAGAAGGGCGGCGAGCTGGGGATCGGACGTCGGCATCCGGGGCTCCGCAAGTCAGCAGCCGAGGCGGTCCGCCGCCCGCAGCACCGCGGCGCGCACGATCGGCTGGAGGTGCTCCGGGTCGAGCTCCACCACGAATGGCTGGAGCCCCTCCGCGGCCAGCGCCCCGGCGACAGCCGACGCGGGGAGGGCGCTCATCGCCGCGACCCGCGCGCGCCAGGCGTCGAGCTCACCGCACAGCGCCCGCGCCTGATGCAGCGTCTGCTCCTGCAGGCTCTCCACCGTCGTGCCGCGCCGCTGCGTCAGGGCGTCGAGCACGTCGTCGTGGGCGTCGTGCCCCACGGCGATGGCCAGCTCCTCGGCGTCCTTCACGAGCACGCCGCGCTCGAAGGGCAGGGCGACCTCCGCGTTGCGCACCCAGACGTGCGCGGGGTGCCGATTCGGATCGTGCCCGTCGTCCGGCCGAGGCCCCCGCTCGACGGCGATCCCGTCGGCCTCGACGAACACGAACACCCCCAGCTCCCCCCCGTTGCCGTACCGCCACACGTCTGACGACTCCAGCGACGCCGGGTCGAGCTCGGCGAGGAACGTGACCTCCTGCTCCCGCGCCGCGAGCGTGTCGCGGCGCTCCAGCGCGTGAACGAGCTGCCGGGGACCGAGGCTGCGAGCGAGTTTTCGAGGCATCGTGACCCCCACGTCGAGGCGGTTGGGAAGACTCGCCGCTATCGTGGCCGGATGCGCGCGTCGGGTCAACCCGTCCGCGCTCGCCTCAGAAGCCATTCGGAAAATAGATGCCGATGGATCCGACGCAGATTCTGTTTCCAGGTGGCGTCTGATGTGAGGGAGTGGGCCCAGAGGCCCATGACCGAGCAGAAGACACACCTGGGGACAGAAGATACGAGGAGACAAGGCATATATTTTTCGAACGGCTTCTCAAGCCAACGACGGATGCTCAGCGATCCATCGCCGCGCCGTCTCCGGCATGAGCGCCGCCCGGATCCCCGGAAGGGCGCCGAACGCCCCAGCCGTCAGGGTCCACCGGTCTCCCTGGCGCGACATCAGCCTCGACGCCACGAGTCGGTCGAGCGTCTCGAGCAGGCTCGGGTCCAGCTCGCCACCGAACCGGCGCCGCAGGCGTGCGACGTCGATGAAGCCGTAGCTGAGCTGGAGCAGGACGGACTTGGCGAGGACGTGCGGGCGGGGCAGGCCGTAGCAGCTCTCTCGGGGGAGCAGCCCGGCCTCGATCTCCGCGCGCCAGGCGTTGAGGTGACGGGGACGGAACGCCCACGCGTCGCCAACCAGCGTCGAGGCGTAGAGCCCACAGCCGATGTAGGGCTGGAGCTCGAGGATGCGGCCTTCGAGGTAGCGGCTGGTCCCGAGGCGACCAGGTACACGGCTGAAGTTCACCGTTCCGTACGCGCCGCGGTAGCCCGACTGACCGAGCGCGTCGTAGGCGAGGTCGTAGGCGTCGGCGTAGGTGGCGACCGTGGGCAGGCAACCGCTGCGGGCGCCGAGCGCGGCGATGGGGCGGCGCTTGTAGACGGTGTCGTAGATCGTGATGACGTCCGGCGCCAGGGCGATCGCGGCGCGGACGGTGGAGTCCCACGAGTCGATGTCCTGCCCGAGCTGGGCGAACATCAGGTCGAGGTTGACCACGCCGAAGCCCGCGCGGCGGAGCGCCCCCATCGCCACGTGCACCTTGTCCGGCGCGTGGAGGGCGCGGGCACCGGCGCGGAGCACGGCGCTGTCGAGGGACTGCACGCCCATGCTGATCCGCCCGACGCCGAGCGCGGCGAGGCTGGCGAGGTCGTCAGGACGGGCCTGAGCGAGCGTGGGGGTGGTCTCGAAGGAGACCTCGAAGCCCGGCGCCACGGGGAACAGGTCACGGACCCGCCCGAGCAGCCGGCCGATCTGGGCGGGCGTGAGCGCCATCGGGGTGCCGCCACCGAAGTCGAGGCCGGAGACCGTCGCGTTCGACGGGAGCGCGGCGCGCCAGATCGTCAGCTCAGCCAGGAGGGTGTCGACGTATTGACCGCGATGGCCTTCGTCCCACCGTGGGCCGATCAGTGTGGCATAATCACAAAAGGCGCACTTGGTTTCGCAAAATGGAACATGAATGTACAGGCCGAACCGGCCGTCGCTCGCCGCGAGGTGGGCGCCGTCGGCGAGCGCGGCCGGGAGCGCCAGGGTGTCGGCGTGCGGGGCAAACAGGCCGCGCGCAGGCGGGTACATCACCGTAGCCTGCAGGGGATGGCGCATGCCGAAGGCGAAGGCGTGGGACCTCATCGTCTCAGCCGGGGTGGTGGGTGCGATGACGCATGGCCTCCACCCGATCGGAGCGGCCCAGCACCTCCCACTGCCGTCGGGCCAGCTCGAACGCAAAGTCTGACCGCGCCTCCCAGCCGAGGTCTGCGGCGAGGTGGCCGGCCCACTCCGCGCACTCGGCCACGTCGTGATCGACGATCTGGCCGTCGTTCTCGAGCGCCTCGAGGCGGCCCGCGAGGGCGTCCCAGCGGGCGCCATCGCGGCGCGCGGCGGCGCAGGGCATCAGCGCCACGCGGACAGTGGCGGCGTCGCCGAGGCGCTCGGCTGTCTCCAGCCGCTCGGCGATCGGGGTCAGGCGCTCCTCGGCCTGGTCGTAGTGACCCTGGGCCAGCTCGACCATCGCCAGGTTCTTCTGAGCCTGGAGCGCCGAGGTGGAGCCGAGCAGCTCGTAGATCGCCAGCGACGCCTCGTAGTGGTCGCGGGCGCCCTGAAGGTCGCCGCCGAACCGGAGGATGTCGCCGATCAGGTTGAGGCTGTTCGCCTCGCCCAGCCGTTCGCCGAGCCGACGGGCGTCATGGAGGGCCTCCGTCGCCATCGCCATCGCCTGGGCCAGGTGGCCCTGGCGCAAGATCACCTCCGTCAGGCGCTGCTTGCACTGGGAGACGCCGAACGGATTGTCGATCAGGTCGTGCTGGTCCAGCGCGCGCTCGATCAGCTCCCGCGCCACATGCAGGTGACCGCTGCTGCGCGCGATGACGCCGAGACCCTGGATGCAGTGCGCGATCCCGAGGCGATCCTCGAGCTGCTCGTGGGCGACCCGAGCCTCCTCGGTCAGGCTCCAGGCGCGCGTCAGATCGCCCATGTCGCGGGCCGCGACGCTCATCCCGAGCAACGCCTGGGGAAGGATGTGCAGCCAGCCCTGAACCCGAGCGGCCTGCTCCGCGCGCGCCGACCACGCCCAGGCCTGCTGCACGGCGCCCTGATTGGAGCAGATCCAGGAGCGGAGCACCCAGCCCTGGCCCCACCGATCGTCGGACTCGGGCGCGCCGCAGCGGGCGAGCACCTCGTCGCGGAGCGACAGGAGGTCGTGGGCCTCGCGGTACTCGCTCGCCTCGCGGCGCTCGCGCGCGGCCAACAGCAGCAGATCCACCGCCACCGTCAGCTCGCCCGCCTCGATCCGATGCCGGCCGATGCGCTCGGCGACGCCGCGGGTGTCCGGCGGGTACTCCATGCGCAGCGTCTCGGCGCACGTGCGGTGGTGATCCTGCCAGCGCCCGCTCTCGCGGGTCTGCCGCTCGAGCGTCTCGCGCAGGATGCCGTGCGCGAACGTCCAGCCGCCCGCCGTGCGGATGGCGAGGCGTTGGCTGAACAGGGTGCCGAGCAGCGTGTCCGGCAGGTGGACCCCGCCCTCGGCGCACGCCGCCACCCACTCGACCGGGTTGACCTCGCGGCCGAGCAGCGCGGCCAGCTCCAGCGCCAGCGCCGCTGACCGGGGCTGGGTCTCCAGCAGACGGTCGACGCGGCCCTTCCACACCTCGTACAGATCGTCCGGCAGCACCGCCTGTTCGCCTGGCCGAAGCACGAAGCCGTGATCGGCGACCTCGAGCACGCCGCGATGCACCCAGTCGCCCACGAGCTGCACGGCGAACAGGGGGTTGCCACCCGTGCGCTCCTCCACCTGGCGGGCCAGCTCGCCCTCAAGACCGAGCAGCTCCTGCACCAGCGCCGTCCGGTCCTCCTGCTCCAGCGGGCCGATGACCGTCTCTGCGGTCTCCGGCAGGCCCATGATCTCCTCGACCCGCACCTCGGCCAGGGGCTGCATCGCCAGCGCCTCGTCGCGGACGGTGAGCAGGAACAGCACCGGCGTGGGCTCCAGCGCCTGCTGGCGCACCACGTTCTCGACGAACCCGAGCGCGTCGAGGCCCCACTGCGCGTCGTCGATCCAGCAGATCACTGGACGCTCGCGGGCCAGGCGCACCGCGAGTCGGCGCACCAGCGCATACCGCTCGGCCGGGCTGCCGAACCGGACCCGCATAGCGCCCTCGACGATGTCGCGCTCGTTGGCTGGCGCCATCAGCTCCGTGATGGCGTTCCACTCCCAGGCGTCGGTGACGCCGAGCTCCCGCAGCACCTTCTCACACCGCTCCAGCATCTCGGACCGGTTCAGCCCGACGCACCGCATGAACCGCGCGATCATGCGCGGCAGGCCGTCGGCCGGGCCGCCGTCGGGGCTGTGGAAGGCCTGCATCACGGTCGCGCTGCCCACCTCGTGCGCGCGCTGCGACATCCACTCGATGATGCGGCTCTTGCCCACGCCCGCTGCGCCGCGCAGCAGCACGAGGCGGGCGCTGCCGCTCTCGCGGCAGTCGGAGAGGGCATCCCAGATCAGGTTGCGGTCCTCGTTGCGGTCGACCAGGGGGATGGAGCGCAGGCCGTAGAGGCCGAGGCCGGCGCCGACGAGCTTCATCGACTGGCCGGACATGCCAGGGCGCTTCCAGCTGATCGGCAGCGGCGGCAGCTCGCGTTCGGCCAGCGGCGAGGTCTTCGGCGGCACCTTCAGGATGGCGCCGGAGTCCAGTGGGCTGTGTACTGCATCGAGGTAGTCATCGGAGGAGAGGCGTCCCGGCTTGGCCAGGCCCTTGCCTCCTGTCGGCTTTGCGTCAGTCGGGCTTGTATTCCAACCGAAGTGTTGGCCGGTGCGAATGAGCATCACCTGGGTGTCGCGGAAGGAGACGACCGGGCGGCTCATCTTCATCCCCAGGCTCTCCAGCATCAGATCCTCGGGCTCCCAATCGTCGTCGCCCTCCGGCGCGCCGAGCTGCGCGAGCGCCCAGGCCGCGTCGGCCGCGCGCCGGAACCGGAGCTCAGGCGCCTTGGCCATCAACCGATGGATCCAGCCCTCGAAGCCCTCGGGCGTGTCGTCGGCGATGACGCGCGGGGTTGGCTGGCGGAGGTGCTGATAGGCGAGGCGGACGAGGTTGTCGCCGTCATACGGCACGTCGCCCACGGCGAACTCGTAGGCCATGCAGCCGAGCGCGTACAGGTCCGTCCAGGGGCCGTAGTCGCGGAACGCCCCCTCGAACTGCTCCGGCGCCATGTAGTACGGCGTGCCCATGCTGATCTCGACGCTGCCCTTGCGGCTCTGCTCGCCCACCGCGTGCGCGATGCCAAAGTCGGTCAGCTTGAGCCCCGGGCGGATGTCGTCCGGGCCGCACAGCAGGACGTTCGCAGGCTTCAGATCGCGGTGGATCACCCCGCGGGCGTGCGCGTGGGCCAGGGCGTCGAGCAACACGAGCAGAATGGCCTTGAGGTTGCGCCAGCTGAGCGGCTTGGCCAGCTGGTCCAGCGAGCCACCGCTGGCGTACTCCATCACCAGGTAGGGGCTGCCCGCCTTGAGGCGTCCTGCGCAGATCGACTCGGCGGTGAGGTCGATCTCGCCGTGGTCGAAGACCATCACGATGTTGGGATGGTCGAGCCCGGCGACGGCCTGAACCTCGTTGCGGAACGCCTCCACGTACTCGCGCATGGCGGCCTTGGGGCCGGTCATGATCTTGGTGGCGACCGGCACGCCCTGACCGCGGTGTTCACCGCGCCAGACCTCGGCCATTCCACCTTGGCCGATCGGGACGTGCAGATCGAATGGGCCGAGCTGAATCGACGGCATCCGCCTTTCACCATGCGCGGGGATCGATCGTGGGCGAAGTGGTGTGGCGACGGCCAACCACCGTGCGGCGAGGTTACCGTCGTTCTGATCCCGCGTCAACCGGCCAGCCGCCGACCGCCCCGGTGGCCCTCGCCACGAAGGTCCGTCTCCACGGCCTCGCCGCTCCATCACGCCCCACGCCTGTGCCCCGCCCTCAACCCTCGGCCCGTTCGTCGCGTACCTCACCGATGGGCAGCTGCGCCTGAAGGGCGAGGATCTCCTGGCGGATCCGCACGCGCTCGGCGTGCAACTTCTCGTACTCGCGTCGCCGCGTCATGAACACCCACAGCCCCCGGGCGGCCTCGATGCTGCGGTCGAACCGCTCGTGGACCCGCAGCGCCACCCAGCCGCTCAGCGGCGCCAGCCCGAGCGCCACCAGCGCCCACGGCCACGATGACAACGCCAGCACGACCAGGGCCGCCAGCGCCCACGTCACCACAAAGAACAACATCGCCGCCAGCAGCTTGATCGTCGACAGCATGTCCTCCTCGCCGCGTGCCACGCGCCGCGAGACCCACCGGATGGTCACATACGCCGGATAGTGCAGCAGCGTGCCGACCAGCGCGAGCGGCCCGAGCAGCGTGATCACGGCCAGTGACCGCGCCGCGTACGTCACCACGTTGCCCGCCGAGAAGCTCTCCGGCCGGACGTGCTCCACCTCCAACCCCAGCGCGCCGACCCGGCTCTCGTACCGGTGGATCCGGTCCCTCAGCCCCGCGATCAGCTCGGGGTGGCTGGCGTTGAGCTGCTGATAGCCCGCCAGAAACCGTCGCCGCCGCTCAAACGCCTCAGTCAGCGACAGCGCGTGCTCACCGGCCGCCGAGAAGATCCGCTCGGCCCGCTCCACGATCCGTAGCGCGGCGTGGTGCTCGGCCTGCAGCGTCACATCATCGAGCGCCCGCTTGATCCGGTCGGTCAGCGCCCGGACCGCCTCGATTGGCGGCTCGAAGTCCGCGGCCAGCTCCACCGGCGCCACCTCCAGCGCGGCGGTGTAGTACACCAGGATCGAGGAGCGAAAGGTCTTCTTGTCCGTGTAGTACAGCCCGGCCGGAACGATGCGGAACGGCTCGGCCGACGCCGCCTGCATCGCCGCGGCGCCGAGCGCCAGGCGCGCCGCCCCCGTCTTGAGCCGCCTGAGCGCCGGATCGCTGTGCGAGGTGCCCTCCGGAAAGATCGCCAGCGCGCCGCCGCGCCCGAGCAACGCCCTGCACTGCTCAAATGTTCTCTTGTTCTGCGCCGGATCGGCGCCTTGCCCCGCGTCCATCTTCCGATGCACCGGGATGCTCTCAAAGCCGCGCACGATCCACCCGACCACCGGCATCTTGAACAGCGTCGACTTGGCCATGAACGACACAGGCCGCGGCGCCAGGCACGCGATCACCCCCGGATCGATCAGCGCGTTCGGGTGGTTGAGCACGAACATCAACGGCCCCTGCCGCGGGATCTTGTCCGCCCCCTCGATCTCGATGTGCGCGAAGAAGATTCGAAGCACCAGCCCGAAGACCGCGACGAAGAACCGCCTCATCCTTCCGCCTGCGCTGCATGGCGCGCGCGGCGCGCGCCGTCCCAGGCCCCGTACACCCAGATCACGCCCGCGACCAGCACCGCCGCCGGGATCACCGTCATGGCCAGCTCAAGGTGGCCATGAGCATCCGAGATCGCCCCGATCAGCGGCGGCGAAGGCACATCACCCAGCACATGGATGGCCAGGATGCTCAGCGCGACCGCCGTCGCCCGCATGTTGATGGGCACCACGTTCACCACCGCCGAGTTGATCGGCCCCGTCGACATGAACAGCAGCACCTCCGCGATCACGATGAACGTGATGTACACCTTCGGGTCTGGATGCAGCAGCGCCACGAGGATGGCCGGCGCCGCCAGCAGCGTCGCGATGCCCGACACCAGCAAATACGACTGCTTCGTCTTCTTCAGCAGCGCGTCGGCCAGCCATCCCCCGATGAACGTCCCCAGGAACCCTGTCACCACGATGATCGCGCCGAACTGCACCGTCGCCTCCGCCTTCGGCACGTGCCGGACCCGCTCGAGGAACGCCGGCGTCCAGAAGGCCAGCGCCCCCAGCCCGAAGGTGTACGCCGCATAGCCCAACACCGTGATCATGAACGGCACGTTGCGCAGCAGCGCCAGATACGCACGGAACCCCGTGGGGCCGGGCTCCATGGGTACATCATCCGGGTCGTCGCCCGGCTCGGCCACGTCCCCGGCCCCGCGGGGCGGGTCCTTGACGGTCAGCGTCAGCAGCGCTAGCAGCAGCCCCGGCACCCCGGCGATGAAGAACGCCATACGCCACCCCCAGTGCGCGTCCACCAGACCGCCCAGGATGTAGCCGAGCGCCGAGCCCACCGGGATCGCCATGAAGAACACCGAGAACACCCGCCCCCGCAGCCGCTTGGCGAAGAAGTCCGCCAGCATCGCCGGCGCGATCGTCCCATAGGCCGCCTCCCCGATCCCCACCGACGACCGCGCCAGGAACAACGTCACGAAGCTGCCGGCGAGCCCGCCCATCGCCGTCGCGATCGACCAGATCGCCACCCCGGCGGCCACCAGCAGCTTGCGCGGCCCCCGATCCCCCAGCAGGCCGAACAGAGGCGAGGCGAGCATATACACGATGATGAAGCCCGTCTGGAGGGCGCCGAGCTGGGCGTCCGAGAGCGCCAGCTCCGAGTTCTTCAGGCTCTCCACCAGCGCCGACAGCACGTAGCGGTCGAGGTAGTTGAACAGGTTGATGAACGTCAGCACCGCCAGCCCGTAGATGGCGGCGCTGCGCTTGACCAGGACGGGCGGCGCGGACAGGGTGGGCTCGGTCATCGTGCGGCGGCCTCAGCGGGTTCGGCCTCGGCCGAACGGGTCATGGTGTAGCGCATCGTCAGGAATGGCAGGCCGAACAGCCAGATCCGATGGAGGGCCGTCAGCCGGTCGTCCTCCCCGTGGAGCTCCAGCTGCTCGTGCATGAACGAGAGGGCGAGCGCGCGGCCCGCGCCCGCGGCGTCGACCTCGACCGCGTACAGCCCCGCGGCGGGGTCGGGGCCACAGGTGGACAGACGAAGCCCGCCACCGTCGAGGTGGGAAGGCTCCAGCACCGAGGTGAGGTTGCCGAACGGCAGCACGAACGCCACAGACAGCCTCGGCCGTCCGCCGCGTCGGGTCACCGCGCACGCAGCCGCGTAGACCGTCAGCGCCTCGTCCGGGTGCCGGGCGCGCGTCAGCGTCGGGTTGACCCGCACCCACCCTCGCACCTCCTGCCGCCCGTCACGATCGCCCCTGAGCGCCACGATGGTGGTCTCGAGCGGCACGTCCGGCTCGCCGTCGAGCGGGAGCCCGAACTGGGCGGCCCGGGCGCTGAACCATCGCCGGAACAGGGGAGCGACCTGCCCGAACCCCGGAGCCCACTCCGCCTGAGCCCGCATCGTGTACGCCGCCGTCTCCTCGTAGAACCCCCGGATCGACGGGTGCACCTTCGCCGCGTCGAAGCCCTCGCTCGACAGCGAGCCGAGGTCGTCCAGCAGGCCCTGCGCCGGCTGTTGCGCCTCCACCAGCCCCTCCCGCGCGAAGAACCCGGCCCCCACCGGACCTCCATGGCCGGTCAGCCGGCTGAACGCGCTCGGGCCTGTCGCCGGGACGGCCACAAAGAACGGCGACGGCCACGGCCCGAGCCCGCGGCCAGACTGCCGGATCAGCGCCAGCGTCGCCCCCAGCAGCGGCAGGTTCTTGGCCAGCGGCATGAACGGGTGCACCAGAAACTCCGGCGACTGCGGCGCCACGGTCGCCGGCAGGATGAACAGCAGCACCGCCATCGCGATCAGCACCACCCGACGCGCCCGCAACGGCACCCCCGGCACCAGCAGCGCCAGCCCCATCAGGATCTCCCCCACGCCCACCAGCGGCACAAAGAACCACCCCGGCAGCGGTGAGAACGGGATGTGGTCGACCCACCCGATCTCGATCGCGGACGTGAACAGGATCTTCGGCACCAGGCCCTCGTACATCCACAGGAGCCCGACCCCCAGCCAGAGCGCCAGCCGGCCGGCCTCCTTGCCCGCAGGCCGCGTCAGCGCCCAGGCCGCGAACACGCTCGCCAGGATCGGCCCGTTCTTGCTCAACACCCCGAGCGGGTGGCTCAGCAGCTCCGGCTGCACCGCGATCAAGATGACCGTGAACCCCGTCACCATCCCTATCTGGACGAAGGTCGTCCACGGCCCCGGCCGCCGCAGCAGCACCCAGAGCCCCAGCACCGCCTCGAAGGCACACGTCGCCCACATGATGTCGCCGTCCAGGCCCAGCGGCACCAGGTACGCCTCCCCGATCGTCCGATACCACGGATGGAACACCGCGGCCGCCGTCACCAGCCAGATCAGCGCCACGCCGACCCGCACGAATACGGCGTCCCGAGCCTCGGCGGCGTCCACGGGGATCTCGGTGATGGAGGGCAGGGCGGCGCCCATCAGCGCTCTCCAGCGTCGGGCAGCGGCGGACGGGCGAGCATCGGCCGATGCCCGAAGTCCGGCTCGGCGGGCGGGTTGGCCTCCAGCAGCGCCGTCGCCTCCGCGATGGCCCGCTCGAGCTGTGGATCGCGCCCAAGGGCGTGATCCTGAGGCGCCACGTCCACCTCGATGTCTGGCTCCGTCCCCCAATTCTCCACGCCCCAGCCCACGTCCTCGAACCAGAAGGAGAACTCCGGCTGCGTCACGATGCTGTTGTCCACCAGCCGGTGCCGCGGAGAGATCCCGATCACACCGCCCCAGGTTCGCTTGCCGATCAGCGGCCCCAGCCCGTACAGCTTGAACACATGGCTGAAGATGTCCCCGTCGCTCCCGGCGTACTCGTTGGTCAAGCACACCAGCGGCCCGGCCACCGAGGCGTGGGGGTAGGGCTCGGGTGCGCCGTATCTCGGGCGGTCGTAGCCCACGCGCCGCCGGGCCAGCTTCTCGATGAGCCGCTGGGAGACGTGCCCGCCGCCGTTGTACCGGACATCCACCACCAGCCCCGACCGGTGCACCTCGGCCAGAAAACCCCGGTGGAACTCGGCGTAGCCCGTCGGTCCCATGTTCGGCACGTGCACATACCCGATCCGTCCGCCCGTGGCCTCGTGCACGCGCGCTCGGTTGGCGTCCACCCAGGCGCGGTACCGGATCGGCCGGTCGTCCGCCAGCGCCTTCACGCTCACCCGTCGTCGCTCGCCGCCCTCGGCGGACACGACGTCGAGCTCGACCCACTTGTTCGCCCGGTCGACCAGGAGGGCGTCCACCGACTCCTGACGGCTCGCCGACCGGCCGTCCACCCCGACGATCAGGTCGCCCACACGGACGCCCGTTCCCGCCCGTCCCAGCGGGCTCCCTTGGGTCGGGTGCCAGCCATCGGCCCGAAGCAGCTCTGTGATCGCCCAGCCTTCCCGCAGCGCGTCCCACGCGAGCTCCGCGCCGAGGAAACCCCGATTGTGACGGGGCGCATGGGGGTAGTCACCGCCCAGCTCGTAGGCGTGGCTGGTGCCGAGCTCGCCCTGAAGCTCCCAGACCAGATCGCTGAACTCCGTCCGTGAGCCGACCCGATCGATCAGGGGCGCGTAGCGGCTCCACGCCTCCTCCCAGTCGCTCCCGCTCATGTCCTCCACCCAGAAGTTGTCCCGCATCAGCCGCCACGCCTCGCGCAGCATCTGGGCCCACTCCTGCGGCGGATCGACCTCCAGGCTGATCCGGCGAAGATCGACCCAGCCCGACTTGCGGCCCGGCTTGTCCTCGGGCTTGGGCGCCTTGCCATCCAGCGTCGCTGGCACCACGCGCAGCCGGTTACCCAGCCGCAACACCAGCGCCTTGCCGTCCTGACCGAGCGCGAAGCTCGTGATCGACGACAGCACGTCCCGCGACTCCTGGTCCTCGAAGCAGAACTTTCGCAGCGTCGCGTTCGCGGGCGGCGTCGCGTGCCGCCAGTCCCGCCCCGCGCTGCCCTCGATCGGCAGCGCGGTGTAGAACACGTGCGTCCGCGTCCCCCGCACAGCCCCGAACCGACCCTCCTTGATCGGGAACAGCAAGGTCCGGTGCTCGATGCCCTCGAAGTCGATGAGCACGGCGTCGCCGCCCTTCTTCGGAGGCCCTGACGGCTCCTCGGTACCGTCAGTGGATATCGTGATATCCGCGTTCTTCCCGTTCTTCTCCTTGCGTGGCTCGACACCCCTGGCCACCGGCCTCGCCTTCGGCGCGAACGGGTCCTCCACATCCTCCCGAAGCGTCACCAGGCACAATCGCATCCCGCGAGGGAAGTTCAGGTCGAACTGCATCGAGTCGTACACCGGGTCGAACTCCCGGTACGAGATGTAATAGAGGTACCGTCCGTCCGGGTCGAAGCTCGGACCCACGTCCCGAAACTCCCCCGAGGTCGCGTCATGGACCTCTCCCGTCTCGGCGTCGGCGATCTTGATGACCGAGCGGTGCGGGTCCAGCGCCAGCGCGAACGCCAGCCAGCGCCCATCCGGCGACCACGCCATCCCACTGATGCGACCGTGGGCGCTCTGCCCCACGACCCGCGCCTCACCCGAGCCGAGGCCCACGATGATGACCTCGCAGCGCTGGTTCGTCACCGCCACGCGCTCGCCCTTCGGCGCCACCCGGGTCTGCACCACGAAGCCCAGCTCCAGCCCCTCCAGTCGCCTCGACGTGCCGTCCTCCAGCCCCAGGACCGTTATCGCCTCCTCGCCGCCCTCGTCGCTCACCGCGACCATCCGCTTGCCGTCGGGCAGGTAGTTCCCACCGCGGTACCGCGTCCCCTGACGCGCGCCGTGCTGCCGCACCCCACCGTCCCAGACCCCCATCGTGAACGGCCTCCCCCGCGACGTCACCAGCAACGCGTGCCCGTCCGGGTGGAGCTCGGCCGCCTCGAGCGTCGAGGCCGCCTGCGGGAACCGACGCTGCCGCGCCGCCCGCGGGCTCCGAAAGTCGACCTCGACCTTCGCCGACGCGCCCGTCGCCGGGTCCACCATCCACAGGTCGGCCGCGTGCGTGTACACCACCCGCGCGCCGTCCGTCCGCGGGTACCGCGCCACCATCCGATCATGGTGCGTGAGCCGTTCCAGCCCGCTCCCGTCCGGCTCGCACCCGTACAGGTTCGCCGTCCCCTCGTGGTCACTCAGGAACACCACCCGGCCGCCCACCCACATCGCCCGCGCGACCGCGCCGCCGAGCCCGTGCAACAAAGGCTCGAAGCTGCCTTCACCCGTGCGGTCCACCCACATCGCCCCCGCGCGACCGCCCCGATACCGCTTCCAGTAGGCCAGATCGTCCTGGTGCCGCGTCAACACCACCGGCCGACGCCCCTCCGCGTCCGCCACCCCCAGATCCACGTGCCGCGCATACCCCCACGGCAGCGCCTCCGCCTCCCCACCGTCCAGCCCCACCCGGAACACCTGCATCAGCCGCGCGAACGGCTGCCCCGCGCTCGAGCCCACCAGCACACTCCCGTCGACACCATCCCACCCCACCACCTGCGTGTCCCCCGCACCAAAGTGCGTCAACCGCCGCGCAGGGCCCCCGTCCGCCCCCACCACCCACGCCTCCGCCTGACCCTCCTCCGTCGCCACGAACGCCACGTGTTGGCCGTCCGGCGAGTGCGCCGGATAGGACGCCCGACCCTTTCCCGCGGTCAGGCGACGCGCCACGCCGCCCGAGGCCGACACCTGCCACAGATCATCCTCCGTCACGAACACGATCGTGTCGCCGTGCAGGCTCGGAAAGCGGTAATAGCCCTGGCGCGTAGCGTCGATCGAATGCATGGCGGCCTCAAGGATGCGTTGGGGAACGTGGAAGAGACTCGGACGTTCGGAGATACCTGCTCCGGTCAGAACGGTCAACGGCGACCACGCCCACCCTGGCTTCTATCCATAAGGCTGGCGGTCGAGAACCCCCCGGTGAGAGCCGTGAGGTCGTCGTCCGCAGACACCCCAGGCTCGGTCGGGCTATTCGCCCTCCCGTCGCCCTGACTGTTGTTCACATCGCGCTGGATACCGTCGTGGCCGTCCACCCCACGCTAATCCGTCCCGCTCTGCGAGCGGTCCGTCTCGCGCGTGGGGCTACTGTGGGAGGGCGCCCCCTCCGGGGGCTTGGCCGAGGTGGTGTCGGGAAGCGAATCTCACTGACCGCTGAAAAGCTGTTTCGTGTCAATGGCTTGCATTGTGCCATCAAGGTCGGGGGCGTGACTGTGTGCCTCGCGCGGTCTGCCAGGCCTTCGCCACACACGAACCTCCCCCAACCCTCGACACGAGCACGGCCAAGCCCCCAACGGGGGCGCCCTCCCAAAGTAGCCCCACGCGCGAGACGGAGCGCGTCGAGCGCGACGGATTAGCGTGGGGTGGGCGGCGACCCCGACCGTTACGGTACCCGCCGAGAAGTGAACAAGAGTCAGCCCGTCGCCAGGGGCTCATCTGTCTCGTCGCCCTCCGGGCTCCTCGGGGTCGCCCCTGCGGGGCTCCCGAAAATGCTCGTTCTCGGGGTGGACAGCGCGGATCGAGGCGAGAGCCCGGGACCACCCCAACCGAGAGCCCCGCAGGGGCGACTCCCATTCTAGCCCGGGCGACGGGCGCGCAGCGCCCGAGCCTGGGGTCTTCGATGGGCGGCCTTGATCGCGATGGCTTATGGATAGAAGCCAGCGCCCACGCCGTACCAGCCTCCGCTCTCCCCGCCTCACCCCGGCCGCAACCCCTTCCACCGCGCTGCGGCGACCCTCCTTGATCTTCATACACCACTGGACTATACACACGCCGTGCCGTGCCGCCTGGCGTGACGGCATGAGCGACGCATCCCCTGAAGGTCGCAACCTACGCCATCCAGGCCCACGTGCGGTGCACCCGAGGGGCGCACCGGCGACACCCGACGTGCTCCTCCTCCTGCCGCCACTCGAGCGCCAGGACGGATGAACCCCAAGCTGATGGAGGCGGCGCCAACGCGCCGGTCAATGCCATGAAGTCTCGGCTCTTCTCAATCCTGATGGTCACCGCGACCCTCGCCGCCTCCGCCTTCACCGTCGCCTGCGGCTCAGCCGCCTCCAGCGGCGGCAACAACAACAACGGAGGCAACGGCAACTGCGAGGGCCTCTGCTCGAAGTACGACGAGTGCGGCATCCTCGAAGCGTCCAACTCCACCTTCGACGACTGCATTCGCTCCTGCAACCCCTCCGACATCCCCGTCGAAGAGCTGACCTGCACCGAGACGTCCAGCTGTGAAGCCGTCGCCGCCGGTGAGTGCACGAACATCACCGCCAACAACGGTAACAACGTCACCAACAACGGTAACAACGTCACCAACAACGGTAACAACGTCACCAACAACGGTAACAACGTCACCAACAACGGTAACAACGTCACCAACAACGGTAACAACGTC